>Ga0180218_1000359_pt1 | contig 50218 bp, 48 predicted proteins | sample eDN3rd37CKraftBY_FD_151334 | JGI IMG/M metagenome (GOLD analysis project Ga0180218, IMG submission 151334) | Enriched backyard soil microbial communities from Emeryville, California, USA - eDNA 3rd pass 37_C Kraft BY (version 2) (version 2) | ecosystem: Environmental > Terrestrial > Soil >... | reverse complement strand
AGTACGGATCGACACCAATGCAGTGTCCACCGACGAGACCCGGATAGAATTTTTGGAAATTCCATTTGGTGCCGGCCGCCGCGAGCACATCACCGGTGTCGATCCCCAGCCGATGACAGATCGCGGACAACTCATTCATGAACGCGATGTTGAGGTCGCGCTGCGTGTTCTCGATCACTTTCGCCGCTTCGGCCACCTTGATCGAGGGCGCACGGTGCACGCCCGCGGTGACCACGGAGCCATAGACATCTGCGACAATATCCAGGGTCGTCGCATCCTGCCCGGCCACGACCTTGATGATGGTTTCGAAACGGTGCTGCTTGTCGCCGGGATTGATCCGCTCGGGCGAATAGCCAACCGTGAAATCGGAACCGGCACGCAATCCTGAAGCGCGCTCGAGGACCGGTACGCAGTCTTCCTCAATGCATCCGGGATAAACTGTGGACTCGTAAACGACGATCGCGCCCTTGTGCATGGCTTTGCCGACGGTCTCCGAGGCGCCGAACACCGCGCCCAGATCCGGCCGGTTGGCATCATCGATCGGCGTCGGCACGGTCACGATGAAGAAGTCCGAAGCCCTGAGGTCGGCGGCATCGCTCGTGAGCGACAGCCCCGGTCGAGCCAGATCCGCAGCCTCAACCTCCCGCGTCCGATCGTGGCCGGAACGCAGTTCTGCAATCCGCCGCGTATCGATGTCGAAACCGACCACCGGAATGCCTGCACGGGCAAACGAGACCGCCACTGGCAGGCCGACATAGCCAAGGCCGATCACGGCGATCTTTCTGTTATGGGACACGATTTGGTGCCTGTTCTGTGGGTGGCGGGCTTCTTAGCTGGTCGCTACAGGCTCGGGCAATAGCCCTGAGCCGCGGCCGAGCAAACGGTCATACAGCGCGACAATCTGAATTCCGACCCGGGCGCTGGAGAATTCGTCCTCGACCATCTTGCGGCCGGCCGCTCCGAACCGCTCGCGCAGGGTGCGATCATCAGCGAGTAGCGTGAGTGCACCTGCCAGCGGATCGGGCGCGTCCACGGCGACGAGCAACGCATTCACCTCGTGGCGCGCGATCTCGCGGCACCCCGGCACGTCGGTCGCAACGATCGGCCGCCCGCACGCTGCTGCTTCGAGCAGGCTCTTGGGCAGGCCCTCCCGGCGCGATGGCAGGACCGCCACATGGGCGCGCGCCCAGATTGCGTTGATGTCGTTCACGTGGCCCAACACCTCGACATCGGGCAGGCCTTTCCAGCGCTGGACCTCTTTGGGCGGTATCGATGCTGGATTTGCCGGGTCGCGGTCGCCGGCTATCAGCAAACGGATCGTCTTCCCGCGAGCACGCATAAGTTCATGCGCCGCGACCAGTGCGCGGATGCCCTTGTCGTCGAGCAAGCGCCCGGCGAACGCCGCGGTCACTATGCCGTCCGGCTCAGGCAACGGCCGCAGCTTATCCGCGTCGACACCCGAGCCCGGAATGAGAGTGATGCGATCGGGTGCGACACCGATTGCTTCCAGCGCCCGCCGGTCATCCGGATTCTGCACCAGAGCCGACGCACCGGGAGCGCCCATGAGCCACCGCAGCAGTGCGGTCAGGATCGGCCGCATGATCCGCGCCTTCGGACTGCGTGAAGTGAAGGCAAAGCCAAGACCGGCAAATGCATTCAGCCGTTTCATCGGCAGACCAGCGGCGGCAACCGATCCGATCACTGCCGGCTGCAATGCGACGTGATGCACGAGGTCGGGTTTCAGCGATCGATAGAGCGCACGCACCTGGCGGACGATTGACCAGAGATGGCGCGGATTGGTACTGCCCCGTTTCCAGTCGAGTGAATGCAGCTTAAAGCCATGCGCCGCGATTTCCTCCCCGCGCGATCCGACGCGCGTCGCGACATGGACATCGTAGCCCGCGCGTTGCGCGGCTAGCGCCATCGGTAGACGATGCGACAGAAAATAATAGTCCTCGGTGACGAGGAAGACCAGCGTCGGCCCGGACTTCAAGGCGCGATTCTCTTACGCATTCGCACCTGGCGAACCAAGGTGTCCACGCCGGATGCGAGCCGCGCGGACCGTCATCATGAGGCGGAAAAACAACGCGTCAAACCAGGCATCGGGCAACACCTTTGCGGCCCCTAATAGACACGCCGCTGACAGCGTCGAACGCACGCCCCGCGACTTTTCGCGCAGCAAGAGTGCGAGCGCGGGCAACCGATAGAGATCGCGATGCTTGCTCCGGATCTGGCGCCAGACCGTACCTTGCATCCGCGCGGACTGGCTCAGCAGCATGCCGTCCGAACGCACTGTATATAGGAACAGCGGCTTTGGGATGGCGATGCCGCGATAGCCTGCGGCGGCGAGGCGGATGTTGAATTCCCAATCCTCCATGCCGCGTCGCATCGCTTCGTCGTAGCCGCCTATCGTCTCCCAGGCCGACCGCCGCATCAGCATGCAATATGGCAGGCGGTTGAGGAACAACTGATCAAAGCGATCAAAATAGCCACGAATTTGTCCCTGCAACGAGCCGGTCAGTTGGATATGCGTGAAAACGAAACCGACTTCGGGGGACGCAGCGCGCAATGCCGCCACGGTCTCGCTGAGAAAATCCGGTGCGAGCATGTCGTCGGCGTCGAGCGGCAGGACAAACTCACCACGCGCCGCCCGAAAGCCGGTGTTGCGCGCCCCTGATAGATGCCGGTTCTCCTGATGGATCACCTGCACATCCGTCGGCAGAGAATGGAGGACCCGGAGTGTCTCCGGCTCGTTCGATCCGTCATTGACGATAATGATCTCGAAGCCGCGAAACGTCTGCGCAGCAAGGCTACCGAGCATCGCATGGAGAAAGCGCCCGCCGTTGTAGCAGGGCACGACAACGCTGACGATAGGCTCGGCCATGACTAGACCCGATTGGCAACGGACATCGTCGCCCAGATCTCGCCCCAGGGCGTAATCAGTTCATCAACGGTCAGTCCTGCCTGCGCCATCTCGTCGCGGAATTCGGACTGGCGCGGTTCGATCTTGTGGTCGGGATCGGAATAATAATTCACGCCGAGTTCGCGGCGCATTGCAAGTTTCCAATCGCGCTCGAACAGCGGAACGCGGATGAGAAAACGTTTTGCCTTGGTTGTCTCCTGCAGCGCCTTGAGCAGTCCGACGCGATCCTTGATGTGCTCGAGCACGTTGGAGAGAACGACGACATCCCACGGCCCATCTGGCACCGTCTTGGTCGCGTCGGATTCGGAAAATGACAGGTTCGTCGGATTGTCGCCGGCTCGCGCCTGCGCAAGGCGTCCGTCATCATAATCGACACCCATAACCTTGGACGCCGGCTTTGCCCGCGCGATGGAGCGCGCGACAGCGCCATAGCCGCAGCCGACATCAAGTACGCGCTCACCGTCGTCGATGCGCCCAATGAAGTAGTCGTGATAGCGGGTCAGCCGATGCTTGGGGTGCTCACCGCGGCCAAAGGCCATGGCGCGCTCGTTGACCGCCAGTTCCAGCCGGTCCTGCAACGCGAACAGGCGGCGCAGGCCCTCCGCGGAATCGCCACGCGACTCCAGTACGAAGAGGCCGAAGATGAAATTCTCCCTCAGCCTGGCTGGCAAGACTCGCCAGAGACGGGATACCCCTTCGGCGACGGCGAGCGCGGCACGCTTGCTACTCATGACTTTTCTTCCAGCAATTGGGCAAAGACGGCACGATGCCGTGCAAGCCAGTAGCTTATATCGAAACGTTCGACCGCGCGCTGCCGCGCTTTCGCCGCGAAGGTTTCATGGCCCTCCGCGATCCGGATCATACCGGTGGCTATTGCATCGGTCGCGGGCACCAGCGGCCTGTCCCAGTTCTCCGCACCGCAATCCAGTCCGATGCCGGCATCGGACCCGACCAGTTCCGGCACGCCGCCGCTGGAGGAATAGAGCACCGGGAGGCCGCAGGCGAGCGCCTCGAGCACCGTATTCGGACAGGGATCGTTGTACTTGGTCATCACATAGACATCCGCCGCGTTATAGACGGCGGGCGCATCCTCCTGGCTGTAGCGTCCGACATAGCTCACCTGCCCGCCCACGCCGAGCCGTTCCGCCAGCGCGTCTGCCGCCTGGCGCGCTCCGGCACCGACAGTGCCGGCGATGCGCAAATGCGCATCGAGCCCCTGCTGGCGTGCACTTGCAAGGCCGGCGATAGTGCTCTCCAGCCGATAGGACAGATGATCGCCGATCTTGCCGGTGATCAGAAACACGAAAGGCTTTCTTTCGCTGCGCGGCGCAGGCGCAAAGCGCACGGTGTCGACGGCATTGTAGAGCACCTCGCCGCGCCCGGCCCGCACGCCAAGAAACTTGTCGGCAGCTCTGCGACAAAATTCGCTTTGCCAAAACACCCAATCGGCGACGTGATAAGCTTCACCCATGATGCGGTTCGGCGTCTTCCAGTCCCCGGCATACCAGCCAGGATAGAACACGCCATTCTGATTGACCACGATCGGGATGCGACGCGCCTTGAGAAGCCACAACGCCGTTGCCGGCACATAAGGCGCATTGCTGAGCAGGTAAGCCAGATTGAACCCAAGCGGATGGTCTGGAAAATGCTCGGACAACCGCTTGACCTTGACCAGCGGCCCCCCAACGTCGCCGACGCGGGCACCACCATAATAAACGGCCAACGCCTTACGTTTCGGCAGAAGACAATTGACCGCAGCCTGCGTACCGCGCGCAAGCCTGTAAGCTTTACGCGCAGCGAATTTGACCAACGGTTCGGCAAGTTGCACCTGGCTATGCACGGCTCACCTTTTGCCAAGCACGCCGCCGCGCACTGTCAAACTTGGTTCGCAACCGCATGGCCAACAGAAGAGTCCTCAGCCGCACTGCCCCGGCGCGCGAAAGCCGCTTCCGCGGTCGCCGCACCGAGTAAACCTGCTCGAAAAAGCCAAGATAGTCCCGAGTCAAATCGGTCATCGTCCGCACGGGCAACGCGTGACGAAAGCGTTCAATTTCTCCAGCCACACGATCGATAGCCGGAATCACCTGCTCAATACTGGAAAACAAAGCACCGCCATCACCCATTACCTCCGCATTGCCACCGCTTTGAAGCGTCACTGACGGCAATCCACATGCCAACGCCTCGGCCAAAGCATTCGAGCAACACTCATTGCGACTTGCCATGACATAGATGTCATGACTGCGCAGCAACGCTGCGACGCCTTTACTGTCCTGCGGTGGCAGATGCCGAATGTTCTTGAATTCGACTGGGCTGTTACCAACGAATGTCATCTGAAATCGGGAAAAATCCAGATGCTCGTCGAGATGCTTGAAGACATCGAATCCCTTGTTCCAGTTTGCGGACCAACTCGTAGCTATCAAGCGCGTTCGTTGATCTGTCGGCTCAACTCGCTCGTTCGGTCCGAAAGCGTCGCTTGGTGCGTTCAAGATCACGGCCGACTGGAGCGGGCGTTTCATACCGAGCGATTGGTTGGCCGCCTCGCTATATCTGCTTTGGAAAATAACACCATCGGCTACGTCCTCGGAAAACGCATAGATCAAACGGTCAACGTAGCGATCATTACCACGATAGAGCGAAATAGGGCCATCAATACGATGGATGAACGGAGTATCCGGGAGTTGACGCTTTGCGGCAATAACGTCCTCCGCTGCGTTGAAGCTGTCGAACAGTATGACATCGGCAACATCCGGCGCATCCGTCCACAGTCCTGCAGCGTTCAGTTCATGTTGCAAGGTCCGCAACAACTGGTTTGAGCCGCCCCATGGTCCCTCTCGAAACGGATAGAGAATATGGACCTTTAGCCCGTCAGCCACGGCACCAGTCCGTCAACTTTTCGGCCCAGCCGAAACGATCATAAGCGGCGCGCACGCGCGTCGGATCAACGCTGCGCCGGCGGAGTGCCTGCAAGGCGGCGTTCGCATCACCGCCGAAGTCCTCAAGGAAGGCGATGCCGTCATAGTGTGCCGCCATCATCTCGTATGACGGCAGTCGGTTAGCGACAATCGGAATGCCAAGCACGGCGAAGACCAAAGCCTTGAAGCTACTGTTGTTGATCGTATAAGTCGATTCCAGCGTGCGCGGCAGGAACGCGATATCACAACGGCGCAGCGCGTCCGGGAAGCCGACATGCGTCCAGCGCTCGAAATCAAAGCGAAACGACAGCGCCGGTGGCTTTTCGGCGATCACCAACGCCCGACCGTCGAGCAACATGGCATAGGCATCGAGTGGCGGCGCCTTCACCGCAACGCCCGACCAACCGAATACCGGTTCGTCCCAGTTTATTGCAGACTTGACGGCGGAGAAATGCTGCAGGTCAACGGGATCCGGCATGACGAAGACATTGTCGTTGTAGCGGCGCGCGCTCTCTGCAATGCCCTCGGTGGGTACACAGATGCCATCGACGATGCCGGCGATCGCACGCGACGACTCGACATGATCGTCACCCGCAGCCTCGTGACGCTGGAAATAATCGACGCAGGTGTCCCAATAGACGCGGGTCGCGATATGCCGCAGCGCACGCACGACATGGACGGATTTGCGCAACATGCCGCGGTGATAGATCGCGACATCATAGCGGCGCAGTGGATTGTTGACAGACACGTCATGACCGAGCGCGCGCAGCGGCTCGATCATCTGCAAGGCACGAATCCAGATCGCCGATTGCACACGATCATAGTCGCGCCGCCAGGTGGGGATGAACAGACCGATACGCATGGGGTAGCAATCAGCCTTCACCACGCCGAGTATCCACCATCGACCATCAAATTCTGGCCGGTAACATAAGCGGAAGCATCGCTCGCGAGGAATGCAATGGCGCCCTTGAAGTCTTCCTCGCGCGCCATGCGGCCGAGCGGCGTCTGCGCGTTATACTGGTCAGCGAATGCCTGCGGTTGCGCCCGCTCCACGCCTCCTGGTGAAATCGCGTTCACCCGTACCTGCGGAGACAACGTCGTGGCTAGCCATCGCGTTAACTGAATCAGTCCACCTTTGCTCGCGGCATAGGCAGCGGGGTTCCCCATGACGGTGCCTTTATAGCGGCGCCAGTCCGGGCCGAGATTACCGTAGATCGACGCAATATTAACGATGCTACCTCCACGAGAACTGAGTAGCGGGGCCAGAGACTGACTGAGCGCGAACACTGCCGTCAGATTGACTTCGATCGCCTGACGCCATGTCTCTGCAGACTGTTCAGCAAACGGAACGGCCCAGCCGATCAGATTGCTCGTGCCAACGAAAGCCGCATTGTTGATGAGGATATCGCAGCGACCGAACCTCCGTTCGACGGACGCTGCTATGGACCGTGTTGCAGCCTCATCGGACAGGTCGATGTCGAGTGCGAGGGTCTTGACACTGAAATCCGACGCGACGCGATCGGCGCAGGTCTTGGCGCCCTGGCGATCGACGACCACCACCGCAGCACCGAGTTCGGCGAGCGTGTCGCAGATCTCGCGCCCGATATGGCCTGCACCGCCAGTCACAACCGCGACCCGCCCCGAAAGGTCCATCAGATCCTTGATCGATCGGCTCACCGTTTGCAGTCCTCGCTTGATTAAATCAGTCTACGACACGCGCTGGCCCACCGAGCGGGCCGCTAACCGTCGCCTCAGCAATGCGCATGTCGTATTCCGTGTCGATGTCGATGGCGCGCTCGCGTGGCACTTCCACGGCACGCACCTTGCCATCAAAAATGCGCATGGCCGACAAAATGAAATCCGCCTGCGCGACATACGCAACTGTGGTCACGTCGTAGATCGGTGGCGCATCCTGCCGACGATGGAAGCTGGCTTCGACGGCAAGCGCCATGGCGCCGCCCGCGCCGGCACGCACCATGTTGAAATACGGATTGCGCTCCGCCTCACGCACCGTAATGACAATGTCGGCGTCCGAATTGAGCTTCAGGTCGATCGCACAATCGATGTCGGCAGGTATGCGCAGCGGCGATGTCGGAGGCAGACTGACGAAAACATCGACCGCTTCTCCCCTCCCCCGTACCTCGCGTATGGCGTGCTGCCATGCCAGCCATTCCGGCGCTGCGTCAGTCGCAAGTTCGGCAGGGCGCAGGAACGGCACATCCGCGCCGGCACGCTGCGCCACGGCAGCAATTTCCGCATCGTCAGTCGACACAACAACCCTACTAACGCGCGTAAGCGCCAGTCCGGTTTCGATGGCGCGGACAATCAACGGCTTCCCGGCGAGTGGCCGCAGATTCTTGCCTGGTAGCCCCTTCGAGCCGCCACGCGCAAATATGAAAGCAACAATCGAAGACGTCATGCGAGTTTCAGTTTTGCAACGCTGAACCCACCGTGCCGCCCGGCCGCACCAACAGCAACCTCCGAGACTTGATCCGGAGGCATGGTCTGGTCATCCAGGATGTAACTCCAAGCCTTGCCCGGCGTCTGCAGGTCGAGATTGTCGTGACGATAACACCCATCGACCAGCTTAAGTGCAAGGAACGGTTGAGGGCCGAAAATCTGGCCGGATTTGAGTTCGACTTCTACGCGCGCGCCATCGCGCCGAATGATCAACTCGGGCATCGGCGCATCGGCAACGCCCAGAAGGTCGCGTGCGGCGGCCTCAGCTCCAGAGAAGCGCAGTTCGACATCTCGGAAGTCGCCCATTGCGTCTCTCAGCATAGACCGGACGGCTTCGACGTCCGGTCGGATATCTCGATAGTCATGGTCGGCAAACGACAGGATGGCGACACCATGATCACGCGCTTCAACAAACGCTTGGCGGACATGGTGAGGCAATAGCGATCGCAGTCGCGTGCCAACATTCAGACAACGGAAGATGACGCGTCGGCAATGACCTTCGACCTGGTAATCGTCGTGATGTGGCCGATATCCACGCCAACTGTGCGGAGCGCGACGCCAGTCGCCAAAACGGCCACCAGCTAGATCAGGCTGGTCGACTTCATCTTCGTGTACCTGGTTGGCGTAGTCGAACGGAATCCATTGTTCCAGGAAAGCATGCGAGTCCGGCCTCTCGGCATGAAAGCCTGGACGATTGACGACCGGGAACCAGCCATCCTCAAGGATGCGCCGACAGAGAATTTCGGTCAGCAATTCGTACGAATTAACGAAGCTGGTCGCCGCATGCAGTGGATAGCCGGTGATTGAACGAGGGTGAAAGTGCCAGTTTAGTTCGTCCGGGCTGCGAGTCTTTGCGATCATCTCGCGATAGAACCGGAAAACATGGCCGTATCCAACGTCTTTGGAGCGTGGATTCTCCGCATAATACATGTGGTCCATGCAATGCCATGAGTAGACCCATCCGCCGCCGCGACCATCCACCATCTTCCTGCGAAAGTCTGGCGACATCGCGTCATCGAGCATCACACGAATGTCGTCCCAAGATGAGTTGTACGCAAGCAATTCCGGCGACAACATGCGGGCAACAGCTTCTTCCCGGCCTGCAAGATCAATTTCGCAATTCTGCAAACGACGCAACGTTTCACGGCTTGGCGGCAGATCGATGGCAAAAGCGGAGCGGAGCCGGCCGAATGTCGCCTCTAGGGTCTCGGTAAGAGGCCCCTCGGTATCGATGCAGTGAACAACGTGCAGAACAGGCATTAGAACGGCTTCACAGTTGCGAGTGCTCCGGTCAGCCAGGACAGAACGCAGAGGTTTCCTTGATGCGGTCGGATCGTAATCGGGTCATAGAGCCGCCCGCGGCCCTTGCCAAAGGACATCCGGCTGTCCAGTGGATTCATATCCTCGTCGAAGGAGAACACGCGCCCCTGCATCTTGCAGATAATGTAATAGCGGCTTCCCAATCGACAGACATCGTTCGTCAGCAGAGCCGGACCACAACTTACCTTCCTAGATCGCCATGTATGGGCGTCAATGACCGTCAACACCCCCGGCTCACCCCAGTCTGAAACGTACAGCGTTTCGCCGATGATGCGCGCACGCCATACGGTCTCGATGTCGATCGTCGCGACTTCCTTGCCATCTCCGAAACGCCAGACAATGCCGTCACGGTCGAGACCGAATTGTTCGCTATCGAAGACAAAAGCAAGGACGACGGGACGATGGTGTGTGTGGAAAATGGGAACCTCTCCCATTGTCCACTCATACCAGCCATCGCTATAGCATGACGAAATCGAGAACCGCTTGTTCCCGACGGAATCCATCTGCGTGGGCAACCCCAGGCGCACAGAAGCTGCGCCCCCGCCCGTTTCAGGAAAACTGAAGTTTTTCTCAGAGCTGTCGACCACCAACTCGCCCTCAGGCAGCGGCTGCCAGTCCCATACGAACGGCCTGTCGAACCTTCTCTCATCGACGAGCCCGGCGTCTTCCGACCTTTCTAGGTCTAGACAGTCTCGAAGATAAAAATTTGCGCGTGCAGCAGCCATTCGCCGCGGTCGTTGTCCGCCCGGCCGCAATTGATTAGCATACAGCAACGACAATCCGGTCGCGAGCCTTTGCCAGTCGATCTCCGTGGGCAAGCCGTCGGCAGCTGATGCCAGAAGCGCGAGCGACAATGCGTCGAGATCACTTTCATTGTAATCTTCGAAATCTGTTTCGCTCAACCGTCCGCCCAAAGCGCGCAAATTGATCGTCGGCCAATCAGCCGACAGCCGCGGACGGTCACTCGGCAATACTTGGTAAAATCCGAAACTGCCTCGACCATCATCGGCGAGATCAGCCGGATGAAGCGCACGCTGCGTCAAGGGGCCTCGCCGTAGAGAATCGATCCGACGACCGCGAGATGCTGACGCAACCGAGGTAACGAGACCCGCACATCTGGACCTGGCGCAGACATCCAGTGCGACACCATCTCGACGAAGCCGCATTTCGTCGAGCCAGCCCAGTTCGGCACAAGCACTTCGTAGTTCACACTGCCTTTCGGGCAGAAACTCAGTTGCTCCATGGGTTCAAGCTTGTACGCACCGCGCGCGGTGCGAATGGTCAACGACCAGCGCCCCGCGCTCATCCAGTCAGATGAATACGAGAACAGGGCGCCTGTCTCCGTCACGCCGCTACCAACGAAATTCGATCCCGCCGGGTGCCACTCGATATCTCCTGCCCCTGATGTCCGTGCGTCGAGTTCGCGAGGCATCCCAATAAGATCGAATGCGGTCGCGATGACATGGATGCAATTTGCTGCGCCCCACCGCTCCAGAACATCCGATGAGTATTTTTCCGGCGCGATGCGGTGCACCCATTCCGTAAAGCTGAATTCGGCGGATCGAACCGGTTCGGTCGACAGTTTCTCGCGCAAAGCGGCGATCGAAGGGAAAAACAGTCGGTTCAGCGCCACGGTAACGGGCGCGTCCGGATATTTGGTCAGGAAGCCGTCGAGGTCAGAGGCGCGCAGTCCGACAGGCTTTTCGACCAACACGCGCCGCGCGCCCGCGTCGGCAAGCACCTCGATGTAAGGCAGCAATGTTCTGACCGGACTTGCCACAATGATGCCGTCATAGTAGCGCGCTCGCGCGGGGAGAAATGCATTGTCGTTCGCCTGTGCGGGCATCAGATCCCATGTCTCACAAAATGCCTCGGCCGACGCCATCGTCCGTGACATCACGTGGATATCCTTAACACCAAGAGCGAATAAGGCACGCACATATTCATGCGCAATCTCGCCAGCGCCGATCAGCAAGATCTTCTTCATGTTACCGGCACGGTCTTGTCATCGTCATAGGCATCGAGCACGACCGACCCGAGCGCCCGCAACAGCAGCCGGTTCGTTTCCGCAATGACGTCCAATGAGGGCAGCACGGTCTGATCTTCCATGATCTGCGACACAGCCAGCGCCGTGGTTCGGCTGACCATCGGTACCTCCAGCGTCACTCTATTGCCAAGAAGGTCGCCGACCAGCGTTCTCGCGCCCTCATCGGCGATCAGTCGTCCGGCGCGTCCAATCAGCGTTGCCACCGGCGCCTGCATTGGACCATCGCAGAACATCTCGAAGGTTGCACCACTCGCGGAGCGAGCAGACGCCGTGCCGGCAATTTCCAGCAGCCCGCCGCCACGCTTGCTCGGATAGGGCGGCTTGCTTAGCGTGACGTTGACCTCAATCACAGGCGCACCGGACACAAACTGGAAGATATCGAGCCAATGCGGCAGATTCGTTGCCAAACCGATATCGCCGGCACGGACATCCATAGCGAACGACTTGTCCGTAAGATGCTGCGAGACCTGCAGCCAAGGGCTCACAAATCGGTAGACGTAATTCGGATACAAGCGCACACCGTGGTCTGCAATCAAAGTCACTGCAGCATCCAGTTCGCCTACCGACTGAAACAGCAACTTCTCGGACAAGACCCGCCGCACTCCGAGCGCGACAACCTGCCTCAAGATTTCCAGTCGACCGGGCGCGCTGGTCGCAATTATGGCTAGATCGAAATCTGTGTTTTCGAGTTCGGCAAGGCTCTGCGCAAAACGCAGCAACTTACGATCATGCCCCACCACATCTTTCCAGCGGCTGAGCGCTATGTCACGAGACGCCGTACTAGGGTCGACCGCTGCGACTGTCGCTACGCTCGGCATCGCCGCGAGAGCTTGAAGATGACGGCTACCGATCTGCCCCGCGCCCACGACCAGAATGTTCAAAGAGTTGCTCGGCATGTCGGTCACACCTGAGCGTCGGCGATATCTGACCACTGGAAGACCGGAATACGCTGCGTCAACAACGACCGCGGGTTGTATGCGGAAATCAAAACACCTTCGCCCCGCATCGTCTCCGCCCATTGCCCAATTTGCTCAACGATCGCGTCGCCGGCGGTAAAAGGATCGTTGCTGGTTAGGCCGCGTTTCTCAACGGGACGCGTTTCGTCAGGCGGCATGTAGAAGTAGCGATGATCGTACAAATCGATTCCCACAAGCACGATACGCTTCCAGCCGAGCAGGTATGCAATGTTGATCATGCCGGTGACCGAGCCGTGGCCATGCACGACTCCGCTAGCAAAACTACGGCTGAACGGAATGGTCTTTCCGCGGCCGCGTCTGCGATAGCGGAACACGCGCGCCCCCTGGCGCAGCTTAAGACCGCCGAGCAACCGGTTGCCCATGTGCGCCGTAAAGCCTTCCTGCACCAAAAACAATGCGTGATCATAACGCGGATTGCTGTTGATAGCGGTCGCATACGCATCGATATCATCCACCTCGCCGGTGACGTGGAAATCTGCTTTCACAAAGGTTTGGCGCGGAAACTCTCGGAAGCTAAGGACGTCGTGGTCGGACATTCGCGCCCACTCTTCTGCCGCGATGTCCAACACTGACGCGCCAGTGCCACATATGAACACCGTCTCGGATTTCCGTGCTTTCCTCAGCTCGGATTCGGTCAAAGCAGGGTAATGACGCCGGTTCCTGCGGTCAGCCCACCAATTGGCAAACTGACCGGGCGCCGCCTTCGTCCGCCAATAGCCTTCGAGGCAGTAACGCCCAACTGTGCGCACAGGCCTTGGCAATCTCAGATTGATCTCAGTCATGCTACCAGGACGCGGCTCTGATTCTTCTGATGTGAACGCCGCGCAGCGTCGATCACCGACAGCACGCGGCGGCCCGCTGCCCCGTCGATGATTGGGGCCGACGTTGATGCGATGCAATCCAAGAATGATTTCAACTCGTCCACATACATGTCGTTGCGATCTGTCAATTTCGGCGTGTCGATCGGCCGCCAACCTGCGGTCGCATTGCCGACGCGCAGTGCGTCCGCGAAGTAATCCCATTCGAGCGAAGCTGCACTGCCCGTAATCTGCACGATTCTGCGCGGCATGCGCTCGAGCAGATTGAGGCGAATCGTTCCGCGCGCGCCGCTGACGAATGACAGCGACAACTCCGCACAATCATCAACATCAATTTCGAGCTCACCAACCCGCTCGATACGAGCTGACACAGACTCGACAGGTCCCGCGACCCAAATAGCGAGATCAATCTCATGACTGAGTTCGAGAAGAGCGCCGCCGCCCAGTTCACTCCGCGCTGTCACACTCTTTCGATAGTCGATACCCGGCCTCCAGTCCGGCAAATACTGCCCAACTGAACATTGTATATGCAGCAATTTGCCAATCGCGCCTTCAGCAACAAGTGATACCAGTCGTTGCAGGGACGGCATAAAGCGCAAGTTATAGCCAATCGCCAGAACCAATCTTTGCGCAGCGCAAGTTTGCAGCAGAAAGTCAACGCCATCCAGGTCGTGTGATAATGGTTTTTCGATGAGGAGATGGCAGCCGCGCTCCGCCAGACGCTGAGCCACTGGAACGTGCATCGGCGCCGGATTGGCGATGATGGCGGCAAAGGGTTGCTGCATAAGCGCGTCATCCAATTTGGATACCACCAGATCGGCACCCGCCAACGGGTCTCTGGAGTATTGACGCAGAACAACGATGTTCGCCCGAGGCTCGAGCACGCGCAGATTCGCCAGATGGCGTCGACCGATGCTGCCCGCGCCGACCAGCAAAAACGTACGTTGACGCGACGTCATCGGTTAGCAGATGCTCTGGTACTATTAGACAGCGCCGCATTTGCCGCATCGTAATCGGCGCGCTGACCAACATCGAGCCAGTAGCCATGCAGCCGTTCACAGAAGACAGGCTTGCCTTGCATTATCAAAGCTTCGAACAATTGCGGCATATCGAAATAGGTATCGGCGGGCACAGTCCGCACCGCGTCCGGCGACAGCACATAGATGCCTGCATTGACAACCAGCCGATGGACCGGCTTCTCCTCAATTCGCATCAGCCGGCCTTCGGCCTCGACGATCACGCCGAATGGAATTGCGAATTCCTGCTCGCGCACAGCCATCGTCGCTGCCGCGCCGTTCGCTTTGTGGGTATCGACCAACGCAGCGTAATCGACGCTCGTGATGACATCTGCATTGCTGACCACGACCGGTGTATCGATTTCACGTGGCAGCAAACTAATGGCACCCGCAGTGCCGAGACGCTTCTGCTCCTTGAGATACCGGATTTTCGCACCGTATTTCGTACCATCACCAAAATAGCTTTCGATTACATCGGCGCGATAATTGACGGCGATCCAGATGTCGCTGAATCCTTGCAACACAAAACGGTTGAGGATCATTTCGAGCATCGGCTGACCGCCGATGGGCAGCATGGGCTTCGGGTTGTCACGCGTCAATTCGTTTAGTCGCGTTCCGAGCCCACCGGCCATGATAACGACCGGCGTGTCGCGCTTAGGCACTTGCAGAAAGTCGTCGATGGTCTTGAGGCCAATGACACAATTCTCAACATCGACAATCGGCACCTGATGCAGGCCTCTGCCCCGCATCATACGCAGAATGTCGTCAACCGACGCAGTGTCGGATGCAACGACAGGCTCCCGGTGCATCCAGGGTTCGACCGGAGATTCAAGGGTTGCCCCGGCGAGCAACGCCCGCCGGATATCACCATCCGAAAGCGTACCTAAAAGACGGTTGCGTTCTCCCACCACCATTGCGAATGCGCTGCGCGCATCATTAATGGCCGCCAAAGCCGCGCGGATCGTCGCGGTCTTCTGAATCACAACCGACTGCCATTTCGTCATCGACGCATCGCCTTCGCCGGCACGCCGGACACGCACGCGCCCGCGGCCACATCGGCGACGACCACAGCTCCCGCCGCAATGAAGGCACCCGCGCCCACTCGAATTCCTTGGATAATTATACTGCCTGCGCCAACATAACCGCCGTCACCGATCTCGACATTCCCACACAAAGTGGCTCCCGGAGCAACGTGGGCATGAGCGCCAATGCGACAGTCGTGATCGACGACAGCGCGGGTATTGATGATGGTGTTCTCAGCTACGACGGAACCCGCCTGCACTACTGCACCAGCCATCACCTGCGCGCCCGCGCCAACAACCGCAGTCCCGGACATCAGAGCACCTGAATGAATAAGTGGTGGAAACACGAAACCTGCGGCCTTCAGGCGCAAAAACAACTGCGTGCGCGGCGTCAATGAGTCTGCGGCGCCAAGACCATTGGCCAGTACGATTTCCTGCTGACGAGCGCTTTCAAGCCAGGCATCGTCACCCAAAACCGGAATGCCATCAATGTGCAGCCCCCCCAGCGAACCGTCACTATCGACAAAACCCCTTATGACGCCGTCGCGCCCACGAATGAGATCTGCCACGACCCGGCCATGGCCACCGGCGCCGGTAATGATGAACGTTACGCCCATGGCTCGATAAGCTCATCCGCCGCGTACGCACGCGACGCCGTGCGACCGAGCCAGTCCCAATATAACATGGGAGAAATACCCGTGCCGGGCCGCTTGCAAGTCAGATTCTCGGGGCTCAGGATTTCACCGGCCGCGATATCACGTGCAGCGACAAGGCTCTTACGCGCAACTTCTCTGTTTCCACGCTCCGAAACAGACGGCTTCTTCACGCCATCGCCAAGCGCCTGCTCGACGTCACGAATTTCGGTCACCATGGACGCCAGCTCGGCAGGCTCCAGCGACGCTTTATGATCCGGCCCAGGCAAATTCCGGTCCAATGTAAAATGCTTCTCGATGATGGATGCACCACGCGCCACCGCGGCAACGGAGATGTGAGTGCCTCTAGTGTGATCGGAATAGCCAACAGGCAATCCGAACGCATCGCGCAACGTATCCAGTGCGCGAAGGTTCACCTCCCCGATTGCCGCCGGATAATCGGTCGTACAATGCAACAGGGCAACTCGCTCACGGAGCAAGGCGCAGCCGGCGTCCGTGGCAAATGCCTGCTTGAACGCGTCGCTCGAAGGAACGGAGTCCGGCTCTGTCATGCCAAATGCGAGCACACCAAGCGCCTCCTCAACATCTTCGAGCGTGCTCATCCCGGTAGAGAGGATAATACGACAGCCACTCTTAGCCACGCGCAGTAACAACGGAGCGTTGGTGATCTCTCCGGAACCAATCTTTAACGTATTAAGCCCAAGGTCCTTAACCAGCATATCAACGCTGTGCTCGTCGAACGGCGTCGACAGAAACGCTATGCCCGCCTGACGCGCATGCGCGATCAGAACGTTATGGTCGGCCTCAGACAACTCGAGCCGCCGGATCATGTCGAGCTGGCTCTCGTCAGTTCCGGTGTTGCGTTCTTGATAGGCGGCCTTCCGCGCATGACGGCTGACGATGGCCGCCGCACGGAAGGTCTGAAATTTGACGGCATCGGCGCCAGCCCTCGCAGCGACATCGATCAACTGCCTGGCCCGATCCAGCGAGCCATTATGATTGACGCCCGCTTCCGCAATTATCTGTATCATGTGCAATCCTGGAAGCGCTTCATCAAGATACCGTCGAGCACCATATCGCGCAGGACGTCAACGATGCGGTCGCTCGCAGAGCCATCACCAGACAAGCGACGCGCAACCTTCGCAGCAGCGCGAAATTCTGCGGTGATCGCGCGGCGAATTGCAGCGGCAATCTGCTCTCTGTCCGAATCGACATCGATGATACTGACGCCCCTGGCGCGGCCTCGCTGGCGCGCCCCCACGTTGACTGTCGGCACGCCCAGAGCAGGCGCCTCGATCAGACCGCTTGAGGAATTTCCGACAACGGCATCGGCATGCGCCATGGCGCTGAGGTAGTGCAACTGGCCGAGCGATGTTCGCAGAAATACCCGACCCGACCGCTCCGCTGCAAAAGCGTCCAAACGCTCACGAATCCTGTCATGGCCCGGATCCGCGTTGACGCCCGTGACCAGCAGCCGATGATCGGGGAAGTCATCCAGAGCACTGCACAGCGCTTCCAACCCCTCGTCATGTTGATCCTCAAGGAGTGTAACTGGATGGTACGTCATCAGAAAATACGGACCATGCAGATCGAACGCGAGTTTCTCCGCCAACTCAGTTCGGTCAAGGAGCTTCAATTTATGGATCGCATCCACTCCTGGCGCACCCACCGTCCAGATACGGTCCGGCGCTTCGCCCAATTGCATCACACGTCGCCGGTACGCTTCCGATGCGACAAAATGCAAATGCGCCATCTTCGTGATGGAATGACGCATGGCATCATCCAGTGCCCCTTCCGTCAACTCACCTCCATGGATATGGGCAATCGGAATACGCGCCATCATGGCAGCCTGTGCGGCGGCGAAAATCTCGAAACGATCGCCGAGCACGACGACGATATCCGGTTGCAACTTCTCAAACGTACCGGCAAACCCTATAAGCGCCCGCCCCATGGCAGACGTAATATCTTTCGGCGTATCGCCATCCAGTTTCAGGTCAACCATTGCATCTGCTGAAAAGCCGTCCGCTACGATCTGCTGAACCGTCATGCCGTACTTCTGAGACAAATGCATGCCTGTGACGACCAGTTGCAGTTCCAATGCTGCGTCGGCCTGCACGCGCCGTAACAGCCAGTAAAGCAAGCCATACTCAGCGCGTGAGCCAGTAACGACACAGATTTTTCGCCTGCGATCAGCCATGCGCGACAGGCAAAGCGGCTAGTATGGGACTACTCGGCAGATTGATGATAGAATCCGCAAGTCTCTCGGCAACCGGCAAAGGTGCCCGCGGCGCATCCATGAACATCGGCAACCGGTGCATCAACTCCCAAACCGGGCGACAGTGAAAACCTGCATTATAGGACGCGTTCAGCATTGAATCGCGCAAGGCGCGGTCCGGAAACGCCAATATGAGCGCATTGAGCCAGTAATTGCTGCGCGCTCCTATCGGCTCGCGCATGCATTGCCCCACGCGGCAATGCGCAAACGTTTCCAGATATCGACCTGCGAGCTGCCTTTTCTGCTCAAGCATTTCCGGCAACTTATCGAACTGCGCGCACCCCAACGCGGCATTAAGGTTCGGCATCCGATAATTGTAAGCAACTTGATCGTGAAAGAATTCCCAGCGATGCGGACGCTTAGCAGTCGTCGTCAGTTGCCGCAAATTGTCGGCAAGCGCATCGTCATTTGTCACGATCGCGCCGCCGCCGCCAGTTGTGACAATCTTGTTGCCATTGAAGCTCAGCGTTCCGGCTACCCCAAATGTGCCAGTGTGACGATCTCCGATAAATGACCCCAGAGATTCGGCGGCGTCTTCGACAACGACAATTTTGTAGTCACTCGCCACAGCCAGCAGACGCTCCATCGCAACCGGATGACCAAACGTGTGCATAGGAACAACTGCCGCAATATGCCGCCCCGTCGCGCGATTGCGAAGCCCTTCCGACGTCACCTCTGCTGCGACGCGCAAGTGCGATGCTAGCGCGTCCGGACAAAGACCCAGCGTATCGTTGGCACTGTCGACGAAGTGCGGGATCGCCCCGCAATGAGCGATTGCATTAGCAGACGCGACAAAGGTCAGCGCCGGCACCAGAACCTCGTCACCCGGTTTTACCCCTACGGTCAGGAGCGCTGCATGAAGAGCAGCCGTCCCGCTCGACACGACCACTGCATGGCGTGCGCCGGTACACTCCGCGATCCGCGCCTCGAATTCCTCGACGAATTTGCCGGCGCTCGACACCCAGCCGCTAGTGATACATTCAACAACATAGCGTTGCTCTTCCGCGCCAAGCGACGGCTCGTGCAACACGACGGGGCGCGCGGCAGCGCCAACGACCTTTTCAATCAGGCCGACGAATTCATGCGAGGACTCCACGGACGCCATGGTCAACATGAATTTTCAGATATTGTAGCGATCGCTCTTATATTGGGCGAGGTTCGTCGGGTCAGTAAACCAAGCGACCGTGTTGGCAAGACCGCGACGCATCCCCTCCCGCGAGCCAAAGCGCGGCGACCAGCCAAGTAGCTCGCGCGCTTTGGAATTATCTGCCCACAGTCGCTCAACTTCGCTCAGCGAGGGGCGGATACGTTGGGCGTCGGTTTCGATCTCCACCGTTGCACCCATGACATCGGCAATCATCGCCACTGTATCGCCAACCGAAATCTCGAACCCCGAGCCGAAATTGATTACTTCCCCCAGCCCGCCCTGCCCCTCCAACAGAGCGATAAACGCGCCGACGGTATCATCGACATAATTGAAGTCTCGTGTCGGATGAACCGAGCCAAGCCTCAGTCGCTTTGCACCGTTGGCGATCTGCGAAATAACGGTCGGAATAACTGCGCGCGCCGACTGGCGCGGACCATAGGTGTTGAATGGGCGAGCAATCGTGACAGGCGTACCAAAAGACGTGAAGAACGAAAAGGCCAACTGATCGGCACCGATTTTTGATGCGGAGTATGGCGACTGCCCCTGCAATGGGTGGTCTTCAGTTATCGGCACGAAGCGTGCCGATCCATAGACCTCACTGGTTGACGTGTGGATTATGCGAGCAGTGCCAAGCTCACGAGCGGCCTGCAAGACGTTCAACGTTCCCTTGATATTGGTGTCGATATAGGCGTCTGGCGAGTGATAGGAGAATGGAATAGAGATCAGCGCCGCCAGATGCAGCACCGCATCGCATCCCTTCAGTGCCTGCTTGACACCATGCGGATCGCGGACATCACCGGCAAATATGTCGAGATTCTCGCGAATATCCTTGGGAGCGTTGTCCAGCCAGCCCCAGGACCCAAACGAATTATAGAGGACAAACGCGCGAACCTCGAAGCCCCTCCGCACCAGCGCCTCGGTGAGGTGCGAACCGATAAACCCGTCGGCGCCAGTGACCACAATCTTCTTCAAGATATGCCTCTATTTGCCGTCAGAGCACGCCGCGGAGCACTGTTGCAAACCGCTCCACGAGCTTCGGGTAGGTCAGCTCTTGGCGCACGACCTCGTACGCCGCATCGACAATCGATGCGCACAGCGCGTCGTCGCGCAACATCCGGATCGCATCGTCAGCATTGCTGTAGTCTTTACGAAGTGGAATGTAATGAGTTCCAGCGTGGAAGTATCCGTTATACTCACCCTCAAACAATATCTGCGCCGATTTGCAGGCCGCAGCCTCGACCTGACGCCCGCTGATGATGCGCAGTGACTTTGACGGACCGTAATTATCAAAAAACCGCTGCTTCACTTCGGACCATGTCGCCTGCGGGTTCTGATTCGTGAACGCGTTCACAGCCTTCCGCGTTGCATCATTGAGTTCGAAGAAATCCCCGCCTGACTCCGTACCAATCTGGCCACGACAGCGGTTGAGAAACGCCGCATAGCCAAGCGGATCGAAACGATCCTTGGGGTCGAGCGAAATGTCCACCCTCAAGTCAGCACGATCTGCCGCCGCGCGAAAGTAATCTGCAATTTCGACCTTCTCGCGATTGCCCAGGTACCAAGGCGCGTCAAATGAACGATAACCTATGTCAATCGGCCGCTCTTTTAGAGGCATAGAGGAAAAAAAGATTTTTTCGTCTACGCCAGTGTTGGGCACGCTGTCGACGGCGCACCCGAGTTCCCGACGATAGAGATCGAGCACGACTGGTGAGTTACATTGACTGATAAGCAAGCTCAGCCGCAACGCGCGACAGAATGCCATTTTCTCCGGCATTCCTTTATATTCATTGCCGATGAAATAGGCCTTCGGCTGCGGCAGCCGACCCAGTAGCCACGGAAGAGGCCCTCGCAACTCATTCTGGTTCGAATATATCGAGTGAAGCAGGACGATCGCATCGACGCGCGCAGTTGCAATCTTCGCAACCAACGCGGCTCGCTCGGCCAACGTTCGTTCGGCAAAGTTGAACGGCACGACATCAAACAAGGGGCTATCCATGAACGCACGTGGCCACCCGTGTTGATAGCTAAGCGTCGCATTCGCACGGCCTTGCGCGAAAAGAAGGGCAATTCTGATCATTGGCCGTTTTCAGCAGAAGTTATCGCCTGGCTCCGCAACAGCTCACCGAGGTGTCTCCCAAGGACGATCATGCCTTCGTTGGACAGATGCGAGTCGTTTCCGAAATAGAAATCGCGATACCTGTCCTTGAAGGCATAAAACAAGGTGTTGAGCGGAACGGTGCGAACGCGATTCCGGACGCCGAATTCGGTCAGATAAGCATCAGCATCACGGGCCTGTTTCTCCGAACGCAAGTAAACCGATGTCTTGTTTGGAATTACAACGATGACGATGTTGTGAATTCCGGCGGCGTTCAGTGCCGCGACCATCGGACTATCGAATCGCGACAGAGGCAACGATGGTAAATTGTCATCGTCGCCGAGAAACAGCGCATTGTCGCAATCGCTGTGTGAGAATCGACGACAGCCGTCGGCCACGGCTCGCACATGGACGCCACCGCCATTGCCGGCGCGATACTGCGGGCCTGGCCGTGCCAGATAAAGCGCCCCTCCAATGGCATATTTCGCGCCGAACGCTCCGGTCAGCAAGTTGGTGTCGCGTCGAGGCAATGTTGGCGCGGACATGTTTGACAGCGCAGGTCTAAGCTCGGAATTCGAGCACGGAGACAGCAGCCGCTGTTCGAACATCCGCTCCACGACCTCGATGACGACGGTTTCTGGCCTTAATCCCTTCTTCTGCAAATAGGCGCCAAAGTCGGCACAGATATCCCCAAAGCCATAACTTATGTAGCGCTGCTTGCGATTGAATGCGGAATGCTGCCACTTCCCCGTCCAGCTGAAGGAATCGCCAACCACGAGGATCTCAGCTTCGTTCGATGCAGCGTTTCCGGGACTTCCCAGCACTGGCGGCTGCGGCGCATTCCAACCAAACGCACGCTCTGGTAGAAATCCAACGCGCGTCAAATCGCCAGCGATCGGTTGCACCAGAGCCATAGTTGCAACGGGAATGACTATCCCCAACAGCAGCACGGGCAGAAAAAAGCGAAACAGCAGCTTCATCGCTAGAATTGAAAGTACAGAAACTCACTCGCCCGCGTCAGCGACCAGATCGACACGGCCAGCACACAGCCCAGCGCCAGACCGGCTCGCAGACCGAATTCGCCATCGGCGCGCCGCAGAATAAATCGACACCACCGCTGTTTTGTCTCAAGCACGAGCTCTTGCGAATTTGGCAGGAAGAAAACAATGGTTAGACCTGCTGCTATCAACGGTACGGCCGAACTGCCGGCGAGCCTCGTTGCCGGAAAAAAACCGCCCTCAGAAAGGATCTGTGGCCAGTGCGCAGCCAACGTTGGCGTAACAGAGATTCCATGAACCAGTGTCATCGACTGGACTATGGACCACGCGTTGCCAATGCTGTCGGATCGGAAAAATACCCAAGCGTAAACGACGAGGATAAACGTCAGTGCAGTAGCGACCACGTGCAGTGGCATCGACCAAAGCCCCTGCACTCGATCCAGCCTGATACCCACCACATGCAAACCGTGGTTTGCCATCAGAAGCGCACCATGCAACGCACCCCACACCACGAAGGTCCAGTTAGCGCCGTGCCAAAGACCGCCGAGCACCATCGTGACAAAGAGATTGAGAAAACGGCGCAGTTCCCCCCGACGACTTCCACCAAGCGGGATGTAAAGATAGTCGCGCAGGAAGGTCGACAACGTTATGTGCCAGCGCCGCCAGAATTCGATGATGCTCGCCGCCTTGTAGGGCGAGTTGAAATTGATCGGAATGCGGATACCGAACATCAAGGCCAGGCCGACTGCCATATCGGAGTAGCCCGAGAAGTCAAAATAGAGCTGCAGCGTATAAGCGAGCGCGCCAACCCATGCCTCTAGGAACTGCAATTTCTGACCCTGCGCAACAGCATTGAAAACCGGCGTCGCATATTCCGCGAGACTATCGGCGATCAACACTTTCTTGGCCAGACCAATGATAAAGATTGCAGCTCCCTTGGCAACATCCTGTGGATTCCAGCGATACGTCTCCACTTTTCGAAACTGCGGCATCATCTGTCCGTGATGAAGCACGGGCCCCGCGATCAGGTGCGGGAAGAACGTGACGAAGAGAAGATAGTTGATGAAGTCCGCCTCGTCCGCCTTCCCACGATAGGTATCGACGAGGAACGCTATCTGCGTGAACGTGAAGAACGATATGCCCAGAGGTAGGACGACCGTCCCAATATTTAGCTCCCAGCCCGACAACGTGTTCACGTTGTCTAGGAAGAAATTCGCGTACTTGAAATAGAATAGCAGCGCCAGGTTTGCGCATACGGCGATGGTCAAAAGCGGCTTGGCATCACGCATGGCGCGCTGGCGCCCAATAAGAACCCCAAAGGCAAAATTCGTCGCGATTGACGCCAACAGGAGCGCAACGAATTTCGGATTCCAGAAGCCATAGAACCCAAGCGACGCAAGCCCAAGCCACGCTGCAGCAAATCGCGTACCGATCCTGGCCAGCACGAAAAATCCCGCCAGCGAGATCGGAAGAAACACGAAGAGAAACTCGTAAGAATTAAAGAGCACCGACGCAACCGACCGTCTGCATATTAGTTTCGGAACAAGCCATCAAATGCAGCGACACAATCAGCCCGGGTCCTTGATCTTGACTGCGGGAAAGCCAGCCCAGACATCATAGTCGCCGACGTCGCGCGTGACGACCGAATTTGATCCGATCATAGTACCCATGCCAGCCACCGTTTCCATTCTCAACGTCTGCCGTAATCATTTCCTGTTCCAGAATTGGAACCTTACGTCTGCATAACGCCGGGTGTTCGCCAACACCGAACTGAGCCAAGAATGCATTGCGCTCAATGGAACTCCTGTCGCCGCAAAACCGGCGGGTGCAGAATGCATTTACGACAGTGCCGGATCCGATCATCAACGAGTCGTTCCGGGCGCTTGGAACGCGCCTTAGGACTGATCTCGCGGCCGAAAATCTGCTCAGGCGATAAATGCGCACGATGTGCCGCCACTCATCTATATAGTTCTGAAGCAATCTGCAGGCTAAATTGACTTAGCGAAGCCTTGCCACCACAACGGGGACATCGCTCTCAACGTCAACTCGGCCTTCGACGATGTCAAAGCGCGCGAGGACCCATTTGAGGCACTCACTCCTCATCGCCAGAGCCAGAGGCGTATCAAGCCCTTTTCCCTCTGAAATCACGTAATCAAAGACCAGGTAGCCACCGGGACGCAGCCGCTCGGTGAGATACGCAATGACGTGCATTGGATCATCGAGATGCTCCATCACCGTGGTCAGTACGATTGCATCGTACGAACGCTGGCTCCCCAGTGGATCACGGAAGTCCTCGGCCGCAATCGTTCGAAACTCGACGCCTGCATCCGCTCGATAACGGTATTTTGCATAGTGAAACGGAAAATTGGCGATGTCCGCTAGCGTCCATTTGCAACCGAGATGTGCATAGAACTTCCGGTAGCAGCTGTAGAAAGGCGCTAGCGAGCAGCCATATTCGAGAACAGTATCGCCAGCCTTCAACTTGTTCCAGAAACGAGGCGCAATGACTGGACGTAATGCATCATTACGCACGAAGGCAAAGGTTGAATAGAGTTCGCTCGGCGCCTGCCAGTTCTGCACATGCTGCTGCGCAGACGACCAGTCCAGAGAGCGCGTGTGCTGCTGCCGCTTGCGATAGTCGTGCGCCAGCAGGAAGAAGTCCATCACCTTCAACGGACGGCCAGCGAGTATAGTCTGCCAATAGTCGTGAAACTCGTCAAACCATGCACGACGCACGCCCGTCGACACCAACACTTCTTGAAGACCGCTCTTCTGGAGTGCTCCGTTGACCAAATATCTAAGTTTTCCGATCAGGCCAGAGAGTCGTTTCGGCTGTCTAACACCTTCGAGGCCATCAAGAGCCAAATGGCTGGCGGCGATGTCGATGCGCATGTCATCGAACAGATTGCCCCCAGGCAAATGGATCGCAGCATGAGGAGTGTCCTGTGTCATATTATGCACATGCTTGCCGCACACCGCCTACGCAAGGCGCTGCTTGACACGATCGCATACGCGCTTGATCCCCTCGCGTAATTTTACCTGCGGCACCACACCGAGCAAATCCCGCTGCCGGTCCAGCGTCGGCCGCTTGATAAGAGTCATGCGGCTCGGCAGATCCTTGATCGTCACCAACCCACGCTCAGCACCAAGTTCGGCCCGGATCATCTCCGCCATGTCCTCGATTGGTACGATTTCCGGGTTGCCGATATTGATCACGGCATAGTCTTTAACATGGGCGGCCCCCTCTATCGCGCGCACTGCATCAGTAACGTGGAACCAGCCGCGCATGCTGCCGCGATGCACCTCGATCGGCTTACCGCGCACAAGGTTATAGGCGAACCGGATCATCGCCGAACGGTGATCGCCTAAGTCCTCATCCTCATCGTACATCATGAACGGCCGCAGCGACACCGCGCGCAAACCATGCGACCGCACTTCATACTCGACGAGTTGTTCCCCCAGGAGCTTCGACAGGCCGTAGCGATTGTTCGGCTTCGGATTCGAAATCGCTTCATCCATCGGATCGCATTCAGGTCCGTAGACTTCCGAGGTCGAGAAGAACACGGTCATCGCATCGACACGCTTGCACAATTGTAGCACGTTGTTCAGGCCACCGAGGTTGGTCTCAATCGCAAGCGTTCCGGCCTGCTCGCAAGTAACACGGCTCACCATCGCGGACAGCATGAACACCACATCCGGCTTCCAATCGAAGGCCGGCAGCAGATCCACTGGGCTGTTGATGTCCGCCATCAGATAATTCGGTCGCCAGCCTGGCACGACATCGGCTTCCAGCACGTCATAGCCCTGCTTGCGCAAATGCTTGACGAGCGGCACGCCGATATTGCCCTCCGAACCGAGCACCAGCGCTTTCTTCATGTCGTCACTCCAGAGGCCTGATCGTGTTGAATGGTGCGGATCACACGCGCAGGCACGCCGCCTACCAGCGTGAACGGCGCAACGTCGTCCGTCACGACAGCGCCTGCGGCGATCACCGAGCCGTTGCCTATCGTAACACCGGGTAGCACAACAGCATTGGCACCGATCCAGACATCATCGCCGATGCGCACGGGCGCGCTCGTGTTAACATTCCAGCGTGGCAATTCGATCGGATGACCGACGGTGACGACAGCTGCGCCAGCGGCGATCAAAACGCGGTCGCCTATCGTCAGGCCGCCGCCCGCGCGCAGCAACACATTCTCGCCGATGTCGACGAAGGAGCCCAGGCGGAGATGTTCGGGGTGATAGAGGATCACCGGCATACGCAAGCGGACATCATGCCCGACTGCGGCACAGAGCGACAATGCGCGCCGCGCACGCGCCGCATTCAGCCAACGCTCGCACCGCAAGACCATCGCGCCCACACACGTCAGCAACTTGCGACGAAAAGACCTCATGCTGCCACAGTACTCTTCCGCTGAATATGGCGAACGACAGCTTCGGAGAGCCAGCGATGGCCTTCGGCCGTGAAGTGCACCGTGCCGGGCTGATAATACTGCGGAGCTGGAGTCCCACCGAGATCGATGCATTCGTAACGCGTCAAGATTTTGTTATACAAAGTCGCGTCCTCATTCACAAAGGGATGCTCCATTGCAGCACCAGCATCCGGAAACAGAGGAATGGGCACAAAAGCGCAACGAATGTCTTCTGCCTCAAGTGTCGTGAACAGACGATCGACAAGTACCGCGAACGACTCGGGGGATATAGCGCGCGTGGCAAGACCAAATTGCTTGCGCCAACGTAAGACTCGTGCGCGCCGCCGATACAGCGCCGCCGTCAGATATCGGCCAAATGGCAGCAGCGCACAGACGGCTTTTTCACGCGTCGACAAAATTCGTTGTGCGGATTCGACGATCCCTATGTGGACAAAAACGGCATCAGGCTTCACCGAAATGACGTTGTCCACCAAGTTGTCAACGACCTCCACCACAGACCAACCGCTGACAATCAGCGCACGAACGTCATATTTCGGACCGAGCGCCTTGCCGACCAGAGCCGGATAGTTCTCGCCGGGCGCTACGCCTACGCTGCTACCCTGACTGTTTGTGACAATGAAAATGCGCATACTCAGCGAGCGCCCGCGAGGTTGATGTCTCTGGCACGCATGCAGTAAATGAAAGCGACAATATAAAACAGGCCCAACACCACGACGCCGACAATGCGCGCGAGCGTAAGCCCCCCGATGCCCCCACTGACCATCACGGCGAAAAGGATCGCTTGGACCAGCGGATAACCAACATAGGGCGCATAGACGAAAAATGGCTTTTGGGTCGCGAGCAGCGCAGGCGCAAGCAGCGTCGTGCTGCCAACACATGCAACCACGAGCCAAAGCCATCGCCCGTATTCGGCGGCGGCGGCATAGTGTTCCGAGAACAACAAGATGGTCAACGGCGGCAGCACCAGAAACCCCGCAACGCCGATGGCAATGCAGCCTGCCGTAATGACCAGAAACGCGCCCCTAATCTGGGACCAGAGACTTTCAAAATCCGGCGCAGCGTAGATTTTCGGCGAAACGGCGGCATTCAGCGCTGAAAACAGCCGCTTGAGCATCTCCGGGAACTGCAGGGCGACGGCGTAGATCGCGACGTCTCGCGCAGAATATAAGTGATTGAGCGCGACGACATCAAGCGACAGCAGTCCTGTGAACGCCATCGCGATGCTCGAATGCACGCCGAATGCGGGGATCGTGGTATCTGCTCGGTCGTTTGCGCGCAGACGCAACGCATGCGCCAGTCCCCAGATCGACTGCACTGCGGTGAGACCGACAAAGAGCAAGCAAACCAGCCACAGTTGCTGCGCTGACAGAACGACGGCAAGTGCAATTGCCACGACGCCAATCGCCGAAGCCACTGACCGGCTCAACGCCAGATCGACAAGACGTGACTTGCCATTGATCCAGCTCATCCAAACATCTGAGACGTTGTAGAGCGGGAACAGCACGGCGACTGTGAACAGGCCCAGCGCAAGGCTGACCGATTTCGGTGGCCCCCACACATGATAAAGCGCTGCGCAGCAGAGCACGATGCTCGCAAGGCTATTTGCGATGACCTTCGCTCGCACAAGCGGCAGCAGATTTCCGTCAGCGTCCCGTGCAGCTGACATTAATGCGGCTTGCGAGGTGCCCATCAGACAGAACGCGGATACAAATCCGACAGCGCCCATGACGACACGAAATTCGCCGAACAGATCGACGGGCATGAAGCGCGTCCAGAGCACTGTCGTGCCGAGCGCACAAATCAGACCGAAAGCCTGTGCGGCGAAAAGCAGGCTGGCGCCGCCAGTCAATCCGTTCAGTTTCAGGCGTTCCCGCAAGTTCATGCTTAGCAGGCGCCATCCAGCATCGCCACGATCTCCGCCGCCGCACTGCCGTCGCCGTAGACAGCAAGCGGGGCAGATGGGACGTGGTGCGCCTGATGCGCCACGGCAGCAAGAATATCGTCCGCGCTCCCCCAGGCCAGCCGATTCCAACCGGACGTCACCGTCTCCGTCCATTCCGTCTCCGGACGGATGGTGACGCACGGCGTCTGTGCGAAACAGGCTTCCTTCTGAACGCCGCCGGAGTCCGTCAGGATCAGACACGCATTCTTCTGCAGCACCAGCATGTCGAAATAGCCGACGGGATCGATCAGCCTGACATTGCCGCCGGGCACGATGCCACCCGCATCGAGCTTAGCGCGGGTGCGCGGATGCACGGGAAACACCACTGGCATGTCCAGCTGACCGAGCGCATCCATGGTTGCGGACAGCCGTGCCGCATCATCAGTGGTATAAGGGCGATGAATGGTCGCAAGATAGAATGCCTTCGGGGCGAGGCCGAGCGTGATCAGGATGCGCGAACGTTCCTCCGCCTTCGCGGTGAACAGACGGACGGCGTCATACATGGTGTCGCCGACGCGATACACTCCTGTGGTGATGTTTTCTCGCGCGAGATTCGCGACCGCGTCGTCGGTCGGGCAGAACAGCAGCGTCGAACAATGATCCGTCAGGACGCGGTTGGTCTCCTCCGGCATCGAGCGATTGAACGAGCGCAGCCCAGCCTCGACATGCGCGACCGGCACATCGAGCTTGCGGGCGGCTAGCGCACCTGCCAGCGTCGAATTGGTATCGCCGTAAACCAGCATGACATCCGGCCGTTCTTTCAGCAGAAGCTCGTCGATGCCTTCGAGCATCGCGGCGGTCTGCTGACCATGCGAGCCGGAGCCGACGCCGAGATTGACCGCCGGCGCCGGAATATCCAGTTCGCGGAAAAAAATCTCCGACATACCCTCGTCGTAGTGCTGGCCGGTATGAACCAACGTCTCACGAATGCCGGCATCGCGCAGTGCAAAGCACACAGGTGCCGCCTTGATAAATTGAGGCCGCGCACCGATGACGGTCATCACATGCATCACTGCGCGCTCTGTCCCACCATCTCTTCGTCGAGCAGTCGGCGAAGATAGTCGCCATAGGGGCTCTTGCTCAACTTGCTCGCCAGCGCCTGCATCGCAGCGTCATCGATCATGCCGCCTCGCCAGGCGACCTCCTCGGGCGACGCAATCTTGATGCCTTGGCGCAATTCGACGGCGCGCACGAACTCGGACGCTTCCAGCAGTGATTCATGCGTTCCGGTATCGAGCCATGCGTAGCCGCGACCGAGAACGCGCACTTGTAAGGCGCCTTGCTTGAGATAGAGATTATTCAGATCGGTGATTTCCAGTTCACCACGCGCCGATGGCTTGAGTTGCTTCGCGAGATTGCAAACGGTGCCGTCGTAGAAATAAAGCCCGGTGACCGCATAGCGCGATTGCGGCTGCGCTGGTTTTTCCTCGATCTGGATGGCGCGTCCCGTAGAATCGAACGTCACGACGCCATAGCGCTCCGGATCTGCGACATGGCAGCCGAACACAATCGCGCCCTGCGTAAGCGTTGCCGCCTCCTTCAGGAGACCGGTCAGGCCGGTGCCATAGAAGATGTTGTCGCCCAGAATGAGGCAGCTCGGCTGGCCGCCGACGAAGTCTTCCGCAAGCAGGAACACCTGCGCAATGCCGTCGGGCGATGGCTGTGCGATGTAGGTGAGCGTGATGCCCCATTGTGAACCGTCGCCGAGCAGGCGCCGGAATGCAGCCTGGTCGGCCGGCGTTGTGACGACTGCGATATCGCGAATGCCCGCCAGCATCAGCACCGATAGTGGATAATAGATCATCGGCTTGTCGTAGACCGGCATCAGTTGCTTGCTGACTGCAAGCGTCAGCGGATGCAGCCGGCTGCCACTGCCACCGGCGAGAACGATGCCTTTCACGACGCCATCTCCGCTGCGGTTCGGACACGGTACAGTTCGCTAATGACTGCTCCCAGCCCCTCGCGCCAGTCCGGCGCTGCGAGGCCGAGCCGCGCGAGCGCCCCACAATCCAGCACCGAATTACTCGGGCGGCGCGCTGCCGTCGGGTATTGGGCGCTGGTGATTGGATTGACCTTCGGTGCCTTCGGCAGCAAGCCGGCTCTGGTGGCCTGCGCGAATATCTCTTCGGCAAAGCGGCGCCATGTCGTCGCCGGCCGCCCGGCGAAGTGATAGGTGCCCCATGCCGGCGCTTCAGCGGAGACAAATCTTTCCACAAGAGTCAACATGGCCTGCGCCAAGGCAGCGGCAGGCGTCGGACAACCGGTCTGATCGTCGACTACATCGATCTCTGGTCGCGTTGCGGCAAGGCGCAGCATCGTCTTGACGAAATTGTTGCCGAAGGCGCTGAACACCCATGCCGTGCGCAGGATGATGTGGCGGTCCAGCCGCACGCGGATGGCATCTTCACCGGCAAGCTTGCTTTCGCCGTAGACCGATTGCGGGCTGGTCGCCGCAGACTCGAGATAAGGTCCGCGTTGCCCATCGAACACATAGTCAGTCGACACATGCACCAGCGGGATGCGCAGATCATCGCAGATCGCCGCAAGTGCCGCCGGTCCATCGCGGTTCACGGCAAAGGCCACTTCACGCTCCGTTTCCGCCTTGTCGACCGCGGTGTACGCCGTGGCGTTGAGTACAATCGCGGGGGCGATGTCGATTACCGCCGCACGCATCGCGGCCGCATCGGTGACATCGATCTCGTCGCGGACGGCCACACGCAGGCGCACATACGACGCCGGAAGGCGCGCCAGTTCCAGTCCGAGCTGACCGCTGCCAAGTACCAATGCGACCGGATTGTCAGCCGACATCGCCTATCGCCCCGCCACCGCGGCGATCTGTGCCCGCGCGCGCAAGGGGCGCCACCAGTCCTGATTGTCCAGATACCATTGCACTGTCGCGGCCAGCCCCTCGTCGAAGCCGAGTGATGGCGAAAAGCTCAGCGTGCGCTCGATCTTGGCGGCATCGATCGCGTAACGCAGGTCATGGCCCGGGCGGTCATCAACAAAGGCGATGCCGTGAGCATGAGCCTTGCCATCCGAACGCGGCTTGCGCATGTCGAGGAGCGAGCAGATCTGGCGCACAACGTCGATGTTGCGGCGTTCGCTGTTGCCGCCGATGCAATAGCATTCGCCCGGCACGCCCCGCTCAGCCATCAGGCACAGCGCCCGCGCATGGTCGTCTACGAAAAGCCAGTCACGCACATTCTCACCGCGCGCATAAACCGGCAGCGGCAAGCCGTCGATCGCATTGGCAATCATCAGCGGGATCAGCTTTTCGGGAAATTGATATGGCCCGTAATTGTTCGAGCAGTTGCTGATGATCGTCGGCAGGCCGTAGGTGTGATGCCAGGCGCGCACAAAATGATCAGAGGCCGCCTTGCTGGCCGAATACGGCGAGTTCGGCCGATAGGGCGAGTCCTCACAGAACTGCCCATCGGCGCCGAGCGCCCCGAAAACTTCGTCGGTCGAGACATGGAGGAAGCGGAAGGCTTCCCTTCCCGCGGGTGAGAGGCGCCGCCAGTGTTCCAGTGCCGCGTTCAGCATTACGAACGTGCCGTCGACATTGGTGCGCAGGAAATCCCGAGGTCCATGGATCGAGCGATCGACGTGGCTTTCGGCGGCCAGATGCAGCACATGGTCGGGCGCATATTCGCGGAAGACGGCCGCCATCGCATCGGCATCGCAGATGTCGGCCTTCACGAAGCGATAGCGCGGATGCGACGCGACACTTTCCACGTTCCGCAAATTCGCTGCGTAAGTCAGCTTGTCGACATTGACGACGGTCGCGTCGCTATGCGCAATCAACCGGCGCACTACGGCAGAGCCGATGAAGCCGGCCCCACCCGTCACCAGCACGACGCGACCGCTGGCGCTCAAGCTGCCTGCTCCTCGCTATAGTGGAAAGGACTGTCGAGCGCTGCGAGCGTCGGATGACGTCGGTCACGATCGGACAAGATGACGGCATCAGGAGTCACCGGCCAGTCGATGCCGAGCGCCGGATCGTTCCAGAGCAGGCCGCGGTCATGCGCGGCGCTGTAATAGGCATCAACCTTGTAGAGGACCTCGCAGCCCGGAGCGAGCGTACAGAAGCCATGCGCGAAACCCGCTGGTACCAGCAATTGCTGCCAGTTTTCCGCACTCAATTCGACCGACAAGTGACGCCCATAGGTCGGAGAGCCGCGACGGATGTCCACCACCACGTCGAGGATGCGGCCCCGCACGACGCGCACAAGCTTCGCCTGCGCGAAGGGCGGGGACTGGAAATGCAGCCCTCGTACGACGCCTTCTGCTGTCGAGTGCGAGTGGTTGTCCTGCACGAACGAAACAGCAATGCCATGCGCAGTGAGCACATCCTGCCGAAAGGTTTCCGAAAAGAACCCGCGGTCGTCGCTTATCCGCGTCGGCGACAGCAGCTTCACACCCGGCAATCCGGCGTCGGTGATGTTCATAACGCTGGCGCCAACTGGCCTGCCGCGTCCAGCGCATATTGCGTGCCGGTCAGCGGGCATTTCAAATCAGCATCGAGCTTAACGCCAGCCTGGCCCATCCAGCCAATACGCCGCGCCGGCACCCCCGCCATCAAGGCATAGGCCGGGACATCGCTCGTCACCACCGCTCCGGCGCCGATGAAACAATATTCGCCGAGGGTCGCACCGCAGACGATGGTGGCATTGGCACCGATGGTCGCACCCTTGCGCACCAGCGTCGGCCGGTACTCGGTCTTGCGCTCGATTTCGGCACGCGGATTAAAGACATTTGTGAAGACGCATGACGGTCCGCAGAACACACCGTCTTCCAATGTGACGGCATCATAGACCGACACGCTGTTCTGGATCTTGACCTTGTTGCCGATCACGGCCTTGCCGCCGACGAACACGCCCTGCCCCAGTGAACAATTCCGCCCTATGCGTGCACCGGCCGACACGTGCGTCCAGTGCCACACGCGCGTGCCGGCACCGATCACCGCGCCATCGTCGATGATCGCGGTTTCGTGCGCGGACCAGCCGGACGGATCGTTGATCATGCGACGCCTTCTACCTCGCGACACTTCGGATGATATTCGCCGGTCAGGCCGACCGGCGTCGCGCGGCCGATCTCGTACACGGCCTCGATCGCCGGACGCGCATCCATAAGCCCGGAGCCACCGCCCGCCAGAACGTCACGGTAGCACTTAGTGTGCAGGTCGGTGAAGCCTTCGCTGAAGTTCAGTTCTTCGCCCTCGATCAGGATTGAGCGGAAGCTGGGCTGCGTGCTCCCGGCCGGAAGGTGATCCGCATTGATTGACAGGAACCAGCGTACTCGCGCTCTCTTGAAGAGAAGGAAACCCGCAGCCACGTCGGGGCGAAGCACATGCACCGTGCTGCCGAGCTGCTTGCCGAACACCCAGGTCAGCATGTCGAAGAAATGCACGCCGATATTGCTGGCGATGCCACCGGACTTCTCCGCATTGCCCTTCCAGCTCGTATGATACCAGTGACCGCGCGATGTCACGTAAGACAGGTCGACGTCGTAGACCTTGTCGGCCGGGCCATTGTGAATGCGCTCGTGCAGTTCCTGAATGGTTGGATGCAGCCGCAGCTGGAGCACGTTGTAGATGCGTCGTCCGGTTTCCTTCTCGATATCCGCCAGCGCATCGAGATGGCGCGGATTGAGCACCAGCGGTTTCTCGCAGATGGCATCGGCGTTACTGCGCAACGCAAAGCGCATATGCGCATCGTGCAGGTAATTCGGCGAACAGATCGACATGAAATCCACAGGCGCGCCGCGGCGGCGCAGATTATCGACGTGACGATCGAAACGCTCGAACTCGGTAAAGAATTGCGCTGACGGAAAGTAGCTATCCATTATGCCGACGCTGTCATTCGGATCGAGCGCCGCAGCGAGCGAATTGCCGGTCTCGCGGATTGCCTTCATGTGACGCGGCGCGATATAGCCGGCCGCACCGATCAACGCGAAGGTCTTGGGCGAACTGGTCATGCGATGATGATTGAACGAGGGAAGTGCGCCGGGCGTGACGGAAGGTCGATGGTAGACGAAACGCGATGAACCATTGCTACCGCAGGCCGGGTGACATCAGCTTGTCGCTGATTGTTCCGGCCACAAGATTATTCAGCGATACCGCCGCTCACGCGGCGGCGACGGCGTCCAGATCCAGGACAACGCGAACCTTGCGTCCAAGAAGGTCGAGCAGGATCGCCACACGCTCGCGATCGGTAACGGTGTCGATGAGTCCGAGGCAATCGGCGAAGGCCCCGTCCAGCACCTTGATCTTGTCGCCCGGTGCAAAGCGCGGCCGGGTGTCCAACGGGATGAAGCCGTCGGCGTTCTGGCTTGCCTTCAGCCGTTCCACGATGCCGTCCGGGACGGACACGGGATCATTGCCGGTGCACACCACCTGCGTGACGCCAATGGTGGAGCGGATGGCGAGCCAGCGCTGCAAGGACACGTCGATCGAAACGAACATGTAGCGCGGGAATAGCGGCGCAGGCACCAGTTCGATCTTGCGTGCATGGCGGCGGCGCTTGAGGTAGCGCGGCAGATAGGTCGTAAAGCCCTGCCGCTCCAGATGCGCCTCCGCCTTACGCTCGGCATGGGAGTGGGTCTGGACCACATACCAACGTTGGCCTGCAATCAAGCTCACGATGCGGCCCCCTGCGGCTTGCTGACACGCACGCGCAGCAATTGGGGGATCAGCACCCGCTCGTCGCCAAAGCGCGCGATCGCCTGCTCTGCCCGCTCGCGCGCGGTCAGCATGTCCGTGATCAGTACGGCATCGAAAACCTGGTCTACGGAGTCGTAATCGGGCCGAACCGGCACGCCCACGAAGCGCGCCTCAACAGCCTTTGCGTCCACCACCGCGGTGATCTCGATCCCGTGGTCGAGCGCGCAGATGGCGGCGATCTCGGCGAGGTCCGACTTGCCCGCAAGGACGATGCGGCGGATGCCCCTCAGCTCGGCAGCCTGGAGCAAGGCCGAGCAATCCGACTTCGCGCGCCGGAAAAAGTCGAAGGAATGCGACAAGTACTGGACGGTCAGCCGCGACTTTTCGGAAAAGCCGTGCGGCGTCAGGTAATAGGCATAGCGGCGGGCCGGCGCTTCGCTGACCTTGAGCAGCCCCTTCTTTACGCATCGCTTCAGGTAGGCGTTGACCAACCCTAGCGCGACGCCGAGTTCGGCCGCTAGATGGCGCTGCGACTGCACGCCATCGCGCTCCACGGATTCAAGAATGCCCAACATAATCATTGGGTTATCTGTCTTTTCCTGGTCGGCGGCGCTGGTCATACGCGGATCCATGGGTGCTGGACGCTAGTCGTTCACGCCATGAACGTCAAGCTATCGTTCACGGCATGAACAGCGTTTAGGGGCTGGGTGTCTGCGCCCCGGCTCCGATCAGAGGGATCAGTGCTTGCGGATCACGGCATAGGCCGTCGGGCAGACCGGCAGGACACGGTCGAGGCGCAAGGCCAACCACATCATCTTCTCGTACACACCCGGCCACGCCCTCCGCGGCGAGCGGCGCAGGAACATTTCCGGGGCGGTGATGACGAGCGTGTGCAGTAGCAGGCTACCAAGGCCGCCAATCCTGACCAGTTCGATATCAGGGCCGAACCGCCCGGCAAGCTTGGCCGGCGTGTATTGCCGGTATCCGTGCCAGAGATAGGGCAGCAGGCTCGCACCAGCGGGCAGGATGTGAACCTCTACTCCGCCCGGCTTGAAGAAGCCCGGGAAGCGCGCGATCAATTTCGCATCGGACGGAATGTGCTCGAGCGTCGACACAGATATCATCAGATCGATCGGGCGCTGCGGCGTGAAGGTGTGCGCATCGGCCCGATGAAAGTCGATTGTAAACGGAAAATCCGCACCGCGTTCGCGCTTGAAGTAATCCTGGATATCGACGCCGGTGTAGCTCCCACTATAGCCTAGCACTGCTAGGCGGCTCGCCATCGCGCCGGCTCCGCAGCCGACTTCCAGCACGTCGAGCTGGCGCGGCGGCATGAGGTTCGGCAATTCCGTATCGATGAACACATTGGTGATCAGTCGGCTCGGCGACTGGCCACTCATCTCCGCGCGAGCGCGCGCCATGTCCGGCGCAAACGACCGCGCCGCCGGCCCCCGGCCGAGCGTCGCAAGATTACGCCACAGGTTCTGCCACAGATAGCAAACGCGATCGCCGGCCGACATCTTGCCGTCGCCGCAGACCTCATTTTGCTTGCTGTCGCCTAATGCCGGCACGCACTCGAACCTTTGTTTACGCCCATCGCCGACGCCAGGACTCATACATCAGGATAGTCCAGAGCGCATGGGCCCAGTTGCGCCGGCCGCCGACATGCTCTGTCCACAACGCACGGACAGCCGACACATCGAGCAGCCCGCCACCAAGGCACGCCGGATCGAGCAGGTCCTCTGCCCAAGGCCGCAGCGGCCCGCGCAGCCAGCTTTCCAGCGGAATGCCGAAACCCATCTTCGGCCGCTCGACCAGATGACGCGGTACATAGCGCTCCAGCACCTTGCGCAAGAGCCATTTGGTCTGACCTCCACGCACGCGCATGTGGCGCGGCAGGCGCCAGGCGAATTCGGCGACGCGATGATCGAGCAATGGCGGACGTACCTCCAGCGACACAGCCATCGAGGCACGATCGACTTTCTGCAGGATGTCGTCGGGAAGGTAAGTCTCGGTGTCGAACAACTGCATCTGCTCGATGAAGCGATCCTGTCCGTCCGCCGGCAGAGGGTCCATTGTCACCGAATGTTCCGCGATACCGTGGATCAAGGCCGATGGATCATTGTTTTGACTGACCAGCCGTCGGTACGTTTGAAGACGATCGAGAGGCAACACCGATGCGAGTTTTCGAATTTTGTCAACCGGACTTTGCGGACGCAACCGCGAGGGCGCAAGCGAGGCAGCGGCATCGATCGCGGCATCCGGCACCGCATTCAGAAAGCCGGCAAGCGCGCGCCGCAACGGTAGAGGTGCGCCTGCAAGCTTGCCACCAAGACCATGACCCAGATTGTATCGATTGTAGCCGGCGAACAATTCGTCACCGCCGTCACCGGAGAGCGCAACCGTGACATGGCCGCGCGTCATCTTCGAGATCAGGTAGGTCGGAATCTGCGAGGAATCGGCGAACGGCTCGTCATACATCTCGGCGAGTTGCGGCACGATATTGAGTGCATCGATGCCGCCGAGCATCATGTCCTCGTGCTCGCTGCCAAGATGCTGCGCAACAAGACGGGCGTGAGCGGACTCGTCAAATCCGAGATCGGGGAAGCCGATCGAGAAGGTGCGCACCCGCCCGCGCTGCGCCGCCACCATCAACGCCACCACAACCGAGGAGTCGATACCGCCAGACAGAAATGCCCCAAGCGGCACGTCCGAGATCATCTGTCCTGAGACCACTTCCGCGAGCAGCGCGTGCAGCGCCTCCTCCGCCTCGACATCTGAACCCGAGAACGGGTCGGCCAAGCCGTTTAGCGCAGTCTCGCGCAGCGACCAGTAAATGCGCCGCGCAACCTTGCCGTGGGCATCAATGCTGACTACCTCGCCCGGCAGCAGCTTGCTGACGTTGCGATAGATCGAGTGCGGCGTCGGCACGAAACCGAAGCGCAGGAAACTCGCCACCGATTGTGGATCGACCTCACAGGCAACGCCGCCGGCACCGAGGGCCTTGAGTTCGGAGGCGAACGAAAATCCGCGCGCAGTATCTGCAAGGTAAAGCGGCTTGATGCCGAGGCGATCGCGGACCAGATGCAACGTGCGGGCTTGCCGATCCCACAGTGCAAAAGCGAACATCCCATTGATGTCGGCCAACGTGCGATCGAGTCCGCGATGTGCGACCGATTCCAGGATGACTTCAGTGTCGGACGTGCCGCGGAACGCGACCTGCGCCAAATCCGGCGAACGCGCGATATTCTGCGCGTTGTAGACTTCGCCATTGTAGCAGATGACCCAGCGACCATCAGCGGAGACCATCGGCTGCGCGCCGGTCGGCGTCAAGTCGACGATGGCGAGACGACGATGCGCCAGTGCTACCCCCGCCGGCTCATCGCACCACACGCCCTCGCCATCCGGCCCGCGATAGGCGATCGCGTCCGACATCGCCTGCGCGCGCGCGCTCATCGCGGCTGCGTCGCCCCGCGGTGTACGGTCGAAGAATCCGGCAATGCCACACATGCGCCTACAAAATCAATATTTGGTCGAAGGACCGGGACCGCCCCAGCGGGAGGCTTTGGAATGCGGCCAATCGGCGACATGCGCAAGCTATTTTGACGTTTCATGCCACGCCATCGATTTTCGTGACCTCAGGATCGCGGCCGTCAACGCGCATGCTTGAGGAACACACCGCCAGCACCTACTGTGCTCGCCGACGTTCCAAGCGCATGCCGGGCCACTATCTTCCAATGCAATTCAGAGATGATATCAACGGCCTGCGCGCCGTTTCAGTTGCCGCGGTCGTACTCTATCACTTCGGCGTTTTTCCATTTTCCGGCGGGTTCGTCGGGGTCGACGTGTTCTTCGTAATCTCCGGTTATCTGATGACCGCTGTCATTCTTGCCGACCAGCGGGGACTGCTCAGTTTCTATGCCGCCCGAGCAGTACGGATCGTACCCGCCCTCGCTCTGCTGTGCGTCGTCATCCTCGCGTTGGGATGGTTTATCCTTTCGCCGGCAGAGTATCGTGCGACGGCGGCACAGGCCGTGGCCTCGCTTGGCTTTTTCTCCAATATCGCGAACTGGTGGCGGGAGGGCGACTATTTCGCGCCGACCTCACTCAGCAACTGGTTCCTGCACACTTGGTCACTGTCGGTCGAGTGGCAATTCTATATGCTATATCCTTTGCTACTGCTCGGCCTACGTGTCGCGCGCGCTTCATGCAAGGCAATTCGCATCACGATCACAGCGATTTTCCTGCTGTCGCTGGCTGCAAGCGTCTACGCATCCTCAAACTATGCATCGGCTTCGTTCTATCTGCTGCCGATGCGCGCGTGGGAGATGCTGCTTGGCGCCCTCGTCTATCTGAATGGCGATCTCAAAGTGTCGTTCACGGGACGGAAAATAGCGGCCTATGCAGGTCTCGTGACAATAGTGTCATCCGCACTCTTGTTTACATCAGAAGACACCTGGCCTTCGTATCTTGCATTGCTGCCGACCGGCGGGGCTGCACTCGTGATCTTGAGCGCCGACAAGACAAACTTGATCAACACAGCGATCTTCCAGTGGCTCGGGCGGGCGTCGTACTCGATCTATCTCTGGCATTGGCCCGTCGTAGTGGGCACGCGCTTCTTCGAAATAGAGTCGACAGCTTTTGTGATCGTCGCAGGCATTCTGATCTCCTGCGTCCTCGGCTTCGCCTCCTACTTCATGATCGAGTTGCCGACCGCGCGGACGCTGAAAGAGACACGATCTGCTACCGGACGTGCGGTTTCGGCTCTCAGCCCGATCCCGATCATTGGCATCCTAGCGGCAGCGATCATCTGGAAACATGGTATTCCCGATCGCGTTCCGGAGGCCGTGAACAAGGTGCTGCAGGTAGAAGCCGAGGCGGCGCGCTTTACGGGCGCATGCGACAACCCGCAGACCGGCTGCACGATCGGCGCAGGACCTCTCCGCGCAATCATGATCGGCGACAGCCTGTCGTTGAACCTCGCTCCGGCCGCACAAGCAGCGTACGGATCGGAAGGCGGAAGCATCCTGCTGTTCGCGTATGGCGGCTGCCCGACCGTGTTTGGGGCACAAATCCCACGCTTCGGGCACACCCACCGCTGCGCGGATTTCAACGCCACAGCCTGGAAAACCATTCTGACTCTTCCCGACGTGCCCGTTTTTATTGTGAATAGGACACCGGTTTATATCGAAGGGTTCAATGAAATGAGCGGCGGGCCATTCGCGATTTTCAATGGCGAACGCTATCGCTCCGCTGGCGAGCGGAAATCCGCGTTCCTCGATCACGCGGTCAGCACGCTGTGCATCATGGCGTCGTTGCGCCGCGTTGTATTCGTCAACTCGATACCCGAGATACCTTTCAACGTTCCACGCGGCTTGGCTCGACGCATGATGTTCGATGTGAACGCACCAGACGTCGCAATTTCGCGCAGCGCACATTCAGTCCGTACCGTTACAAGCGACGAAATCGGGAAGCGAACGGCGGAAAAATGCGGCGTGTCAGTCCTCGATCCGCTGCCGTATCTTTGTGACGCCAAACGCTGCTTCGGGTCGCGTGAACAACGCCCGCTCTACCGGGACAGCAATCACCTGTCCCATGCCGGGAGCGCCGTGCTCGTTCCCATGTTCGAGACGTTTTTGGAAGCAGGCGAATAAGCGGCTTCGATAGGACGACACTTGGCGGGCCGCCTTCGCGCCGTCAGGGCATGATAGGCAGAACACAAGAAGACTCAAATACCTAGCGGGACCGCAGCATTGAGAAGGCGAGGTTAAGGTGCCATTCATGCAGCGCGATCTAGCCTTCCGAGGAAGCGACTTTGGATAACAGCGCAAGGAACACTTTGATGAAAACCGTATACTGGCTCTTGCTCAGTGCCGGACTAATTGTGGGTTCCACGTTGCCCGGTAGCGCCCAGTACTACTATGGACCTTACTATGCGCCTCCTCCGCCTCCCTATTACGGCGGGGGATATTACGGAGGCGAGTATTACGCACCCCGACCGCGTCGTTATTACAGGGATCCATCGTGGGGAGCGAATGACCCGAGAATAAATCCCAATGCTGGCTGCCCTTATGGATGGACACGTCAAGCTGGCATCTGCAAACCCTATCGCGGGTACTAGGCGGAGGGAGTGAGTTTGCGGTCTCACCTCGAGGCCGCAGAAAAAGACGTTATGGCTTGACTTGCGAGACCTCGCCTAGCTCATCGCACTCAACGCGCCTGAAGAACTTTGACGCGAAACGTCAGCGAGTGCGCTGCGCCTCGGCCGACACCTGGCGGTCGCCTTCAATCATCACGAACGGGTCCAAGCCATGTTCGCGGCACTTGGCCAGCACGTTGCCGACATCGATGCGGTCGGGCGAAATGTCGATCAACTTGGCACTGCGCACCTGATCGTTCTGCGTTTCGATTAGTGCGACGAACGGACGGAAGCCGACCCAGTAGCCAGCGTCGACCGGTGCGTTCAACTGGCCGCAATAATATTCTGACTCGGCCGCATTCTTCGGAAATTTGGTCCAGCGGAATTCCGCGAATGATGGGTTCGACAGCGTCGCGACCACGCCGCGACGGATGATCGCCTTCTCGGCATCGCTGAAGCTTCGCATCTCGCCATGGCCATAGCGCGCCGGAATGCCGGACGTGGGCAGCATCCCCTTTTCGGGGAGACAGCCGGCGCAGGTCAGCGCAATCGCGGCGATGGCGAGGAATTGCTTCATCAGGTGACTGGTTAATACGTCATCATGAATCTCCGTTGAGCTTAGAGCATTGGGTTGTGGCCCGGAGAGGGTTTTACGGACTAGAAACAGACAGAGCTGTTCCGTGACAAATCAGCCACACCACCTATGCCGCTGAGTTAAAAAGATAATTCTCGCCGATCCCGAGTAGGCCGTGCCGGCTGTCCACATCCACCGTTGTCCCCATCCGGCGGGGAATTTCCGTTGTATCCAGCGGTGATTGCTGGCTTATTGGTTGCGTCTCCGGTAAGCCGCGCCGCGATCGTGAACAGATCGCTTCCGCCGCTCTGCTCGTGCCGGAGCCGAACAAGAAAGTCGAGGTCAGCGTGTCAGCCAAAGTGAAGGCCGGATCCGGCGTCGCAGACCATGAGGCCAGTCTGGTTGCATCTGCGCTGAAGACGTTGGATGCAGCCGGCAGCGGTATCGCCGCGCTCTCGGCTGCGCTTCGGGACAGCCTCGGCCACGCTCTTGTGGCGGCTGCCGATGCGATCCGTACCTCCCAGAACGACCCGAAGAATGGCCGCCTGATTGTCACTGGCATGGGCAAGTCCGGCCACGTCGCGCGCAAGCTGGCCGCCACCTTTGCATCGACCGGGACACCGGCCTTCTTCGTGCATCCAAGCGAAGCCAGCCACGGCGATCTTGGCATGATCACCCGGGACGACGTTATCCTGGCGTTGTCGTGGTCCGGCGAAACCGCCGAACTGAAGAACCTGATCGACCATTCCAAGCGCCACAGCGTTCGCCTGATCGGAATTACCTCTGAGGTTGGGTCGACACTTGGCCGCGCCGCCGACGTTGCACTGGTACTACCGCAGGTCCGCGAAGCCTGCCCGCACAATCTCGCGCCGACCACGTCGTCGCTGATGCAGCTTGCGCTCGGCGATGCGCTTGCCATTGCGCTGCTCCAAAGCCGAGGTTTCTCTGCGCGGGATTTCCATGTGCTGCATCCGGCCGGCCGGCTCGGCGCGCTGCTCAAGTCAGCGCGCGACGTGATGCGCACGGGCGACGCCGTCCCGCTGGCCAATAGCGGCGCGCTGATGTCGGACGCCGTGATCGAAATGTCGGCGAAGGGTGTCGGCTGCGTCGGCATCCTCGACGCGCACGGGCAACTCACGGGCATCATCACCGACGGCGACCTCCGCCGCAACATGCGTCCGGGCCTCACCGAGTTAGCCGTCGACGACATCATGACCCGCAATCCGAAATCATGCCGGCCGGATCAACTGGTCAGCGAGGTCATCGAGGCGCTGAACGCTTCGAAAATCACCGCCATGTTCGTGGTCGAATGCCATCGGCCGGTAGGCGTCCTGCATCTCCACGATCTGCTGCGTATCGGCGCAGCCTAATTTGCCGTCGCGATGGATGTATCGTCCGAGCCGCTACGGCATGGATGGATCGCCGGATTGGCGATCGCCGCCCTCGCCGGCATTCTGTGCGCGATCGTGATCGTTCTGCTGCGTCCCCTGATGGTGCGCTATGCGCTGGCGCGTCCCAATGCGCGGTCCTCGCATACGATCCCGACCCCGCAAGGCGGCGGGATGGCAATCGTCGCAAGCACATTGCTGATGGCGGGTTCCGTTTTGGCCCACGGCGGACGTATGTCCCCGTCCGAAGCTGCTGCGATCGCGGCCGTCTTTGGCGCGACACTGCTTATCGCGATCCTTGGTGCTATCGATGATATCCGTCCAATCGAGGTGATTCCGCGGCTGCTGGTCCAGGCTGTCGCCGTCGGCATTGTGATCGCAGCGCTCCCGGCGCAATTCCAAATGACACCGCTGCTGCCGTGGTGGCTCGAACGCGTCATGCTGGTGTTCGCCGGCCTTTGGTTCGTCAACCTCGTCAACTTCATGGACGGGCTCGACTGGATGACGGTTGCCGAAATGGTTCCGGTCACGGCGGCGCTTGCACTGTTCGGCATGCTGGGCGCATTGCCGGAGGCCGGCGTCGTCGTCGCGCTCGCGCTCCTTGGTGCGCTGGTCGGCTTCGCACCGTTTAATCGGCCAGTCGCGCGGCTGTTTCTAGGGGACGTCGGGAGCCTGCCGATCGGCCTCCTCATTGGCTGGCTGCTTGCTCTGCTGGCCAACAAGGGGCACCTCGCAGCTGCGCTGCTACTGCCGCTTTATTTCCTGCTTGACGCCAGCGTGACTTTGCTGCGACGGCTCGCGCGCGGCGAGCGCCTCTGGCAGGCACATCGCAGCCATTTCTATCAGCTCGCGACTGACAACGGCTTCTCGGTACCGCAAATCATTGCGCGGGTCTTTGCTGTGAATATCGTGCTCGCGGTACTGGCCTACATCTGCATTCGCTTCAACACGCACGCGGTGGAAATTGCCGCGCTTGTTGCGGGACTTATCGTCGTGTCATCGTTGTTGCTGCGCTTCTCGATGAAGCGGTCGTGAGATGCGGGTACTGATCACGGGGGCGAGTGGTTTCGTCGGGCGCGCGCTGACCTGCAGCCTGTCGCGCGCCGGTTATCAGGTTCGCGCCGCGGCACGTAACCGCGGCGCTGTGCCACGAGCCGAAATCCTCGAGATTGTGCAGCTCCCCGATTTGGCGAAGCCGGTCGACTGGCGGCCGCTGCTGGCCGATGTCGACGCGGTAGTACATCTCGCCGGTATCGCGCATATCTCACGAAAGCTGCCGGACACGATTTACGACCGCGTAAATCGCATCGCTACGAAGGAACTCGCGCTGGCCGCATCCCTGTCGCCCAATGTTCGGCGGCTGGTCTTCATCTCATCGATCCGTGCGCAAACCGGCCCCGTCTCCGATCACATTTTGACTGAGAACGACCCACCGCAGCCGGTCGACGCGTATGGTCGCTCCAAGCTCGCCGCCGAAGCCTTCGTGCGCGGCTACGGCGCGCCATGGACGATCCTGCGTCCTGTCATGGTGTATGGACCGGAAGCACGCGCCAATTTCCGACAACTCGCACGCGCCGCCGCGTTGCCGCTGCCACTCCCCTTCCGCGGCCTCGACAAACGGCGATCTGTCGTGGCACTCGACAATCTCCTCTCCGCCATTCGCTTCACGCTGGAGCACCCTGCCACAGTTAATCAGACCTACATCGTGGCGGATCCGACGCCGATCTCGCCTGCCGAAATGATCGCGATCATGCGCGAGGCACGTGGCCGTGCGCCGGGCCTCGTGCGGGTGCCACAACATTGGATACGCGCCGGCCTGGCCACCATAGGCAAGCGCGACGCCTGGGATCGCATCGGTGCCCCCTTGATCGCAGACATTACGAAACTGCGCGATGCCGGCTGGGTGCCGCCCACGGACACTCCGCAGGCACTTGCCGATCTGGTTCGGCGCGGCTAGGCCGCTTCGCCCTTGAAATCTGGCACAGCGTCGCGGAGCACGCGATAGATCGCATCACGGTCTTCGCGGACAAGGCCGTGCTCGAGCGTTGCCAGCCATCCACGCATCGTGTCGATCGACGGCGACAATGGCCGCGCGGCCACCACTCCATCAATCCCGATCTCAGCGGTCGGCTCTTCCTGCGCGAACAGGATCTCGTGCAACCGTTCGCCCGGTCGCATTCCGGTGAAGGTGATATCGATGTCGTGGTTGGGTTCGAGGCCTGACAGCCGGATGATGCGTTCGGCGAGATCGACGATCTTCACCGGCTGGCCCATGTTCAGCACATAGACCGCGACATCCGAGCGCTCCGGGCCGACCGCGTGGGTGCTGGCGGTCACGACGAGGTCGCATGCTTCCCGGATGGTCATGAAGTATCGCACCATGTCGGGATGCGTGACGGTGACCGGACCGCCGGCCTCGATCTGCGCCTTGAATTTCGGAACCACCGAGCCGTTCGATGCCAGCACGTTACCGAAGCGCACCGCGATCAGCCGCATCGACGTTGTATCGCCCTGGCGGGCGAATTGCGCGTCGAGCGCCTGACAATACATTTCCGCGAAACGCTTCGTCGCGCCCAGCACCGAAACCGGCTCGATCGCCTTGTCGGTGGAGATCATCACCATCGCCCTCGCACCGGATGCGACGGCGGCATCCGCGACGTTGACCGAACCGAACACGTTGGTCTTGACGCCCTCGCCCCAATCTCGCTCCAGCAACGGCACGTGCTTGAGTGCGGCCGCATGGAATACGATGTCGGGCTCGAAATCCTGCATCAGCCGCATGATCCGGTCGCGATCTCGGATATCGGCGAGCCGCCCGCTGATCTGCGCGCCCGACGTCTTGCTGGTCAGCGACTCCAGGACGGCATGCAGGGCCGGCTCCGAATTCTCGATCACCAGCAGCCGCGCTGCACCGAAAGTGACGACACGATCGCAGATCTCGGCCCCAATCGATCCGCCTCCGCCGGTCACAACGACCGAGCGCCCCTTGATGAAGCCCTCGAGCCGCCGGTAATCGATTTTGACGCTCGGTCGCAGCAGCAGGTCTTCGACATTGACCGGTGCAAGGCGCAGAGCCTCGACGCCATCGTCAAGCGACGGCAGCCGGCTGGTGCTGAGCCCGAGCCGGCGCGCCCGCATCAGCAGCGTATCGGTCTTTACATCCGGCTCGAACGCGGACGGCGTCAGCACCACGCGCCGGACATCGGTGCCGCGATCCGACAGGCGCGCGACGGCGCGCTCGATGTCGTCGAAATGCCCCAGCACGCTGATGCCACGGATCGACTGGCCCTGATCGGCCCGCGATGGCGACAAGATGCCGACCGGCCAAGTCTTCTTAACCGCTCCACTCTCGATCGCGCGCAACAGCACTTCGGCATCAGCCGCACGGCCGAGAACGAGGGTCGGCGCCGAATCGGCGTTGCGCGCCTGCAGCTTGGCACGGGAGTAGCGGAAGTACCGGTAGGCGACCCGCGGGCCGCCCAGGAAGAACATCTGCAGGACCCAGTAGATCAGGATCGTGGTCTTGCCGAAGAAAAACGTGCCGTAGAGGTTTGGCGCAACAAGGATGTAGTCCAGCACCAGCAGCGTCAGCGCGATTGCCGACGCCGAGCGGAAGATGTTGAACAGATCCGGCAGTGAAGCGAAGCGCCACTTGGCATCGTCGAGATGAAAAAACGAGTAGACCACGCCGGCATACACCATCACCCCGGGTACGATCAGCCACAGCCAATCCGCCCGGTCGGTGAAGCCAATATCTTCGAAGCGGATATAGAACGCTGCCAGCAGCGCAGCCGCGGTGACCAGAAGGTCGTGCGCGATGATCAGGGCCTTGCGGATGGTCATGGTACGGAAATGGAACATTGGGTCGCGGGACCGATTTTACCGATTGAATAGCCGTCTTTAAGGGAGCACGCCACATGTTGGCGCGACCTTCATTTTAAGGTTTCCATCTCCCAAGTCGGTCCGTCTTCGCGATTCCAGCGGCATTCGCTGAACAGGATTCGCGTTGGGAGCAATCATGACGTTCTGCATGCCTCATTTGCGATCGCAAATGCTTCGGAACGAAACATTGGCAGGGTCATGGGCACATATTCCTTTTTTGTTTCACACCCCCGCGTCAAAAGACCCGTAGCGCGCCCGATGCGACGGATGCGATATCAGCAACCGCGCTGTGAACCGGCATGACCTTTCGTAAGACCGCGTGGCCCAAGGTTTACGTTTGTTGCCGTGGCAGTTTCAACCGTCACGGTCCTCTCAAGGATGCCAGCGCCTCATCGACCGCGCGCAAGACCGGCGCCATTGGCAGATAATCGAGGCACAGGCTGTGACTTTCGGTGTGCCGCAGACACCCCTCCTTCAGGCACGGCATGCAAGGGAGCGGGTTCTGGATCAGCCAGACCCTGCCGCGCCGCTGCAATTCACCCCGCGTGTCCCATGGCTTCTCAAGGCCGGTCGAAGGCCATGGTCCCCAGCGCCGCGGATCGGTCGGACCATACATAGTGACCACGGGGCAGCCGGCGGCCGCAGCCAAATGGGTGACCGATGTGTCCGGCCCGACGTAAAGGCGCGCGCCAGCCAGCAATGTCGCAAGTTCGGGCCAAGTCAGTTGGCCATCGGCACGCACCACATCAATGCCATCCCAGACAGCGTCGAGATAGTTGCGTTCGGATTGCGTCGGCCCGCCGGTGGCGACGATCCTGAAACGGCGTTCCTGCAGATGCGCTGCAAGCGCGCGCCAGCCATCGCTGTGCCATTGCTTGTAACGAAAGAACGGTGCCGCATGGAGCACCACGTAGTCGGCGGCGGGTTGCAGCGGCGAAGCGACTGCCGCGCGCGGCGCGACGATCTCCGGGACGGCCGCGATCCCCAGCGCGGCCGCAAGTTGCAGCGTTTCTGCGACACGATGCATATCCGCGCGAGACGTCACATGCCAGCTGAGCAGCGTCGCCTTGATGCGGCCGTTGGTATTCTCATCAGTCACCGCAGCACTCTGCCGACCAGCGGTCAGGGCGAAGGCGGTCGGACGATCCCCCGGTTGGGTGCTGATCGCCAAGTCGTACCGCCGCCAGAGTTGCCGCATCAGCGCAAGGCTTTTTGCTGCAGGCGCGCGCGAGGGCACTTCGATCACCGCGTCGATATCCGGGTTCCCGGAAAGGATCGCAGCCGTCTCGGCAAACACCATCGCCTCGAGCCGTGCATCAGGCCAAGCACGCCGCAGGCTGCGGATCAACGGTGTTGTTAGCAACACGTCGCCGAGCCGCCGCAATGCGATGACGAGGATACGCGGCCGCGGCGGAAGGCTGATGGACGACACGGTCAGGCCGGCGTTTTGGCCACAGCTGGCTCCGGCGCGAGCGCGCCACGAGCCTTGCCGAGCAACACGCCGCCAGCAACACCAACGCCGAACATGTAGATCCACGCCTGCGTGAAGTCGAACAAGTGGTTGTTGAACAGACAGCCGATCGCGTTCTGCGCAACGACGACCAGCCCGATCCACGCGACAAGTCCTGCCTCGCGCACGAACAAGCTGAAATGCACAATCCACATCGTAAACAGCAGCAATGCCCCGATTGCGCCAAGCTGGATCGCAATCATCAGCGTCTGGTTATGCGGATTGACTGTGGCTGGAATTTTTCTTCCGTCTGCGGCCACGGCGCGTTCGAACATTGTACGCACAGAACCCGTGCCATGTCCGATAAACGGAGCGGCCTTGATGATGCCTATCGCCTGCTGCCAGAATTCCACGCGCAAGCCTGCGGATGTCTCGAGGTCATTCACGCGATGCGTTTTTACCTCAGTATACACTGCAAAAAGACGCTGCTGTACTGTCGTCGACGAAACCCACACGGCAGCACACACGAATACGATCGCGGCCAGAAACGAAAGCGATTGCATGAATCGGAATTGAGTGACGGCGAACAGCGCAAGCAATATCGGTATTGTCACCAGCGCGGTACGGCTCGGCGCGACGATTGCGACGTTGACCAGATACAAGACGACCAAGACAACTGTGCCAAGCAGCCATGCTGTCCTGCGCTCGGACCAGTACTTCATTGCAAGGTACGCTAGAGCCATTGCGCACAGCGTGAACTCTCCGGCTTGCGAAATGTAGTCGCGCACCGGAACGCCGTAGCTCTTGAACCGCCCAACGCCAAGCAGGACACCGACGTATGACACCGTCAATAGAGCCGTGCATGACGCCAAGAAGGCGCCAAACACCCAACGCCAACGATCGGAATTCCGAAACTGCACAAACAGAAGCGGCAGAATGAGGAAGCGAGCGAAGTCTTCGAAGCCCTTCAGCCGCTCCTTCCATGGAACATCTGCCCATAGCATGCCAGCGGCGGCCAGCACCACCAGTGCAACCGGTACGAACGCCGCTGGATGGCGCATCACATCGCGCAACTCCTGCGGCCGC
>Ga0180218_1000358_pt1 | contig 50245 bp, 43 predicted proteins | sample eDN3rd37CKraftBY_FD_151334 | JGI IMG/M metagenome (GOLD analysis project Ga0180218, IMG submission 151334) | Enriched backyard soil microbial communities from Emeryville, California, USA - eDNA 3rd pass 37_C Kraft BY (version 2) (version 2) | ecosystem: Environmental > Terrestrial > Soil >... | reverse complement strand
GCGCGAGGGCGAAATTGCAATCGCCAAGCGCATCGAGGCCGGCCGCGAAGCGATGATCGCGGGCCTCTGCGAAAGCCCCCTCACCTTCCAGGCCATCATCATCTGGCGCGATGAGTTGAACGACGGCAAGATTTTGCTGCGTGACATCATCGATCTCGAAGCGACTTACGAAGGCCCGGAAGCCAAGGAAGTTGCGGCCATTCCTGGCGAGGGCGAAGCGGGCGAAGGCGAATCCGAGTCGCCGGCTGAAGGCGAAGACGACGACGAGTTCGAGAACGCGATGTCGCTTGCTGCGATGGAAGCGGAACTCAAGCCGAAGGTTCTGGAGACCTTCGACAAGATTGCTGCCACGTACAAGAAGCTTCGCAAGCAGCAGGACAAGAAGCTCGAGCAGCAGCTTGTCGGCGATCAAGGTTCGCGCCAGCAGCAGAAGGCTTACGAGAAGATCCGCGACGAGATCATCGTCGACGTGAAGTCGCTGTCGCTCAACAACAACCGTATCGAAAGCCTCGTCGAGCAGCTCTACGCGATCAACAAGCGCCTCATCGGCCTCGAGGGACGCTTGATGCGTCTCGCCGATAGCTATGGCGTGCCGCGCCAGCACTTCATCGACGAGTACTACGGCAACGAACTCGATCAGACGTGGCTCGACCGCGTCGCCAACAACGGCAAGAAGTGGGCTCAGTTCGTCAAGACCGAGCGCTCGCAGGTCGAACAGATCCGCGGCGAAATTCATCAGCTCGCGACCGAGACCGGCCTCGAAATTCCCGAGTACCGCCGCATCGTCAAAGCGGTGCAGAAGGGCGAGCGCGAGGCCCGGCAGGCGAAGAAGGAAATGGTCGAAGCCAACCTTCGTCTCGTCATCTCGATCGCCAAGAAATATACGAACCGCGGTCTGCAGTTCCTCGATCTCATCCAGGAAGGCAACATCGGTTTGATGAAGGCCGTCGATAAGTTTGAGTATCGCCGCGGCTACAAGTTCTCGACCTATGCCACGTGGTGGATCCGGCAGGCGATCACGCGTTCGATCGCGGATCAGGCCCGCACGATCCGTATTCCCGTGCACATGATTGAGACGATCAACAAGATCGTGCGCACGTCACGGCAGATGTTGCACGAGATCGGACGCGAGCCGACACCGGAAGAGCTTGCTGAAAAGCTCGCGATGCCGCTCGAGAAGGTTCGCAAGGTTCTGAAGATCGCCAAGGAGCCGATCTCTCTCGAGACGCCGATCGGCGACGAGGAAGATTCACATCTCGGCGACTTCATCGAGGACCGCAATGCGGTGCTGCCGATCGAAGCTGCCATTCAGTCGAACCTCAGGGATACGACGACCCGGGTGCTCGCGTCGCTGACGCCGCGCGAAGAGCGTGTTCTGCGCATGCGCTTCGGCATCGGCATGAACACGGACCACACGCTGGAAGAAGTCGGCCAGCAGTTCTCGGTCACGCGCGAACGTATTCGCCAGATCGAGGCGAAGGCCTTGAGAAAGCTGAAGCATCCGAGCCGGTCTCGCAAGCTCCGCAGCTTCCTGGATAACTGATGACAAGGGCCGCGAAAGCGGCCCTTTTTATTTGAGTTTTCGCGCCTTTTCAGTGCAGTGCGCCATCCGCCTTTCTAAACTCCAACTCCTTGTGGGATAGTCGGGCCGCAGCCTCGCTCGCGCAGTCTGGCGAGCCGGATGCGCGCGCCACGTGTCCGGCCCTCACGGCCGGAGTTCTCGCTGGCGCCCATAAAAATGGAGGAGCGCTATGACCCAAGTCCAGGAAAAGGCCTCAGGGATTCGCGGAGACGATCTCCAGGCCATCACACCGCATCTGGTGTGCGCCGGAGCGGCGAATGCGATCGAGTTTTATAAGAGGGCGTTCGGCGCCGTCGAAAAGATGAGGCTCACCGGTGCGGACGGCAAGCTGTTGCACGGGGCGATCAAGATCGGCAACGCGTCGGTGATGCTGGTCGATGAATGCCCGGATTGGCGTTCGTTCGGACCCACGTCGCTCAAGGGCACGCCGGTTACGATCCACCTTTACGTCGCCGACGTCGATGCGTTCGTCGAGCGCGCCGTGAAAGAGGGGGCGATCCTGCACATGCCGGTGAGCGATATGTTCTGGGGTGATCGCTACGGGATCATCGAAGACCCGTTCGGCCACAGATGGTCGATCGCAACACATCAGCGCGACATGAGCGCGGAAGAGATCGAGCAGGCGATGAAGTCGATGATGCCCGCGCGCGGCGACGGCGGCTGCTAGTTCGCGCAGACTGACGCCAGCTCTACTCGATCTTCACGATTTCGGCTTCGCCCGTGCCGGCGTGAACGACGTCGCCCACGCTCTTTTCCATAAGGGCTTGGGCCAACGGCGAGGCATAGGAGAGTTTGCCCTTCGCGGGGTTCGACTCATCTTCGCCGACGATGCGGTACTTCTGGACGCGGCCATCATCCCGCTCGAGGGTGACGAGCGAGCCGAACGCAACGACAGAGGTGTCAGTTAGAAAGCTTTGAACCTCAGCCGTGGCGAGACGTTGCTTCCAGTAGCGGAGATCCCGCTGAGCGCGCTGCATCGCGTCCCGATCATCCGACGTCTGGGCTTCGGCAAGCTCCGCCTGCAGCCTTTCGACCTCAGCCTCGATCAGGGCCAAGCCTTCCGGCGTGACCAGATTGCGGTGCTCGGAGATGAGCCTGTCGGGAAGCTCTTCTACGGCATCGGTTTCTTTGACGAATGCTCTGCTCATCCCTCTTATATAGGCTCTCTCGGAGACGGGCACCAGGATGCGACACTATCAAGAAACATTAGGGATCGACACGCGGGGCACGAGCCTCGTGGAATTGACCGGCCAGGTGGCGCGGATCGTACGGACTGCGGGGATCGAAACGGGAATGGCGCACGTCTTCTGCCGCCATACCTCCGCGTCGCTCCTCATTCAGGAGAATGCCGATCCCGATGTGCAGCGCGATCTCGTCGCCTTCTTCAAGCGTCTCGTCCCGGACGGCGATCCCCTGTTCGTGCACCAGTCCGAGGGGCCGGACGACATGCCGGCTCACGTTAAGAGCGCGCTAACCCAAACAACCCTGTCGATCCCGGTCGGGGACTTTCAGATGATGCTTGGGACGTGGCAGGGCATCTATCTCTTCGAGCACCGGAGACGGCCACATACCCGGCAGATCGTCGTCCATGTGGTGGGCGAGTAGGGCCCTCGCCCCACCCGCCCGGCGGATGAATCCAGGCGGTAGTTGAAGCTGACGGACACGCGTTCGGTCAGCGCGTGGTTGACTGGCACCTCATGCCGGAGCCAGCTTTCCCAGAGGAGCAGCGTGCCCGCCTGCGGGGCGACCGCGACGAAGGTCTTGTTCTTCTCCTTGGCCGTGGGCTTCCGGGGCGGTGCCGCCATGAACATCGGCAGCCGGGGGTCCTCGTACCTGATCGCGCTCGCGCCCTTCGGAACCGCGAGATAGAGCGTGCCGCTGATCACCGAGTGCGGGTGGATGTGTGCCGTATGATGGCCGCCTGCCCTGAGGACGTTGATCCAGAGGCTGTCGAGGGCCAGGAGCTTGCTATCGAGTTCGTACTCCAGAACCCGGGCGAATGCCTTCACGTGCCGGTCCAGAACGCCCACGAGGTCGCCGAACGCCGGGTGCCGATCGGGCAGGTCGTTGAGCGAGGCATAGGATGTATATCCCGGATAATCGTTCGCCTTCGCCCAGGCGTGCCCTGCCCGGTCCTGGTTGCAGATTTCGCGCGCGGCGTCGTCGAGTTCCTCGATCAGTGCCGATGCCGGGCCGCCTTGGAGCTCTTCGCGGTAAATTTGGGTGACGAAAAGCTCTTGAACGCGCGCCATTGGCACCTCCGGTCTTCGCAAGTTACGTTGAAATGTCGCGTTTACTCCAGCACGCTTGCGCATGGAAGGCTCCTGCCCGACCTGCTAAAGACCGCGGCAGATTCATCGACGAGCATTTCCGGAGAGACAAACCGATGTCCGACACCACGCCTGAATCGCAAGCCCGTGCCGCAACGGCTGCGCTCATCCGCGACTACTACGCTGCCTTCAATCGCGGCGACACCGACGCAATGCTCGACTATCTGACGGATGATGTGATTCACGACGTCAACCAGGGTGAACGCCGCGAGGGCAAAGAGAAGTTCCGCGCCTTCAATGCGCGCATGACGCACAATTACAAGGAAGAGCTGAAGGACATCGTCGTCCTCGTCTCCAAGGACGCGACGCGTGCGGCGGCCGAATTCAACGTGCACGGAACCTACAAGAACACGGAAGAAGGTCTCCCCGACGCGGTTGGCCAGAAATACGTTCTGCCGGCCGGCACGTTCTTCGCGATCCGCGACGGCAAAATTGCGCGCGTTACGACCTATTACAATCTGACGGACTGGATCGCGCAGGTCGCGGGCTGAGGCATCGAGTGCAATGACGGCGAAGAGCGAAAAGAAGAACCTCGAAGTCAAGTCGGTGACCGGACCGGACATTCTCAAGGTCCTTCCCGAGCTCAGCCGTCTGCGCATGGTGGTGTTTCGCGATTGGCCGTACCTCTACGATGGCACGCTGGAATACGAAGAGAAGTATCTCGAGAAGTTCGCGCAGGCGAAGGGCGCCGTGGTCGTCACGGCGTACGACGGCGACCAGATGGTCGGCGCGTCAACAGGCGCGCCGATGATCGAGCACGCGGACGAGTTCGGCGAGCCCTTCAGCAAAGCGGGCTTCGACATCAAGAAGATCTTCTATTGCGGCGAGAGCGTGCTGTTGAAGAGTCACCGTGGTCATGGCCTCGGCCACGCGTTCTTCGATCACCGCGAGGCGCAGGCGAAAAGACTTGGTGGATTTACCCATTCGTCCTTCTGCCGGGTCGTGCGGCCGGACGATCACCCGTTGAAGCCTGCAGATTACGCCCCACTTGATCCCTTCTGGAGAAAGCGCGGGTATGCCCCGGTCGATGGCATCGTTGCCACCTACGACTGGAAAGACATCGATCAGCCCGGCGAAACGAGCCACAAAATGCAGTTCTGGATGAAGACACTCTGATGCGGGCAAAGCCTCTCAAAGTCGCGAGTTCTCAATATCCCATCGGGCAGCCGAACACGCTTGCCGACTGGGAGAAGAAGATCGCGCTGTGGGTCAAGAACGGCGCAGCGACGGGTGCTGAGCTTCTGGTCTTCCCGGAATACGCAGCTATCGAACAGGCTGCCTGCTTCGGCCCCGAGGTCTATGGCGACCTGCAGGCGACGCTCACCAAGGTTGCAGAGCTCACGGAGAGCCGCGTCCAACTTCATTTGGAGCTGGCGAAGAAACATAACGTCCACATTCTCGTCGGCTCGGGGCCCGCGAAGAAGACGGACGGCCGCTTCGTCAATACCGCGCAGCTCGTGACGCCCAAGGGCTCTGTCGGCGAGCAGGAAAAACTCGTCATGACGCCGTTCGAGCACACCTGGGGCGTAACCGCGGGCGGGCCCGTGCGCGTCTTCTCGACGTCGATTGGCGTCTTCGGTATTGCCATCTGCTATGACAGCGAATTCCCGCTCATCGCTCGCGCCATGGCGGAAGCGGGCGCGGAAGTTCTGCTCGTTCCCTCGTGCACGGAACGCACATCGGGCTATCACCGCGTTCGCACCGGCTCGATGGCGCGCGCGCTCGAGAATACGATTGCCGCCGTGCAGAGCCCGACCGTCGGCGACGCGCCGTGGTCACCAGCGGTGGACTTCAACGCAGGCGCTGCGGGCATCTATGTGCCGTCCGAACACAACGTGTCGGATACGGGCGTGCTCGCCCAAGGCACGCTCAATGCCGCCGAATGGGTCACGGCCGAGATCGATCTCGCCCGCCTCGCGAGCGTGCGCGAGACAGGCGAGATGCATAATTTCGGTGACTGGCTAAAGCAGCCGGGTGGCGGGACGACTGCAAAGGTCGACGTCGAGGTCGTCAAGCTCGTCTGACGGGCGCTACTTCAGCGCCCAGGTGATGGTCACGCGCGCTTCGAGCGTGCTTGTGCCGACCTCGATCGGTGCGGCCGCTGCGGCCTTCGCGAGGCGCGGCGCGCCGTAAGGCACGGGGCCGCCCGGCACTGTCTCCTCCGATATCTGCATGACGTTACCGACCTCGGCGCCAGCAGCGGCTGCGAGCAACTTGGCGCGGCGCAGCGCGTTGGCCACCGCTCCCTTGCGCGCTTCGTCCTTCAGCTCGTCTTCTTTCGAGACCTCGAAGGCCAGCCCCTGGATCTGATTGGCGCCTGCGCTCACGACCTGATCGAGGATCTCACCCAGCTTTGCCAAGTCGCGCACATAGACGACGACCTGGTTGCTCACGCGGTAGCCACGCAGCACCGGCGGCTGCCCATCCTTCGAATAGTCCATCACCGGCTCAACATTGAAGGCCGCGGTCTGAATGTCCTTGGGCTCGATGCCGCTCGTTTTGAGCTGAGTGATGACCTTGTTCATCGTCACGCTATTGGCCGACAGCGCTTCGCGCGCCGTTGCGGCCTCCGTCGTGACTCCGGAGGTAATACGGGCGCGGTCGGGCTCGGCCTGTGCCGTGCCGGTGGCGGAGACCGTGATTGTGCGTTCCATGGGCCGCTCCTCGGCGCGCAATGCCGGCGCCTGCGTCATGAGGCAACCCGCCGCCAGCGCGATGTTGAGCAATAAGATCGTGTATCGAGAGCGCGGGGCGCTTTGCATGGGGTCTCCTCACCTGTTGTCCGCTCGCTAGAAGCTGTTCGCGGGTAAATGAGGGCAAAATCCTGTATGCCGCCTGAACACGCGGTTTTCAGGACGGCGTACCCTTCTGCCTTCGCTTGCGGGCTTTGGAACTCCTGATATAGCATCCGGCGGGGCGGCACGAACTCACGAAGGCACTGAGATCCAACGAATGACGGAAACGCAACTTCGCGAGCGCGCCACGAGCGAGACCCAAGGCTCCGACATCCGTCATGACTTCGCGACGGACTTCCTCGTCGTCGGATTTTTTACGCCGAACTATGAGCCGGCCGCCCGGGCTTTCGCGCAAAACCTCGCCGAGCATCGAATTTCGCATCACCTGTACGCGCGTCCGATCGTCGAAGGCGACTGGTACTCGCAGACGCGCCAGAAGCCAACGGTACTCGCGCAGGCCCGTCGCGATCATCCGAACGACAATCTCGTTTTCATGGACGTCGATTGCCGGGTCCGCGGTGACATCAGCGGCATCCTGAACACGCGCGGCGATGTCGTCATGCGGACGAAGGGCACCGCAAAAGGAACGCAACGCGCGCTGAAACCCACGACGCGCGTCATGCTGCTCCGCCCGACGCCCGGGGCTGATGCCTTCATCGCCGGATGGGAAGCCACGTGCCGCACAGCGCGCCAAGGCCAGTCAGCCGAATTCATGCTGATCCATGCGATGTCGGACAGCCCCGAGATTTATTCCGTCGGGACGCTGCCCATCAGGCTCGCAGGCATTGAGCTGCACGACGCGCTGCCCGACGCCGTCATCGTCCACGACAGCATTCGCGATCCGACGCGTCCGGCATGGGCGCTCCGCCGGGCGGTGCAGAAATATATCCGGGCCGTCCGCAACACGGCTTACCGCTTGGCGACGGGCAAAACCTACGATGAACTTCACGGCAAGCGCCGCGGAGGGCAGAAAGTTCAATAAACACGCGCCTGGCGACAGATTGCCAAGGCGAAAAATAGCGGACCAGCACTGGCCTCAAGCCAAACATCTGGTATGAGAAGCCGCGCGGGCCCGTAGCTCAATGGTTAGAGCTGACGGCTCATAACCGTCTGGTTCCAGGTTCGAGTCCTGGCGGGCCCACCATTTCCATTTCCGCTGAAGTCCGCGGCGGTTCGTTTTCAGCGACTTTCAGCCTGTAAAATCAAGTGTTGATGATACGTCGCGGTCCACGAGCGTTCGTTGGTATCCGTGAAATTTGATGGTATCGTTGTTGGTATTGCTTCGCCAGGATACCAACAGATCACCGATGCCGTTGACCGACACCGCAGTCCGTAACGCCAAGCCTCAAGTCAAGCCATACAAACTATCAGACGGGGGCGGTTTGCACCTGCTGATCCAGGCGAACGGTGCAAAGCTGTGGCGCGTTGCCTATCGTTTTAACGGGAAGCAAAAAACGCTCGCGCTGGGCGGGTATCCGGCCGTCACACTCCAAAAGGCACGAAAGCAGCGAGACGATGCTCGTCAGCTTCTGGTCGATGGGCTCGACCCATCAGTGCAGAAGCGACAAGAAAAGATAGCGGCCCGGCTTGGCGGGGACGCAACTTTCAAATCGCTCGCTCTTGAGTATCTGAGCAATCAGCGCCATGCGCTTAGCCCTTATTACGCCGATCAGCTTCAGCGGCGATTGGAGCGGGATATCTTTCCTTCTCTTGGCCGCCGGCCGATCGCTGAAATCGATGCGCTAGAATTACTCGACGCATTGCGGAAGGTCGAGAAACGCGGGGCCCTGGAACAAGCCAAGCGCCTTCGGCAGACTTGCGGGCAGATTTTTCGTTATGCGGTTATCACCCGACGCGCCAAACACGACCCCACCAGCGGGCTCAAGGGTGCTTTGAAGCCAAACGGAAGGCAGAAACACCACCGGACCATGCCGCGTGAGGAGCTGCCGGCCTTTCTGCGTGCCCTCGACTCCTATGACGGCGATCCGCGCACGGCCATTGCCCTGCGACTTGTCGTGTTGACCTTCGTGCGAACCACCGAATTGCGCGCGGCGCGCTGGGAGGAATTCGAGGGCCTAGACGGGCGGGAGCCGCTGTGGCGCATTCCAGCCGAACGTATGAAAGCGCGATTCGAGCACTTGGTGCCTTTGTCACCTCAAGCCGTTGCGACGCTCAAGGAGCTTGCAGCTTTGCCGGGATCTGACGCCAACGGGTTTCTATTTCCGTCGCCTTCTCGCGAAGGCTGCATGTCCAACAACACGATGCTCTACGCGCTGTACCGTCTCGGCTGGCATGGCCGCGCCACCGTGCACGGTTTCCGCGGCGTCGCCTCGACGATCCTCAACGAAATGGGCTTCAACCCTGATTGGATTGAGCGCCAACTAGCGCACGATGAACGAGACGAGGTTCGAGGGGCCTATAATGCCGCGCAATACCTTCCAGGGCGCCGCGCGATGCTCCAGCGGTGGGCGGAGTGGCTCAACGAGATAAAGACGAGCGGCAAAGTTGCGCAGATTTCGCGTGAAGCGGCCTAATGAAAAGGGATTCGCGATTGCGAACTGAACACGGTGTCCGCGCCTCCAAGAGGGCCAGCAGGTCTTCAGAAAAGAAAACTCCAGTTAGCCGCACAGCAAGCGCGATTCGGAGCAATCTCGTTTCTCATCTCGCCCTGCAATTCACAGATGAAAGCTGGGACGATGTTCTGGGCTTGGTTGCCGAAAAAGTGCGTATCGATCGAGGAAATCGGCGGATCGACAATAGGGCGTTGTTCCGAGAATGTGAGCAGTTGCAAGCGGCGTCTCATCTTCTCAGAAAGTTTTGCGAGAACCGTGCAGAATCCGGGTGGCTTTGGGCCAATTGCCTGGCTCCGTGCGTTGCGCAAGTTGTCAACGAGAAGGCAGCCAATCGTGAAGAAGAAGATGGCTCCGGGAACCGTAGTGTGGGTTTACCGCGGGAAGAGAATTCGAACAGGCACGATCGCGACAGGGGATTGACCCTACTTTTAGAAATGCTCGATCGGTTTTCCAAGGTGAGCGAATTTATCCTCGAATGGCGCGACCCACTGGGAGAGCACGCAGGTAAGGTTCGCGAATTGCATCGAGGACATTTCGCGCAGTCGCTGGCTCACCAGTTCGTAAGAGCAGGCGGGATGTTCCAAGCCGGTGGGCCAGCAGGTTTCCCTCAATTTCTCAAATTGATTTGGGAATTGTTGCCACCTGACTGCCGCACTAACACAGCGGAGAGTTTTGCCGATATTTTATCTCGGTTGGTCAGTAAGTCCGACAGTCAGAGAATGCCGCACTTGGAGATTACTCCGTACTTATTCGAGGACTAACGTACTTTTTCTACGAAGTAGACATCTAGCGAGAAAATCGCTGATCCAGCATCCTTCTCGCACATCCAAACGATGCAGCGAGAATAGAAATGGACAAACCTCAAAGCGACCGTCCGGACCGCCTGCTCCGAGCTAAAGCGGTTCAAGACCGCATCGGATGCGGCAATTCCAAATTTTACGAACTTCTAAAGTCCGGGGAGTTTCCTCCTGGCATTCGCATTGGTTCTCGGTCGGTCGGTTGGCGCGAGAGTACGGTGGAGAGCTGGATCGACCAACGACCTGTCGTCGACCTGAGAAGTCCAGACTGAGCCACGTAGGGGAACCAAAAAACTTTGGGCGCCGATTGGAGCAGCGGCCGACCGAAAGCATAAAAACCGTCCACCGACGGGCGTCGGTAGACGGTTCGAAATCTCAACTAAAGGCGCATTTATAGTAACTCGTTTCGCGCCTCGCGGCAAGACCTGCGGGGAACAATGCAGAAAAACTTTCTCGCGATCGACTCGTATCGCGCTCACGAAACGACGACACCTACTCGCCGCATTTACATCGAACGCACAGGCACGAGCACCAAAGGTGACGTTTATCAGGTCTCCTACGAGGCAGCCGTCCTGTTGGGTCGTACTCGGCTACCACTGCTAGACGCTGCAAGAAAGCTGCGGAACGCTGGCTTAACCGGTCGCCTCGAAATGTATCGCGTAGGCGATCAGGCGCCCGCGATGGTTGCCGATGTAGAGGCCGCTTCGCTGCTCACGGTCGTCGACAATGGGCAAACCTCAGCGACGTTCGCCCGTTACCAATTGTTCGAGGAAACGGCGATTGCGCCGATAGCAGCAAACGCTGGAGCGCCATCTGCATGAGGACCTCTACAGTACCAGCGACATCTAAGAGTGGACATTCTGGCCTCGATGCAATGGACGCAATCCCATTGGTGCAGGGGACTCGACAAGAGCAAAAGATTTGGCCCGAGGAGCGCGCATGTGCCGACGCCTGCGCTGAGTATCTGCCATCGATCATTGATGCCATTCAGGCGTACCTCGATAATATCGAGTGCGGCAACGAGGTTGGCCCCCACTCCATTGGGGCGATAGAGGATTACAGTCGGAAGACGGTCATCTTGGCTGCACTCGTGCTTTCCGCTGCAAAAGCAGTCCGGGCGTGCCATCGAAAATCGCCCCTGACGACCGCGATGCTCCTCTACATCGGGCTCCGCTCGGATAACGAGCATGGTCGGTGCACCGATAGCGCCGCCCGCATTGCTGACTATCTCGGATGCGCCGAGGACGTTGTGCGAGACCTCCGACACGAACTCGTCAAATGCGGAGCGTTGCGATCAGAGCCTCGCCCCGGTCATCCCGTCGCTCTATGGCTGCCCTACGTAGCTCCCGCGCTGCAGAGTTCGCCACATGCGATATTGGTGGCCATGGCTCCAGCTCGCTCGGCGGCCGGGCGTCCGCGCAAATCACAAGATTCGGCCGTATCGGCGAAAACCTCGGGTATCTTACACCCGACCTTTTCTGAAGAAGAACCCCGGGCATGCAATGCCCGACCATTTCCGGAAAAAGGTCGGGTGTTGGACGAAAAAACCCCGGGTGTTGGTATCGAAAACCCCGGGCATCTGATGCCCGACTGCAAGAACTCTTCACTGCAAGAGCTAAATACAAGAACTAGAGATTTGTGTGCTGACGCACACCCCGACGACGCTTTCGAGGAGTTCTGGCAAGCGTTTCCGACAAAGCGCCGACGCGACAAGGTGGAGGCCCGCAAAACCTTCATGCAAATCCTCACAGGTAAGCACGCGAACAAACTTCGAGCGAAGGCCGAAGACATCATTGCCGCCGTTAAGGCCGGTCGCGGCTTCGACCCCGAAGAGCCGCCAATGCCGACGACGTGGCTGAACAAGGGCCGATGGCTCGACGACGATCCGCGCGAACAGACGGCGCCGGACACGCGCCCATGGTGGCAAGTTCCCGAACGCGTCGCGGCAGCCCGTGCCGATCCTGAGCGGCTGAAGGGTTTCATCCGGCAGAGCGCGAACAGGATTTGGCCCATCGATAAGCTCGGCCCGCCGCACGGCCAGCCGGGTTCCGTCGTCACGCAATCGATCGCCGAAGAGCTTGGCCTTGTCGGCACCTACGACCAGCGCGGAATGCTTCGCCCAGGGAAAAAACCAGCATTCAGCGCGCACCCGTCCCTGGATGCTCTGTCGCGAGGGCATTCACCTGGCGGCGGAAGGTCGGCGACAAGGAGATGATGGCATGGGCCAAGGAAGGCGATACACGTCTCGTTCACAGAACCCGCGAGGCGTTGCAATCGATTCGAACGCGATTGAACACTCGACGGGTCGGTCTCCCGATTGCGCCGGAGACCCACCGTCTGCACTACGGCTGAAAAACAATGTAGGCGATGATCGCACCGACTTCAGCTACGTAATCAAGGGCAGGAGCCTTGCGGACGGCATCGACACGTCACGGATCGTATTTAATCCAGAGCCGGTCGAGATCGCCGCAGAAGCTCTGCTCCAGTCAGCAATGAACCGGCAAAGCAAGCTGGAGGCCGCGAAGAACTTTCTTCGAGATATGTTGCTCGACGGTCCGCGCCGAGTGAAAGACTTCAAGGAGGACGTGGAGCGCATAGCGAAATAGCGCATGTTTGTAACGGCCAAAGCTCAACTCGGCGTTGTTTCTGAGAAGTGTGCCGACGGAAGCTGGCTGTGGAGCCTGCCCACGTCGAATGCCGCAAAAAAAGCGGAAGACCGCAACCCGCAAACACCCGGCTATGCTGCGGAGTTGGGAGCATGATTTCCAAGACCGCAGAGAAATCATGTCCCAAAACGTTGCGGCGTTCACGGTCTTTGCGGGATTCACGCGAGAGGGCATCAACAAAGGGAGACCGAATATGATCGCCAGACAACGTAAGATACGAACGAGGCCTGCGACGCAGCTTCGCTCAATACCCAGCGCAGGGTCGCCACGAAAACGGCTGGACGATCCGTTCTATGAGCCAACGATCCTGGATGCCGCCGAAGATTTGCTGAGCCACCTATCAGCACCGGCCCATTTTGTGCTTGGGCAAGCGCGCGAGTTCGGCTTCGACATTCGGTTGCCTCAAGACAGGGCCGCTCTGTCCTCTGCTTGGGTCGGATATGTAATAGTCTATGAGAAGTACGATCTCGCCATTGCGCTCGAAAAGGCGCCCGATGGCTACGAAGAAGCAATTTGCTACATAGATGCCCTGACCTGCTGGTTCGACCGGCGCAACAACGGGAGCCGAATGCATCGGATCCTAGAAAGAGAATGTGCCTCGACTGCCAAAACAGGGGTGGGCGTTCAGTGAGCAAATCAAAAATCAGAAAGAATACTCCTCCCGCTGCTGCCAGTGGTGCGCGCACGGAAGCCGAGGCGGCAGCCGTCCAGCGTTACCGCCAATGCCAGAACGGCAACACCGCGCCGTCGTTCAAGCCCGCTGCTGGAGGGGATGTCGAGATTGATCATCCCGACGACCAGGTGGGTGCAAGGCTTATAGCGGAAAGCATAGGAAGCCCCACTCCCTCGGTGTTCAATGGCCTTATTCGTCAGCTTCGTGTCAACTCGATGGACCATCAGGCTGACGTTGATGTAGGCAAACTGAATTTCGCGTTGGGCGTCGTCGCTGCCGTCAAACCGCGCGATATCTTCGAGACCCTCCTCGCCACTCAGATGGCTCAAGTACACGCAGCCATGATGGATGCGACCCGCCGTGCCAGTCAGGCAGGCCATCACAGTATTCGCGATGCTGAAGTGCGCGCCACTAATGCACTGGCGCGGACGTTCACAACGCAGCTTGATGCCCTGAAGCGCCACCGCTCAAGCGGTCACCAGCGGGTCACAGTGGTGCACCAATACGTCCATGAAGGCGGCCAGGCGATCGGCGTCACCAACTACGGTGGGGGATGCTATGGGGGTAGCAACCAAATCAAGGGACAATCCCATGAACCAGATCGAGGCACGCTTGAACCGCCTGCGGAGCGCCCCTCGTTGCCAAGCCCAATCAAAGCGGACGAAGCAACGCTGCCGAGCGCCGGCGGAGAGGGGCAAGAAGATTTGCCGGTTCCACGGCGCACGGGCCGGCGCACCGAAAGGTGAGGCTAATGGCCGGTGGCGGAATGGCCTGAATACCATCGAGCAGATTCAGCGGCGGCAGGCCCGCGCTAAACTCCTTCGCGACGTCCGCCGTCTGCTCGGCGAAATGCGCGTCGGCCCGCAACGATCCTGAGCTGACCCTGCATATCATGCCGACCCTCCTTTACTCTAACATCTCAAACACGAGATCGTTCAGCTCTTGGGCTTCGGCGGTTTCTTCAAGCTTTTCGCGAATGTGCCGCCGCGTAGCCGCAAAATGCAGTGTGTCGTTCACTGGGAAACCTGCCACGATCTGCTCCAGAACCTTCGCAATTGCGACAACCCGTTGATGGGTTGAGTTGGCTTCGTCGAACTTCGGTATCGGTAGTTGCCAAACATGCTTGTGAATGTCGCGCTCGTCTTTCCCATATGACATCAGCGGACGTACTGCGTCAGTGGTCGCGGGGGCGTTTAAAACAGCACATAAAAAATCGGCCTCCGCCTCACTTGCGACCGCTGCCCAGTACAGACCGTTGGATACCAATGCGCGGCGATGTTTAACCTTAGCTGCGACCAGATGCATTCCAGACTTATTGTAGACCACCCGCAACGCTGCAATGGGAAGCTGCTTGGTCAGCTTGGATTGGTAGTCAAGCTGCTCGAATAGGGACAGGCGTTCGCTCTGTCTGTGTTTCTCCCAAATTCTCTGAGCTTGGCCCCACCACTGTTCGAGGCCGGGGTACAGCTCAATCGCACCGCCGTCCTTCAAGAGCTGGCGGGTATCGCAGGGCACCACGGCGAAGTGGTCAGCGCTGATCCGATACGGCAACAAATTCTCACCAGAGAGCACTTGACGCACAAACTCGCTTTCGACCACGCCCGCGAGGCTCTCCAAGTCCTTCCACGGCTTCTTCTCATTGGGACTTCGCTCCGACACCACCGCCATTCGCCCTGCGGGTAGCCCCAGTGGAGATGACTTTTGCTTTTGCACGAAAAATGCAATCCGGGGCGCGAAAATGGCGCCCTGTGTAAACGCAGCATGGTAGTGCGAGAGACTTTCCCGATCGATCCGGTGAACGGTGCCCGTCGTCCGAATTAGTTCACCTTTGGCGACTTGCCACGGCGTACCCATGCCTCCCACTTTGCCTGACCAGTATTCAGTCATGTCAGGTAAAGCTTTTGCCTCCGCCCCACGCGTTCCGAACACCACACTTGCGCCGCGAGGAAAGAAGTGCGGCCGGATGCGCCGCAGATCCCACGACTCCTCAAAAGCCAAATTGAGGGCCGTCGTTTTATAGTGACCACGACGAAAACCTTCGTAGTGCACCCGGTCGACAGCGGCATTCGGGAGCACCATCGCAAACTTGCCGCCCTTTTTCAGGTATAGCTCCGACGCACGTACGACAAACAGCGCCGATAAATCTTGATGGGTGGCAACGTCAGCGCCGGCCCACAGGCCGCGTGTCTCGCTGAGACTCCGAAATACCTTCTGCATCTCAGCTGTCATGTGCCGGTAGGCTAACCAGGGCGGATTGCCGATCAGCACATCCACTCTGTTCTGGTCGCGCGACAGCCACATCGGCCGTGCCAAATTGCGCACATAGTAACCCCAGATATGGTCCCGCCCCTCATCATGCAGCCTGCACATTGTCTTGAAGGTTGCATCAACCGTCGCACGCGCCTCCTGCGGTATCGCCAACCGTTGATAGACAGACGTCAGCGATGGTGGTGGCGCCCCCTTCTTTTTGGACGACGCTCGGGCAGCTAGCTCATTGACCAATTGATCGAACAACGCTGCATTTTCCAGCAAGCTATCAGGGAACCGCAGCTCGGCAGTGAACAACTCCTTCTTGTCGTCTGCGTGAATGACGAGGTTACCTGCCGTCCACAGGTCGAGCTGCTGTTCTTGCCATTGGATCGAGTCGCCCAGGTAAACTGGCACCTGGATCGTACCGCGTGCCTCATCCATCAAACGCTCGCGCCCAATAGCCAGCAGGTATGTGACACGAGCCAACGTCACTGCGACTGGGTGCAAGTCCATGCCCAGCACATGCTGCGTCACGTTCTCTAGAACCTCCCCAAGTGACTGGCCCTCGGCTTCGGCCGCGGCAATGTAGCGACGGATCGCATGGAACAAGAATGTCCCCGACCCGCAGGCGGTATCGAGCACCCGCATCTCCAGCGGCTTGTCGATCACCTTCTCGACCATGGCCTCTGCAAGCCAGTCGGGTGTGTAGTATTCGCCAAGTCGCTTCCGCGTCTCAGCGCCAATCACGGATTCGTAGAGCACCTTCATCACGTCTTGCTCAACGTGACTCCAATTGAACCGGGCGAGCCGCCGCGCCAGCGCTCGGACAAATTCTTCGCCTCCATCAACTTCCAGCACCCAATCGAAGAAGTCGGCCTCGACGACTCCATAAACGCCACTTTCATCGAATTTGGTGCCCGTCAGAAGCGATGCTGGGTTCAGTCCCTCTACAGGCAGCCCAAGCACCGCATGTGCGATGATCTCGGCTGAGTTGACCAGCAAAGTGTGCTCAATGAAAAGGTCGTCACTGTCATCGAATTGTGTTCCAAGCGCAGAGGTCAGCAGCCGCGACCACAATGTTCGCTTCAGCCGGACCGTCGGATTCTTTTTGTTGGTCTCGAACAAGGTGGCAAGTGTGGCCCTGTCGAGGGCGTAAGCACTGCTTCGCGCTCCCAGTCGCGCTGCAATCTCCCTCGCCGTCGGGAGAATGTCCTTCGCCGTGGCGAGCACACCCTCGAGCCAGAACACCAGTCGCTCAAGATCGCCTTTCGCTCCAGTGACCGTGATCGCCGCGACTTCCTTTAGATCCTTTCCAACCAGGTGGTAGCAAATCCACTCCGCGCCGTCAGTCAAGACGCCGACATAGCGGCGGCCAGTATCAGTGATACGTTTCTCAACGTAGCCGCCCAGCTGTTCCAGCGCCTCGGTCTTCACTTTGCCCTTGCGCAGGTCGCGCTTGACCTCGACCACGGTCGAGCCAGCCTCGACGTCAATGCGCCGTCGGTCTCCAACCTGAGCTTCCAAGTTGACGATCAGATCCCCTTCATCGAGTTGGAAGGGTGCTGTCAAAAACAGCTGGCGCACGTCTGCCTGGACATCCGCCTCTGTGCGCGGCGCATCCCTGCTAATTAACCTTTGAAGTAAATCGAGCACCCCAGCCCCTCCGCGCCATCCCCTAGGAGCGGTGGCTTATCATTGCGGTGAAGCTCATGCCACTCTCGCCCGACCTCCCAACCGGCAGATTGCGCACCGCCGCTTGCCGAAGGCTCCTATTATTGTTACATATTCTGAGAAGGCCGCGCTCGTCGCGAAACTAAAGGGTGCGCGGGACCGCAAGCGTCGCGACACGGGCAAGGTGGAGGGACGGAAGCGTCGAGTCGATCGCCTTGATGCCGAGGGCGCGTCGAAGCTTGCCGCCGCCGTACGCGAAGCAAAGAGGCTGCGGCGCGCGAGCCCGAAGACCGGCAAGCGATTGAGCTACCGCGACATCGCTAAGAGGCTCGAAGCCGCGGGTTATGTGAACGAGCGAGGCGCGCGATACAATCCGGCGTCAATTAAGCGGATGCTTGCCGGCGACCTAATGTGATCGATATGATTAGCGACCACGCCATACGCGACAGCCAGCAATGTTGTGTTTACAGCGCCGTATCCTAACGGCGCTGTCGTCCAAGCTCGCCAATCTGAATTGGATCGCTCTGTTCTCTGGCGGACCGATAAGCCATCTTGAGCCCATGCCAAAGCACAAATCCTCCCGCCAGTCCAAACCAGTTCCAGACAAACACCCAGATTGGTTGCTACTCGACCCCACGAGCCAGCCAAAGCCGCCTGCAGCAACGCGCTCCGACCGACTGCCCTTTCTGGAACTCAGTTGGGCTGACTTTGAACGTCTTGCGCGCCGCCTTGCCGCTGCTCGTGGACAAGTTGAAGAAGCATGGGCATACGGGACAGCCGGCCAAGCTCAATATGGCATCGACATCCTCGTCCGCCTAGCCGATGGTGCTTTTGAAGTCTGGCAAACCAAACGCTATCAGAAGCTCACAGCGGCCGACATCACTAAAGCCGTTGATCTCTTCCTGCACCACCCGTGGGCTGACCGCGCGCGAAGTTTCGTGCTCGCAACCGCTTGCCCTATGGGGATTACGGCCGTCGTCGAGAAGATCGAAGAGTTCCGCACACGACTAGCAACCAAGAACATTGCTTTCAAAACACTCGATGACACGCGACTGACCGCTGAGCTGAAGAGATTTCCCGACATCGTCGACGATTTCTTTGACCGGCCGTGGGTAAAAAGAATCTGCTCGCCAGAAGCGGTTCAATCCCTCGAAAACCGCTTTTCCCGCTTTGATGCGGCCACGTTGCGGGTTCGGTTACGCGATTGCTATCGTTCTTGGTCAGCGACTATAGATCCCGGGCTGCTAATCGCCGGACAAGATCATCACGGGCAAATTCACCCAGCTATTTCCATTTCAGACAGGTTCGTGCAGCCGGATATTTTCATCGCCCCGCTTCATTCCCAACGCGCGCCTCCGCGAGAACCGCAAACCCCCACCGATGCTAGGTTGTCCGCTGATGTAACAACACACGGAGAGCAATCTTCGCTTCGTCTCAAATTCTCTAACTTTCAGTCCATCCGCACCTCATTGGATCAATTCCTTGCCGCCGAACCGCAGGCTGTGATCTCTGGTCATGCGGGCGCCGGCAAGAGCGCTCTGCTCCGCTTTCTGGCGCTCGACATTCTTTCGGACGCCCCTGTCCTGGAGGCCGTGCGCGCACGCTACCAACAACATATCCCCATCTGGATTCCGTTCGCCCTTTGGGCTCGCATGGCAAAAGAGCAAGCCACACCGCCGTCGTTGCCGGATGCAGTGAGAGGTTTCCTCAATGCCCAGGGTGAGGCCGCGCTTGTCCCTGACGTGTTGCGCGCTCTCGAAAGCGGCCGCGCCATCTATCTTGTAGATGGTCTCGACGAAGCGTCCGACGCCAGAACAGCTGAAACCCTCGCTGCGCTACTGACTTCCTATGTCAGCAGTCGGAACGCGCCAGCGATCATCACCTCGCGGCCGCAAGGCCTGGAAATTATTGGACGCCTTGCTGCCGCTTGGAAGCGCGTTCAGCTTGCCCCGCTTTCCGATCCTCAGCAGCGCGCCCTGGCGCGCATTTGGTATCGAATACTGCACGCCAGAGAAGCGTCCCACGGAGCCACGGCCACCAAGATTGAAGCTAGGGCAGAAAACAGCACTGACCAGTTTCTTCGTGCGCTGCATAAGGCGGCCGACATTCACCGCCTTTCGCAGACCCCATTATTTCTGCTCGCTTTCATGGAACTCGCGCGTCATGGCCATTTACTGCCTCGCAGCCGCTTCGCCGCAAGCCGGGAAATCATCGCTCAGCTAATCGAACACCAACCGCACAAACGCGAGACTGGAGCGCTTACGGTAGCCAGCACGCCACTGGACACCAAGCTGCGCGATCGGCTCCTCGCCGACCTTGCTTTTGCGCTCCACTCCGGCGAGATCGAGGGTGCCGTCACCGACTCCGCCACCGAAGACGATGCGCTGGCGCGCGCGATTGCCTTGATCCGCGAGCGCCAAAGTCTCCCCGATCCCGAAAAAGCCCAATCCGGTGCTCGTGCTATACTGCAGTTCTCCGAAGAGCGCGCTGGGTTGCTCGTAAAGAAAGCTCCGGGGAACATTGGTTTCTTCCACCTTTCCCTTCAGGAGCATCTTGCCGCTCGCCACCTTCAGCAACGCTCTCTCGAACGCCGGATCGAGTTCGTTCGTAACCATGCTGGCTCCACTCGATGGCGCGAGCCAATTCTCAACCTGCTGTTCCTTACGGACAGCGAGCACGACGCCGGTCAGCTTCTCAACGCGATCGCTCAAGCAGCCACACCCGAACCCGCGATGGCTCGCGCACGCGATGATCTTCTGGCGGAAGCGTCATTCTCCAATTTCGCGTACGACCCTCACGACGTCCGCCCTGTGGCCGAGCATCACTTTGCCGAAATTGAATCCGTCGCCTATGGCCGTCGGCTTCGAACCCTGCTCTCTCACGTAGTTGACGGTCTTTCTTCGGAATCCGTTGCCGCTCTCTGCCATGCCAAGCTCGCCGAGTGGACACCCGCACTCCACAACTATGCGCGCGCGGAAGTTATCAAGGCGATGCCTCGCTGGAACCCAGAACTCTGGCCAGCAGGGGTGGATGCGTTGTTCCGAAATCTCAAATGCGAAAACGACTACGTCGCACGCACGGCGGCGGAAGCCCTTCCGCTCCTCACGCAGACGCCCGCAGCGACCAAGGCGCGGCTGCTTTCTCTATTACACTCTGCCGATGATATGACATCGATTTCCGCATGCCTTTACGCTCTCGGCTGCGGCTGGCACGCAGATGAAGACGTGGGGGGCATCGCGCTTTCAGCGCGTGGCGCGTCTGCCCCGTCACTCGTGTACGACGCGATACGAATTCGAACCCGACGTGGCGAAGCAGACAAAGAGGACTTCGAGCATTTTTTCTCGCTCGCCTACAGGACGCATCGCTTCAAGGCGAAGGAGTTGATACCCGATCTCGTCCAACACTTCGCCGAGACTCATCGAGAGACCTTCATCGATTTATTGAGGCCTCTGGCGCGCGACACTAACAACCGGTTCCGCGATATAAAAGCCGTTGTGGGATCGCTTCTCTATTGCGATCCGAACGAACCCGCGCTGGCGGATGCCCTGATGGATATTCTTAGAGAAGATTTTTCTTGGCGAGAAATTTTTGGTCAGCATGAACTGCCAACCGACCGAATTGTCTGGACGCCGGATCTTCAGGCACTTGTCGAGCGCCATATCGCCCTGAGTGATGATAAATTCCGAGAGTACGAATTCTACTGGCTTTCCAAGTCTATCAAGCTCCCTAGTCTTAAAGCTTATTTTCTGCGGAACCTCACCGGAGACCGTCATACCAGCTTCTGGTGCGCAGATGCTCTTGTGGAAGGGTGGAACGCTGAAGATCCAGAAATACAAGCTGCATTCCAAGGCCTCCTAGATGCTGCGCCGGAACGCCTCGCAATGGCGGCGCGTGTCGTTCCAAAAGTGATCGCAGATAAGGCCGCCTGCCGGACGGCTCTGCTGCGCGCTTTGGCGGGTCCGAATGATCGAGCCGATCTCGTACTAGATGGACTTCGCGCACTAGGCATCGATCGCGATGATGAGGAAGCGTTCCGCGCAGCGTTAGATTGCCAGTCCTCGCTTCGCGCCCCTCTATACCGAAATTTATGGCGCGCGAGTATGATCCAGGCCTTTCCATGGCGGAATGAGGTCCGCAACCTAGCTCTCCAGCAGATCAATCGTCGCGATGGCGAGATCGCGGCCATCGCCAACGCTTATCCGGACGACCCTGAGATCTGTAGCAAGCTTCTTAAAGCTCTTCTGCCCTTATCGCCTCCTGCGCGCCTTTCGATTCTCAAGCCGTTGCAGGACGCGGCGTTCTCCAATGCCGCAGCGGAAAGCCACCTTGACGAGATACGCTTCGATAGTGAGCGCCTCCAAGGGGCGATCGCCACTATGGCCCATGCCGAGGTTTTGGTCGCCAGGGAAGCCGTCACTGCCGACGACATCGCTTTCTGGGAACGCGAACTCGATGCAGTCGGACCGAACTACGAGCAACGTAGGATCGCTGCCATCTTCGCCCTAACTACCGCCGGCGCAATCTCCAAGTTTGTGGGCGCAAAAGACCACCAGGGCAAGCCTAAGAAAATTGACCTTGCTGTGGTATCGTCCGAGGGACGGACGCTCTATCTCAACAAGCTTCTATCGCTGTGGGATAAGCTCAGCACTGCTTTCGGCTCTGAAGCCGAGTTACTCGATCGTCTCCAGTTATCTGGCGAGACTATTCTTCCGATTCTCGATCCCACTCTGTCCAATGCGGAACGCCTCTTTGCAGCTCTTTACCATCCGCCCATACAGCACCTTCAACAGCATGCCGAGATCCAGCTCCTAGCCCGCTTCCGGCCTCGCAGCAAAGAACTCCGGACGCTCATCACACGACTGCTACTGCCCACTGAAGAGGAACGGAGTTTCAAATCGGGCCGCGACTTAGAGTACTGGGGCACCCTTGTAGCCGCCGAGGTCTATGCCGAGCAGTATTCCGACGATATCGAACTTCGCGCACAACTGATCGACCGAGCAACGGCTGGCGACACGTGGACACCGATCTATGCTGCGCTGGCCGAACTGCTTCTGATCCACCCTGATGTTGAAACTGCCAAACTACTACGCGAGCGTTCACGCGGTCTGCGATTGGACATTGCGACATTTTTCAAAATCTGTAGCGCCGTCGGACATTCCGACGCTCTCATTGAAGCCTTGCTCGAGCATGCGCTCGACCCCTCTAAAGTCGAGGACGTTGCCCATCATGCACCGCGTTGGTTACCAGCGATTCTCCGACGGATTGGACAAGATCAAACTACCCGAGCAGTTTTCATCACTTCGCTCCGAGAAACAAATCAGCCCACGCGTCTCTGCTCACAGTTTAGCCTGCTGCGCAGCGCTGCGGGCGACGCAAATGAACTGCGCGATCTAGCCCGACAAAAGCTTCTTCATTTCTCTGGCGAGCCGGCTCCAGTCGTTGGCTTCGATGTTACCTCCGGCCTGCATATTCCTCTGTTGCCGCTGCTAAACGAGATTACGTCGTCCTGACATCGGCGAGGACAAAGCGGCAGCGAGCAAGCAGAAATCGTCAATTGCCGTTATCAAAAAATCGCGCGGAGACCTAAGACGACCGGAATCGGAACGCGACCGTTGCCCGGATTCGGGATCAACTTCACGGGCATCACGAGGGTCGGTCCATCGATCTCGAATGGAACCGCCGCGAGGACGTCATCAAGCGACTGCGGTACGGCCTCAGCGACGATGAACTGATCGGCAGGGATGCCATCGCACCTGACCTGGTCGTACATCGTGTGGGCAAGCGGGAGAATCGTAGTCGAAGTGAGCATTTGGTGATCGACGTGAGGGCGGGCATCGTGCCGCGCTGCGATGTCTATGTCCATGCCGAACTGGACGAAGAATTGACGCAATGGATGTCACTGGAACTAGCCGGCGCGATTTAACAGGACACGCGTCAGGGCTCGATTGATCGCTATGAGGCGGAGGCGGACCATCTTACCCGTTGCTAGGCGTTCCGAATCGTTACCCCGACGGCAAAACCGTTCTCGAACGAAATTCTGGCACTCCGAAATAACTTGCCCAGCGCCGGCGCAATGATCTCGACCGCAAGCGGCTCGTTGCCAGAGCGCTGGCACCACGCGACATAAGCCTCGCGAAGGTCGGCAGGAGATAAGCGACCGTTCTCAGCCGGTCGCACCATCGCCAATCCAAAACGCTCTGCTTCGGTGGCAGGATCACGATCTTTCGCCAATTTCGGAGACGGAAGCCTGGGCCTCGGCTCGCGGCCGGCTGACGACGTCACTTCCTCAAGGATGATAGCATTGGCGGCATGTTTCGCCGGTTCTGCCTTCTGCGGCGCCCGTCCCATCTTCACTCCCAGCGCGATTAGCGCCGTCGCTGGTAGATTGATCGACAACGACAGCGCCAACGCCTCCAGCACGTCGAAGAGCCATTCCGGCACGCCCGTGTAGTCCGCCAGCGGCGTTGCGCTTTGCGGTGGAGGTAACGCGGCAACACGGGCCTTCGCGAGCTCGATGCGCTTGGCGATTGCTGCGGACTGATCGGCCTCCTGCCGGGCAATGTCTTCGCGCGCGGCCTCCACTTCCCGCTGCGCGCCATCGACTGAGGCTTGCAACAGCAGGCGGCAATTCTGACGGCAACCAGCCTCCGCTGACTTCTCTCGGACGGCCTTCTCGGCTTCGGCTTTTGCTTTCTCAGCGGCGCTGAGCCTGGAACGGTCCACCGCCTGAGGTTTGGCCGTCTGGGCATTGGCCAACTCCGCAAGCGCATCCTGCCGCTTCAGCTCAAGGGCAACGATCGGCGCGCGGCTGGCTCCCCTCGCCGCTGTGACGCGCTGCGCCGTCTGAATCATTGCGCCTGCCTCGCCCGCCAGCATGCCTAGGCTGATGACGATCGCAATCCCATTATGGCGGCCGGCGATGGCTGTTCCTACCGAAGCGGCACCGACACCGAGAATGACGGCCATCGCGATCAGCGCCGGCGCACTCTCCGACTGGATGCCGCCTGACGCCATCACTGCCATGTAACAGGACGCTGAGAGTGCGAGCAGTCCCGCGGCGATGTAGACCCAGCGCATCACTGCTCCTCTCCTCTGAATTTCTTCGCCTTAGCCAACAGGTCGAGCGCTTCCTCCATCACATCGGCGATGCTCACGTGAAAGTGCCTGGCCAGCCCGGAGGCAAGTTGCTTATACGCCGGGGTGCATCGATAGTTGATCTGCGCCGTCCGTATCGCTCCGCGTTTCCTCTGCTTCGGCGTCAGCGACGATCGCCGTTCCGCGCGACGCCGGGCGGTAATGCGTTCGGGCTCAGCGGCAAATCCGGCCTGAAACATGCTCGCAAAGCTGTCGACGGCTTCGTCATCACGCATGGGCAGCCTCCTTTTGCTTCGCAGCTGCTATTGCTGCTTGCTTGATCTCAGCCCAAAGAGCATCGATCTCCGCCGCGGCGGCCTTATCCTTCTCCGGCCCGGTTTTGCCGCTCGTCATGGAGTTGATGTACGGCACCCGGTGCGCCACAACCGTTCGAGAGATCGGGATCCTGTAGGTGTGCAACGTGTTGCGGGCATTCTCGCCCAGAGATTTCGCTTCACGAGAAGCCACGTCGTTGAGCACGCAAAGATAGGCTGCACCATTCTCTTGGCAGAGCCGCACGCAATCCTGAGAGGCCATCAGGTCGAGGCCGCTCGCCCGCATGGGGATTACGACCAGATCGCAAACCTTGATGGCATCCTCCGTGACGATCAGCGAACCCGGCGGACCGTCGAGCAGCACGATCTCGTAGGGCGCAGACAACCTCAGCGCTTCGACGGCATCGCTTGCCCGATCTTCCCCCGTCAGCAGCGCGGGGTTGTCTGGCGAACCGCGGCGCATGTACCAGTCCGAATAGCTCCCCTGAGAATCAAGATCGACGACGCAAACCGCGTTGTCTTGCGCCGCCCGCACGGCAAACGAAGCGGTCAATGTGGACTTACCCACGCCGCCCTTCGAGTTGAGAACCCCGATCACCAACATGCCTAGCTCTCCTCAAATGCCTATGCGTCTGCCTACGCAAATCGCCGGTGCCTATACGTTTCAAAAATGCCTAGGCAATGCAAAATGTGTGAACAAAAACATATGCTTGTTTTCCGCATGGTCTAGGCACTTGCGGACCAGTATTGCAAATCACGAACCGAGACTAGAACGGTCGATGCTAATCCGCATGCTTGACATGCCATCTTGATAACATGATATCATCTGCCTATTGCCGGTCAAGACGGGCATGGTAGAAAAGGCCATAGCGATGCTCATCGAGAATCAGAACGTGGCCAAAGATCTGCCGCCATCACGACAAGACAAAGTGCAATTGACCGTTTGGGTAAGCGAGGAGCTTCGGGCGGCAATGAAGGTCGCGACCGCCGAAAATCACACCACCTTGCAGGAGGCTATCGAGACGTTCTGTAACGAATACGCCGCTGCGGCTCTGAAGCGGATGAAGCGCAAGTCGCCCAGCGATTGACCGGTTCAGGTCCGTGTCGAGCAATTCAAAGACGATCGTTGGATAATTTTCCCCGAGCGCGAAAAAACCCACGTCGAAGACAGCTTGGGCTTTCCAATTACCTCACCATAGCACTACGAGAAATTGACGTGACGCCTGGACGACGTGCGAGGTCGTAAATGACAATTGATGCTTATTCGGTGACTTCTCTAAAACTTGATATGCTGTGCGGTTCGGTTTCGATAGGTACGGCGACGGGATTCATCTATGAACGCAACGGCGAAAGTTTTTTGGTTTCCAATTGGCATGTTTTTTCAGGCAGACATCCCGGCACCGGGCAAGCGTTAAGAAGAGACGCAGCAATTCCGGACGAAGTTTGCGTTTCTGTGAATTACCCGATCGCACACGGCCTAGGGAAATCTAAGCTCGCTCTTCCGCTGATTTCCACGGAAGGAGTTCCACTTTGGAAACAGCACGCGCGGGGACAAGATTTTGATGTGTCGGTACTCCCCTTACAGCATTTGACGCCAGTATATCACTTACCGGAACCGGGCGAAGAGAACGGCCTATCCATGCAGGTTTCGATGGATTGCTATATCCTTGGATTTCCTGAGGGGATTGCGCATCAAGGTAATCTTCCAATTTGGAAAAGGGCTTCGATCGCGACAGAGCCGGAGCTGCCGCACAACGAACTTCCAGTATTCTTGGTCGATACGGCGACGCGCCATGGAATGTCGGGCTCGCCTGTTCTCCTCAGATCCTTTGGAACCGCACTCATGGAGGACGGAACCACGCATACAGGGGCTGGCGTTTTTACTCGTTTCATTGGCGTCTACTCAGGACGTTACGGTGCCGATGACGAACTAGCGGTCCAGCTCGGCCGCGTTTGGCATCGGCACCTCATCGATGAAATCATCGATGACCCAAAATCTGGCGCCTACGAACTCCGACCTTCTCAACGCAGCCCATAAAACTTCCTAAGTGCATTCGCTAGAAGGCCACCCGCTGTACCGACCGCCACCTGCCAACTTCTGTCGATAGCTCAAACACTCTGAGTAGCCGTCGAAGGCATAGCAGCATTTGTTGGCATATCGGTTGGTATCAGCCCCGATCTGAACTTCTAAGTGTCTAGAAACAAAGGGTTATTTGCCAGCAGTGTGCATACTGGCGGGCCCACCACATTACTCGACACACGATACGCTTGCGAAACGCGCTCGCCCCGCGAGCGGGCCGCAAAAAAGGCGCTGACCGAAATCAGCGCCTTGATATTTGCGTTCGCGCGTCCGTTACGCGTTATGCCGCCTGCTGGATGGCCGAAAGCTGCCAGCCATCGGCACGCGCGCGATCGTCACGGCGGAACGTCCACAGCTCGGTGGCTTCCGTCGGACGCGTGAGATCACCGGAGACAACACGGCCCGTCGCCCTATCTACAGTCGCGTCGATAAGCGAATAGCGGATCGCGACCGTTGCATAGTCCGAGCCGTTTTCGCGCCAAGCCTCCGCCAGATCGCCCTGCAGGAGTTTCACGCCGGAGATTTCATTGCGCAAACCACGCTTCGCGTTCTCGGAAATTTCCTCGCTGAAATAGGAGAGCATCTCGGGCGTTGTGATGGCGCCAAGCTTGTCGGCATCCTCTCGGCCATAGGCGGTTTGAACTTCGCCGAGCAGTCTCTCAAACGAATCGAAGTCGTCTCCGCCGACCGTCAGCGGCGGCTGCGATGCACCAGCGCCTGCAGCTCCGTCACGAGCGAAGCGGTTCTGCGCGAGGGTATCACGCGGGGGGGCGGTGCTGCCGGCTGCCTGAGGGGCTGCGCGTCCAAACGCCGGCTGGTTGCGATTACGCAGGAACATCAGCACGAGATAGACGATACCGCCGATCAGCGCGGCCTGAAGCAGAAAGCCCAGGACGCTCGCCATTGCGCCAAATCCGAAGATGCTTGCGAGAGCAGCTGCGAACAAACCGCCCATGAGCAGGCCGCGCATGCCACCGAAGCGCGAGGCCTGCGATGCCGCTGCGCCCGGCTGTGCACTTGCCGGCGCGGTTTTCGGGGCCATGGACCTTTCCATCGGTGCGACTTTTGGGGCGGTGTTGGTCGGAGGCGGCGCCGAAAACGTTTTGCCAGCCCTGCTACCGAAGCTTCTGCCGCCGCCCGCGCGGGCATCGGCAACGTCGGCTGCGACAATCGCGAACCCCGCTGCCAAGCTGAAAATGAGAGCGACGGAACGTGTGAACGACATAGGTATCCCCTGAAAGATAAAGCTTCAGGAGGGTATATGGGTACGCGGAGTCCGAATGTCGATGCGAACGGCGGCGGAAACAGCACATTTCTTTGATGCGGCAATGTAGATTGACGCATGCATTCACCAGGGGGCTCCTACGCGCGGCCTTGGCGCCTCGAAGGCTGTCGTCAGTTGCTTGCAGAGGTGGTCCTTAGCAGGGACGACAGCAGCCCACGCTGTCTAAGAGCCGTCAACACTTCGGTGGCGGCGTCGACCGTGTAGTGGTTGGCATCGAAAAGCATCGGGTTGCCAGATTTGTCGAGCGTCGCACACACCTTGTTTGGGCAAATGGCGTCGACAACGGAGACGTAGTCAGCGCTGGTGTTTCGTAGGCTGCCCTGCATTTCTTCCGACGTCGTCCAAACACTCCTTTCCGTAGCTTTATCGATAATCTGGTAGCCGTCCGCTGAGGATGCGGACATTGCCAGGAGAAGCGGGAGGCGGCGCTTATACTCGACGTTCGGGCCAAGCACCGTGATGTGCCGAATGCGAGGTGCCAGCCAATTTATTGTTCTCGTAACAGCTTCGGCGGGAACGCCTGTCCAGCGTGCAGAAATCAGAAGCTCATCGAACGGGTAATCAGAAAGAATGTGGTCGAATACTTCCTGCATCAGGTTCGTGCACCTTTCAGCTCCGCTGAGTGGAACAACGGGTAGACAGCCTGATGCAGATACCTGGGAGAAACTGATTTCTGGGAACACCTTTTTCAGTGCAACGGCGATATGGGTAGCGTGGCTGTCGCCGATCAACAGCACGTTGGGTCGATCACGCGATATCTCGATGCATTCTTTCAAGTTGAATGGGCGCCTGCTGTTGCTTGAAACGAAGCAATCCACCTTCTCCGGCGGCAACATCGGCGCGGGCTTGAATGTCAGAAAGGCTAGAGCTTTTTCCGAATACCGCGATGGTAAGCCCTGCGCGGAAACGATTCCGAAGCCGATAACGGCCGTCGTGGCCATGGAAGCGAGCGCAGCGGATACTGTCGTTGTGCGCCGCGGCCGCAGGCGCCGAAACGGCTGCTCTATGAGAAGGTATGACAACGCAGCTAGCGCTATGCTAACAGCGACAAGTGCCACGAGGCGGCCATGGGCGGGCATTTTGCCGTACGCGCAGTGCCGGTAGAAAACCAAAACCGGCCAATGCCAAAGATAAAGCGAGAACGATATCTTTCCGATGAGGACGAGCGGCTGAGCAGACAACAGTTTGTCGATCAGAGATTGTTGCACCTTCGGCGCAAGAAGTAGAGCGGCACCTAGAACCGGAAGCAGTGCATTCACTCCGGGAAATGCCGAACGAGACGTGAGGATCGTCGCGGCGGCCGCGATCAAAACGAGGCCCGTAGCCGACATTAACTCCGCGCTAAGTCGTCCCCCAACTACCGGCAGAAGTGCTACCAAGCCACCGGCTGCCAACTCCCATGCCCGGGTATGAAGCATGTAGAAGGCTTGAGGCTGATCATAGGGGACGATGAGCACCGAGGCGAAAAAGCTGATCGCCGTAATTGATATCAGAGTGCCCGCGAGAATAACCTTGGAGCCTCTGGCAAGCGACGTTGCGGCGAGGAGCACGGGCGGCCAAATGAGATAGAACTGTTCCTCGACAGCAAGCGACCATGTGTGCAGCAATGCCATCATATCGGCTGCCGCACTGAAATAATCCGAGTGCGCTAGAAAGTAGAAGTTTACCAGACCGAACGCGGCCCACGTCGCAGAATCTCCGAGATCGGAATAATCCGTCGGCAGCAGTATCCAATAGCCGGCTAATAAGCTCGTGCACACGACAACGAGCGTTGCAGGCAATATTCTGCGAAGACGGCGGTCATAAAACGTCAGGACAGAAAAGCTGCCATCCGCCAGCGCAGACAAAAGCTGCGACGTGATCAGATAACCCGAGATAGCAAAAAAGACGTCGACGCCGACGAAGCCGCCAGTCAGGCGCGAGCTGCCGAAATGAAACGCTACGACGGCCAGGACTGACAAAGCCCGAAGGCCGTCGATCTCCCTCCGGTAGGGAACTCCAGTTGATCCCATCCCAGTTTTGCTCCCCCGCATCCTTACGAAACATGCGGGGACACAGAGTGACTAGCAAATCCAATACGCTGTTTATTGACCAGATCCTGCGGACGGAACTCACTTTGACGCGTGGACTGACGAAAAAGGCACAAGTTTTAATTCAGGCGAAGGATAAACGGCGCTCAACAGGCCAGCGAAGATCAATCGCAACCCTTCATCCAGACCGCGGTTGAATAGCCAATATCGACGGACAGGATGGATCAAATGCGCGCGATTTTATTGGTGGGATTATTTGCGACTTTCGTTCCGCAGGGCGCTTTCGCCGGTCAGGTTGGAATTGCCTCTCGTTATTGTCATTATCAAAGCGCGAGCGGACTTCGGACGTCATGCGGGGGAAGGGTTGCTGCCCATCGCACCCTCCCCTTCGGTTCGCGCGTTCGCGTGAGGAACCTCGCCAATGGGCGTTCGGTGGTTGTCACGATCGTGGATCGCGGCCCGTTCGTGAGGGGCCGTGTCATCGATCTCTCGCACGGTGCTGCGAACGCGATAGGCGCTTCGGACCTGATGCGTGTTGAAGTAACTCGCGAATAGCCAAGTCCGGATCTAAAGGCACGTCAGCCGGAACTCTGAAGCAGACGGGTACGCAGCAAGATCGTTTGCATACGGAACTTAGTATTGCGCCTCATGTTGCACGCTAACGCAACCTTAGGAGGGCCGTCACATGTTCCTGCGAGTTGATAAATTACAAGTCGATCTACCTGCGCCGAAGCGGCAGGATCCGAATGCCGGAGCAGCGCTTCAGGAGCTACTTGGCGGCAAGTACGGGGAGATGTCGACTCTCAATAATTATATGTTTCAAAGCTTCAATTTTCGGAGCAAATCGAAGCTTCGTCCCTTCTATACGTTGGTTGCAAGCATCACGGCTGAAGAGCTCGGCCACGTCGAGCTGGTGAGCAACGGCGTCGCGATGCTCAACAACGGTCCGGACAATCCTGAAGGCGATACGGCCGATGGCGGCGATCTCTCCAACGCGCCATTCGAGGACATGAAGGACATAAGACTTGCGGCTGCCTTTTTCTCGCACGCCGGCGGCTCAACGCCCGTCAACAGCAATGGCGCTTCATGGAACAACGACTTCGTAACCACGACCGGAAACGTCGTGGTGGACCTTCTCCATAATTTCCATTTGGAATGCGGCGCGCGTCTTCATAAGCTGCGGGTTTACGAGACGCTGACTGAACCCACGGGGCGAGAAGTGTGCGGCTATCTTCTCGTGCGCGGCTCCGTTCACGCCCATGCGTATGGGCTCGCGCTCAAGAAACTGACGGGCGTCGACATCGAGAAGATGTTGCCCACTCCGAATATAAATTTATCCAGAATTCCGGAGTGCCAAAAGTATTTGGAGGAAGGCGCGCACCGGCGCCTCTACACGTTCAGCCCGAACGACTACAAAGAAATCTCAGGCGTTTGGGGCAATGGCGAGCAGGCGCTTGCCGGCGACCCGCCCGGCCAATTGGAAGTCGTGGACGGCATGCCAGAGGGCGGAAAAATCCATCAATTGACGGGCGTCCCATCCGCATTCACTCCGGACTATGCGCCGGAGGAAATGTTCGAGATCGCGACGAAGCTTTACAAAGCTTCCAGGTAGCCGGCCGAACGGCGGATTGTGGTCAACGCCCGAGCGGGCGCTGACCACCTCGTGTCGAAATCAGGCTTGGCCTTTGTACTTTTGTTGGTTGAGCGGCATCACGGTTGAACGGACGCCGGTTCCCCAGAGCAGCGCGTTTGCGACGGCCGGAAGCACGACGGGTGTTCCGGGCTCGCCAACTCCCGAAGGCTTTTCTGCCGATGGTACGATGTGGACATCGACATGCGGCATCTCCGAAATGCGCAGCACGTCGTAACCGTCGAAGTTCGTCTGCTCGACGGTTCCATCCTTCAGGGTGATGGCACCCTTCAAGGCAGCACCGAGGCCATATCCCAATCCGCCTTCCATCTGCGCCTTGACGACATCGGGATTGACGGCGACGCCGCAATCGAGCGCGCAGACGACACGCTCGACCTTGATCGTTCCGTCATCACGCAGGCGAACGTCCGCGATGTTGGCGACGAAGGAACCGAAGCTCTCATGCAGGGCAACGCCGCGCATGATGCCAGCGGGCGCGGGCTGACCCCAGCCAGCCTTTTCGGCTGCGAGCTTCAAAACGCCGGCGTGACGCGGGTGGTCCTTCAGCATCGCAAGGCGGAAGTCCACCGGGTCCTTGCCGGCCTCCTTCGCGAGCACGTCGATCATGTGCTCGGTTGCATGCGCGGTGTGCGTCGCGCCGACCGAGCGCCACCAGAGCACGGGCACGCCCACTTTCTCCGTGTGGAGATCCACCTCGAGGTTCGGAATGGCATAGGGAAGCGTGGACGCGCCTTCGACAGACGTTGCGTCGACCCCGTCCTTCACCATCATTTTCTCGAACGGGGTGCCTGCCAGGATGGACTGGCCGACGATGCGATGGCGCCAGGCGACGATGTTTCCGGCCTGATCGAGACCAGCCTTGATCCGGTGGACGTAGATGGGACGATACCAGCCGCCCTGCACGTCATCCTCGCGCGTCCAGATCACCTTGATTGGCACCGGCTTGCCGTAGGCTTTGGCGACCTCGCACGCTTCGCGCACGAAGTGGCAATCCGCAATCGCGCGGCGGCCGAACGAGCCGCCGGCCCAGACCGTGTGAAGCTGCACATTCTCCGGCTTCAAGTTCAGAATTCCGCAGGCGGTCGCATGATCGGCCGTCTGCAGCTGCGATGCGGTCCAGATCTCGGCCGACTTGCCGTCGAAGCGGATGACGCAGTTCATCGGCTCCATCGGCGCGTGCGCGAGATAGGGGAATTCGAAATCGACTTCGATGACCTTCGCGGCGCCTTTGAATCCGTCCTCGGCGTTGCCGACCGACTTGGCGATTGCCCCTTTCTGATCGAGCTTCGTCTTGTAGGCGGCAATGATCTCAGAGGAGCTTCGCTTTTCGGCTTGGCTGTCGTCCCACGTTGCCTTCACGACGCGCTGCGCTTTGAGCGCCGGCCATGTGGACGTTGCGAGAATGGCGACGCCCTGCGGGATCTGCAGCACCTTGACGACGCCCTTGATCTTCTCGGCTTCCGACGCGTCGTATGACTTGAGCTTGGCGCCGAAGAGCGGCGGCCGAACGATTGTGACGACCAACATGTCGTCGGACTGATGGTCGATGGTGTACTTGGCCTGCCCCTTGACCTTGATCGGGCTGTCGACGCGCGGGAACGGCTTGCCGATGAACTGGAAGGACTTGGGGTCCTTCAGCGGTGCGTCGGCTGGGACGGGCAACATCGCCGCTTTGTCGGCGAGTTCGCCGAACGTTGCGCTGAGTCCCGAAGGTGTGGAGACGACACCGCCTTTGACGGCGATCGTGCTCGCGTCAACGCCCCATTCCTTGGCCGCCGCTGCGACAAGCATCGCACGGGCAATCGCGCCGGCCTTGCGATACTGCTCATAGGAATTGGAAAGGCCCGTCGAGCCGCCAACGCCCTGCACGCCGAATATGAAGTTTTTGTATTTCTCCGCGTCTGCGGGAGCAAAGTCCGTGCGGATCTGGTCATGGGATGCGTCAAGCTCCTCGGCGACGAGCGTTGCGAGCCCGGTGGCGGCGCCCTGCCCCTTGTCGAGATGCTTGATGATGACCGTGACGGTGTTATCCGGCGCGATCCTGACGAACGGATTGGGCGCCAACGGGCCTTCCGCCGCTGCCGCATCACTGACGCGGAACGCTGCCGGTGCCGCAAGGCCGAGAATGAGCCCGGCGCCCGCGCCGCCCGAGATTTTCAAAAACGTCCGGCGCGATGCTTCGGGAGCCTTCGGCTCGCTCATCGCGAAAATCGCTCGCATATTCATTTCGGTCATCGGAGCCTCGCGCTGATTTCAAGGAGTTGCTGATTTCGGGCACGGCGCATTGGCGGCCTGCCACGCATGGAGTTGTTTGACGAAGACGTCGTGCGGCGTTGCCACGGGCTTGCGATTGCCGCCCGGGTTCCACCCCCACATCACAAGCTTGTCACTTGCCATGTGCTCGACGAGCGCGGCGATGTCGCGTCCGCCATTTTTCGATTTATCCGTGAGGACGGCGCAGAGTTGCGCGTCGTCCAAGCCTTCCCACCCCATCGCGAGCGGCGCGAGGTGCCAGTTCGGCGCGCCGGGCACTCCGGAGTAGGCATTGTTCTCGCTACGGTGGCAGGCCGTGCAGCGCAGATTGACGAAACCGAGATCGTCCTCACCGCGGCTCACGTTCTGCAAATGGAAGTGACGGTCGTCGCCCTGGCGCGGACGGTCGCCCACCGGGTGACAGTTCATGCAGCGCGGATCCCGCAGGACCGTGGCGATGGGCTTGAAGAGTTCGTCAGCAGGCGCAGCGATTGCAGTGCGAACGACGCCGTGACCAGAGGTCAACGGTTGCGCCAAGAAACCAGCCGCTCCTGCGAAGGCTGCGGCGGCAATCGGAAGAAGTGCTTTGGTGAATGGTCGGCCGCGCATATCTCGATGCTCCCCGGCTTGCCGAAACGAAGACTTCTAGACCTTCCAGGCCTCAGATCGATTTTGCAGCTTCGTGAATGGCGGCGCGAATGCGCTGGTAGGTGGCGCAGCGGCAGACGTTTCCGTCCATGGCCTTATCGATATCGTCGTCGGTCGGCTTCGGGATCTGGCTCAGCAAGCCAATCGCGGACATGACCTGGCCGGGCTGACAGTATCCGCACTGTACAACGTCGAGCTTGATCCAGGCGGCCTGAACGGCCTGAGCGATGTTGTCGTGGGCGCCCTCGATCGTTGTCACTTCGCGGCCTTCGATGTCGCCGGCCTGGATCTGGCACGATCTCACCGCCTCGCCATCGAGGTGGACGGTGCAAGCCCCGCAGAGCGCCGCTCCGCAGCCGAACTTCGTGCCGGTGAGCTTCAGCTCATCTCGCAGCGTCCAGAGCAGCGGCGTCTCGGGATCGATATCAAGGGTAACTTTCTTGCCGTTGACCGTCGTTGAAATGGGCATGGATGTTTCTCGCGACAGAGAGGCTAAATTGCAGGGCGAGCCAACATCCTACAAACGTTTATGCTCACGACATAACGTTTTCTCGATATGGCGGGCGTGCGAAATTGTGGGGGCGATTTCCAACCCCACTCTGAAATCAAAAATCAGTGGCAATTGGCGAAGCCAGCAAAACGGGCATAAAATCCCATTTCGGGCGCCCGAGAAATTGCTCAATTCTCCAATGTGCTTTTGGAAATTTGATCGATCGTGCGGACGCCGGCGAGTGCCATGGTGACGTCAAGCTCTTTGGCGATGATCTCAATCGCTTTGGCGACGCCCGCTTCGCCTGCCGCGCACAGCCCGTAGAGATAGCTTCGCCCGATCATGCAGGACTTCGCGCCGAGTGCGAGCGCGCGGAATACGTCCTGTCCTGTGCGAATGCCGCTATCGAACATGATCTCGACATCGGAGCCGACCGCATCGGCGATTCGCGGCAGCATCGAAATCGAGGACGCGGCGCCATCGAGCTGCCGCCCGCCATGATTCGAGACGACGATGGCGCTGGCGCCCGTGCGCGCTGCGATGCGAGCATCATCGACGTCGAGAATGCCTTTGATGATGAGCTTTCTCGGCCATCTTTCGCGTATCCAGGCGACATCGTCCCACGACAGGGCCTGATCGAACTGGCTGCCGATCCAGTCTCTGTAAGACGCAAGATTTTCAGTGCCGGGAATTCTTCCGTGGACGTTCCCGAAGGTCTTCCTCTTTCCGGTGAGGACGTTTGCGACCCAAGAGGGTTTCGACAGAATTCGTCCCACCGTCTTCAAATGGATGCGCGGCGGCACGGTGAGACCACTGTGAACGTCACGATGGCGCTGCCCGAGCACCTGAAGGTCGACGGTCAGCACGAGTGCGGAGCAATGTGCTGCTCGTGCCCGCGCGATGAGATCGGCGATGAAGCCGCGGTCCTTCATGAAGTAGAGCTGAAACCAGAATGGCTTTGTGACTGCGGCAGCAACATCTTCGATCGAGCAGATCGACAGCGTACTCAGCGTATATGGGATGCCTGCTTTTTCGGCCGCGCGCGCAGCGGCGATTTCCCCGTCGCGATAGGCGAGGCCACTCATGCCGACAGGCGCGAGCGCAAATGGGAGCGCAGCAGGCACTCCAATAATGTTTTGGGTCAGATCACGATTGACGGCACCGGCCAGAACGCGCTGGCGAATATTGACGTTCGCAAGATCGCGCTCGTTGGCGCGCAGCGTCGTCTCCGAATATGAGCCAGACTCGTAATAGCCCATGACGTCGGCCGGCACGCGGCGGTGCGCCAATCGCCGGAGATCGTCGATACAGGCAACGGTGTCGAGTTTCACTTAAGATCGCCCGAAGAAACTCAGTTTCCGAACCGCCCTCAGGCGCCACGCCGAGCGCACGCCCTCACATGCTGCACAGCAAGCTCAAGCATCGGCTTCGGAAACGGAAATGGCTACTCCCGGGTGGACGGACTTCAGCAGACGCACATCGTCCAGAGCTTGCGCCCAGACGTTGCACGGTCCGGCCAGACGAATTTCGCCGCGCGTCTTGGAAAGCGGTGTCGGCCCAAAACCGATCGAGATTGCATCGCCGTCGGGCCAAAAGACGATGTCGCCCGCTTTGACGACGACGCGGGCGTCAGGTTCGGCCTCGGAGGTTACTGGCGCATCGAAGTAGATTTCTTCGCCCCACGTGCGGGCTGCGGATTCGATCGGCAAGGCCGCCCAAATGCGCTCCGCCGTTGGCGTGTCGAGCAATCTCGCTCGAATGGCGACAGCCCCGGCGCGGATGACGATTTTGCGCATGCCGTTTGATCCCGATCAGCTTCGCGACCGGGAGCGTAATGCGGTCGCCAAGGCGAAGTCTCTCATTGGGGCTCTCCGCCTTCAAGGGCTTCGAGTGTCCCAGCCCGAACAAAATGCCGGAACGGGATCTAAAGTTGCCCGAAATTCTCAGTCGAGCGGCATGCAGCCGTTGCTGCAGATGCGAAAAGATCCCGGGGCATGACGCTTATCCGCGCGCTGCACCGGGATCTCAGAACTTTTATCAGGGCGCCCGGCCGAAGACGAGCGACGTGTTGAGGCCGCCGAACGCGAGCGAGTTCGACATCGCGTACTTGAGTTCCATCGCGCGACCGACATTCGGGATGTAATCGAGATCGCATCCCTCGCCCGGCTCGTCGAGACCGATGGTCGGCGGGGCCCAGCTTTCGCGCATCGCCATGATGGTCGCAACGGCTTCGATACCGCCGCCGGCGCCGAGCGGATGACCGTGCATCGACTTCGTCGAGGAGATCGCGAGCTTGTAGGCGTGATCCTTGAAGACGTTCTTGATCGCCTTCGTCTCGTTGATGTCGTTGTCGGCGGTCGCCGTGCCGTGAGCGTTGAGATAGTCGATCTGGTCGGGTGTGATGCCGGCTTCCTGGATTGCTGTCAGCATCGCAACCGAAGGGCCTTCGACGGTCGGCTTGACCATGTCCTGACTGTCGGACGCCATGCCGTATCCGCACAACTCGGCGAGGATGGTGGCTCCGCGCGCCTGAGCGTGCTCAAGGCTTTCCAGAACGAGGATGCCTGCGCCATCGGCCAGAACCGTGCCGTTGCGCTTCTTGGCGAACGGGAAGCAGCCTTCCGGCGACAGGACGTGGAGTGCCTGCCAAGCCTTCATCGTGCCGTAGTTGATGACCGACTCCGATGCGCCGGCAATCGCCACGTCCGTCATGCCGTCGCGGATGTAGTCGCGGGCAATGCCGATCGCGTGCGTAGCCGTGGAGCAGGCCGAGCAGGTTGCGAACGTCGGCCCTTTGACGCCGAATTCGATGCCCACGTGCGCGGCGGCAGACGAACCAATGATGCGCAGCAGCGTCAGCGGATGCGTTGCGCGCTTGTTGTGGATGAAGAGGTCGCGATAGGCCGTCTCGTACGTGGTGAGGCCGCCCGCGCCAGAGCCGATGATGCATGCCGAGCGATACGGATCAGCCAAGGGCATTTCGAGCCCGGCCATTTTAATCGCTTCTTCAGCGGCTGCAGCGGCGAACCAGGAGTAGCGATCGGCCAGCGTGATGATGCGATCGCGTTTGAAATGTTTCAGGCGCTGCTTGGGATCGAAATCCTTGATTTGCGCAGCGATCAGAATCTTAAGATCGTCTAACGGGAATCCGGAGAGCGGGCTGACGCCGGATTTTCCGGCCTTCAGACTGGCCCAAAAATCAGGAACATTCTGCCCAATCGGGGTTACAACTCCGAGGCCCGTGACGACGACGCGGCGCCCCGGTTTACCATTCGACATACTCTATCTTTCTTGTCTGATGAACGCACAGAAGCCCCGATGGGGGCCTCCGGCGTTCATACCCGTTTTCGTCAGAAGACGCCGCAAGCGGTTAAGCTTTAGCGGCAGAAGCCTGCTTGGCAGCAATCAGCGACTTCACGCGATCCACGACCGAGCCAACAGTCTTGAAAGCTTCGACTTCCTCGTTGGCGTTGTATGGGATCTCAATCCCAAAGCCATCTTCGATGTCGAATACGATCATCGCAAGATCAAGGGACTCGATCTTGAGATCTGTAAGCTGGGTGTCGAGCGAGATGTCGTCGCGCGGCTCCTTCATATGCTTCTTGAGGATTTCGATAACCTTCGTCGCGACTTCGTCCATCGGCCTCTCCCACCCTCGCAATATCTGCGATGGGCCAGTTTTGCTTGGCATCTACCTAAGCCAAGACCATTTCATCAGCAAGCGGGGGGGTCACTTATCCTTAAACAACCGGCAAGTCTAGGTGCGGACCGTCGCGCTCTTTCACGGTCCACCCACGCGCCCACAAAGTTGTACTATCCCAGACGGGATAGGACCGATCCAACGCTAGCTTTCGGAACCCGGATTTGACTAATATTGTACGGCAAATGCAAGCGTTCGAAAGCTTCTGCGAAGTAAAATATATCCGGACATAATAACACTCAAACCTTCCCGGACACCATGAAACCCGAAGTACCCGAAACGGCGACAAATTCGACACCGTGGATCAAACATTATCCGCAAGGTGTCGACTGGCACATGCCGATCCCAAAGCGGACGGTGCCGGAGCTTCTGGATCGTGCTGTTAAATTCTTTCCGGAAAGACCCGCCATCAGCTTCCTGGGGCGGAGCACGACCTATTCGGAGCTTGGTACCGAGGTTAACCGGGTGGCGGCAGGGCTGCAATCGCTCGGAGTAAAGCGGGGAACGAAAGTCGGCCTCCTACTTCCAAATACCCCGACATTCATTGTCTATTATTTCGCAATACTCAAAGCGGGCGGTACGGTCGTCAATTTCAATCCCCTTTATACTCTCGAGGAGCTCGCCTTCCAGGTCCGGGACAGCGAGACGGAGATCATGGTGACACATGATCTCACCGTGCTGTTTTCGAAGGCTGAGGCATTGATGCTCGCTGGCGTGATCGCGCGCTCGATCATCGTGCCGTTCGCCAGCGTGTTGCCGCCGCTCAAATCTGTGCTCTTTCGCCTCTTCAAAAGGAAAGATGTCGCGGACGTCAAAGGCTCGCGCGCGAAGGCCCAAATCGTCGATGGTCTCGCGCTGGCGGCGACATCGGCTCCGATGACGCCAGTCGCGATCGACGCGGACGGAGACGTCGCGGTCCTGCAATACACGGGCGGCACGACGGGTACGCCCAAGGGCGCCATGCTGACCCATGCGAACCTCACCGCCAACACGGCGCAGATTGCCGCCTGGGGCGTCGATCTGAAGCCCGGCGAGGAGAGCATTCTGGGCGCGCTGCCCCTCTTCCACGTGTTTGCGATGACGGTCGTGATGAACATGGGCGTCGAGCTTGCGGCCCGGATCATTCTGCTGCCGCGGTTCCAGCTCGTCGAAGCCTTGAAGCTTCTGCACAAGGAGAGGCCGACCGTTCTGCCTGCCGTGCCCACGATCTTCACGGCGATGCTGAACTACCCGGAATTCAAATCCTACGACGTCTCGTCGCTGCGCTTCTGCGTGTCGGGCGGGGCGCCGCTGCCGCTCGAGGTCAAGCTCAAGTTCGAGGCCGTTTCAGGCTCCAAAGTCGTCGAGGGCTACGGGCTGTCTGAGGCCTCTCCGGTCCTCACCTGCAATCCGGTCCAAGGCGAACCCGTCGCCGGCTCCATCGGACCGCCGCTGCCGGGCACGATCATTTCGCTGCGCGACATCGATGATCCGTCGAAGGAAGTCGCTCAAGGCGAGCGCGGAGAACTTTGTGCCAAGGGTCCACAGATCATGAAGGGCTACTGGAACAAGCCAGCCGAGACGGAGAAGCAATTTGTCGACGGTTTCCTGCGGACCGGGGACGTCGCCATCATGGACGAGCATGGGTATTTCTCGATCGTCGACCGGATCAAGGACCTCATCATCTGCTCAGGCTACAACGTCTATCCAAGGCGGATCGAGGAAGCGATCTACACGCATGCCGCCGTCGAAGAGGTCACCGTCATCGGCATTCCGGACGCCTATCGCGGGGAAGCGCCCAAAGCGTTCATCAAGTTGAAAAGCGGGATGCCGGCGACCTCGGCAGACATTCTCAAGCATTTGGAGCCGAAGATTTCCAAGATCGAGATGCCGGCCGCGATCGAGTTTCGCGACAGCTTGCCCAAGACGATGATTGGCAAGCTTTCCAAGAAGGAGTTGGCGGCCGAGGAAGCCAAGCGCGCGAAGTCCGCATGAGCGTCAAGAGCACGGGCTCACTCTCCAAGGTTGCCGGATCCGGCTCCGATTCGCCTGCGGAGCCGGCGTACACGATTTCGGCGCTGGCCAAGGAATTCGGCGTCACAACGCGCGCCATTCGATTCTACGAGAGCCGCGGATTGATTTCGCCCGAGCGGGTCGGGACGGCGCGGCGGTATTCGAAGCGCGACAGGGCGCGGCTCATCCTGATCCTGCGCGGGCGCAACCTCGGCTTTTCGGTCGAGGACGTGAGCGACTATCTTTCGCTTTATGATTCCGATCCCGCGCAGCTGGCGCAAACGCGGCACCTGCTCGACAAGGTGACGGCGGCAATCGGCGATCTCGAGACAAAGCGAGACGACATCGCGCGGTCGCTCGACGAACTGAACGAGATCCGTGCGCGCTGTGAGGCGCATCTAAAGAAGAACGCCTGAGCTTCCGAGCGTTATCGCGTTCAGCGGTAGAGGTCGGCGCGCGTCGGCGGCAGCACCGGATTGCGCTTGGCGGACTTCGAGGTGAGCGTCTGGAAGAGCCGCAGCGTGCCGCGCGAGAACGCGAGGCTGACCCCCGCAAGATACGCGACCCAGATCCGGTATTTCTCCTCGCCGACGTAGGCGATGGCCTGCTCGCGATTGGCGGTCAGCCGTTCGCACCAGAGCTGACACGTGCGCGCGTAGTGCAGACGCCAGGCTTCAACGTCGTGCACCTCGAAGCCCGCCTGCTCCATGGCCGAGATCGAGTGGCCGATGTCGTCCAGCTCGCCGCCCGGGAAGATGTATTTCGCGATCGCCTTCTTTTCGGGACGCATGCGCGATTTCATCCAGCCGGTCTTCGGCTTGTGCGCGCGGCGCGAGATGGCGTGATTGAGGAACAGCCCGTCGTCGGAGAGCAGCGAGCGGACCTTGCGCATGTAAGCGGGGATGTTCTTCAGCCCGATGTGCTCGTACATGCCGATGGAGGCGATCTTGTCGTAAGTGCCGGTCAGCTTGGAGTAATCGTTCAATTCGAACGTGACGCGATCTTCGAGGCCGAGGCGCTTGGCCTTGGCGCGGGCGAACGCCAGCTGCTCTTCCGACAGCGTGACGCCGTGCGCTGTGACGCCGTAGTTCTTCGCGGCATGACACAGCAGTCCGCCCCAGCCGGCGCCGATGTCGAGCATGCGGTCGCCGGGCTTCAGGCGAAGTTTGCGGCAGATCATTTCGAGTTTGTCGTGCTGGGCCTGTTCAACGCCGTTCGACCAATCCGTGTAGTACGCGCACGAGTAGACCATCTCGGGATCGAGGAAGAGCGCGTAGAAATCGTTCGACAGGTCGTAGTGGAACTGGATGTAGGCCTTGTTGTCTTCGGTCTTGCGGTTCTTGCCGGTGATCTCGCCTGCGAAGCCGTGCGCGTCGCGCGTGTCTGAGGATTTGGCGAACAGGAACGGCGACAGCTTCAGCGCGAGCTTTGCGAACTCTGCCGGTTTCATCTTCACGGACTTGCGGCCGTCCTGGAGCCCCAAGCCGAAGTCGACGAGCGTGCCGCCCGAGAAGTCGATGCCCTTCTCGACGTACTGGCGGATGATCGAATCGAGCGACGGGCGGCGGAGGATCGCGCCGATGACGCCGGGATCGCGGATGGAAATTTCGAAATCGGATTTCGGCGCGCTGCCGAGCGGCAAGCGCGTGCCGTCCCACAGACGGACCCAGCCATCAACGTTGAGGCGGCCTGCGAGGTTACGGACCAGCGCGCGCGCCGCCTCGAGTTGCTTGTCGTCCTTCGCCCCCATTGCGCTTCCCCTGCTCCGTTGGACGCAAGGTCAATAGCGCAACGGGGCGCTTGAGTCTTCTGTCCGGCGCATTACGCCGCGGCGCGGGCCTCGATGGTTGTGGGCGCTTCCATGATCGCCGTCACGCCCATGCCGCCTGCCGTGCAGACGGAGATGAGGCCGCGGCCACCCTTCGTCGACAGGAGTTTGGCGAGATTGGCGACGATGCGGGCGCCCGTTGCCGCGAACGGATGGCCGAACGCCAGCGAGGAGCCTTTGACATTGAGTTTGCTGCGATCGATGGAGCCGAGCGGCTGATCCTTGCCCAGATGCGTCTTGCAGTACTCCGGATCTTCCCAAGCTTTCAGCGTGCACAGCACTTGGGCTGCGAAGGCTTCGTGCAGTTCGTAGAAGTCGAAGTCCTGCAGCGTGAGACCGGCGCGGTCGAGCATCTTCGAGACGGCGATGGTCGGCGCCATCAGGAGCCCGTCGCCGCCGACGAAATTATTGCCGATGTGCTGCCCGTAGGTCAGATACGCGAGCACGGGCAGATTGCGCGCCTTCGCCCACTCCTCGGATGCAAGCAGCACGGCGGCGGCGCCATCGGTGAGCGGCGTCGAGTTGCCGGCCGTCAGCGTGCCGCGCTCGGATTTCTCAAACGCGGGCTTCAGGGTGCTGAGCTTCTCCAGCGTGATGTCGGGGCGCAAGTTGTTGTCGCGATAAACGCCGGCGCAGGGAACGACGAGATCGTCCATGTAGCCTTCGTCGTAGGCAGCGGCGCCTTTCTTGTGGCTCTCGTAGGCGAGCAGGTCCTGATCGGCGCGCGGGATCTGCCATTCCTGCGCCATCAGCTCGCAGTGCTGACCCATCGAGAGCCCCGTGCGCGGCTCGGCGACGTTGGGCGGCTGCGGGGCAAGCTCGACGGGCGAGAGGCCCTTGAAGACCTTGATCTTGTCGAGCGCGGTCTTGCTCTGCTGGACGCCGATGAGCCGCTTGGAAAACTTCTTCGAGAAGACGATGGGCGCGTCCGACGTCGTGTCGGAGCCGACGGAGATGGCGCTGTCGATTTCGCCCGTTGCGATTTTCGCAGCGGACATGAGCGCCGATTGCAGCGAGGTTCCGCAGGCCTGGATGAGCGTGACGCCCGGCGTAGAGGGCGCAAGTTTCGTCGAGAGGACGGCCTCGCGCGCGAGATTGAAATCCTTCGAGTGCGTGACGACGGCGCCGCCCACGACTTCGTCGATGTGCTGGCCCTTGAGGCCGAACCGATCAACGACGCCGTTCAAGGCGGCCGCCATCATGTCGAGGTTCGTCAGGTCCGCGTAGAACGTATTCGAACGGCAGAACGGGATGCGGGCGCCACCGACAATCGCCACGCGCCGGAGTTCTCGTGTCATGTCATTCTCCCAAACTATTCGGCAGCTGCGGCGTGCGGAGACTGAGCGCCACCCGCGGCGCTCAAGCTTTTCTTGTAATGCAGCGGACCACCGCGGAATGGTGCGAAGCCGGTGCCGAAAATCATGCCGGCATCGACGAGATCGGCGGTTTCGACAACGCCATCGTCGAGCGACTTCTGCGCTTCGGCGATCATCGGATCGACGAGTTCGCGGCCCAAGCGTTCGATCTCGGCCTTGTCGAACTTCTGATCCGACTTCACGGGCTTGCCGTCTTTCCAGACGTAAAAGCCCTCGCCCGTCTTCTTGCCGAGACGGCCGGATGCGACGAGGCGATCGAGCCGCGAGCCTTCGCTCGATTGACCGAGAATTTTCGCGACGTGGGCGCAGATATCGAGACCGACATTGTCGGCAAGCTCAATGGGGCCCATCGGCATGCCGAACGCGCGCGCGGCTTCGTCGATCTTCTCCTTGTCCTCGCCCTCTTCCAGCCGCTTCATCGCAGCGAACATGTAAGGCGTCAGCACCTTGTTCACGAGGAAGCCCGGGACGTCCTTCGTGATGAGCGGGAACTTGTCGATGGCGGTGACGAACGCCGCGCCCTTCTTCACTTCGTCGTCACGCGTGTTGGCGCCGCGCACGACTTCGACGAGCGGCATCTGCGCGACGGGCGAGAAGAAGTGCAGGCCGATCAGGCGGCCCGGATCCTTCAGCGGCTGAGCGATGTCTTCAAGCTTCAGCGACGACGTGTTCGTTGCGAGCACGGCGCCGGGTTTGATCTTCGTTTCGAGGTCGGCGAAGAGCTTCTGCTTGATGTCGAGCCGTTCGACGATCGCCTCGATGATGACGTCGGCACGCGCGATGCCCTTGCCTTCGGGATCAGCGATGAGACGCGCCTTCGCGGCGTCGCGCGTTGCCTTCGTCTTGAACTTGCGGGCGAAGAGCTTGCCTTGCGCCTTGATGCCCTTCTCCAGCTGTTCGGCGGAGATGTCCTGCAGCGTCACTTCCATGCCGGCCGCAACGCAGACGCCGGCAATGTCGGCCCCCATCGTGCCAGCGCCGATGATGTGGGCGCGGCTCGGCCTCCATTTGAAGCCTTTGGGCGCTTGGCCCTTCAGAAGTTCGGTCAGGCGGAAGACGCGGCGCAAGTTGCGCGAGGTATCCGACACCATCAACGGCGCGAACGCGGTCGTCTCTTCGCGCTTCATGGTGGCGAGGTCGCCGCCGTATTTTTCGAACAAGTCGATTAGGCGGAAGGGTGCGGGATAGTGATCGGCGCGGACTTTCTTGGCCGTCTCCTGGCGCATCTTCTTGGCGAGCAGTGTGCGTGCGGGCCACTTCGTTAGCACCATCTTGGCGAGGCCCGCGGATTTCGAGCGGCGCTTCTGCAGCACGGCCTTGCGCGCGGCCCAATGCAGCTCGCCGGGGCTACCGACGAGTTGATCAATGAAGCCGAGCGCTTTCGCGACCGTGGCGCGGATCATGCTGCCGGTCAGCATGGTCTGCATCGCGGCCATGGGGCCGACCTGCTTGATCGAACGCGCGGTGCCGTTGAAGCCCGGGAAGATGCCGAGCTTCACTTCGGGGAAGCCGACGCGCGTTGAGTCATCGCGCGTGGCGATGCGGTAATGGCAGGCGAGGATCAGCTCGAGGCCGCCGCCGACGCAGACGCCGTGGATGGCGGCGACGACCGGGATGGGCAGCTTCTCGATCCGGTCGAGGAGGTCGTTGACCGGCTTCAGCGCGGCGATGACATCCTGCTCGGTCTGAAAGTGTTCGAACTCGCGGATGTCGGCGCCGACGATGTAGCCGCGCTCCTTGCCCGACATGATGACGAGGCCGCGCACCGTTTTGGCGCGGGCTGCGGTTTCGACGCGCTCGATGATTGCGCCCAGCTCTTCGATCGGCCGGCGGCCGAGAGAGTTGGCGCTTTCGCCTTCGCGGTCGAAGGTCGCCCAGGCAATGCCCTCGCCGTCGATCTTGAAGCGCCAGTCTCGCAACTGCGGTTCACTCGTCTGCACCGCTGTATCCATCATCACTCACCTCAACACTTCGAGACTTCGGTCCCGCTCATTCCGCTGCCAGGCTCTCGGGCCCGCGTACGTTGTGGCCGGGCGTCATATAATGCGGCTTCACCTCTACCGGGTCGAAGTGATCGACCGCGACGACGCGGGCGACGAGCCGTTCGACCTCGCGGAGCTGTTCGGCCTCCGCCGCGGTGATTACGCCTTTTTCTTGCGCGTCAGCAAACCAGTCGATGCCATGATAACGCCGGACGACGCCGTCGCGGATGGCTTTTTCGAGCTTCTTTTCGATCGCTTCGGCGAAGATCACTTTCTCCAGCGTCACTTCGAGAAGGCCGGTTGGATCATTGACGTCCTTGGAGACGAAAATGTGCCGCGTCAGGCGATCGCGAACTTCGCCCGGCTGCAGCGCGTGGCGCGCGACGCGGTGGCCGAGGGCGTCGGATGCGGGCCGGAAACGGCGGCCGAGCGGGAAGACGACGATGCGCATGAAGGGACGCGCGGCGCGAACGGGGAAGTTGTCAATGACGCCGGAGACGGCTTCCTGGAAGCGGTAGAGCGCGTTCTCAGCCGCGAGTTCGACGATCTCTTCATCGCCTTCGGGGCGGCCGTCGTCATCGTAGCGCTTCAGCGTGGCGGCGAGCATGTAGAGCTCGGACAGCGCGTCTGCCATGCGGCCGGTGATTTTCTGCTTCGTCTTCAGGCCGCCGCCGAGCAGCGCAACCGACAAGTCGGCGAGGAAAGCGAAGGAGCGGCTGGCGCGTCCGAGCTGGCGATACCAGTGCGACATGCGCAAGGCGCTCGCCGGTGCCGTGACGAAAGCGCCGCCCGTCAGGTTGTGAACGAAGCCGCCGGTCGCGTTCGAGAGCGAGAAGGCGATGTGATTGTTGAACGCGTTCTCGAAGGTATCGAGGCCGCGTTTCTTGTCGGGGTCTTGGGCTGCCTGCACTTCCTTGTAGAGGTAGGGATGCGAGCGGAGCGCGCCTTGCGCAAACGTGATGAGCGTGCGCGTCAGGATGTTGGCGCCTTCGACCGTGATGCCGACGGGGACCATCTGATACGCGGATTGCAGGTAGTTCGACGGGCCATCGCAGATGCCGCGGCCGCCGTGGATGTCCATCGCGTCGTTGACGGCGCGGCGCATTTTCTCGGTCGTCTGATACTTCATCAGCGCGGAGATGACGGACGGCTTCTCGCCGCGCGAGACCATCGACGCGGTCATCGCGCGGGCGGCTTCGTTCACGTAAGCCGCCTCGATCATGCGGACGAGCGGTTCTTCCACGCCTTCCATGCGCGAGACGGGCAGTCCGAACTGCTTACGGATGCGGCCGTAAGCGGAGGTGACGCGCAGCATCGCCTTGGCGCCGGCCGTGGCTGACGAGGGCAGCGAGATCGCGCGGCCCGCGGAAAGGCATTCCATCAGCATGCGCCAGCCGTTGCCGGCCATTGCCTGGCCGCCGATGACCCAATCGATCGGGATGAAAACGTCGTTGCCCCAGTTGGGGCCGTTCGGGAATGCGGAGCCCGAGGGCAGATGGCGGCGCCCGATGTTGACGCCGGGATGATCGGCCGGGATCAACGCCAGCGTGATGCCGATGTCCTCGCCTTTGCCGAGCAGGTTGTCCTTATCGAAGAGGCGGAACGCGAGGCCAACGAGCGTCGCCTTGGGTCCGAGCGTGATGTAGCGCTTGTCCCACGAGAGGCTGATGCCAAGCGTTTCGCGGCCCTGATACGTGCCGCGCGTCACGTAGCCGATATCGCGCATCGTTGCGGCGTCGGAGCCTGATGTGGGCCCGGTGAGCGAGAAGCAAGGCACCTCTTCGCCCTTGGCGAGACGCGGCAGGTAGTGATGTTTCTGCTCGTCCGTGCCGTACTTTTCGATCAGTTCGCCGGGGCCCAGCGAATTCGGCACCATGACGATGGTGACGACGTCGGGCGAGCGTGAGGCGATCTTGCCGAGGATGAGCGACTGAGCCTGCGCAGAAAATCCAAGGCCGCCGTGCTCCTTCGAAATGAGCATGCCGAGAAAGCCGTGCTTCTTCACGAAGTCCCAGATTTCTTCCGGCACCTCGTGCTGATCGTGACGGATCTGCCAATCGTTGATCATGCGGCAGAGGTCTTCGGTAGGGCCGTCGAGGAAGGCCTGCTCTTCGACTGAGAGTTCGATCGGCGGGATGGACTGCAGCTTGTCCCAGTCGGGCGTGCCGGAGAACAGTTCGGCGTCGAAGCCGACAGTGCCGGCTTCCAGCGCCTGGGCTTCGGTGTCGGATACGCGCGGCAGGATCTTGCGGATTTGCGCGAAGACCGGCGCGATGATGAGGCTGCGGCGCACCGACGGGATCGACAGCACAGCAAGTGCTGCGAACGGCAGCCACGCGATCCAACTGATCGGGCCGATGCTTCCGCCCGTCGCCAGCAACGTGAAGACGCCCACCGCTGCGGCCCAGCCCCAGAGCGGCGCCCGGAGCATGCCGAGCGCGAGGAAACCGATCACGGCCACCAGCAAAAGAACGACGGTTACCATTACGCTGTCTCCAAGAGGCTGCCGTCAGAAGCCGGCGGGTCCAATAGTTACCGTTGACCTATAGGTCAACTTAAGAAGCTCTTGCGCTGAGGTCCAGGGCTCGCGACCCGCGTCCAGATATCAGTTTTTCAAACTTGCAGATACACGCGCCGCGCCCCCGGCGTTGCCGGGCAAGCAGCATGTGCGAGCGGTCATCGGAGCCTTCCCCCTCACCTCAACCCAAATGCTGCGCGAGAAACCTTAAGGATTGCGGAAACTAGCGCTCTGCCTTCATCGGCGGTTCGCCGAAGAGATCCGTGACCATGGTCTGATACCAGTCGGTGCTCTCCTGGTTGTTCTGGCGGCGGATCTCGGCGCTGTCACCGGGCTGAGAGACGAAGGGCTCCTTCACTTCGAGATATGGCTTTCCATCCTTTGTTGCCGGCACGTAATCGCCGCCGATTTTAGCACTGTTTTCGGGGGCGAGCATTGACCAGCAGGTGTTTCTGTATTTTCCCGAAACGCGCGGTTTGCCTTCGAGGCTCGCGATAATATCGGCAGCGACGACGGCGGCCTGGCTGACGGCCGAGAACGCGGATTTCGGCATGTCGTTGGCGATTGCGGCGTCGCCCAGCACGTAGACGTCGTTCGCCTTCGTGGATGTGAAGTTTTCTGGATTGACGGGGCACCAGTCGCCCTCCGTCAGCCCGGCGCGGGCGGCGATTGCGGCGGCCTTCTGCGCGGGGATGATGTTGGCGAGCGCGGCGCGTTCGGTCCGGCCGGCTTTCGTCGTCACCACGCCCGTCTTCGCGTCGACCTTGATGACGTCGAAGTCGTCGATCTCGTTGGTCGAATTGATCTCGATGATGCCCTTGTAATATTCGTCGTAGGCTTCCTCGAAGACGGCCTGCTTCGAGTAGGTTTTCTTGGCGTCGAAGAGGACGAGCTTGGCCTTGGGCTTCCGGGTTTTCAGGAAGTGGGCGATCATGCAGGCGCGTTCGTAGGGGCCCGGCGGACAGCGATACGGGTTCGGCGGGGCCGACATGACGACGAGGCCGCCATCGGGCAGCGCGAGCAGCTTTTCCTTCAGCAGCCACGTTTGCTCGCCGCCCTGCCAGGCATGCGGCATGAGCTTGGCGGCTTCCGGCGAGTAGCCTTCGATGGTCTCGTATTTGAAGTCGATGCCGGGGGCGACGACGAGGCGGTCATACGGCAACGGCTGCGATGCGCGGGCGAGCGTCACGGTCTTCGCTGCCGTATCGATCGCGGTCGCGGTGTCGGTGACGACGTTGATGCCGCGCCGCTTCACGCCCGCGTAGTCGTGCGTGATGGATTTGAACGACCGGAAGCCGCCGAGATAAAGGTTCGAGCGGATGCAGGTCGTGTATTTTTCCTTCGGCTCAATGAGTGTGATGTCGAGGCCGGGGTTTGCCGTCTTCAAGCGGTTGGCGACGGCAGCGCCGCCCGGTCCGCCGCCGATGATGACGATCTTGGCGGGACCTGCGGCCAACGCCGGACGCGGCACGCCCGATGCTGCGGCCAAGCTTGCGCCGGCCGTCAGCAGGGCGAATTCGCGGCGCGTGATCTTCGTCATTCCCCCGCCTTTCATTCCGGCGCGCGGCCGCGCCTCAATCATCACATCAAGCTGACGGCGTGGAGGGCTCATTTGCCACCTGCCACCACGGCCTGCCAGGGACATAACCTGCCGGACAAGGTGGCGGTGCCGCAGCGCGGTATCCTATATAACACTGGATCTTACGCTTCGAGGCCCCGCGTGCCA
>Ga0180218_1000357_pt1 | contig 50312 bp, 30 predicted proteins | sample eDN3rd37CKraftBY_FD_151334 | JGI IMG/M metagenome (GOLD analysis project Ga0180218, IMG submission 151334) | Enriched backyard soil microbial communities from Emeryville, California, USA - eDNA 3rd pass 37_C Kraft BY (version 2) (version 2) | ecosystem: Environmental > Terrestrial > Soil >... | reverse complement strand
TCGAATCTCCTAGGCTCCACAATCAAGAGAATCTCCCAAAGTTGGTTAGGTTACCCTCAGCTGTGTGAGCTTCTCGTATGCGTCCGTCATCGAGACCAAGGCGCTCAACCCCCGGATGGTCCGGATCACCCTTCAGGTCGAGGACCCCGCTTCCCTCGACGTGCAGCAGGCCGCCGACTCGGCAGTCGCGGTCTTCATGCCCGGCACCGACGAGGGCCGCAACTACTCCGTACGCCGCCAGCGCGGCGATCTGCTCGACCTCGACGTGGTGCTGCACGCCCGCGGTGTGGGGACCGACTGGGCGGCGCGAACCCGGCCCGGTGACCGCGTCGGCCTCGACCACGCACGCTCGTGGTACCGCCCGGACCCGGCCGCGCAGTGGCAGCTGTTGATCACCGACCTGTCCGGGCTGCCGGCCACCGCGCGCATCCTCGAAGAGTTGTCTCCGGAAGTCCCCGTGACGGTGATCGCCGAGGTCGCCGAAGCGCAGGATCTCGACTACCTGCCGGCGCATCCGCAGGCGCGGTTGGTCACGTCGATCGGGACGGGTAACGGCAACGCGCCGAGCGAACTGGCCACGCTGGTGCGTGAGCTGGCCCTGCCGCGGGATCGCGGCTACTGCTGGTTCGCGGGTGAAGCCGCAGAGTCGCGCGCGGTCAGGAAGTATCTCAGGGGGCTGGGGTACCAGAACGAACAACTCGACATCACGGGTTACTGGAGGTTCGACTCCGAGACCTGGGATGCCGCATTCGCTCTGGTGGAATCGGATGTGTTGGCGGTGTACGAGCGTGCACTCGCCGAAGGCAAGGGGGACAAAGTGGCTTTCGAGGAGTTCGACGAGGCCTGCGAGCGAATCGGTCTGTGATAGGTGATCACGCAGGCACCGCTCGCACCGCCGCGCGCCGCGCGTAACCACCGGGCTGTCGGACTGGCCGTCGCGACAGTCGTTCTGGTCGCGATGTGCATCGCGAGCCTCGCGATCGGCACGCAGAACGTCTCGTTGTCCACGGTCTGGCAGGCCGTCACCGACTACCGCGACATCGGCGACCAGTGGATCGTCCACGACCTGCGGATCCCGCGTACGGTGCTGGGTCTGCTGGTCGGCCTGGCCCTCGGACTCTCGGGCACCCTGATCCAGGCCGTGGGACGTAACCCGCTCGCCGATTCCGAGATCCTCGGCATCAACTCGGGTGCGGCGCTGTTCGTCGTCGCGGCCATCGCGTTCCTCGGGTTCAGCGGAATCTGGACGTACATCGGATTCGCTTTTCTCGGAGCGCTTTTCGCGATGCTCATGGTGTACCTGATCGGCATGACCGGACGGGCCACCGTCACACCGGTCCGCGTGCTGCTCGCGGGGGTGGCGATCGGTGCCGTGATGGACGGTTTCGGATTCGTCATCAGACTGCAGAATCCGCGGGCGTTCGACAACATGCGCTTCTGGGATGCCGGCGCGCTCGACGGGAGACCGCTTGAGGTGGCCGGCGCGATCGCACCGTTCATCGCGGTCGGCGCCGTGTTGTGCCTCGTGGTGTCGCGCTCGCTGAACATCACCGCGCTTGGCGACGATCTTGCGAAGAGCATGGGCAGCAACGTCGTTCGTACCCAGGTGCTCAGCCTGACGGCGGTGACGCTCCTGGCCGGTGCGGCGACGGCAGGCGCCGGGCCGATCGGCTTCGTCGGCTTGATGGTGCCGCACGCGGTGCGGCGGTTCACCGGCCCGGACTGGCGGTGGGTCCTGGCGTACGCGACGGTGGTCGCGCCCAGTCTGATGCTGGCCGCCGACATCGTCGGCCGGGTCGTCATCCGGCCGTCGGAACTGCCCGCGGGCATCGTCACCGCGTTTCTCGGCGCCCCCGTACTCATCTGGCTCATCAGGCGTTCGAAGGCGGACCGCGCATGACCGTCATCGATTTCGGGAAGCGCCAGTGCGTGGTTCGCGTCGGCAGCGCGTCGGCGCGCATGTCGTGGCGTGCGGTGATCGCGGTCGTCGCACTGCTGGTGGGTGCCTTCGTGGCCGCGGTTCTGGCGATCGGGATCGGCAAGTACCCCATCACACCTGTCGACGTGCTGCGTGTGCTGGTCGGCACGAACACCACGTTCGACCGTGTGGTGGTGCTCGAGTGGCGCATGCCGCGCATGCTCATGGCGCTGCTGATCGGTGCGGCGCTCGGGGTTTCCGGTGCGATCTTCCAGGCGCTGACGCGAAACCCGTTGGGCAGTCCGGACATCATCGGTGTGAACGCCGGGGCCTACACCGGAGCGCTCGTCGCGCTGGCGGGGCTGGGGACCGGAGGGCAACACGGCGGGTACTACGCCGTGGCGGGCGGCGCGCTGGTCGGTGGGTTGATCACCGCCGCTGCGGTGTACGCACTGTCGTACCGCAACGGACTGGCCGGTTACCGCCTCATCGTGGTCGGCATCGGCGTGGGCGCCGTACTGAGTTCGGTCAACCAGTGGATCGTCATCAAGCTCGATCACCACACCGCGGTCACGGCCTCGGTGTGGCAGCAGGGCACCCTCAACGGCCTCACCTGGTCCCAGGTCGTCCCGATGACGGTGTGTCTTGCCGTCGTGACGGTCGCACTGCTCGCGATGGGCCCGCAGTTACCCGTTCTGCAGATGGGTGACGACGCGGCAGGTGGGCTCGGCGTCAACCCGGAACGGGTCCGCCTGTCCTATCTGGTCGCCGGCGTCGCGCTCGTGGCGTTGGCCTGCGCGGCGGCCGGGCCGATCTCCTTCGTGGCGCTGGCCGCCCCGCAACTGGCACGGCGACTCACCGCGAGTCCCGGCGTCGCACTGGTCCCCGCGGCCGCGATGGGCGCCGTGCTGCTGCTCGCGAGCGACCTCGTGGCCCAGCATCTGTTCACGGCCAACGAACTACCGGTGGGCGCGGTCACCGTATCGCTGGGCGGGATCTACCTGGTATATCTCCTTGTCACACAGGCACGTCGGTGAAAGAACATATGACTCACACGCCAGAGAACGCGGTGCCCGACCGGTTGGGGGCCGTCGACGTCTCGATCGGGTACGACGACCGGACCATCATCGACGGTCTGACGGTCCAGGTGCCTGCCGATCGGGTGACCGCGATAGTGGGGCCCAACGCGTGCGGAAAGTCCACACTGTTGCGGGGTTTCGCCCGGTTGCTCACACCGTCGGCCGGGCGGGTGATCCTCGATGGGCACGACATCGCGACCATGCACACCAAGGACGTGGCGCGCCGACTCGGGTTGCTGCCGCAGACCTCGATCGCGCCCGAGGGTATCACGGTGGCAGATCTGGTGTCGCGTGGCCGTTTTCCGCATCAGAAGGTGTTCCGGCAGTGGTCACGTGACGACGCGGCCGCGGTCGCCGACGCCATGCGGCACACCGGTGTCACCGAACTGTCGGCACGACTGGTCGACGAACTGTCGGGCGGGCAACGCCAGCGCGTCTGGGTCGCAATGGTTCTCGCGCAGCAGACGCCCCTGATCCTGCTCGACGAGCCCACCACCTATCTGGACATCGCGCACCAGGTGGAACTGCTCGACCTGTTCGCGATGCTCAACCGCGAGCACGGCCGCACCGTGGTGGCGGTGCTGCACGATCTCAACCAGGCCTGCCGCTACGCCGACGAGTTGATCGTCATGAAGGCGGGCCGCATCGTGGCCCAGGGCGATCCCGACGTCGTGATGTCGGCCGATCTGGTGCGCGACGTCTACGGGCTGGAATGCCAGATCATCGACGACCCGCAGACCGGGACACCCCTGATCGTGCCGCGGGCGTCGCGGCACGCGCGGGTGGTCAAACGGTAGCGAATTCCGGTGTGGCGGTCAGGTATCCGCCACCGTGCCCGAAGTAGTCGAGTGCCGAGTGGTCGATGCCGTCGTCGGTGCGCACCACGTCGAGAACCAGACCCGGTGACCTGCCGCGGAACGCGTCGGCGCCCGCGACGATCACCATGCCGCCGTTCTCTTCGATGAACACACGTCCTGGCGTGCCACCGTAGGTGCATCTCGAGACGTGGGCAGAGATCAGGCGTAGCCGTTCGCCGCGAAAATACGTGTACGCATTGGGATAGGGGTCCGAGAGCGCCCGAATGAACCGCTCGATGTCGGCCGCGGGCCAGGACCAGTCCACCAAACTGTCGCGATCGGACCGCTTGTGGAAGAACGTTCGTTGTGAGAGATCCTGCGGAACCGGCGTCGCGGTGCCGTTCTCGATGGCGTCGAGAGCGTCCTCGAGCACATCCGGAATCAGGTCGAGCGTGTCGTACACCAGGCTGGTGCCGGTGCTGGTCGGGGTGATCTCGACGGACCGCTGCAGCAGGATGTCGCCGGTGTCGAGTTCGTCGTCCATGAAATGCGCCGTGAGCCCGGTCTGTCCGGCACCGCTGATCAACGACCAGATCACCGGCGAGAAACCGGTGAACTTCGGCAGCAGCGAATCATGCAAATTGACGGTGCCGTATTTGGGAATCGAGAACAGTTCGCGCGGCAGGCGGGTACGCCAATTGTTCGCGACGCCGACATCCGGTGCGAGTTCCCTGACACGTTCGACGAGTTCTGGGGTGGGCCGCTTGGCCAGGAGCACCTCGATTCCCGCGCCGCGCGCCAGGTCCTCCACCGAATCCGCCCAAATCGATTCGTACGCATGGTCACTCGTCGGATGAGTCACCACCAGGCACACTTCGTGCCGCGATTTCAACAACGCCTGCAGGGTCCGATGGCCCCACGTCTGGTAGCCGAACATGACCACGCGCACAGGAAACACCCAGCTTTCTGGCAGGTTCGGGGGCGGTTTCAACGAGCCCCACATTGGTAAGCCTTACCTTTGATAGCATGCCGGTTGGCTTACGAGACGTCCAGTGCTCCGCACGGTAGTCGACAGCCAGGGGGAAGACCACCACGGCCCGCGTTGCGGTATTACGGTGGCCGAAAATCTCGGGGGAAGGAAACGTTTGTCCACCAATCCTTTTGACGACACCGACGGCCGCTTCGTGGTCCTGGTCAACGACGAGGGCCAACATTCGCTGTGGCCCGTGTTCGCCGGCGTTCCCGCAGGCTGGACGGTCGCGTTCGGCGGCGCCGGCGGCGCTGATCGTGGTAGTGCCCTGCGCTTTGTCGACGAGAACTGGAACGATCTGCGTCCGCAGTCGCTGCGCGAAGCCACCGACAATACGGCCACATTGGCGTGAGCATGGCCGACACCACGCGAACCGACCTGTCCTGGACCGGGGTTCGCGTACTTCGGCGCACCGTGAGCCGAAATCTCAAGTGGCTCACGTCCGGTACGACGCTCATCGCCCTGCACCAGCTGTGCGAGGTGTCGGTACCGGTTCTGATCGGCATCATCGTCGACCGCGCGGTCGCGACCGGCAGCGTCGAAGCGATCATTCGCTGGATCGCCGTCCTCGCCGCACTTTTCGTGGTGTTGACCGTGGTCTACCGATTCGGCGCCCGGCTGCTGATGTTCGCCATCGCGCGGGAATCGCACCTCTTGCGGGTCGAGTCGAGCGCCAAGATCCTCGACCCGCTGGGTATCGAGACCGACTACAAAGTCGGTGAACTACTGTCGATCTCGTCGGACGACGCCGACGAGGTCTCCTACCTGCTGGACTACGTGCCGCGGATCGTAGGCGCCGTGGTGGGCACCGTGGTGTGCGGCGCGGTGTTGCTGAGCATCCATCTACCGCTGGGGCTGATGGTCCTGATCGGTGTGCCAGTCGTGGTGTTCGGCCTGCAATTGACGGCTCCGATGATCGCGCGCCGGGTCGAGGACCAACAGGCCGAGATCGGCCGCGCGACGGCCCTGGCCACCGACCTCATCAGCGGACAGCGGCCGTTGCAGGGAATCGGCGCGCAGGCCAACGCGGCCGCGCGCTACCGTGTCGCGAGCCGTCGCGCGCTGACCGCGACGTTGCGTGCCGCGCGCATCCAGAGCATCCACTCGGGCGCTGCGGCGGCGGCCGGGGCACTCGCCGCGATGGCGGTGGCCGTGGTCGCGGCCTACTTCGCGATCCGCGGTTCGATGACGGTGGGCCAGTTGATCACCGTGATCGGCCTCGCCCAGTTCCTCATCGAACCGTTCTCGCTGCTGGCGGTCGTGCCGAGTTGGGTCGCCGAGGCCCGGGCGTCGGCCAACCGCGTCGCTCGCGTCCTGAGCGCCCCGACCCGCCACTCCCCCGTCTTCGCGGCGGACCCCCGCGACGCCGCGGCCCGCCTGTCGGTCCGCAACGCAACACACGCGGGTCTGAAAAACCTGTCGTTCGACGTCGAGCCAGGCGAATTCGTCGCGGTACTCACGAGCGACGTCCGCGATGCCGGCGCACTCATCGATCTGCTCTCCGGATATCAGCGAGCCGAGGACAAAGGCACGGTGCTGGTCGGTGGCCGGCGCCTCGACCAGATCCCGCTGAAAGAGCGCCGCGAACACCTGCTCGTCGAACACCACCTCAGCTCGTTGTTCAGCGGGACGCTGGAAACCAATCTGAATGTCACAGGAACCGATCCGCGGCGCGGACGGGTCTCCGTCGACGACGCACTACAGGCGTCGTGCGCCGTCGACGTCGTCGACCTGCACCCCGACGGTCTCGCCCATGCCGTCGTGGAGCGCGGTGCGAGCCTGTCCGGAGGACAACGCCAACGCTGGACCCTGGCCCGTGCGCTGCTGGCCGATCCGGCCGTCCTGGTGCTGCACGATCCGACCACCGCGATCGACACCGTCACCGAGCAGGTCATCGCCGACGGCATACGCCGGCTGCGCACGCGCGCGGGACGCACAACGGTGGTCCTCACCAGCAGTCCGGCCCTGCTCGCCGCGGCCGACCGGGTGCTGCTCGTCATCGACGGGCGTCTGGACAGCGAAGGCACACACCGCGATCTGGTCGACGCCCACTCCGACTACCGGGATCTGGTGACCCGATGATCTCCGACGAACCCGTCACGCCTCCGGTTCTGCCGGTGGCGACCGCCCGACGCTCGGGTGCCTGGCTGATCGCCGATCTGCGTGGTCGGCGCACTGCGCTGGCCGCGGTCGTGACCGTGGGGCTCGCGGCGGCAGCGGCCTCGGTGGTGCCCATCTATCTGCTCGGCATGCTCGTCGACCGCGTCGAACACGGCGACGGCACACGCGGTCTCGTGGCACTCGGCACGGTGATCGCGCTGGCTGCCGTCGCGGGTGGCCTGGGCACCGGATTGTCGACCTACCTGACCTCCCGTCTCGGTGAGCAGATGCTGGCCGATCTGCGTGAGCGAGTGCTCGAGCGCGCACTCAACCTGCCGGCCACGCTCATCGAGGAGAGCGGACGCGGCGACCTGCTGTCTCGGGTCGGTCCGGATGTGGCCGTGGTGGCCCGCACGGTCGCGCAGGTGTTACCGGTGATCCTCAACGGTTTCTTCCTCGGCGTCGTGACGCTGGTCGGGATGACAACCCTCGACTGGCGCCTGGGTCTCGCGGGCGCGCTGGCCATCCCGGCCTACATCGCCGGATTGCACTGGTATCTCCCACGATCGGCCCCGATGTACGCCGACGAACGGATCGCGATCGCCAACCGCGCGCAGGTCACGGTCGAGTCGATCCAGGGTGCGCGGACCATCGACGCCTACGAGATCCACGACCGGCACCTCGCCGACATCGACCGCGCCTCAGGCCGGGCGCGCGACATCTCGATCGCGGTGTTCACGTTCTTCACACGTCTGGTGGGCCGCGTCAACCGTGCCGAATTCATCGGCCTGGCCGCCACTTTGGTCGTCGGATACCTGCTGGTGCGCTCCGGTGAGACCACCGTCGGCCAGGTCACCGCGGCCGCGCTGATGTTCCACCGGTTGTTCAACCCCGTCGGCGAACTGATGTACAACTTCGACGAGATCCAGTCGGCATCGGCAAGCCTGGCGCGCCTGGTCGGGGTCATCGACCTGGACGCCCCCGGCCCGGACGCACGGCGAACGGCGCCGGCGAGGCCCCACGGTGCCGACATCTCCGTCGAGAACGTGTCGTTCGGCTACGGCACGGGACCTGAGGTGGTGCACGGTGTCTCGCTGCACGTACCGGCCGGCACCAGGTGTGCTCTGGTCGGCACCACAGGCGCGGGCAAGACGACACTCGCCGCGATCGTCGCGGGCCTGCTCACCCCGACGTCGGGACATGCGCGCATCGGTGGCGTCCCCGTGACCGAGATCGCCGACCTGCGCCGCTGGGTTGCCACGATCACGCAGGAAGTCCACGTCTTCTCCGGGCCGCTCATCGACGACCTGCGGCTCGTGGCACCGCAGGCCTCCGTCGACGACGTGTGGACCGCGCTGGAGACGGTGGGCGCGAGCACCTGGGTGCGGGCGCTCGACGACGGCCTGGACACGGTCGTCGGCGAGCACGGCCACGAGTTGACCGCCGCGCAGGCACAACACGTCGCGATGGCCCGCCTGGTGCTCGCCGACCCCGAGGTGGTCGTTCTGGACGAGGCGACCGCCGAGGCCGGCAGTGCACACGCCGCCGAACTGGAGGACGCCGCCTCGGCCGCCACCGCGGGCCGGACCACGCTGATCGTCGCGCACCGGCTCACGCAGGCCGCGCAAGCCGATCAGGTCGCGGTCATGGCCGACGGCCGCATCGTCGAAAACGGCACGCATGCAGAGTTGATCGCCCTCGGCGGTCGCTACGCGCGGCTGTGGCAGGCCTGGATCAGGCACAACTAGACATCACGAGAAGCACATGGAGGACGCTCGCACGTGACCGCGGATTCGCTGGACATCGCAGAGCTTCTGGAGCTGTGGAACAACCACTCCACGCCGGAGCGCACATCGACCGTCCCGACGCTGTTCGCCGCCCAGTGCGCGCTGACGCCGGACGAGGTGGCCGTGGTCGACGGCGAACGGCGGCTCACCTACCGCCACCTCGAGACCCACGTCGCGCAACTCGCGCACGCCGTGCGCGTCGCGGCCGGGGAGGGCCCCGAACCGATCGTGGCGATCGGTGTCCCGCGGTCGGCCGAGATGGTCGTGTGCGTGCTCGCCGCGATGATGGCCGGTGTCGCGTTCGTACCCCTCGATCCCTCGTGGCCCGCGCACCGACGCCGCCAGGTCCTCGCCGACTCCGGCGCGGTCGCGACGTTCATCACCCGCGAAGACGAATCCGATTGGGGCGTGCCGGGATTGCGGGTCGACCTCGGCGCCTGGCAGTTCACGGCCGAGTCGCCCGTGTTGCCGCAGGCCGACGTGCATCCGGCCCAACTGGCGTACGTGATCTTCACCTCGGGCTCGACGGGCAAGCCCAAGGGCGCGATGATCCGCCACGACGCGATCGCCGAGCGGTTGCAGTGGCAGCGCGATCACATCCTGCACTTCGGCAAGCACGACCACACCGACGCGTCACTGTTCAAGGCGCCCTTGTCCTTCGACATTTCGGTCAACGAGATCCTGTTGCCGCTCGTCAGTGGCGGACGCGTGGTGGTCGCGGTCCCCGACGGCGAGAAGGATCCCGAGTACCTGCTCGAGCTGATCCGCACCGAACAGGTGACGTTCGTGTACCTGGTGTCGTCCATGCTCGACACGTTGCTCGAGCTCGACCGGCTCGCGACCGCCGACGGCGCGCCGAGCTCACTGGCGTCGCTGCGCCATGTGTGGTGCGGCGGTGAGGTTCTCACACCCGGTCTGTTCGCGCGGTTCCGCAAACAGCTGACCACGACGCTTTACCACGGCTACGGCCCGGCCGAGGCCACCATCGGCGTCTCGCACGTGATCTACCGCGACACCGCAGAACGCATCGCGACCTCGATCGGCCGCCCCAATCCGCACACGCAGCTCTACGTGCTCGACGAGTACCTGCGGCCCGTGCCACCCGGCGTCGGTGGTGAACTGTACGCAGCCGGATTCCTGCTGGGCCGTGGCTACGTCAACGCACCGTCACTGACCGCGTCCCGCTTCGTCGCGAACCCGTTCGACGGCAACGGATCCCGCATGTACCGCACAGGCGATCTGGCGCGGTGGACCGAGGACGGCAGCCTGGAATTCCTGGGTCGCGCCGACAACCAGGTCAAGATCGGTGGCAGGCGCGTCGAACTCGAGGAGATCGAGTCGCAACTGGCCGACCACCCCGCCGTGCGGCACGCGGTCGTGGACGTGCACCGCCAGGGCGGTGCGGATGTGCTGGTGGGCTACCTGGTGGCCGCCGACGGCGTGCGCAACGACGCGGCGTGGCACGCGGAGGTCGCCGACTGGGCACGCACCCGCCTGCCGGAGTACATGGTGCCCAAGGCCTTCGTGGCCCTCGAGCGGGTTCCTCTGACCGCCAACGGCAAAACCGACCGACGGGCGCTTCCCGCGCCAGATCTCGAGCGCAGCGGCACCGTCAAGCCGCCCCGCACACCGCGCGAGACCGTGCTGTGCCAGGTCTTCGCCGACGCGCTCGACATCGACGCGGTCGGCGTCGACGAGGACTTCTTCGCCCTCGGTGGCGACAGCATCGTCGCGATCCGCGTCGTGAGCCGGCTGCGCGCCGCGGGCTACACCCTGCGACCGCGCGACATGTTCGCCCACCGCACGGTCGAGGCACTGGCGCCCCTGCTCGGCGACTCCGATGTCCGGGACACCGGTCCGGCCGTCGACCCCACCGGCGCTGCCACACCCACGCCCATCCTGCGGTGGCTCGACGAGGTCGGCACCGCGGGATCCGTGCTGAACGGATTCCACCAGGGCATGTCGCTCGTGACACCGGCCGATGCCGACGAGAACACACTGCGCGCGGCGATCGCGGCCACCGTGCGGCGCCACCACGTTCTGTGGGCTCCGCCCGGACGCACCGCGTCGGACATCGACATCCCCGGTACGCCGCCCGAGACCCGGCTGCTGATCGCCGATGCTTCCGACGGAATCCCTGCGCAGGCCGAAAAGGTTGCACGGCAACTGGTGTCCCTGCTCGACACCGCCAGGATCGCATTCGGCTGGATCCGGCGCCCGGCCGCGCCCGGCCGTCTCGTGGTGATCGCCGACCACACCGTGATCGACGGCGTCTCGCTGCGGATTCTCGCCGAGGACATCGCCACCGCCTACGGGCTGATCGCAGAAGGCCGGGCCGTCGAACTGCCCACGCCGCACACCTCGTGGCGGGCCTGGGCACAGCGCCTCGCCGATACCGCGGCCGCCGGTGGATTCGACGCCGATCTCGAGCACTGGCAGCAGGTGTGCGCGACAACCGAGACGCCGTGGGGCGACCGGGCATTGGACCCCGCGATCGATACCGTCGCCACCGAATCCCGGCTGACCGTCGAGCTGCCGTCCGCGGTCACCGACGCGATCCTCACCACCGTGCCCGACCGGATCCACGGCCACGTCAACGACGCCCTGGTCGCGGCGCTGTACCTGGCGCTGCGCCGGTGGCTGCACACGCGCGGCGTGGGTGCCGACACCCTGCTGGTCGAGATGGAAGGCCACGGCCGCGAGGGCCACCTCGTCGACTCGGACACGGCAGGCCTCGACCTGTCGAATACCGTCGGCTGGTTCACCACGCTGTACCCGGTCGCCCTGCGCGACGCCGAATTCGACTGGCAGGCAGCCGTCTCCGGCGGGCCTCAGCTGGGTGCGGCGGTGCGCTCGGTCAAGGATCAGCTTCGGTCGGTGCCGTCGCACGGGTTCAGCTACGGTGCACTGCGCTACCTGCGTGACGGCACCAGCGGTCTCGAGGCCGCGCCGCAGGTGCTGTTCAACTACCTGGGCCGCTTCGGCACCGCCGACCGGCCATGGGCTCTCGCGAACGACACCACCGCGGTGCTCGAGGACCGCGATCCGGGCATGCCGCTGCCGCGTCTGCTCGAGGTCAACGCGGAGGCCGTCACCACCGCTGACGGCTCCGTGCTCCGCGCGACGTTCAGTTGGCCCGCCCACGCCGTCGCGGAGGTCGACGTGCGCACGCTGGCCGGCATGTGGACGGACCTGCTCACCGCGATCGCCTCGAGCGACGACGTGCGAGGGCACAGTGCATCGGACTTCGACCGCGTCAGCGTCACGGCGGACGACGTCGCCGAACTCGAACGCCGCTACCCCGGTCTCACCGACCTCCTGCCGCTCACGCCGACGCAGCAGGGCATCTATTTCCACTCGACCTTCAGCCGCGACCGCGACCCCTACGTGGTGCAGCAGATCGTCGACATCACCGGCCCGCTGGACACCGAACGCTTCCAGCGCGCAACCGAATCCGTGGCCGCGCGCCACCGTGCGCTTGGGGCCGTGTTCACGACGCTGTCCGACGGGACCCCGGTCGCGGTGCACGCCGCGACGGTCGCACCCGACTTCGACGTCCTCGACGCCCGCCACGCCGCCGATCCGTCGACTGTGGTCGCGCAACGTGCCCGGTGGGAGCGTGAGCGCCGCTTCGACCTGGCCGCCGCGCCGCTGACCCGTTACACGCTGGTCCGCCGCCGCGACGACCTGCACACCATGATCCAGACCGTGCACCACATCGTCGCCGACGGGTGGTCGGTGCCCATCGTGCTGGACGATCTGCTCACGGCCTACGCAGGTGACGATTTCGACGGTCCCGCATCGGAATTCGCACGCTTTGTCGACTGGCTCGAGCAGCGCGACACCGACGCCGACCGTGCGGCCTGGGCGCCTGTGCTCGCCGGCATCACCGAACCCACGCGCCTGGCCGCCGCTGACGGCGCCCGTGGCCGTACAACCGGCTCCGGTTTCGGCACCCGCACCGTGACCCTGCAGTCCCGCAGCGCGGTCGCCGACGCCGCCAACGGTGCTGCGGTCACCGTCGGCACCCTGCTGCACACCGCGTGGGGGCTCGCACTGGGCCGGCTCACCGGACGCGACGACGTCGTGTTCGGCACTGTGGTCTCGGGACGTGGCGCAGATGTGCACGGCATCGAGTCGATGGTCGGCCTGCTGGTCAACACCGTCCCGGTGCGCGTGGCCTGGAGCGCCGACGACACCGGCGCCGATGTCGCGGGGCGCCTCGCTGCCGTGGAATCCACGCTGCTCGAACACCATCACCTGCCGCTGACCGAGGCGCACCGCCTCGCGGGGGTCGGCGAACTGTTCGACACGCTCGTCGTGATCGAGAACCTCGGCGCGACAACGCATACACGCGGTGACCTGACATTGGGTGACATCGGCGTGATCGAGGCTCCGCATTACCCGCTGGCGCTCATGATCAGCGTGCGCGACACCATCACGGTGACCGTCACCAACGACCGCGAGCACGTCTCCGACGTGCTGGCCGACACCGCGGTCGCCGTGTTCACCGAGGTGTTGACGGCGCTCACAGCCGATCCCGGGGTGTCCCCCGGCGATATCGCGCTGCCCGCACCGCAGGCGACCGCCCCACCGACGCAGGCGCCGCAGACCGTCACAGATCTGATCGCGGCCGCGATCGAGGCGCACCGCGACGATATCGCCATGGTGGTCGGCGACACCGAGTGGACCTACGGCCAACTCGACGCCCGCGCAAGTGAACTCGCCGCAGCGCTGGCCGAGGCCGGTGTGCGCCGCGGCGACATCGTGGCGCTCGCGACCGCGCGTTCGGCGGATCTGGTGGCCGCGATCTGGGCGATCATCGCCGCGGGCGCGGCGTATCTCCCGGTCGACCTCGCCTATCCGCGGACCCGAATCGAGTACATGCTGCGCCATGCGCGCCCCACCGCGGTGATCGCCGACGGTGTGGGAGCGCACGTGGTGTCCGGGGCCCTGCCTGCGGACACGATCGTCGTCTCGACCACGGCAACACACGCCGCCGTGCCCTTCACGCCGGTGCCGGTGGACGGCGCCGACGCGGTGTCGGTGCTCTACACCTCGGGTTCAACGGGTGAACCCAAGGCCGTGGTCGGCACACACGCGGCGCTGGCCAACCGCCTCGCGTGGGCGGTCGAGGCCTGGCCCGCCGCGACGCGCATCGCGAAGAGCTCGCTGTCGTTCATCGACGGCACCACCGAACTGCTCGCCGGTCTCGCGGCAGGCGCGCGCACGGTGCTGGCAGGCGATGAGACCGCTCGCGACGGCAGGCGCCTCGCGCAACTCGTGGCCGCGCACGGCGTCGAACAGCTGCTCGCCGTACCGTCACTGGCCGCGGTGCTCGCCGACGAACGCACCGAAGATGTTGCGGAGCTGAGCCGTTGGATCGTCAGCGGTGAGGCTCTCGAGCCCCGGCAACTGCACGCACTGCGGACGGCTTGCCCCACCGCCGAGATCGTGAACTCATACGGATCCTCCGAGGTGGCCGGTGACGTGCTCGCCGGTGTGCAGGATGACGCGGGCATCACGCTCGGCGCGGCCGTGCCGGGGGCAGGCATCCGGATCCTCGACAGCCGGCTGCGCCGGCTTCCCGCCGGGGTGATCGGCGAGATCTACGTCACGGGTGTGCAATTGGCGCGCGGTTACCTGGGCCGGCCCGGGCAGACCGCGACACGGTTCGTCGCGGCGCCCGGCGGTGAGCGGATGTACCGCACGGGTGACCTCGGCGCGTTGCTGCCCGACGGTCGCGTGGTGTTCGCGGGCCGCGCCGACGATCAGCTCAAGATCAACGGCCACCGTGTCGAACCCGGCGAGATCGAGGGCGTGCTCACCGGCCACACCAATGTCCGGGAAGCCGCCGTGATCGGCACGGGAACGCAACTCGCTGCGTTCGTGGTGCTGGAGTCCGACGCCCCCGGGGCCGATGAACTGCTCACCGCGGTGAGCGCCGAACTGCCCCGGCACCTGGTCCCGTCGAGCCTGCGAGCGGTGGACGCGATCCCGCTGCTGCCCAACGGAAAACGGGACAACAACGCGCTGCGATCGCTTCTGGTCCCCGGTGAAAGCACGGGCACAGCCCCCACCAACGACGTCGAACGGGCGGTGCTCGACGTGATGACCGGTGTACTGGGCCGCGACCCGCTCGGCGCCGACGACGACTTCTTCGCCGTCGGCGGTGACAGCATCTCGGCGATCCGGGTCACCAGCCGGCTCGCCCGCGCCGGGTACCACATCGCGACCGAAGACGTCTTCCGTGGCCGCACCGCCGCGGGCGTGGCGGCCCTGGTCGACACCGTCGAATCCCTCGCGCACGACGCGGCGATCGAACCGTTCGCCACCGTGCGGCTGTCGCCGCAGACCATCGACCGGATCCGGGAAAGCGGTCAGGTCGAGGACATCTGGGCCATGTCGCCGCTGCAGCTCGGCGTGTACTACCAGAGCACGCTCGCCGACGCGGGGCCGACGTACATCGCGCAAAACGTGTTCGAGTTCGACCGCCGCATCGACGTCGACGCCATGCGGCGGGCATTCACCGCGCTGTTGCGCCGTCACCCGCAACTGCGGGCCGGGTTCCGCACCGTCGAGCACGCCGAACCCGAACCGGCCCCCGACGCCACACCCGTCGTGCAGGTCGTGGTGACCGACCCTCCGTCGGACCTCACGGTCGTCGACCTCACCGACCAGGACGACCCGGCCGCCGCGCAGCACATCGTCGACACCGACCGCACCGCGCCCTTCGACGTCGCGACGCCCCCGCTGCTACGGCTCACCGTGATCCGGCTACCGGGCGGACGTGACCGGATGCTGTTCACCTATCACTTCCTGCTGTTCGACGGCTGGTCGCGCGAACTGGTGCTGCGAGACCTGTTCGCGCTCTACGACTCCGACGCGCAGCACGGCGCGATCGCACCGCACGGTGACCTGGTGGTGCGCCACCTGCAGTGGCTCGCGACCGACGGTGACCCGCAGGCCTCGGGCGCCACAGACGCATGGCGTGACCTGCTCGCGGGTCTGACCGAGCCGACCCTGGCGAGCGGCGTGTCACCCGATCACCCCGACGCGCGGCCCGGCACCGAACCCGGCCGGATCGTCGTGAGGGTGCCCGAGGACGTCACCACGCAACTGCACACGTGCGCCACCGCGCACGGCGCGACGCTCAACTCCGTGGTGACCGCGGCCGTCGCGCTGGTGACCGGCTATCACGCCGGCACCACCGACGTCGTGATCGGGACCACCGTCGCCGGGCGCCCCGGCCACCTCGTCGGGATCGACGAGACCATCGGCCTGTTCCTCAACACCGTGCCGGTGCGGGTCGACATGTCCCCCACCCGTTCGGTCGCGGCCGCGATGGCCTCCATCGGTGAACAACGTGTGGCGATGATGCGGCACGACCACCTGGGCCTGGGCCAGATCCAGCGCGCCGCAGGTGATTCCGGCAGCGCGCTGTTCGACTCGCTGCTGGTGCTGCAGAACTTCCTCGACGACGACACTTTCACCGACCTCGAATCCCGCCACGGCATCATCGACGTCAACTACCACGACACCACGCACTTCCCGCTCACCTGGGTGCTCACCCCGGGCCGCGAACTCGCGATCAAGCTCGAGCACCGCGTGGTCGACGACGCCAGGGCCACCGAGATGGTCGAACAGCTCGTCACGGTGCTGCGGACCATCGCCGCGGAACCCGATACCGCCGTGGGCGCGGTCGACCTGATCGGCGCGGACCGGCGTGCACAACTGGAGCGCAGGTGGTCGTCGACCGAACGACCGCTCGAGCCGGTCACGATCGCCGAACTCCTCGCGCGGCGTGCCGAACAGAATCCCGACGACGTCGCGCTGGTGTTCGGCGCGCAGTCGGTGACCTACCGCGAATTCGACGACCGCGTCTCGCAATTCGCGCGCCATCTGCGCGCACGAGGCGCGGCGCCCGAGACGTTCGTCGCGCTCGCACTGCCTCGATCGATCGACATGGTGGTCGCGCTGTTCGCGGTGCTGCGCGCAGGTGCGGCCTATCTGCCGCTCGAGCTGGACCTCCCCATCGACCGCCTCCGCACGATCATCGACGACGCCGAACCCGTGCTGCTCGTCACGACGACCGACCGCACGGAACTGATCGGGCACGCACGAGCCCGTGGAGCCGATGTCATCGCGCTCGACGACGCGGAAACCGCTGCCACACTCGCCGATACGCCCGCGTACGCGCTGACCGCAGGCGAACTCGGGGCTTTCGCGTCCGGCAGCACGCGCCTGAACCACCCGGCGTATCTGATCTACACGTCCGGTTCCACGGGACGCCCGAAGGGTGTGCTCACCGGGTACGCGGGCCTGACCAACATGTACTTCAACCACCGCGAGGCGATCTTCGCACCCACCGTGGCCCGGGCCGGTTCGGCAGAACAGTTGCGCATCGCCCACACCGTGTCGTTCTCGTTCGACATGTCGTGGGAAGAGTTGTTCTGGCTGGTCGAAGGACACCAGGTGCATGTGTGCGACGAGGAGTTGCGCCGGGACGCACCGGCACTGGTCGCGTACTGCCACCGGCACCGCATCGACGTCATCAACGTCACGCCGACGTATGCCCACCACCTGTTCGATGCCGGTCTCCTCGACGACGGCGCCCATACCCCGCCGCTCGTACTGCTCGGCGGCGAAGCCGTCGGTGACGGCGTGTGGTCGGCGCTGCGCGATCACCCCGACTCGGCCGGATACAACCTGTACGGACCCACCGAGTACACCATCAACGCCCTGGGCGGCGGCACCGACGACAGCGAAACTCCGACTGTCGGACAACCGATCTGGAACACCCGCGGCTACATCCTCGACGCGGCACTGCGACCAGTGCCCGACGGCGCGGTCGGCGAACTCTACATCGCAGGTACCGGCCTGGCGCGCGGATACCACCGCCGTGCGGGTCTGACCGCGGCCACCATGGTCGCCGACCCGTATGTGCCCGGTGGGCGCATGTACCGCACCGGGGACCTCGTGCGCCGTCGCCCCGGCAGCGCCGAACTCCTCGACTACCTCGGCCGCGTCGACGACCAGGTGAAGATCCGCGGCTACCGCGTCGAGCTCGGCGAGATCGAATCCGTCCTCACGAGAGCCGACGGCGTCGCACGCTGCGCGGTCGTGGCGCGCGCGACCGGGGCCAATCCGCCCGTGAAAACCCTCGCGGCCTACGTCATCCCGGACCGGTGGCCTGCCGACGACGCCGCGTTCATCACGGGACTCCGCGACCACCTGGCGCGCGTGCTGCCGGGCTACATGGTGCCGACCCGCTACGGCATCGTCGACACGTTGCCGCTGACCATCAACGGCAAACTCGACGTCGCGGCACTGCCCGAACCCATCGCCGCGACCAGTGGCACCGGCCGGACACCGCGCACCGACCGCGAGGCCACCCTGCTCGAGATCGTGGCCTCGGTGCTCGGCATCGACGGCATCGGCGTGGACGACGACTTCTTCACCCTCGGCGGTGACAGCATCTCATCGATCTCGGTGTGCGGACGCGCCCGCAAGGCCGGGCTCAACATCACGCCGCGAGACGTGTTCCGGCGCCGCACCATTGCCGCGCTCGCGGCAAGTGCCGACACCACGCAGACCCCGGAGTCCGGTCCCGACACCGGGACCGGGGCCATCACCGCGACCCCCATGCTCGCCGAGACCGCACAGGCGAACACGCCGCTGACCAACTTCTACCAGGCCATGGTGCTGGCCACGCCGGCCGGGATCACCGCGCACGAGGTGCAACGCGTGCTGCAGACCGTGGTCGACGCCCACGCGATGCTGCGTGCGCGCCTGGTGACCACCGCGACGGGCTGGACCCTGACCGTTCCCGATCAGACCGCGGCGATCGGGCTCACCGTCCGGTCGGGTACGCTGACCGGCGACTGCGTCGAGACCGAGAAAGCCGCGGCGGCAGCCGAACTCGACCCTCGGGCGGGCAATATGGTGCGCGCGGTGTGGTTCGACGCCCCGGAGGCGAGCGGGCAACTGCTGCTCGTGATCCACCACCTGGTGGTCGACGGCGTGTCGTGGCGCATCCTGTCCGAGGATCTTTCGCGCGCGTGGAACGACCTGGCCGCAGGACGGGACGTGGCGGCAGACGCCGTGCCGACGTCGTTTCGCACCTGGGCGAACGCACTGGCACAGCGCACATTCGACGACGAGCGCGAGTACTGGGCCGATGTGCTGGACACCCCGGATCCGGATCTGGGCACCCGTCCGCCGGATCCGGCGATCGACACCGCGGACACCGTGCGCAGTCACGAGGTCACCCTGGCGTCCGATGTCACCGAGGCCCTGCTGACCTCGGTGCCCGCCGCGATGCACGGCGGTGTCAACGACGTGCTGCTCACCGGACTGGCGGTGGCGCTGGCACAGTGGCGTGCCGACCGGGGCCACTCACAGAACACCGCCGCCGTGATCAGCCTGGAGGGCCACGGCCGCGAATCCGACCTGGTGGCAGCCGATCTGGACCTTTCACGAACCGTCGGCTGGTTCACCTCCATCTATCCGGTGCGCATCGACCCGGGCCCCCTCGAATGGGACACGGTGCGGTCGGCGGGCGCGGAACTCGCCGCAGCGGCCAAGGCCGTCAAAGAACAACTGCGCGCGGTACCCAACCGCGGGCTCGGCTACGGCGTCCTGCGTCACCTCCACGGCGCGCTGGACGGAACCCCGCCGCAGATCCTGTTCAACTACCTCGGCCGTTTCACCGGCGGCAGCGGCAACGACTGGCGACCGGTCGCGGGAATCGGCGCGCTCACCGAGGGCGTGGATCCGAGCAACCCGGCCATGTCACTCGAGATCAACGCCCTGGCCGAGGAGCGGCCCGACGGCACGGTGCTCAGCATGACGCTGGCCTGGCCCGGTGGACTGCTCGACGCCGACGACGTCGCCGAACTCGGCTCGATGTGGGCCGATGTGCTTGTCGCGCTGACCCGTTGTGATGCCCTGCGGGGCCACACCCCGTCGGACTTCGGCCTGGTGACCGTCAGCCGGGACGACATCGACGGCTGGGAGCGACTCGGCGAGGTCGAGGAGGTGCTGCCCCTGCTGCCGCTGCAGGAGGGTATGTACTTCCACAGCATGTTCGGGGATCCTGCGACCGACACCTACCGCGTGCAGCAGATCGCCCAACTGTCCGGCCCGGTGGATCCCGAGGTGCTGCGTACCAGTCTCACCGTCGTGATGCGCCGCCACCAGGCGTTGCGTGCGAGCTTTAACGAACTCACCGACGGCCGGGTGGCGCAGGTGATCTGGTCCGACGTCCCGGTTCAGCTCACCGTGGTCGACACGGATGATCTGGAAAGCATTGCCGCAGAGGAGCTCGCGCGGCCGTTCAACCTGGCCGAGGCGCCGCTGGTGCGCTACACGCTGGTGCGTCTGGGCGACGACGACCACCGGCTGGTTCAGACGATGCACCACATCATCGCCGACGGCTGGTCCTACCCGGTGCTGTTCGGCGACATCGTCGACCACTACAACGCCGCGATCGGCGTGGGGTCCGCACCGCAGTCGATCACGGTGACGCTTCGCGACCACATCGAGACCGCCACCGACCGCGACCGGGGCGCGGCACGGCAGGCATGGGAGCAGGCCTTGGCCGGCGCCGAACCGACCGCTCTTGTGCCGCGGCCCGACGGCGCCCCGGTCGGTGAACACCGCAGCGTCGTGCGGAGACTCGATTCCGCTCGCACCGCGGCCGTGGGGCGGGCCGCGCGCGTGCACGGCGTCACGGTCGGCACCGTTCTGCACGGTGCGTGGGGCCTGATGCTCGGCAGGCTGCTGGGCCGCAATCGCGTGGTGTTCGGGTCCACGGTGTCGGGCCGCGGGGGCGACCTCGCGGGCACCGAATCGATTGTGGGCCTGCTCATCAACACCATCCCGGTGCCGATGTCGTGGGAGCCGCACGCGACCCTCGCATCCGCGCTGATTGACCTGCAGGACCAGCAGAGCGCCCTGCTCGACGCCCAGCAAATGGGCCTCGCCGAGCTCGCGCGTCTGGCCGGGGTCCGCGAATTCTTCGACACCATGGTCATCGTCGAGAATTTCCCCTCGACGTCGTCCGCGGAACACACCGACCCGCGGGCCGTGGCGTTCCGCGGATTCACGGGAACCGACTCACCGCACTACCCGGTGTCGTTCGTCGCCTACGCCGACGACCAGCTCACCGTCGAGATCAAGTACGACGCCGGCGTCGTCACACCGGAACAGGCGGAGCGGTACGCCGAACGTGTCGAACGCATCCTCACCGCGTTCGCCGAGACTCCCGATCTGCCGGTCAGCCGAATCGACCTGCGCACCAACGCCGAACGGCAGTTCACGGCCGGCCACGCGAGCCGCCCCGGCCCGGGCCGCACGCTGGGCGCGTCCTTCGCCGATGTCGCCGCGACGTACCCGGACGCGGTCGCCGTGAGCTGCGGCGACACCCGGCTCACCTACCGCGAACTCGATGACCGCGCCGCCGCGGTCGCGGCCACCCTCGCCGAACGCGGCGTCGGCGCCGAATCCCGCGTCGCGATTGCCCTGCCGAGGTCGGCGGACCTGATCGTCGCCGTGCTGGCCGTGATCAAGGCAGGCGGTACGTATGTGCCGATCGACATCGGTGCGCCGGCGGCCAGGGTGCAGCACATCCTGGCCGACTCGGCCCCGGTGTGCCTGCTCACCGACACCGCCGAACGGTTCACCGGTGTGCCGCACGTGATCCTGGCCGAGGCCGCGCAGAACCCGGCACGTCCGCAGGCACCCACGGTTTCCCCCGATCACGCGGCCTACGTGATCTACACGTCGGGATCCACCGGCGTGCCCAAAGGCGTCGAGGTCACCCACCGCAACGTCGCTGCGCTGTTCGCAGGCACCACGTCCGGACTGTACGACTTCGGCCCCGACGACGTGTGGACCATGTTCCACTCCGCGGCGTTCGACTTCTCGGTGTGGGAACTGTGGGGACCGCTCCTGCACGGCGGTCGCCTGGTGGTCGTCGAACACGACGTGGCGCGGGATCCGGAACGCTTCGTCGACCTGCTTGCACGCGAGCGCGTCACGGTGCTCAACCAGACCCCCTCGGCGTTCTATCCACTGCTCGAAGCCGACGCGCGCCTGCGCCATCAACTCGCCCTGCGGTATGTGATCTTCGGTGGGGAGGCGCTGGACCTGCGCCGCCTCGCACCGTGGTACGCCAACCACGAATCACACTCGCCCCGGCTGGTCAACATGTACGGCATCACCGAGACGTGCGTGCATGTGTCCCACCGCGCGCTCGACGCAGCCGACACGGGCGCCGCGGGCAGCGTGATCGGCGGGCCGATATCCGGCCTGCGGATCCACCTGCTGGACAACAACCTTCAGCCGGTCCCCGCCGGGGTGGTCGGCGAGATGTACATCGCAGGCGGGCAGGTGGCGCGCGGCTACACGGGCCGACCAGGTCTGACCGCCACCCGCTTCGTCGCCAACCCGTTCGACGGCGCCGGTGAGCGGCTCTACCGCAGCGGCGATCTCGCCATGTGGACCGACGCCGGAGAACTGGTCTACCTGGGCCGCTCCGACGCGCAGGTCAAGGTGCGCGGATATCGCATCGAACTCGGTGAGGTCGAGGCCGCGCTGGTCACCCTGCCCGGCGTCACCAACGCCGCGGCCGACGTTCGCCACGACGACACCGGTCGCGCTCGCCTCATCGGGTACGTCGTGGGCGATGCTCTGGATCTCGGCGCGCTGCGAAGCGCACTCACCGAACTCCTCCCCGACTACATGGTGCCCTCGGTGCTGCTGAGGCTCGACGTCCTGCCGCTCACCGTCAACGGCAAACTCGACCGCGCCGCGTTGCCCGATCCCGAACCTGTCGAACAGGCGCCCGCGCCCGTTGCCGGCGCCGGCACCGCGTCCCTGCTCGCGGGATTGTGCACCGAGATCCTCGGCACCACAGTCGGTGTGGAGGACGACTTCTTCACCGCGGGCGGCGACAGCATCATCGCGATCCAACTCGTGAACCGCGCGCGGCGCGAGGGTGTGCGTATCACGCCTCAACAGGTGTTCGTCCACCGCACCCCCGCGGCGCTGGCGTCGGTGCTCGACACCGGCAGCGTCGCCACCCCCGACGAGGATTCCGGACCCGACCTCGGCGAGGTGATGCTGACACCGATCGTGCAGCGCCTCGCCGAACTCGGCGGCACGGTCACCCGGTTCAACCAATCCGAACTGCTGCGCACCCCGGCCGGTGCCACCGTCGCCCGGCTCGAGACCGCGATCAACGCCGTCATCGCACGCCACGACGCTTTGCGGATCCGGCTGCACCGGCCCGCGCCCATGCTGTGGTCCCTCGAAACCACCGCCGCGGCACCGGTTTCGATCACGCGGATAGACGCGCACGGGTTCGACGACGAGCAACTGCGCACCGTGATCGCCACAGAATCCGACGCCGCGGCCGATCGACTGGACCCCGAGAACGGCGTCGTCGTGGTCGCCGTCTGGTTCGACCGCGGCACCGACACGCAGGGACGTCTGCTGCTCGTGGTGCACCACCTCGCGGTCGACGGCGTGTCATGGCGCATCCTTCTGGACGACCTCGCCGAGGCCTACCGCCAGGCGCTCTCCGGTCAACGCGTCGCGCCGGCGCCGGTGACCACGTCGCTGCGGCAGTATGCCCGCACCGTCAACGAGAACGCGCAGCACTCGTCGCGTCTCACGGAATTCGAGCACTGGACCGAGGTGCTGGCACCGGGCGGTGAACTCGTCGCGACGGCCGACGTCGTCACCCTCACGGTCGGGGCGACCCGCGACCACGAGATCCGGCTGAGCACCGAGGACACCGCGCCGCTGCTCACGACGGTTCCGGCCGCGGCCAACGCCGATGTCACCGAGACCCTCGTCGCGGCACTGCATCTGGCGGTCAGCCGTTGGCGAGCGGCCCGTGGCGAGGCAGCCGACGCGCCGCTGGTGCTATCCCTGGAGCGCCACGGCCGCGACGGATGGCCCGACGACGTGGACCTGTCACGCACCGTCGGCTGGTTCACGTCGATCGCGCCGGTGCGCCTCCCCGCACCGGGCGAGGATCTTCTGAACACGCTCAAGGCGGTCAAGGAGAGCCTGCGCGCGGCACCTGACGGTGGACTCGGTTTCGGCCAGCTGCGGTACTGCAACCCACGCACGTCCGCGGTGCTCGCGCGACTGGGCACGCCGCAACTGCTGTTCAACTACCTCGGGCGGTGGGCCGCCGACGCCTGCGACGACTGGGCCTCGGCGCCCGAGGTCGATGCCCTGCGCACCGAGCCCAACCCCGACCTCGGCACGCCGTATCTGGTGGAGGTCAACGCGATCTGTGACGACACCGTCGACGGTCCGCGACTGCGGGCCACGTTGACCTACGCCGACGGTGAACTGGACGAGCCCTCGGTCGCCGAACTGGGCGAGCTGTGGGTCGCGGCGCTGCGTGAACTCGGCAGCCTCGCCACAGGTGGTGATGCGGCGCTGACACCGTCGGACCTGCCCTTGGTGACGCTCACGCAGGAACACATCGACCGGGTCACCGGCGCGGTGCCCGGAAACGTCGAGACTATCTGGCCGCTGTCGCCGCTGCAGGAAGGTGTCTATCTGCAGGCCCGGTACGCCACGGCCGCGGTGTACATCGTGCAGAACGTCTTCGACTTCGCCGAACCCGTCGACACCACGGCGTTGCGGACGGCCTACTCGGCGGTGATGGCCCGAAATCCCGTGCTGCGTTCGGCATTCTGGGCCGATGACCTGCCCCAGCCGGTCGCCGCCATCGTCGCCGACCCCGTGTGTGAGCCGCGCGTCGTCGATCTCGGCGGGCTACCCGCCACCCAGGTCGAGCGACGGGTCGAGGAGATCACCGCAGACGATCGCCAGCAGACCTTCGACCTGGCCGCGGCGCCGCTCGCACGGATGACGGTGCTGCGTACCCCCGACCGCGACCGGTTGATCTTCAGCTACCACTTCCTGCTGCTCGACGGCTGGTCGCGCGAACAACTGCTGCGCGAGTTGTTCGCCGAGTACACCGCCGCACGGGGCGGGGCGGTCGCCCAACTGCCCGCGCCGACCGCCGATTTCACCGACTACCTGCGGTGGCTGGCCCGGCAGGACCGCGACGTGTCGGCACGCGAATGGTCCGAGGCGTTGCGCGATCTCGAGGCACCGACGCTTCTGGTACCCGACGCCGTGGGCACCGACCCGACGCTCGCGCTGCGCCTGGAGTTCCTGCTCAGCGAGGCCGACACCGCGGCACTGACCGCGGCGGCGCGATCGGCCGGCGTCACGCTCAACGCGCTGATCAGCACCGCGCTGGCCATGGTGCTCGCCTACGAAACCGGCAGGGACGACGTGGTTTTCGGTTCCACAGTGGCCGGCCGGCCCACCGACCTCGACGGTATCGACTCGGTGATCGGGCTGTTCCTCAACACCGTGCCCACCCGGGTCCGCCTCGCACCGCACCGCACCGTGGCCGACACCATGCGGGCCGTGCAGTCCGACCGGCTGCGACTCATGGACCACGAGTACCTGGGGCTCGGCGACATCCAGCGGGCCGTGTCGACCGGCGGCGGACCTCTGTTCGACAGCCTGTACGTGCTGCAGAACTTCCTCGACGACGACACGTTCACCGACATGGAGGCCCAGTACGGCATCGTCGGCCACGATTCGATCGACGCGTCGCACTATCCACTCACGTGGGTCGCGTCCCCCGGCCGGCGCCTGTGGATGAAACTCGAATACCGGCCCGACGTCGTCGAACGTGACCGTGCCCAGGGATTGCTGGACCGGCTGCGGCAGGTACTGCTCCAGGTCGGCACCGGGGTCGAACGGCCCTCGGCCGCGCTGACCCTCCCGCTGCCCGCCGAAGCCGACCACAAGCGCACGCGCGACGCGGCCACCGAGCACGATCTACCGCACGCCTCGGTGCTGGACCTGCTCGCCGAGCGGGCCGTGCAGTCCGGCGACCTCACGGCCCTGGTGTGTGGCGGCGAATTTGTCGACTACGCCGAGCTTCTCGCACGGGTCAACCGGCTGGCGTGGGTGTTGCGCAGCCGCGGAATCGGGCCAGAAGACACTGTCGCACTCGCTGTTCCACGCTCGATCGATGCCGTGGTGGCGTTGTTCGCGGTGTTGCGGGCCGGCGCGGCGTACCTGCCGCTGGAGCTGGACTACCCGGACGAGCGCCTCGCAGTCATGCTCGGCGACGCCGAACCGGTGCGCGTGCTGGTCACCGGGGCCACCGCACAACGGATCGCACGGGTGGCGTCGGCACCCCTGACGGTCCTCGACGCACCCGACACATGTGACGAACTGGCGCGCGCCCGGTCGGACTGGGACGGCTACTCCCCGCACCCCGACCAACCCGCCTACGTCATCTACACCTCCGGGTCGACCGGAAAGCCCAAAGGCGTTGTCACGCCGCACCGCGGGCTGACCAACATGCACCTCAACCACCGCGAGGCGATCTTCGCGCCCGCGATCGCCCGGGCCCACGGGCGCCGCCTCAAGATCGCCCACACCGTCTCGTTCTCGTTCGACATGTCGTGGGAAGAACTGTTGTGGCTCATCGAGGGACACGAGGTGCACATCTGCGACGAGGTGCTGCGCCGCGACGCCACCTCGCTGGTGCGGTACTGCCACGACCACCGCATCGACGTCATCAACGTCACGCCCACCTACGCCGCGCTGCTGTTCGAGGAGGGCCTGCTCGAGCAGGCCGGCCACCCGCCCGTGCTGGTGCTGCTCGGTGGTGAGGCCGTGTCGACAACCGTGTGGAACCGTCTGCGCGACAGCGAACGCTGGTACGGCTACAACCTGTACGGTCCGACCGAGTACACCATCAACACCCTCGGCGGCGGCACCGACGACAGCGCCACACCCACCGTCGGAACGCCGATCTGGAACACCAGGGCCCACATCCTCGACAACTGGCTGCGGCCGGTTCCCGACGGCGTGCCCGGTGAGCTCTACATCGCCGGCGCGGGCCTGGCCCGCGGATACCTGGGGCAACCAGGGCTCACCGCAAGCCGATTCGTCGCCAACCCGTTCGAGCCCGGCCGCATGTACCGCACGGGCGACCTGGTGGTGCGCCGCGCGGACGACAACATCGACTTCCTCGGCCGCACCGACGACCAGGTCAAGATCCGCGGCTACCGCGTCGAACTCGGCGACATCGAGGCCGCGCTGGTGTCCCACCCCGGCGTCTCACAGGCCGCGGTGATCGCGCGCCCGGACACCGCGGGTTCGTCACGGCTCGTGGCCTATGTCGTCCCGACGACCGAGAACCCTGATGTGCTCGACGATCTGCGCATGCATCTCACCGCCACCCTCCCGGCGTACATGGTGCCCACCGCGATGGCCACGCTCACCGAGATCCCGCTGACCGACAACGGGAAACTCGACACTCGTGCGTTGCCCGACGTGGCACCCATCGGCCGCCACGGCGCGGGCCGGGCACCGCAGGGCGCGGTCGAGGCGACACTGTGCACGGTGTTCGCCGAGGTCCTCGGACTCGACGGGCCCGACGGGCTGAGCGTCGACGACGACTTCTTCGACCTCGGCGGACACTCCCTGCTCACCATCCGGCTCATCAGCCGGATCCGTTCCGAGCTCGGTGCCGAGCTGACCCTCGGCGGCGTGTTCAACTCGAGGACCGTCGCGGCACTCGCCCGCCACGTCACGGCAGACGAAGGCGACAACCGACGCCCCCCACTCGTGGCCGCTCTACGGCCACAACACATCCCGGCCTCACCCGCACAGCAGCGCATGCTGATGCTCGACCGTCTCGGCGAGACCGGGTCGGCGTACAACTATCCGCTCGTGTTCCGCGTGCGCGGTGCGCTGGACGTCGACGCGCTGCGTGACGCCCTGACCGATGTCGTCGACCGGCACGAGGCCCTGCGCACGGTGTTCGACGACCGCGACGGCGTGTACCACCAACGGATCCTGCCGCGAGGCACGCAACCCCCGCTGCACGTGAGTGACTGCCCCGAGCACGAACTCGCCACACGGGCCGACGCCCTCGTCGAGCACCGCTTCGACCTCACGGGCGAAATCCCGTTACGGGTGGATGTTCTGCGCAGCGGACCCGAGGACCACACCGTCGTCATGCTGCTGCACCACATCGCGATCGACGAATGGTCAGACGCGGTGTTCCTCGCCGATCTCGACGCGGCCTACGCGGCACACCGCGCAGGCACGGCTGCACCGCTACCCGAACCGGTTGTGCAGTACGCCGATCACACCCTGTGGCAGCGCGACGTGCTCGCCCAACTCGGTGACCGGCAGCGTGAGTTCTGGCGTACCGCACTGGTCGGGGCGCCCGACGAGTTGGCGTTGCCCGCCGACCGGCCCCGGCCCGCGCGGCCCACCGGCGCGGGTGGCACCCTCGAGGTCGAGATCACGGCCGAAACCGCCTCCGCGCTGCGAAGATTGGCCGCCGACAAGCAGGTGAGCATGCTCATGGTGCTGCACGCGGCCGTCGCGGTGCTGGTCCATCGGCTCGGTGCGGGTGACGACATCGTGGTCGGCACGCCGGTGGCCGGCCGCGATGACGCCGCGCTCGACGACGTGGTCGGATTGTTCGTCAACACCGTGGTGTTGCGGGCCGACCTCGCGGGCAACCCGACGTTCACCGAGCTGCTCGACCGCGTCCGGACGGCCGACCTGGCGGCGTTCGCGCACCAGGATCTGCCGTTCGACCACCTCGTGGAGGAACTCAATCCCCCACGCGTGGCGGGGCGCAACCCGCTGTTCAACCTGTTCGTCGGCTACCACCTGCGCTCCGGGACGGACTCCGACATGTTCGGCCTGCCCACCGAGTGGACCGAACCCGCGGTGTCCGCGGCGATGTTCGATCTGGGCTTCACCCTGGTCGACCACGGCGGCGACGGCACCGCGAGCATCACGGCCGAATACGCGGCCGACCTGTTCGACGCGTCGACAGTGCACACGCTCGCCCGCCGCCTCGTGCTGCTGCTGGACCGTGTGGTGGCCGATGCCGAGACGCGCATCGGTGCCCTCGACCTGCTCGCACCCGGTGAGCACAGCACGCTCGTCGTCGAACACAACGCCACCGAGCATCCGCTCGAGCCGATCACACTGGGCGTCATGGTGTCCCGGCAGGCCAGGCGCACACCGCTGGCCACGGCGCTGCGTTACGAGGGGTCTGAGCTCTGCTACCGCGACCTCGACGACTGGTCGGACCGGCTGGCGGCACATCTGTCGGCGCGAGGCGCGGCACCGGGCACCGTGGTGGGGGTGTCGTTGCCCCGGTCGATCGAACTCGTCGTCGCACTGGTGGCCGTGGCGAAATCCGGCGCGGCATTCCTGCCGCTGGATCCCGAGTATCCGCGAGAGCGGCTCGAGTACATGGTGTCCGACGCCCGACCGATCACGGTGCTCGACGATCCAGATGCCGTGCGGCGCAGCCGCGGTGAACCGGACGGCGAGCTGCCGCGCATCGACCCGGCGGCCTGGGCGTATGTGCTCTACACGTCGGGTTCGACGGGCCGGCCCAAAGGCGTCGCAGTTGCCCATGCCGGCATCGTCAACCGGATCGCGTGCTTGCAGCACGCCTACCCGCTGGGTACGGACGACCGCATGCTGGTCAAGACGCCGATCAGCTTCGACACCTCGGTGTGGGAGGTGTTCTGGCCGCTGAGTGTCGGCGCGACACTCGTCGTCGCACGCCCCGGTGGTCATCGCGAACCCGCGTACCTGGCGGCCATGATCGCCGAACAGTGCGTCACCGCAGTCGATTTCGTGCCGTCGATGCTCGAGGTGTTCCTCGACGAGATCCCCGGCACGTGCGCATCCCTGACCCGGGTGACCGTCGGCGGCGAGGCGCTGACGACCGAACTCGCGGCACGGTTCGCCGAGGTGCTCCCCGGCGTGCCGCTGCACAATCTGTACGGGCCCACCGAGGCGGCCGTGGACGTCCTGGGCTGGACAGCCGACGGCGGACCGGTCGCGTTGGGTGTGCCGGGGTGGAACGTGCGGGCGTACGTGCTCGACGAGTACCTGAACCCGGTGCCCGCCGGGGCGCCCGGCGAGTTGTACCTCGCCGGAATCCAACTGGCCGACGGATATTTGCACCGCCCTGGGCTCACCGCGGCACGGTTCGTCGCGTCCCCGTTCGATCAGGGTGCGCGGATGTACCGCACGGGCGACGTGGTGCGGTGGCGCGCCGACGGGCAGCTGGAGTACCTGGGCCGCTCCGATGATCAGATCAAGCTGCGCGGGGTCCGGATCGAGCCGGGCGAGATCGAGGCCGTGCTGGCAACCCATCCGGCCGTGTCCTCGGCGCGGGTGATCGCCCGCGCCGAACGGCTCATCGCCTACTACGTGCCCGAGGGGGTCGAGGCCTCCGCCGGTGAATTACGCGACGAACTGCGCGAGCACGCCGCGGCCGCCCTGCCGTCGCACATGGTGCCGTCGGGCTTCGTCGCGCTGACGGAGTTCCCGCTCACCCCGAGCGGAAAGCTCGACCGCAGGGCACTACCCGAATTCGCCGGAGCCACCGCGGGCGTGCCGGGTCGAGCGCCCACCACCGAGCGACAGCACCGGTTGTGCGAACTGTTCTCCGACGTGCTCGGGCTCGAGGTGACCGGCATCGACGACGACTTCTTCGTCCTCGGCGGACATTCTCTGCTGCTGGTGCGCCTGGCAGCGGCGCTGCGCCGCGAGTTCTCCGTCGACGTCCCGGTCGCCGATCTGATGGTGTCGCCGACAGTGGCCGATATCGACCAGCGTCTCGACGCCGCAGGTTCATCGGTGGACAGCCTCGCGCCGGTGCTGCCGTTCCGGGCATCGGGTACCGATGCTCCGCTGTTCTGTGTGCACCCTGCCAGCGGGCTGAGCTGGCAATTCGCGGGCCTCAAACGCCATCTGCCACGCCAGATCCCGATATACGGCCTGCAGTCCCCCCTGTTCACGGGGACACCGTTGCCAGAATCGATCGCCGAGCTCACAGCGCGGTACGCCGACACCATCGTCGCGGTCGCGCCGTCGGGCCCGGTCCGGTTGCTCGGGTGGTCATTCGGCGGTTCCATGGCGTTGCTGATCGCGCAGGAGCTGTCACGTCGCGGGCGTGAGGTGACGTTCGTCGGCATGCTCGACGCGCGCACCGACACCGCGGATCCGAACGCCGGGTTCGACCCCGAGGCCGTGCTGGCGGGTCTGCTGCGTGAGATGGGCTTCGGTGTGGACCCGCAGGCACGCATGACCGTGGCCGACGCGGTGGCCCTGGTGCGCGACACCGACGACGCGATCACGGTGCTCGACGACGAGCAGATCGCCCTCGTGATCGAGAACTACGTCGCCGCCGAGAGATTGACCGCGGACGCCGATTACGGCCGCTACGACGGCGACGTGTTCTTCGTCGACGCGACGATCCTGGAGATGGATCTGGCAGGCGTGGCCTCCCGCGGTTGGCACGATCACGTGGACGGCCGGCTCAAGGTCGCCGAACTCGACTGCAGGCACTCCGAGTTGATGGATGCCGAGGTGCTCGAGCGGCTGGGTCCGCTCATCGCCGCGGAGTTGCGGGGCGGTGATGTGGCTTCTGGATAGTGGCCGGAAGACAGCGGTGCCCCGCCGCGGCGTGCGGCGGGGCACCGGAAACCGGTTGTGCGCGTCAGGCGTTCGACAGGTCGGCCACCGGGCGGCCGTTCAGCGCGTTCGCCAGCTGCGGGGTGAGCACGTCGAGTGCGTACTGCAGCGAATCGGGTCCGCTGTAGGTCAGCGCATCGCTGAGCTTCGACTCGAACGTGGTGTACAGGGTGCGGCCGTCACGGACCACGCCCAGCCGCTCGAAGGCCGGCGAGGTGATCAGTTCGTCCTTGGTGGCGCCGTTGACGAACAGCACGTCACGATCGAGCAGGTCGAGCTTCTCCTCGCTGACATCACCCACCACGTCCTGGGTCTGGAAGCCAAGTGCGGTGAACAGCGAACGCCGCGGGTCGTTTTCGCCGAGCAGGTAGTGCCCGCCGTCGGCCGGTCCGAAGTCGACCACCAGCGTCTTACCCTCGAACTCGGGGTTGTTCCTGCGGGCCTCGTCGATCTTGCCCTGAACCTCGTCGAGGAGTTCCTTGGCCTCGGCCTCTTTACCGAGCGCCTTGCCGGTGGTGAGAAGCTGGACATCCCAAGGGGTTTCCTCGTCGGCGTAATCGGCCGACTGGATCACCGTCGGCGCGATCTGCGACAGCCTGTCGTAAGTTTGCTGATCGATGGTTTCGTAGATTGCCAGAATCAGATCGGGCTTCTGTGCCGCGATCGCTTCGAAGTCGATCGAATCCGAGCCCCAGGTGGGGATTCCTTTGCCGCCGGTGGCCTCTTGGACCCACGGCAAGTCGTTGTAGTTCTCCGAGAACTCACGTGCGCTCACCGGCACGACACCGAACGGGAGCACGAAGTCCTGGTCGGTCCAGCCCACCGTCACCACACGGCTCGGATTCTCGGGAACCGTTGTCTCGCCGAACTTGTGGCTGATGGTCGTGGCGCCCGATTCGGCCGCGGGCTCGGATTCGGAACCGCACGCGCTCACCATGCCGATGGCGACGGCGGCCGCGAAAATCGGTGCCATGGCGCGAAGCCAATGTCGGCGCCGGTTCGGCGGCCGATCTCGATGCTGACGTGTCACGTGGATCTCCCCCTGTGGGTCCGGTTGGATGAGCTACCTAGCTTAGGCTTGCATTACTACCACGGGATGGAGATTCACAGGAACCTGTCAGGAAACACCCAGGAATCAGTGCGGCCCTTGGGTTTTGGTCGTCGCGAGCAAAGGTGGGGGTTGCAATGCGGCTTAGATAGGTTAGCCTTCGCTATGAAAACGCTGTGGGGGGCGTGTGCTCGGCTGCGCCGGACCAACTGCATACAAGAGGGGGGTGACGATGCAAAGAGTGCTGCTGGCAAGCAAGATTCACCGCGCAACAGTGACTCAAGCGGACCTGCACTACGTCGGGTCCATAACGATCGACGCGGAACTGATGGCAGCCGCGGACATCGTCGAGGGTGAACAGGTGCACGTCGTGGACATCACGAGCGGGGCACGACTGGTCACCTACGCCATCACCGGCACCCCGGGGTCGGGTGTGATCGGCATCAACGGCGCTGCCGCCCATCTCATTTCGCCAGGAAACCTGGTGATCATCATGTCGTTCGTACATCTCGACGAAGCCGAACGTGCCGATCACCGGGCAAACGTCGTGCACGTCGACGCCGACAACCACATCGTCACCATCGGATCCGACCCGGCCCAGCCGGTACCAGGGGCGGCCGATCAGCTGGTGGGACGGGTGTGACAGGGACAAACATGCAGAGCATCGATCATCTCAACGGCCGCAACGGGGACAGTCCCGTGCTCGACGTCGTGGGCGTCGGCTTCGGGCCCTCCAATCTCGCGCTCGCCATCGCGATCCGCGAGTACAACGAAACCCACGCCGAGGCCATCAACGCCGAGTTCGTCGAGGTCAAACCCGAATTCGGTTGGCACACCGGGATGTTGATCCCCGGCGCCACGATGCAGGTTTCGTTCTTGAAAGACCTGGCGACACAACGCAACCCAACCAGTGAGTTCACCTTCCTGAACTATCTCACCGAACGTCGCCGTCTCACCGAGTTCATCAACTTCAAGACGTTCTTTCCCACCCGCCTGGAATTCCACGACTACCTGTCCTGGGCGGCCGACAAGGTCGGTGCGACCGTGCACTACGGCTCACGCGTGGTGTCGGTACGCGATACCGACGGGGCCTTCGACGTCACCGTGACCGGCGCAACCGAGGGAATCCTGCGGGCGCGCAACGTCGTCGTCGCCGGCGGGTTGCAGCCCCTGTTGCCGCCGGGTGTGCAGCGCACGCGGCGCCAGATCCACAACCACGGGCTGCTGCACGATCTCGCGGCCATGCCGGACCCGCGCCACAACCGGTACGTGGTGGTCGGCGCCGGGCAGAGCGCTGCCGAGGTGTGCGCCTACCTGCACGATCTCTCACCGGACAACGAGGTCCACGGCGTCTTCGCGAAGTACGGGTACAGCCCGGCCGACGACAGCCCGTTCGCCAACCGCGTGTTCGACCCGGACGCGGTGGACGACTTCTTCATCGCCGATCCGGCTGTGCGGCGCCGGCTGATCAACTACCACCGCAGCACCAACTACTCGGCGGTGGACCTCGAGCTGATCGAAGAGCTCTACGCCCGTGAGTACGCCGAGCGTGTCGCCGGACGGCGGCGGTTGTTCGTGCGTGGCGCGTCGAGCGTGCAGCACACCGACGAGGACGACGCCGGCGTGCGCGTGCACATCCGTCACCACCCGTCCGGCACGGTCGAGGAACTCGACTGCGATGCCGTCATCTACGCGACGGGCTTCATGCCTGCGCGGCTCGACGGCATCCTCGGCGACCTCTACCACGATCTGGTGCTCGAGGACGGAAACCCTGTGGTGTCAAGGGATTACCGCCTGGCGACCGTGCCGCCGACCGCGGGCGGGCTCTACATCCAGGGCAACACCGAGCACACGCACGGGCTGACCTCGTCGCTGTTGTCCAACATCGCGGTGCGCAGCGGCGAGATCCTGGAGTCGGTGATCACCCACACCAGGACCGGCACCCACCGGCTCAGCCCGGTCGGCAGCGACGCCTGACGTTCAGGGCTTGGGGGCGACCTCGACGCTCGGCGCGAGCGTCGGCGGCTCCTGGGGTCGGCTACGGCGCCGCACGATGGAGAACGCCGCGGCTCCCCCGCCGAGCACGGTGACCGCGACCGCGGCGATCAGCAGCGGACGCCTGCGCCGCTTCTTCGGCGGGCTGACCACCTCCTGCACGGCTTCCTGGATCGTCTCGGGAAGCGCAGCAACGGCTTCGGCAGCCGCGGCGAGCTGGCGCTGAAGCTTGCCGGACTCATAGCGGCGGCGTAGCTCGGCAGCGGTTGCCTGCGCGGTGTCGGCGCCGATGCCCAGGACGCCGCGTGTGATGTCCACCGGTCCCACCGCGGTGTATTTGAGACCGCGGGTGAGGCGTTGACGAGGGGCCAATCGGACATCTGCTCTGGCGGGCATCTCGCACCTTTCTGACACGGACTGCGTACTGCCTGTCCAGAGTGCCACTTCCGTGCTCGCGCGGGGCGGATCTGGCGGGCCCCGCCCCGGCGGCGCCACGGAGATGGCAGACTGGCCTTCGTGACGAGTCCTATTCAGACCGCGACCGCGACCCTGCACACCAACCGCGGCGACATCAAGATCGCACTGTTCGGCAACCACGCCCCGAAGACCGTGAACAACTTCGTCGGCCTGGCGCAGGGCACCAAGGACTACAGCACCGAGAACGCCTCGGGTGGCACCTCCGGCCCGTTCTACGACGGCGCCGTTTTCCACCGCGTCATCGACGGCTTCATGATCCAGGGCGGTGACCCCACGGGCACAGGCCGTGGTGGGCCGGGCTACAAGTTCGAGGACGAGTTCCACCCCGAGCTGCAGTTCGACAAGCCGTACCTGCTGGCCATGGCCAACGCCGGACCGGGCACCAACGGCTCCCAGTTCTTCATCACCGTGGGTAAGACGCCGCATCTGAATCGGCGCCACACCATCTTCGGTGAGGTCGTCGACGAGGAGTCGCAGAAGGTCGTCGACGCGATCGCCTCGACGCCGACCGACCGCAGCGACCGTCCGACCGATCCGGTCGTGATCGAGTCCATCACGATCGCCTGACGATCTTTTTCGCCGCGACTGTGCGGTCTCGTACGCCCGCCACGGCGTGTTGCGTATGAAACCGCACGGTCGCGGGCTCTTGTGAGCGCCTGATACCCGGCTCTAGTATCCGGCCGCCTTCAGCGCGTCGAGCACGTCGAGGGGGTCGGTTCCCAGATCCCAGCGGGTGAACACCACGAGCCTGCCGTCGTGCGCGTCGATCTCGAGCATGCGGACCTTGCGGGCGAGCCTGCGGAACTCCGTGATGCGGATGGTGTCGATCTCGTCGCGCCGGAACGTCCTGGTGCGCGCCCAGCCGCGGACCACCAGACCGTCACCCGTGATTGCCAGTTTCGGCCGCGACCGTAACGAGAAGCTTGCAAACGTGAGCAATCCCACGGCGGCAATGCCGGCAAGAACACGTCCGGGCGGGTCTGTGATCACGGTCACAGCAGCGATAGCCATCATAAGTCCGGCTATGCCACAACCAGCGATTCCTGCTGTCGACGGGCTCCATTGAGTTTGCTGCACGGGCTATTCACACCCTCCTACCCGTACCGATGGAGTTATCCACAGGTGCTATCCCCAATGGGGATGAATCACATCGGTGTGATTGAGGGCGGCAAACGTTGCTGGATCGGCGACGCCAAGAACATAAGATGAATTCATTATGGCCTTGTGTCAGGTCAGCGCCAGCGCATGGTGAGCAACAGACCGGTGATCATGAAAGCAAAGGCGATCGCGTAGTTCCACGGACCGAGATCCGCCATCCACTGGAGGAACGACGGGGTGTCGATCGGGTTGGTTGCCGCAAGCTGGAACACCAGTAGCCAGATGAGGCCGAACAGCATGAGGCCGATGAACAGAGCGACGAACCAGACACTGGACGGTCCGGCCTTCACCTTCACCGGGGTCCGGCTCACCGGCCTGGAGGTGAAGTCGTTCTTTTTGCGGACTTTGGACTTGGGCATGGGTACCTTCGCGGACAGTCGGCGTCACACGGTGCGACGATGAAGAAAGATTGCTTCAAGAGCCTAACGTAGCTGTAAGTCCTGAAGAGGAGCCGATGGACCAGCCCAGCCGTTCCCGATGGCGCCTCGGTGTGCCGGTCATCTGCCTGCTCGCAGGCCTGCTGCTGGCGGCCACGCACGGCGTCTCCGGGGGCGACGAGATCCGCCGCAGCGACTCTCCCCGCCTCGTCGACCTGGTGCGCGAGGCCCAGCAGTCCGTCGACCGGCTCGCCGCGCAGCGCGACGCGCTCGCACTCGAGGTCGACAGCCACCACGGCGGCTCCCCCAGCTCACACGCCGCGCTCGACGCCATCACCGCGCGGACCGCCCAACTCGCCGTCGACGCGGGCATGGATCCCATGCGCGGCCCGGGCCTGGTGGTGACGCTCAACGACGCACAGCGCGACGCCGAGGGCCGGTTCCCCCGCGACGCCGCCCCCGATGACCTCGTCGTGCACCAGCAGGACATCCAGGCCGTGCTCAACGCGCTGTGGAGCGCAGGCGCCGAGGGCATCCAGATGCAGGACCAGCGCATCATCGCGACGTCGGCGCCTCGCTGCGTAGGCAACACCCTGCTGCTCAACGGTCGCACCTACAGCCCGCCGTACGTCATAACCGCCATCGGCGACGCCGCCGCGATGCAGGCCGCACTCGCCGAGGCGCCGCTGGTCACGTTGTACAAGCAGTACGTGCTGCGCTTCGGCCTCGGCTACACCGAGGAGCCCAAGGCCGAGGTCACTCTCGCCGGCCACACCGAGCCCGTGCGCATGCGCTACGCGAAACCGGCGGGACCCCTCGGCTACTGAGCCGGTAACCTGGGCCGATGCAGGTTTTGGTGGTCGACAACTACGACAGCTTCGTGTTCAACCTGGTCCAGTACCTGGGCCAGCTCGGTGTGCACGCGCAGGTCTGGCGCAACGACGACGCCCGGTTGGCCACCGAGGACGCGATAGCGCAGGTCGCCGCCGACTTCGACGGTGTGCTGCTCAGCCCCGGGCCGGGCACCCCCGAACGTGCGGGCGCCTCCATCGCGCTGGTGAAGGCGTGCGCCGCGGCGGGCACTCCCCTGCTGGGCGTGTGCCTGGGCCATCAGGCGATCGGCGTGGCGTTCGGCGGCACCGTCGACCGTGCGCCCGAACTGCTGCACGGCAAGACCAGCGTCGTGCACCACAACGACAGCGGCGTGCTCAAGGGTCTGCCGGATCCGTTCACCGCGACGCGGTACCACTCGCTGACGATCCTGCCCGAGACGCTGCCCGCCGCGCTCGAGGTCGTCGGCCAGACCGACAACGGCATCATCATGGCCGTCCGGCACACCGAGCTGCCGATCCATGGCGTGCAGTTCCACCCCGAGTCGATCCTCACCCAGGGCGGACACCGCATGCTGGCCAACTGGCTCGGCTTCTGCGGCGCCGCACCGGACGAGACGCTCGTGCGCCGCCTCGAGGACGAGGTCGCCCGCGCGGTCGCGGCCGCTACGCAGCGAAGCTCAGCGTGATCTTGGCGTCCTTGTTCACCGGCGTTCCCGCGGAGGGGCTCTGCGTCACCACGGCGTTGGTGCGCTGACCGCTGTCGCGGACGTCGGGTCCCTTGTCGAGCACACCGGTCCAGCCCAGCGCGGTCAGCCGCGGATAGGCGTCCGACCAGAACTGGCCGACCAGGTCGGGCATCACGAACTGGTTGCCCTTCGACACCCGTATCTGGATCACGGTGTCCTTGGGCACCGACTGGCCGTCGGCCGGTTCGGTACCGACCACCTGACCGGCCGCGGCCGGGTTGTCGACCTCGACGACGACGGTGTTGGTGAAACCGCCCGCGGCCAGGATCGCCTTGCAGCTCTCGGCGTTCTGCCCGGCGCAACTGAGCACCGGTGCATCCTCCGGGCCCGCACCCACGACGATCGTGATCTCGTTGATGATCGCCGCGGTCTGGTTGGCCTGCGGGTTGGTCGCGAGCACCCGGCCCTTCTGCTCGGGCGTCGACGGGCTCGGCGACTCCCTGAACTTCTCGAACCCGGCGTCCTTGAGCTTCTGCCTGGCCTGCGTCGGGGTCAGGCCTGCCACGTCGGGCACAAGGGCCTGCTCGGGCCCCGTCGAGACGTTGATGGTGACCTGCTCCCCCGCGCCCAGCTCGGAACCCGCCTCGGGATCGGTGCCGATCACCAGGCCGGGCGGCACCTCGTTGTCGGGCTGGCGGTCGATGACGGTCTTGAAGCCGCGGTTCTGCAGCGCGGCCTGCGCGTCGTCGGCGGACTGTTCGGCGACGTCGGGCACCTGGACGTTGCGCGGGTTGCCGCCGACCATGTTGATCGCGACCGTCACCACCACGGTCAGCACCGCGAGCACCGCGACCGCGATGAGCCAGCGCGCCACCGAGGTGCTGCGCTGCTTGCTGTACCCGGCCGGACGCGGCACGGGCATGTCCTGGGTGGCCGCGCCCGCGCGGTCGGCGGGCGGGGCGGCCAGCATCGACGTGCGCTCGGCGTCGGTGAGCACCTTGGGCGCGTCGGGCGCCTGACCCTCGTGCACACGGATGAGGTCGGCGCGCATCTCGGCGGCCGTCTGGTACCGGTTGTCGGGGTTCTTGGCCAGCGCCTTGAGCACCACGGCGTCAAGTTCGGGCGTGACGTCGGCATGGCGCCGCGACGGGGGCACCGGATCCTCCCGCACGTGCTGATAGGCGACCGCGACGGGCGAATCCCCGATGAACGGCGGTTCACCGGTGAGGATCTCGTAGAGCACGCAGCCCAGCGAGTACACGTCCGAGCGCGCATCGACGGTCTCACCGCGCGCCTGCTCGGGTGACAGGTACTGCGCGGTGCCGATCACCGCGGCGGTCTGCGTGACGCTGTTGCCGGTGTCGGCCAGCGCGCGGGCGATGCCGAAGTCCATCACCTTCACAGCGTTGTTCTTGCTGATCATGATGTTGGCCGGCTTGACATCGCGGTGGATGATGCCGTGCTGGTGGCTGAAGTTCAGCGCCTGGCACGCGTCGGCGATGATCTCGATCGCACGCCGTGGTGCGATCGGGCCGTCGGTGTGGACGATGTCACGCAGCGTCACGCCGTCGACGTACTCCATGACGATGTACGGCAGCGGCCCGTTGGGCGTCTCGGCCTCGCCGGTGTCGTACACCGCGACGATCGCGGGATGGTTCAGCGCCGCGGCGTTCTGGGCCTCGCGGCGGAACCGCAGGTAGAAGCTCGGATCGCGCGCGAGGTCCGCGCGCAGCACTTTCACCGCGACGTCGCGGTGAAGGCGCAGGTCGCGCGCCAGGTGGACTTCGGACATACCGCCGAAGCCGAGGATCTCACCGAGTTCGTATCGGTCGGAAAGGTGCTGAGGCGTGGTCATCGCTGTATCTGTTCGGATGGCGGCGGCTCGGGTTGAGCCGCACGCAACATGATCATGAGGTCAGGCATCGCCGCCGGGGTCTCCTCGTAGGGCGTCGTCTCGGTGACGGTGTCGGTGACCGTCGGCGGTGGCGACTGCTCGCGGTCTTTGCGGTCCTGGGCGTTGAGCACGATCAGGATCGCGATCACGATCGCCAACGCGCCGAGGACGCCAGCCGCCCACAATAGCGCCCGTTGCCCCGAGGAGAACGTGCGTCGAGGTGGCGGAGGCCGGTGCGCGGCCGTTGCGGTGGGTCTGGCGCGTGCGGCGGTGAGCGGCGCACGGCCCGTCGGATCGGCGGAGGCGCGGGCCTGCGCGGCCGAGGGCACCGCGGCCGGTGCGGCACGTCCCAGCGTCGGCGCCTGGTTGGGCCGCGGCGGCCTGCGACCCGCGCGTACCGCGGCGACCGCGTCGGCGAACGGGCCACCCGACTTGTACCGCATGCCCGGGTTCTTCACGAGCGTGATCTCGATCAGCTCGCGCACGTTCGGCGGCAGATCGGCCGGAAGCGGCGGCGGGGTCTCCTTGATGTGCTTCATTGCGACCGTCAGCGCACCGTCGCCGGTGAACGGGCGCTTGCCCGAAACCGATTCGTAGCCAACGACGCCCAGCGAATACACGTCACTGGCGGCGGTCGCGTCATGGCCCAGGGCCTGCTCGGGCGCGATGTACTGCGCGGTGCCCATCACCATGCCGGTCTGGGTGACCGGCGCGGCGTCGACGGCCTTGGCGATGCCGAAGTCGGTGAGCTTCACCTGCCCCGTCGGGGTGATGAGGATGTTGCCGGGCTTGACGTCGCGGTGCACCAGGCCCGCGGTGTGCGCGACCTGCAGCGCACGGCCGGTCTGCTCCAGCATGTCCAGCGCGTGCCGCAGCGACAGCCGGCCGGTGCGCTTGAGCACCGAGTTCAGCGGCTCACCGTTGATGAGCTCCATCACCAGGTACGCGGTGCGGCCCTCGCCGTCGAGTTCGGTCTCGCCGTAGTCGTACACGCTCGCGATGCCGGGATGGTTGAGCATCGCGACGGTGCGGGCCTCGGCCCGGAAGCGTTCGACGAACTCGGCGTCGGTGGAGAACTCGGCCTTGAGCACCTTGACGGCGACCCGGCGGCCCAGCCGCGAATCCACGGCCTCCCACACCTGGCCCATACCGCCCGTGGCGATCAGCCGCTGCAGCCGGTAACGACCGGACAGCGTGACTCCAACGCGCGGGCTCATTGCTTGCCCCGCTTCGCTCGCCTGCGCGGACTCATGAACCCTCCCGCAGCGCCGCCGCAATCGTGGCGCGTCCGATCGGGGCGGCGAGTGCGCCGCCGGTGGCCGACAACCGGTCCCCGCCATCCTCGACCAACACCGCGACCGCGACCTTGGGGTCTTGGGCCGGTGCGAAGGCGATGTACCAGGCATGCGGCGGGGTGTTACGGGGGTCCGTCCCGTGCTCTGCCGTACCGGTTTTCGAAGCGATCTGCACGCCGGCGATGGCTCCCTTCTGCTGAGTCACCTGCTCGGCGGCGACCATCAAGTCAGTTAGTGTAGCCGCGACCTGGGGTGACACTGCTCGGCGCTCTTGCTCCGGAGTGGTGGTGCTGATAGTAGCCAGGTCGGGCCCCTTGAGGCTCTCGACGAGGTAGGGGCGCATGGCTATGCCGTCGTTCGCGATTGTTGCGGCCACCTGTGCGTTTTGCAACGGGGTCAGGGCGACGTCACGCTGACCGATGCTCGACATGCCCAGCGCGGCGGCGTCGACGATCGGTCCCGTGGTGGACTCCGCCACCTGCAGCGGGATGGCGGGCGGCGGCGTGTCGAGGCCGAAGGCCTGGGCCATCGCCTTGAGCTTGTCGGTGCCGGTGCTGAGACCGAGTTCGACGAACGCGGTGTTGCAGGACTTCGCGAACGCCTCCTGCAGCGACACGGTGGGTCCTGGTCCGCAGGGCGCCCCACCGAAGTTCTCCAGCGTCGCGGTGCTGTCGGGCAGCGGGGTGCGCGGCGCCGACGTGAGCTGGGTCTGCGGACGTGCCCCGGCCTGCAGCGCGGCGGCCGTGGTGATGACCTTGAACGTCGAACCCGGGGGATAGGTCTCCGAGATCGCACGGTTGAGCAGCGGGGACTGCGGATCGTCGCGCAGCTTCTCCCACGCGTCGGCCTGCGCCGCGAGATCGTGGGTGGCCAGCAGGTTCGGGTCGTACGACGGCGCCGACACCATCGCCAGGATCTTGCCGGTCGACGGTTCGAGCGCCACCACAGAACCGCGGCACGGGCCGTCGCAGCCGTTCTGCATCGCGTCCCACGCGGCCTGCTGTACCTGCGGCTTGATCGTGGTGTCCACGTTGCCGCCGCGCGGGTCGCGGCCGGTGAAGAAGTCCGCGAGGCGACGGCCGAACAGGCGCTCGTCGGAGCCGTTGAGCACGGCGTCCTCGGCACGCTCCAGGCCGGTGCTGGAGTAGCCCAGCGAATAGAACCCGGTGACCGGGGCGTAGGCCTGCGGGTTGGGATACACGCGCAGGTAGCGGAACCGGCCGTCGGTGGATACCGAGTACGCGAGCAGTTGTCCGCCCGCGGTGATCTGGCCGCGCTGGCGCGAGTACTCGTCGAGCAGCACGCGCTGGTTGCGCGGATCGGCGCGCAGACCGTCGGCGGCGAAGACCTGGGTCACGGTGGCGTTGGCCAGAAGCAGCACGATCAACACCATGATCGCGACGGCCACCCGGCGCAGTGAGGTGTTCATACCTTTTCGATCACCTCGGTACTGGCCGCGGCGATCGGCGTCGCGTTCGGCGGCCGGGACGTGGTGATGGGCCTGCGGGCCGCGTGCGAGATCACGACGAGGATCGCGAGCAGCACGTAGTTCGCCAGCAGCGACGACCCGCCGTAGGACATCCACGGCGTGGTGAGGCCGGTCAGCGGGATCAGCCGCGTCACACCGCCGACGACGATGAACAACTGGATCGCCAGTGTCGACGCCAGACCCGCCGCGAGCAGTTTGCCGAAGCTGTCGCGCACTGCGATCGCCGTGCGCAGGCCGCGGATGATGAGGATGGTGTAGAGCATGAGAACGCCTGCCAGACCGACCAATCCGAGTTCCTCACCGATCGCGGCGGTGATGAAGTCGGTGGCAGCGGCCGGTACGGTGCCGGGCTGGCCGTTGCCAAGGCCGGTGCCGAAGATGCCGCCCGTGGCGAAGCTGAACAACGACTGCACCATCTGGTAGCCGGCGCCCTCGGGGTCGGCGAACGGGTCCAGCCACGTCTGCACCCGCACCTGCACGTGCCCGAAGATGTTGTAGGCCACCACACTTCCCGCCGCGAACAGCGCCAGGCCGATGACCACCCAGCTGATCCGTTCGGTGGCGACGTAGAGCAGCACCAGAAACGACGCGTACAGCAGAAGTGAAGTGCCGAGGTCTTTTTCGAAGATCATGATGCCCACCGACGCGGCCCAGGCCACCAGCAGCGGTGCGAGGTCGCGGGGGCGGGGCAGATCGACGCCAAGGACGTGCTTGCCCGCGCTGGTGAACAGGCTGCGCTTGGACACCAGCACCGCGGAGAAGAAGATGAGCAGCAAAATCTTGGAGAACTCGGCGGGCTGAATCGAGAAGCCCGGGAACTGAATCCAGATCTTGGCGCCGTACTGCTCGGAGTACTTGGCCGGCAGCAGCGCCGGAATGACAAGCAGCACAAGGCCGGTCAGACCGAAGACGTAGCCGTAGCGCGACAGCATGCGGTGGTCCTTCAAGAACACCACCACGAGCGCGAACGCCACCACACCGACCAGCGTCCACAGCATCTGCTGGTTGGCGCTGCCGCCGAGGCCGTCGGCGGTCAGCTCACCCTCGGCAAGGTCGAGCCGGTGGATCATCACCAGGCCCAACCCGTTCAGCACGGCGACGACCGGCAGCAGCAGTGGATCGGCGTACGGCGCGAACCGCCGGACCGCGAGGTGCGCGGCGCCGAACAGGGCCAGGTAGCCGACCATGTAGTGGGCCAGATCCCAGGTCACGCCCTGCTCCTGGTTGGCCTCGACGATCAACAGGGCCACGGTGGTGATCAGCGCCGCGAACCCCAGCAGCAGCAGTTCCGCATTGCGCCGGTTCGGGAGCGGCGGCGTGACGGTAACCGGCGACTGGGGTTGCGTCGTCATGACACCGCCCGGCAGTTCGTCCCCGGTTGCGGTGGCGGGGGAGGCAGTGCGGTCACGGTCGGAGACGGTGTCGGCGACGGCGATGCCGGTGGCGGCGGATTCGGCGACCCGGGCGCTCCCGACGGCGCAGGCGCGGCCGTCGTGGTGGGGCTCGGGCTTGGCGGGACCGGGGATTCGCCCGCACCACGGCCGCTGGCGCCGGGCGCCGGTGACGACGGCGGGGCCGGCGGGGGAGCGGGCGCCCGGGTGGTCGTCGTGGGCCGCGGCGGGGCGCACACCGGAAGCAGCGAGCTGCGCGCCAGTTCGCCGATCTGTGCGAACGCCTCGTCGAGGGTGCCACCGGGCAGGCCCGCGACCACCTGGGCGCGTTCGGACGGGCGCATGTCGTTGACGGCCATGAGGCGGCAGCCGAGGTTGTCGCGGTTCTCGTTGGCGCCGATCAGCGACAGTTCGTTGCGCGCGTTGAGGCAGCCCAGCCGGTACGGCTCCTGCAGCGAGATGCCCAGGAAGGAGCCCTGCACGCCGCGCATGATCGACACCGTGCCGTCGTGCTCGGCGACGTAGTAGTTGTTGCGCAGGATCTCGCGGCCGATCGCCAGGCCCGCCACCACGACCAGCACCACCAGCACCGCCGCGATGATCATGCGGCGGCGTGAGCGCGGCTTGCGGGCCGGCTCGGCGGGCTGGGGGATGACGCGCTTGGGCTCGTTGCGGCGCGGGTTGAACGCCGAGGCGCGGCCCGCGGCAGTGTCCGGCGGTGCGGTCTGGTCGTCGTCACCGGAGACCGCGCCGGCCAGGATCGGCTGGGTCTGGCCGTAGTCGTAGTCGACGACGTCGGCGACGACCACCGTGACGTTGTCGGGACCGCCCCCGCGCAACGCCAATTCGATGAGCCGGTCGGCGCTTTCGGCGACATCCTCGATCTGCAGGGCTTCCTTGATGGTCTCCTGGCTGACCGGGTCCGACAGGCCGTCCGAGCACAGCAGGTAGCGGTCGCCGGCCTTGGCCTCGCGCATGATCAGCGTCGGCTCGACCTCGTGGCCGGTGAGCGCGCGCATGATCAGCGAGCGCTGCGGGTGGCTGTGGGCCTCCTCGGCTGTGATGCGGCCCTCGTCGACGAGGGTCTGTACGAACGTGTCGTCCTTGGTGATCTGTGTCAGCTCACCGTCGCGCAGCAGATAGCCGCGGGAGTCGCCGATGTGCACCAGGCCCAGGCGGTTGCCCGCGAACAGGATCGCGGTGAGCGTGGTGCCCATGCCGTCGAGTTCGGGATCGGCCTCGACATGCGCGGCGATCGCGGCGTTGCCCTCGGCCACCGCCTGGTGCAGCTTGCTCAGCAGGTCGCCGCCGGGCTCGTCGTCGTCGAGATGCGCGAGCGCGGCGATCACCAGTTGCGACGCGACCTCACCTGCGGCGTGTCCGCCCATGCCGTCGGCGAGCGCCAACAGTCGGGCACCCGCGTACACCGAGTCCTCATTGTTGGCGCGGACCAGACCGCGGTCGCTGCGGGCCGCGTAGCGGAGAACGAGGGTCATTCTGCTCCTCGCGTGCGCGGGCTCACGGGCGCAGCTCGATTACCGTCTTGCCGATCCGCACCGGCGCGCCAATGGGAACCTTTACTGCTGTTGTCACCTTCGCCCTGTCAAGGTAAGTGCCGTTGGTCGATCCTAGGTCCTCGACGTACCACTCAGAACCTCGTGGCGACAGTCTGGCGTGGCGCGTCGACGCATAGTCGTCGGTGAGCACCAGCGTCGAGTCGTCGGCCCGGCCGATCAGCACCGGCTGGTTGCCCAGCGTGATGCGGGTGCCGGCCAGTGCGCCCTCGGTGACCACGAGCTGCCGCGCCACATGACGCCGCTGCCGGTTGGGCAGCAGCGAGCCGCGAAGGGCCAGCCCACGTCTCACCATCACCGCGCCCGTGGGGGCATAGATATCGGTGCGCAGGATGCGCAGCACCGACCAGATGAACAGCCATAGCAACAACAGGAAGCCGACGCGCGTCAGCTGCAGCACTAACCCCTGCATCTGGCGTCCTCCCCGTGACAGTCCCGTCGGTATCGGTCAGCGGCGACCGTAGGCAACGTCACGATACTTGGACGCCGATGGGCATGCGGGTGAAGCGGGCTGCTTGTCACCCCGATGTGTCCGGTCTCGCGGCGCTCAGTGCACGCGCACGATGATCTCGGAGTGGCCCAGCCGGATGACGTCGCCGTCCGCCAGCTGCCACTCCTGGACCGGTGCGTTGTTCACCGTGGTGCCGTTGGTGGAGTTCAGATCGGAGAGCAACGCCACCTGGCCGTCCCAGCGGATCTCCAGGTGACGACGCGACACGCCGGTGTCGGGCAGCCGGAACTGTGCGTCCTGGCCACGGCCGATCACGTTGGCGCCCTCGCGCAGCTGGTAGGTGCGGCCGCTGCCGTCGTCGAGCTGCAGCGTCACCGTCGTGCCACCGGCCGGATAGTCGGCGCCGTAGCCGCCGCCGTATCCGCCCTGGCCGGCAGGGGCGCCGTAGTCGCCGCCGCCGTACTCGTAGTCACGACCGGCGGGCTCGCCGTATCCACCCTGCTCGGGGTAACCGCCCTGCTCCGGGTAGCCGCGGCCGGGCTGCTGACCGTAATCGGGCTGGCCGTAGTCCGGACGGCCGTAGGCCTGGCCGCCGTAGCCGCCCTGTTCGGGGTAGCCACCCTGCTCGGGATAGCCCTGGCGCGGATCCGGACGGCCGTAGTCGTCGTGGCGCGGGGCCTGCCTGCCGTAGTCGTAATCGGCACCGCCGTAACCGGGCTGGCCGCCGGGAGGCGGTCCGGCCGGGGGACCTGCGGGCGGGTAGCCGCCGGCGGGCTGGCCGTACCCACGGTCGTAGCCGCCGCCCTGAGGCGGCGGGCCGTAACCCGCGGGCGGGCGCTGCTCATAGGACTGCGGCGGGTAGCCGCCCTGGTCCGGGTAACCACCCTGGTCGGGGTAACCACCCTGATCGGGGTAGCCGCCCTGGTCGGGATAACCGCCGCCGCGGGGCGGGTAGCCGCCCTGATCCTGCGGGGGATAGCCACCCTGCTCCGGCGGGTACTGCCCGCCACGCGGATCGTCCTGGCGTCCGTAGCGCTCGTCGTAGTACTCGTCGCCGGGCCGCGCGGGTCCCTGGCCGCCTCGGTAATTCGGGTTATCGGTCATAGGTGGTTCTCCTGATTCTGCGGTGAACGCATGGTCCCGTGGAGCTCGCGCGGATTCGCCAGCGGTCGAATCGGGGTTGACCGCGCCACGCGCGCGGAATTGTCCAGTGTGCAAATTCGGTGATTGCTCGAATCTGACGACCACCTCACCATACGTTTGCCAACCCTGATCATGGATGTATCCCTTCAGATGCTTGGCGAACGTGGTCGAGGTCAGGTCAGTATCGGCCCTTACCTTCTGATAGTCAGTTCCACTGAGGGTAATTACGTAGTCGTTCGGTGCCAAAACTTGGCCACCTGCCACGGTGCGTGCGCGGGTCTCGGCTTCCCGCCGCAGCGCCACCTCGACTTCCTGCGGCACGATCGACCCGCCGAAGACCCGCGCGAAGGCGTCTCCGACCGTGGACTCGAGCTTGCGTTCGATGCGGTCTACCAGACCCATGACACCGCCCGCCTTCACTCGTCGTCGTTCGTTCGTGGCTTCACCACGGCAGCCTCCAACCACCGCGTGTCGCTCTGGCCACACTCTTAACAAGCATGGTATCGGCCGGAACTACCTGTGCGGGAGCAACAGAACTCTGAGAATCAGATCGCCGCTGGTCAGTGACATGATCTTGATGACGCCAACTGTTCGGCCGCGAGGTCCACCCGCGCCTGAGCGGCCGGTTTGGGATCGGGCCGAGCACAGTGATACGCTGCCTCGGTCATTCAGGGCGAGTGGCGGAATGGCAGACGCGCTGGCTTCAGGTGCCAGTGTCCTTCGGGACGTGGGGGTTCAAGTCCCCCTTCGCCCACAGCAGCCAGAGGCCGCGGATTCAGCAGAGTCCGCGGCCTTTGTCGTTGATGGGGTAGTCAGCGGTTCGCGAGTGTGAAATCTCAGCGAAAAAACGGCCGACAAATCGCAGACGTTTCACAGTCGCGGAGTTGGTACCGTCGCGAGGAATGACGACATTCGACTACATCGTCGTCGGCGCGGGCTCGGCAGGCTGCCAGGACCAGGGTTACTGCGGCTACCACGCCGTCGGCACCGCGGCCATGGGTCCCGATGACGACGACGTGCTCGATACACGGCTGCGGGTGCGTGGTGTGGAAGGCCTTCGCGTGGTGGACTGTTCGGCGATGCCGACCATGGTGTCGGGAAACCTGAACGGCCCCATGATGGCGATGGCGTGGCGAGCCGCCGACCTGATCCTGCAGGACCGCTGAGCCCATCTACGCCACGAGCAACAGCACCGCCGTCACCACCATGACCACCGCCGTCGCGAAGTGCACACCCCACGCAGCGGCCTTCGAGCCGCCGTTGGTGAGCACGATCGCGGTGTCGGCAAGCGGAATGACCGTGGCGGCCAACAGCACCCAGCCGAGCAGATGGGTGGCCCCGGCGATCATGAGGACGATGACGATCAGGCCCGAGGCGATGTCGCGGACACCCTTGACGCTCAGGTAGGCGCCGGTGGACCGCTGCGCGAGGTCGGGGACCACGCCGTAGCCGGCGGCCGCGACTCGCGGCGCGACGAGGAACCGCGCTCCGACGACGATGATGGCTGCGGCGATGAGCCCGGACAGTATGTAGGCGGCAGTGGTCATGGCAGTTCCTGTCAGTGGATGGGAGAGCAGGCGGTCGGGTCCAGCGGGATGGCCTGGACGTCGAGAATCTCGGTGACGTCGAAACCGTCCATGTCACACGCGAATTCGCGGCTGGACATGACGCGGTGGGTCAGCTCGTCGGGGTCGGCGGGGTAGTGGATCAGAGCGACCAGGCGGTTCGCGTCCCGATCGGTCCACACGCCGTGTGTGGTGATCCCGAACGTGGCGAACGTGTCGACGTGGCGCGCCCAGTGCACGGTCGCGTACTGATGCAGCGCCGCGGGGGAGCGCAGCGTGTAGATCCTGAGCTGGAACATCTCAGACCGCCAGCACCACGCACAGCGCGGCCACGGCCACACCTTGCAGTACCGCGCGGGCGCCGATGACATGATCCCACTTCTCCTGCAGCGCACGGCCGTTCGACAAGGCCATGCCCGCATCGGCGGCGGCGGTGAGTTGCCGGTTGACCGGCGCGCTCACCCGCAGGTAGAGCGCAAGCCAGACCAGTAACAGCGCCAGGGCGGTCACCGCCGCGAACACCTGCGCCCAGTGCGCAGTCACCGCGGCCAACGCCACGCACGCCGCCGAGGCCACGATCCCGATCACCCCGGGCACGGGCATGCGGTGGTCACCGAACCGGTGCACGTGCCCCATCACGCTCACCAATGCGCCGTCGTCGACCGACGCCAGCGCCGGGCGCAGCACGGCCGCGCAGAAGACATCGGTGCCGTACACCACCGCGGTGCCGAGCACCGCCAGTACAGCGGAGGCCTGGATGAGCAGGTCAAGGTTCATGCTAGCGACGCTAACCCTGAAAGCGGACCGCGTCAATAGCAGCGCTAGCGCATATAGCGCTGCTACCATCGGGCCATGTCCATCGAAGAGCGTCGGGAGCGCGAGCGTGCTGCCCGCCGGGAGCTGATCATCTCCACGGCACGACGACTGGCCGAGGCGGAAGGTTGGCAGGCCGTGACGACGCGACGGCTGTCCGCCGAGATCGAGTACAGCCAGCCGGTGCTGTACAAGCACTTCGCCGGTATGGAGGAACTCGCCGATGCGGTGGCCCTCGACGGTTTCGGCGAGCTCGCCGAAGCGATGCGACAGGCCCGCAGAGGCGACGACCACCCGGACCATGCAGTCACCCGAATCGCGCAGGCCTATCTCGATTTCGCGCGCGCTAACCCGGCCGTCTACGACGCGATGTTCGCGCGCACGACAAATCTGCGCTTCGCCGCCGACGACACTCCGTCACCGCTCACCGAGGCCTTCGCGCAGTTGCGTGACGCCGTGGGCCGAAACGAAGACGCCGATACACTCACCGAGGTGCTGTGGGCCGCGCTGCACGGCCTGGTGATGCTCGGCCGGACTGGGCGGCTGCGGCCCGACCACGAAACCGAGCGTCTGCAACTGCTGGTCGATCGGATGTCCAGGTGAGCTGGAACCCGTGCCCTACGCTGACAGCCCCAGCGTGTAGGCCGTCATCGACAACGAACCGTAGGTGTACCCGCTGACCAGCGTGTCGACGGAATCCATACTCCCCGAGGCGATTCCGGCGAAGTACAGGAACGGGATGAAGTGGTCGGGAGTGGGGACGGCCAGCGCGTAATCGCGGTGCGCGTCGAGCGTCGCGACCTCGGCGGGGGAGTCGAG
>Ga0180218_1000355_pt1 | contig 50704 bp, 48 predicted proteins | sample eDN3rd37CKraftBY_FD_151334 | JGI IMG/M metagenome (GOLD analysis project Ga0180218, IMG submission 151334) | Enriched backyard soil microbial communities from Emeryville, California, USA - eDNA 3rd pass 37_C Kraft BY (version 2) (version 2) | ecosystem: Environmental > Terrestrial > Soil >... | reverse complement strand
GTCTCCACGGTGGCGGGATCGACCTTCGCGAACGCGTCGTCGACCGGCGCGAAGACGGTGAATTCACCCCCGTTGAGGGTGTCCACGAGGTTCACGTCCGGGTTGAGCTGCCCGGAGACCGCTGCGGTCAGCGTCGTCAGGACCGGCACGTTCCCGGCGGCGGTGGCGACCGGCTGCTGTGCGAGCTCTTCGATCGAACCGGGTCCGGTCGGTACCTGCTCGGCGTAGGCGGCGCAGCCCGGGCCCACGAGCCCGGATGCCGCAGCCTCCGCGGTGGTCGTCGTTTCCATCGACGACATCGCCGAGGTCGCTGCCGAAGTCGCCGACTCCGTTGCGGAGTCGGAGTCGTCGGACGAGCACGCCGACAGACCCATCACTGCTGCGGCGCCGATTCCGATCAGTGCCATGCTCTTTCGCGTTCGAATAGCCATCGTTCGTCTTCCTTCCGTGGCGAGGGCCCGGGGGCTCCGTCGATCGGGTGTGTCACCGGTCATTCGCCACCGGTCAGGGGGCGGATGGGTCGGATCCGAAAGTTTTTTTCGAGAGCCGTTTCCGGGGCGGGTTTCTGCGGTGAGCCATCCGCCGCGTCTGCGGCTCCGAATGGCGGTCATGGAGATTCCTTCGAGCCGGGTCCGTGCCCACGTGCTGGTGCTGCCCGGCGGCAAGCCGGCGAGTACCGCGACCGCCCGGTGGTGGCACCTGTCGCAGCTGCGGATGTCGCTGCTCACCGAGTCTCTGCGGCTGCGTCTTTCCGGCACCGGCATCACGGTCCGTCAGGTGCAGTACACGGTGCGGGGCTGGAACGGGAGCGTGCGCAGCCCCGTGCAGGACGGTCTGCGCGCCCTCGACGAGATCCGCCGCCGGCGGCCCGATGCGCCCATCGGACTCGTCGGACATTCGATGGGCGGTCGTGCCGTCGCGCACCTCGCCGCGCACCCTCAGGTCGAGGCGGTGGTGGCGCTGGCTCCGTGGTGGCCGGACAACGACGGCGCCCTGATCCCGCCGGGCCGGCGGCTCCTGGTCGCCCACGGCACCGCGGACACGTGGACCGACCCGTCGGTCGCCGAGGCCCAGACGGAGGCCGCCCGCCGCCGCGGCGTGGATGCGACCTGGCTGCCGTTCCCCGGCGCCGGTCACTTCCTGCTCACCCGGCCCGAGCGCTGGCACGCCCTGACCGCCGATTTCCTGTCCGACGCCCTGACCCCGCCCACCCACTCCCCCGGAGGCTCCCGTGAAGCATGACCGGCCCCGTTCCGTCGCCGTGATCGGCAGTGGCGTCGCGGGCCTGACCGCGGCCCACGTCCTCGCCCGCCGCGACCGCGTCACGCTCTTCGAAGCCGACGCGCGTCTCGGCGGCCACGCCCACACCCACGACGTCGACCTCGGGAACGGGGTGCGGGTGCCGGTGGACACCGGGTTCATCGTGCACAACGACCGCACCTATCCGACGTTGCTGCGACTGTTCGACGAACTGGGCGTCGCCACGCAGGACACCGACATGTCGATGTCCATCCGGTCCGACGCGACCGGACTCGAATACGCGGGCGCAAAGGGTCTGCCCGGCCTGTTCCCCGACCTGCGCTCGCTGAGCCGCCTCCGCTACCTGCACATGCTCAGCGAGGTCGTCCGGTTCCATCGCCTCGCCCGTGCCCTGCTCGCCGAGAGCGGTGACCCCGGAGACGTCACTCTCGCGGAATTCCTCGCCCGGCATCGCTTTTCGCGGTACTTCGAGGAACACTTCATGACGCCGCTGGTCGCGGCGGTCTGGTCGTGCGATCCGGTGCAGGCCACCCGCTATCCGGCACGCTATCTGTTCACCTTTCTCGAACACCACGGCATGCTCACCGTCTTCGGATCACCGACGTGGCGCACCGTGACGGGTGGCTCGGCCCGCTACGTCGAGAAGATCGCCGCCGGGCTCGACGAAGTGCTCGTCCACACCCCCGTGCACCATGTCGAACGCACCGGCGACGGTGTCCGCGTGGTCGCCGGGGACGGGGACGCACGCGCCTTCGACGCCGCGGTCATCGCGACACACCCCCGGCACGCCCTGGCGATGCTCGCCCGTCCCACCACCCTCGAGCAGCAGGTTCTCGGCGCGATGCCGTACTCCGTCAACCACGCCCAGCTGCACACCGACACGTCGCTGCTGCCCCGCGCCGAACGCGCCCGGGCGTCGTGGAACTACCTGATCCCCCGCGACGGCGACGGCAGCGGCTCGGTGGTCGTCACCTACGACATGACCCGGCTGATGCGGATCTCCACCGTCACCGATCGGCGTTTCCTCGTCACGCTCGGCGGCGCCGACCGCGTCGACCCGGAGAAGGTGATCGCCGAGATGACCTACGAACACCCGTTGTACACACCGGAATCGGTGGCAGCGCAGCAGCGTCTTGCGGAACTCGGCAGCCCCACACTCGCTTTCGCCGGCGCTTATCACGGCTGGGGATTCCACGAGGACGGCGCGCGTTCCGGCGTCGAGGCGGCACGTCGTCTCGGTGTCGAATGGGACAGCGCCCCCACGAAGTTCCCGCACGCCGAGGCGGAGGTGCTCGCGCCATGACCACCCCGTCGCTCTACCGGACCCGGATCCGGCACACCCGCCACGCCCCGATCCGGCACGGCTTCGAATACCGCAGCTACAGCTGGTTCGTCGACCTCGACGACCTCCCCCGGCTCCCGCTGTGGTTGCGGCCCTTCGCGCGTTTCGACCCCGCCGACCATTTCGACGATCCGCAGCCGCGGGCGACACTGCGCGACGCCCTCGACGCCTACCTCGCGGAGCACGGCGTCGACCTGCGCGGCGGGCGGGTGACCGCCCTGCTCAACGCCCGGGTGCTCGGCTACGTGTTCAACCCGCTAAGCCTGTTCTGGTGCCACGACGACACGGGCGCTCTCGTGTGCGTGGTCGCCGAGGTGCACAACACGTACGGCGGCCGCCACTGTTACCTGGTGCGCACCGACGCCACGGGTCGCGCCGAGGTCGACAAGGCGTTCTACGTCTCCCCGTTCAATCCCGTCGACGGCCGCTACCACCTGTCCGTCCCGGAACCGGGGAACGAGCTGAAGGTGGCGGTCATCCTGCACCGGAACGGGTCGATCCCGTTCACCGCGACGATGCGAGGCCGGGCACAGCGGGCGACCGCCGCCACCGTCGCGGTCGCACAGCTCACCGATCCTCTTGCGCCGCTGATGGTCTCGGCCCGTATCCGACGGCAGGGCATCACCCTGTGGCTGCGCAGACTGCCCCTCGTCCCCCGGCCCACCGGCCACCGTCTCCAGGAGGAAGTCCGATGACCGCACCGGAACTCGACGACACCGCACCCGTCGTGGATGCGCACCGCTGGCCCGACATCGCCGGCGTCCGCGCCGACCGGCACGCACGGGTGGCCGGTGCGGTCGCCGACCGCCTGTTCCGCCGCGCCGCGTCCCGGCTGGATGTGCGCGTGGAATATCCCGACGGCACCGTGGTCGGTGCCGCAGCGCGGGGGCGGATCCTGCCGCGCATGATCATCCGCCGGCCCGAGGCATTCGCCCGGCGCCTCGGGACCGCGGGGCTCATCGGATTCGGCGAGGCCTACATGGCCGGGGACTGGGCGGCACCCGACCCGGTCGCGGTGCTCACCCCCTTCGCGGCCGAGGTCGACCGGTTGATCCCCCGCCCGCTGCAGCGACTGCGCCGCCTGTTCGTCGCCGGCCACCCTGCCGCGGAACGTAACTCGGAGAAGAACACCCGCTCGAACATCTCCCGCCACTACGACCTGTCCAACGACCTGTTCGAATCGTTCCTCGACGAAACCCTGACCTATTCGAGCGCCCTGTTCGACGAATTCCCGGCCCGCTGGGACGACCTCGCACAGGCACAGAGGCGCAAGATCGACCGCCTGCTCGACGCCGCGCGCGTCGGCCCCGGCACACGTCTTCTCGAAGTCGGCACGGGCTGGGGAGAGCTGAGCCTGCGGGCGGCGCAGCGCGGGGCGCAGGTCCGATCGGTGACGCTGTCGAGCGAACAGCAGGAACTCGCGCGCCTCCGCATCGCCGAGGCCGGGCTCGGCGACGCGGTGCAGATCGATCTGCTCGACTACCGCGCGATCGACGGCGAGTACGACGCCATCGTGTCGGTGGAGATGATCGAGGCCGTCGGTTACGACTATTGGCCCACCTACTTCCGCGTCCTCGACCGGCTGCTGCGTCCCGGCGGGCGCGTCGCCCTGCAGGCGATCACCATGCCGCACGAGCGGATGCTGGCGACCCGCGACACCTACACGTGGATCCACAAGTACGTCTTCCCCGGCGGGCTGCTGCCGTCCACCGAGGCGATCGAGACGATCACCCGGGACCACACGTCGCTGCGCACCGTCGACCGTCTCGGCTTCGGTGAGCACTACGCCGAGACGCTGCGGTTGTGGCGCGAACGGTTCACCGCGAAAAGCGACCGGGTCACGGCGCTCGGATTCGACGCGACCTTCCGCCGGATGTGGGATTTTTATCTCGCCTACTCGGAGGCCGGTTTCCGCTCCGGCTACCTCGACGTCCAGCACATCGTTCTCGCGAAGGAGGCCCGGCCGTGAGCGCCTGGAGCAGTTTCCTCACCGTCACGCTGGTCAGCCTTGCCGGGCTCGCGGTCCTGCAAGCGGCCACGTTCGCCGTCGGGCGCCGGATCGGCCGGTACAACGTCGTCGACGTCGCGTGGGGCGCGGGCTTCGTGTACGTCGCCGCGGTCGCGGCGGCGCTCGGCAGCGGCGACCCGGTCCGCCGTGTGCTGCTGCTCGTGCTCGTCGCCCTGTGGGGTGTGCGGCTGACCTGGCACATGCACCGCAAGTCCGCGGGCAAGGGCGAGGACCCGCGGTACACGGCTCTGCTGAACCGGGCCGGCGGCGCCTCCGTCGGCAACGGGGCGAGCGAAGCGACGGGAATCGCGATCGTGGTGCGGAAGATCTTCGTCACCCAGGGAGCCGCGCAGTGGTTCGTCTCCCTGCCGATCCAGGTGTCCGCGGTCGCCGGACCCACCCGCGGTCTCGGCACGGTCGCGCTGGTCGCCGGTGTGGTGCTGTGGGCTGTGGGGTTCGTGTTCGAGGCGGTCGGCGACCGGCAGCTGCGCGCGTTCAAGGCCGACCCCGCCAACCGCGGCCGGATCATGGATCGTGGGCTGTGGGCGTGGACCCGTCATCCGAACTACTTCGGTGACGCCACGGTGTGGTGGGGCCTGTGGCTGATCGCCGCGAGCGTGTGGCCGGGTGTGCTCACCGTCGCCTCGCCCGCGATCATGACGTACTTCCTGGTGTACGCCACCGGTGCGCGGCTACTGGAGCGCTCGATGTCGCAGCGCCCGGGCTACCCCGAGTACCAGCAGCGCACCTCGTACTTCCTTCCGCGGCCCCCGCGCCGCGCGCTCGACGGAGCTGAGAGTCATGTTCGCCCCCGCGCCACCGGTTGACCCCGCACGCTTCCGTCGCCGAAGCGAGTTGAGCTGCCCGATTCGCCCAGCTAGGCTTTCCGGCGATGAGCGGACACGGCCGATGACGGACGTCGGCGGCGGCACCGACACACTCGACGGACTCCTCGCGAAGATCGCGACGGAGGACCGGTCGGCCTTTGCCGAGTTCTACGACCTCACGCGCGCCCGCGCCTACGGCATGGTGCTGCGGGTGCTGCGCGATCCGGGATACAGCGAGGAAACGCTGCAGGAGGTCTACCTTCAGGTGTGGCGCACGGCCTCCGGGTTCGATCCCTCCCAGGGTTCGGCGCTGTCGTGGCTGATCACCCTGGCCCACCGTCGGGCGGTCGACCGGGTCCGTTCCGAACAGTCCGGCGCCGACCGGGAGGCCCGCTACGGGGCACTGTCCACGGACCCGGCGTTCGACGCGGTGAGCGAGGAGGTGGTGCGCCGCGACGACACGCAGCAGGTCGCGGACTGCCTCGGTACGCTCACCGAGCTGCAGCGACAGTCGGTCGAGCTCGCGTACTACAACGGCCTGACCTACCGGGAGGTGTCGGAACAACTGTCCGCCTCGCTCCCGACCGTCAAATCGAGAATCAGGGACGGATTGCTCCGTCTGCGGAATTGCCTTGGGGGTGAGCAGCGATGACGAACAGCACCCATGCCGATTTCGGCGGTGACGACCTTCTCGATCTCGCCGCGGTCTACGCCCTCGACGCGGTTTCGGATTCCGAACGCGACGAGATCGACGCGCGCGTCGCCGCCGCGAGCCCCGAGGTGGCCGCCGCATTCGAGCGGGAGGTCCGCGAGGTCCGGGAGGCGATGGCGCAGGTCTCCGCCGTCGGCGCCGTGGAACCACCCGAACGGGTCCGGCAGCGTTTGCTCGAAACCATCGACACCACAGGCACTTCCGCGCCGGAGGCGACGTCTCGGCCGATTTCGCTCGAGCAGTACCGCAATCGGCGACGGAACTTTCTGCTGGCCGCCGCGGCGGCCGTGATCGTCGCGGTCGGTGCCATCGGCGTCGGATCGTGGGTCCGGCAGGACGTCACCCCTCCCCCGACGTCCGCGCAGATCCTCGCGGCCGACGACGTGCGCACCACGTCGGGCTCCATCGAGGGCGGCGGCACCGCGACCGTCGTGTACTCGAAGGAGGTCGACGCCGGGGTCCTGGTGATGAACAACGTGACCCCGCCGAGCGAGGGCACCGTCTACCAGATGTGGCTGATCGGCCCCGAGGGCATGACCTCCGCCGGCACCATGACCCCCGACGACGTCGCCCCGTCGACGACGGCCGTGCTCGACGACATCTCCGGCGCAACCGCATTGGGATTCAGCGTCGAACCGACCGGCGGATCCACCCAGCCGTCGAGCATCTTCGCCGAACTGCCGTTGACCTGACCCGGAGCCATCCGCGCGGTATCCGCGCGCCGGGAAGTCACCGGCGCGCGGCATGCATCGCGCTCTTGTCTCGGCCGTCGGCGGCTGCTGGTCAGGGAGTCAGGACGCTGCGCGGCGGGCAGGCAGGACCCATCGGTCCGACCGGCACCCAGTCGAAGGCTCTGCGTTCTCCGTGCCGCTTCAACCAGAACTCGTCGCGAATCTTGGCGACGGTCGACGTCCAGCTGAGAGCTTCCTTCAAACCCTGGACACGGAACCACTCCTGCGTACCGGCCGACAGCTCTTGGACGAAGTCGCCGGGCTGTTGCATCGCCATGCCGGCGTATCTGGAATACGCTCCCCTGCTGCCCTTTCCGACGAACACATCAGGGTAGAGCTCACAGGCCAGCTCCCCAAGCGACTTGATGCGATGCGACGCCCGCACCGCGAACTCCACGGTCCGCTTGTCCCTTCGCAGCGATGCCCAGTCGACGTCGGGACGCACGAGCGGACCGGGCCCGGCCACAGGAGCCCACCGACGCTGGGTTCGCTGCTCGAGCCGCTTCGCAGCCCTGCGATCGCCGGACAACACCTCGATCCAGTCGACCGCAAGCTCGATCGCCTCGTCCTCGACGACGAAGACCGTGTCGTCGTCCACCGGCTCGATCCCGGCGAGGATTAGCGCATCGTCCACCACCGCCTTCGCGGTCACGGAAACCTGCCCCAACTCGTCGACGAAGAGATCGGGGTGGACCTCGCACGCCGCCACCCCGGTCGACGTGACCCGGTGAGTGGCCTTGACCTCGAACACGATTTACCGCAAATCCTTTTCTGTCCTCCCCGGATAGGGTCCCACCCGGGTACAGGAATTCGACGCCGGACACGCGGCCATCCCCTCGAGCCGCGCGGCGCGAAGACAGCAGCGCGCGGCATGCATCGCGCTGCTGTCTTGCCTGTCAGCGGTTGCGGGCGCACGACGGCAGCGGTCCACAGATCACAACAACCCGTGCTCGTGCGCGTAGGCCGCGGCTGCGGTGCGGGAGGTGACGTCGAGCTTCGTGAAGATGTTGCTCAGGTGCCGGGCCACCGTCTTCTCGCTCAGCACCAGCCGCTCGGCGATCTCCGGATTGCTGCAGCCGGTGGCGACGAGGCGAAGCACCTCGACCTCGCGTTCCGTCAGCCCGCCCGGCAGACCGTGCCGCAGCATCCGGTCGACATCCCGGCCGTCGGGTACGGCACCCAACCGGTCGAATATCCCACGGGCCGCGGTCAATTCCGCCCGAGCCGAGTACTCGTCGCCGATCTCCCGGACGGCGGTCCCGACGAGCACCCGCGACCGGGCGGCTTCGTAGGGTGCGTCGAGGTCCGTCCAGATCCGGCAGGCGTCCCGTGCGGAGCGGAGCGCGGATTCCGTTTCACCCGAAGCGAGTTCGACGATCCCGCAGGCGTACGCGGCCATCGCCCGCAACCCGATGCACCCGAATCCGGCGGACAGCTCCGTCAGTTCCCGGGCGGCGGTGCGTGCCTCGTCGATCTGGTGCCCGCCGGTCAGCACTTCCACGGCGGCCGGTAGCAACCGCAATCGCCGCACGGGATCCGGGGTTTCCGCGAGAAGCCTGCGGACCGCCGCGACAGCCTGGGATGTTCTCCCCCGGCACGACCACAGGAGAGCGAGACCCGGTTGGGGTTCGTAGCCGAGAACGGATGCTTCGGTGAACGCGGCCTCGGCCCCGTCGTACTCGCCTCGGATCCGTAGCACGTCGCCCTGTTCGGCCAGTGCGAGCCCGGCAGCTCCCGGGGTTCCGGTTTCCGCGTATCTCTGTGCAGCATGGGCGAATTCGTCGATCGCTTCCGGGAATGCCCCGTGCAATCGCAGGATCTGCCCGCGGTGGACCGCACACTGGCCGGTGAACGGGACCAGGGACGGCTGGGCTTCGCACCACCTGGTCAGGGCGGACGTCCACGACTCGGCCCGGACGAAGTCGGCCACCTCCTGGCAGGCCTCGATCATGGAGCAGTAGATCATTCCCGCGACGATCGGCGACACCTCGGAAGCCGCGACCCCGACCATCGCCTCGTCGAGCAGATCGAGCCCCTCGGGCACGTGCCCGGAATACATCAGCATGCGCCCTCTGCCCATCAGGCCCAACGCGATCAGGTCGGCGTTCCCGCTGCGGGACCCGGCGTCGCTCATCCGGTTCGCGGCGACCTCCGCACCTGCGATATCGCCGCCCGCGAGGTGTCGATGCATTTCGAACAACGAGAGGAAGCCCGTCGCCACGTCGTCGGACCGGTCCCCCAGCAGGCGCTGCGCCCTCGCGACCCAGCCGCCGGCCACGGCCATCTCCCCGCGCAGGCTCAGCACGAGGCACAACCAGCAGGCGAACCGAACCGCGCCGAGCGGGTTGCACTGCCGCACCTCGGCCGCATAGCCGCGCTGGAACGCGCGGACGGCGGCGTCGACTTCGCCGGAGAGAAAGGCCGCAGTGGCCAGGTCGTCGAGGTCCCCGGCGTCGAGGGTGCCGGCGCAGGAGAGCCGATCGAACGCCACGACCCATTCGCGGCGTTCGAACGCCTCACGTGCCCGCGCCAGATCCTCCACGATGCCCATCGCGCGTCCTCCATCTCGGAGGATACGCGCGGTGGGGTCAGGCAGCGGCGGGTTGCGAAGCCACCTCGGCGCGACGCGCACTGATCGTCCGGGCCAGGAACTCGGCGTCGTAGCCGACACCGGGCAAGACCATCGACCCGAATCCGTACTGGAACGAGAGCCCGCAGAAGTACAGACCCGGTGCGTCCGCGACCACGCCGCGCATTTCCTTCGGCCAGCCGTCGTCGCCGAACACGGGCAGATCGATCCAGTCGAAGACCTGACGGAAACCGGTGCACCACACCACATTCCTCACGTCGACGACGGTCCCGTCGGCGAGTAGCGGAAGGCCGTCCTGGACACCCACGACCCGGTCGAGCACGCGCGTGACACCGCGGTCACGGAGATCCTGCCGCTTGACCCGGATCATCGGCCCACCGTGGAATCGGATCTCGGGCATCGCCTTGCGCCCGATCGGCGTCCGCCGCGTGAGCACATGCTTGGCCACGAACACGAGCGCGGGGAAGACCACCCGGAACCCCGGGCTTTCCGGGCGTACCGGGAGCTGGCCGCAATCCCGGCCACAGAGGGTCGTGGGATGGCTCGCGGCGACCTCGTAGGCGATGTCGGTGCCCGAGTGGGAGGCGCCGACGACGAGGACCGGCCCGGGCCGGAGCTGCGCGGGACGGCGGTACTCGCTCGAGTGGAGCTGCCGGATGGACGGATCGAGGTCGACGGCGAAGTCCGGCAGCTTCGGTGTGCGTCCGAAGGTGCCGGTGGCGACGACGACGTTCTCGGCGGTGATCCTCCGGTCCCCGCAGTCGAGGACGTAGCCGTCGTCCGACGCGGAGAGCTTCTCGACCCGGGTGCGCATGCGGACCGGCAGCTCGAACGTCTCGGCGTACGAGTTCAGGTAGCCGGCGACGTCATCCTTGCCGGGGAACGTCCACGGCCCACCCGGAAAGCGCAGTCCCGGAAGGCTGTCGTATTTCGTCGGGGTGTACAGCCGGAGGGTGTCCCACTGGTTGCGCCAGTGGTCACCGATGTGGTCGCTCGCATCGACGATCAGAAACGGCCGCCCCCGGCGACGGAGGTGGTAACCCGTGGACAGACCGGCCTGGCCTGCTCCGATGATGACGGTTTCGACATGTTCGGTGGTCATGGGAACCTCCGCGTGAGTACTACTGTGAACGTCTCTCACGCTAGGAGCGCAGGCCGATCCGCCGCCTCGGGCGAATTACCCAACTCCGGGACCGGCACATGGGTAGATCATCCGGCCGGACCTACCGGCGCGCCGAGAAGACAACAGCGCGCGGCATGCATCGCGCTCCTGTCTAGGCCGTCAGCGGCTAGAGGCACGCTACGACGGACGGGTGCCGACCACCACGGTGGCGTCGTGCTCCTCCGAAACCCGAACTGTCGCAGCGAGACCGACTTCGGTGAAGGTCGCGATCGCAGTGTCCACCTGGGATTCCCCGATCTCCATCAGCAACCGCCCACCCGGCGCGAGCCAACCGGGGGCCTCGGCCGCCAGGCGGCGGTGCACGTCGAGCCCGTCGCCGCCCCCGTCCAGCGCGACCAGCGGTTCGTGCAGCCGCGCCTCGGGCGGCATGAACGCGACCGCGTGCGACGGCACATAGGGCGCGTTCGCGACGAGCACGTCGATGCGCCCTGCGATCGACGCGGGCAGCGGCGCGCACAGGTCGCCGGTGAACACGCGGCCGCCGAAGCGCTCGATGTTGCGTCGGGCGCACCGCACGGCGACCGGATCGACGTCCACGGCGTACAGGTCGATCCTCGCGACCGAGTGAGCCAGCACCGCCCCGACCGCACCCGAACCGCAGCACATGTCGACGACGACGTCGCCGGGCATCAGTTTCTCGGCCGCGCAGCGGGTGAGGAACTCGGTGCGGCGACGCGGCACGAAGACCCCCGGCTCGACCACGATGCGCAGTCCGCAGAACTCGGCCCAGCCCAGGACGTGCTCGAGCGGCATGCCGTCGACGCGCCGGGCGACGAGTTCGGACAGTTCCTCCGGGCTTCGGGCCGCGACGGCGAGCAGGTCCGCTTCCTCCTCGGCGAACACGCACCCGGCCGCGCGCAGTCGGTCGATCAGGTCGGTGCGGGACCGATCCGGGGACGGTGTGGCGGCCACGCCACACCCTAACGCGGTTCGTGTCCCGAAAAGGGAGCCCGGCAACACCCATCCGCGGCCGGTACGGCTCCGAATGCCCCTCGTCCACGCGGGCACGGCAGGATAGTTCACGCGGCGAAGGGCCACCGACTTCAGGAGGAACGCTTGACGACCACGACGACACCACCGAAGCGCCCGACGAGGCGACTCCGCTGGTTGCTACCCGCACTGCTGTTGCTCGTGTGGCTCGCGATCGCCGGGGGCGGCGGTCCGTTCGCCGGGAAGCTCAGTGAGGTCGCGCAGAACGGCAACAGCGCGTTCCTGCCCGCGTCGGCCGAATCGACCCGCGCGGATCAGCTGTATGCGGAGTTCACGTCCACGAACGCGGTGCCCGCCATCGTCGTCGCCGAACGCGAATCCGGGATCACCCCCGACGACCTGGCGTTTCTCGCCGCCGAGTCGGTGGGTCCGCCGCCGATTCCGTCGCAGGACGGTCAGGCCGCCCAGCTGATCGTGCCGATCGACGCGGAGACCGACGTCGGCGAGGTGGTCGAGGAACTGCGCGACCGGTTGGCGTCCCCGCCGGACGGGCTGACCGTGCACGTCACCGGCCCGGCCGGGCAGATCGCCGACCTGTCCGCTGCGTTCGCCGGGATCGACGGGATGCTGCTGCTCGTCGCGGGTGGTGTGGTGCTGCTGATCCTGTTCGTGGTCTACCGCAGCCCGATCCTGCCGTTCGTCGTGATCATCTCGGCGGTGTTCGCGCTCGCTCTGGCCAGCCTCGCGGTGTACATGCTCGCGGACGCCGGCGCGATCGCCCTCAACGGGCAGAGCCAGGGCATCCTGTTCATCCTCGTGTTCGGTGCCGCCACCGACTACGCCCTGCTGCTGGTCGCGCGATACCGTGAGGAACTGCGTGCGGTGGAGGACAAGTACGAGGCGATGCGCACCGCGTGGCGGTCGACGCTCGAGCCGATCGCCGCGTCCGCCGCGACGGTCATCGCGGGTGTGCTGTGCCTGCTGCTGTCGGATCTGAACTCGAACCGCGGTCTCGGACCGGTCGCCGCGATCGGTATCGCCGCGTCGTTCGTCGCGTCGATGACGTTCCTGCCCGCCGCGCTGGTGCTGCTCGGCCGCTCCGCGTTCTGGCCGTCCCGCCCGAAGGCCGATCCCCAGGCCGACCGCGGCGATCTCGCGTCGGCGCACCGGTTCTGGAATTCGATCGCCCAGAAGGTCGGCGCCAACCCGAGGCCGATCTGGATGGTGTGCAGCGTCGTCCTCGTCGGGTTCGCGCTGCTGCTGCCGCAGTTCAAGGCCAGCGGTGTCGCATCGTCGGATCTGTTTCTGCTCCAGACCGATTCGTCGTCCGGTCAGGAGATCCTCGGTGAACACTTCGATGCCGGCAGCGGTTCGCCCACGGTGATCGTCGCCCGCGAAGGCGCACTCGAAGCGGTCACGTCGGCCGCTCGCGTCGAGGGCGTCACCACGGTCACCCCGGTGGCCGGTCCCGACGGTGCCCCGACGGTCGTCGACGGCCGGATCGCGGTGCAGGCCACGCTCTCCGATCCCGCCGACTCGCTCGAGGCCGAGGACACCGTCGAACGCATCCGCGACGCCGTGCACGCCGTTCCGGAGGCGGAGGCCCTCGTCGGCGGTACCACCGCCGTCGATCTCGACACGAAGGACACCGCGACCCGCGACCGCACCGTCATCATCCCGGTGGTCACGGCGGTGGTGCTGCTGATCCTGATCCTGCTGCTGCGGGCGATCGTCGCCCCGGTGCTGCTGATGATCACCGTGATCGTTTCGTACGCGGCAACCCTCGGGGTGTCGTCGCTGCTGTTCAACCACGTGCTCGACTTCCCCGGCGCGGACCCGGTGGTGCCGCTGTTCGGGTTCGTGTTCCTCGTCGCGCTCGGGATCGACTACAACATCTTCCTCATGACCCGCGTCCGTGAGGAGAGCGCACGGGTCGGCACCCGGGAGGGCACGCTGCGTGCGCTGACGGTGACCGGCGGCGTCATCACGTCGGCCGGTGTCGTGCTGGCCGCCACGTTCTCGGCACTCGCGGTGATCCCGCTGCTGTTCCTCGGACAGCTCGCGTTCATCGTCGCCTTCGGTGTGCTCCTCGATGCGCTGCTCGTGCGATCGCTGCTGGTCCCGGCGCTGACGATCGACATCGGCAAGCGGATCTGGTGGCCCAGCAAGCTCGCGTCGCGGGACGGGGCGGACTCCGGGACGGGAACTCGCGATCCCGTACCGGCCGTCAACGGCTAGATTCGATAAAGGTTCACCATGTCCGCCGGGTCCGGAAGGGCCCGGCGGGCGTCACGCGACGAACGCAGGAGGACGTGTGTTGAACACCGATGGCGGCTTGGGCAGGTCCGAAGCTGCCGTGGTGTCCCTGCTCCTGATCGAGGACGATCCCGGCGACGCTCTGCTCGTCGAGGAGATGGCCTCGGACGCGGTGATCGACTTCGGCATCGTCTGGGCACAGTCGCTCGACGAGGCCCGCACCCGGCTCGGCACAACCCGGCCCGACTGCATCGTGCTGGATCTGAACCTGCCCGACGCGCACGGTCTCGACGCTCTCGAGGCCGTGCAGAAGTACGCACCCGGTGTGCCGGTGATCGTGATGACGGGCCTCGCCGCGGAACAGGCCGGGCTCACCGCGGTCGCCGAGGGCGCCCAGGACTACCTGATCAAGGGTGTCGTCGACGCGGAGCTGCTCACCCGCTCGGTGCGTTACGCGATCGAACGCAAACGGGCCGAACACGCGGCCGCCGCGCTGCAGGCAAGTGAACAGCGCTCCCGCGAGAACGCCCGGCTCGAACGCGGTCTGCTTCCGGTTCCGTTGCTGCGCAGCGAAAATGTGGATGTGGTGACCCGGTACCGGACCGGCCGGGCCGGCGGTCTGCTGGGTGGCGACTTCTACGATGTCGTCGAAACCCGTGACGGCGCCGTGCACGTGCTGATCGGCGACGTCTGCGGCCACGGCGCCGACGAGGCGGCGCTCGGCGTCAACCTGAGAATAGGCTGGCGCACAATGGTTCTCGGTGGTGTCGACGTCGAGACGAAGATGAACACACTGGAACAACTGCTCGTCGCCGAACGCCCGCGGTCGCACATCTTCGCGACCGCGACCAGCGTGGTCCTCTCCGCCGACCGCCGTTCGATCGAGGTGGTGCGCGCCGGGCATCCGGGGATCCTGTTGCGCACCCCGGACGACGTCCAGTGGCTCGAGGTGCCCGGCGGACCGGCGCTGGGCCTGCGCAAGCAGAGCGGCACGTGGCGGAAGACCACGATCGAGATCGACGAACGGACCGGACTGGTGCTGTTCACCGACGGACTGTTCGAGGCGAGGGTCGGCGAACTGGACCGGCTCGGCGAGGACGGCCTGCTCGAGTACGCCAGCGAACTCGGAATCGACTGCAGCGGAGAGAAATTCGTAGATTCCTTGATCGCCCACGTGGAAACGCTCGCGGCACCGCACGGCGGGCTGAGCGACGATGTCGCGGTCCTGCACGTGCAATGGGCGGGCGAGGACGGCCGCTCGTGACGACTCCGACCCCCCAGGCCGCCGCGGGCACGAAACTGACGGTGCAGGCCTGGTTCAACCTGATCCTGGCGATCATGACGCTGCTCGTCATCGCCGGCGCCACAGCGGGCGCGGCGGCGCTCGGCGCGAACTCGCGCGTCACCGACGACCTGACGGACCGCCTCATGCCGGCCCGCTCGGCCGCCTATCAGCTGCAGAGTGCGCTGGTGAACCAGGAGACCGGCGTGCGCGGCTACGCCCTCACCGCGGACGAGACCTTCCTCGCCCCCTATCGGGACGGCCTGCAGATCGAGCAGCAGTCCGAGGACCGGATCCGGGAACTGCTCGAGGGCCGGCCCGACCTGCTCGCCGATCTCGACGCCCTCGAACGGACCGCCCAGGAATGGCAGTCCACCTTCGCGGAACCCCTGCTCGCCGCTCCGGCACCCGATCCGGCGTTCTACGAGCGCGGCAGGGACCTGTTCGACGAGCTCCGCGCGAGTTTCGACCAGCAGAACCAGCACCTGACCGAGGCGGTGGACGACGCGCGGGCGGAGATCGATCGCGCGCGCACGATGCGCAACGTCGTGTACGCGGCCCTGGCCATCGTGCTGGTGGTCGCGGCAGGCATCTTCGCCGTGCTTGTGCGCGTTGCTGTCACCGAACCGCTGGCGCGGCTGGCCGCGTCCTCACGCCGGGTCGCGCAGGGCGAATTCGAGCATCGGGTCGACGCCGGCCGCGGGCCCGCCGACATCCGTTCCCTCGCGACCGACATCGAGGGAATGCGCCGCCGCATCGTCGCCGAACTGGACGTCGTCCGTGATCGTCAGCGGCAGCTCGAGGAGCAGACCCGCCAGCTCGATGCGACCGCGGAGGAGCTGCGGCGATCCAATGCTGATCTCGAGCAGTTCGCCTACGTCGCGTCCCACGACCTGCAGGAGCCGCTGCGCAAGGTCGCCTCGTTCTGCCAGTTGCTCGAGAAACGCTACGGCGACGTGCTCGACGACCGCGGCCGGCAGTACATCGATTTCGCCGTCGACGGCGCGCGCCGGATGCAGGCACTGATCAACGACCTGCTGGCGTTCTCCCGGGTCGGCCGCGTCGGTGACGGATTCGAGCGACTCCCCCTGGACCGCCCGCTCGACAAGGCCCTGGCGAACCTCGCCGCCGTCGTCGAGGACACCGGCGCACGGATCGAGCGGCCCGAGCGGTTGCCGGAGGTCGACGGGGACCCGACCCTGCTGTCGATGCTCTGGCAGAACCTGATCGGCAACGCGCTCAAGTTCAGCCGCCCCGACACCGAACCGCGGGTTGTCATCACCGCGGAGCAGGACGGCGACATGTGTCGGATATGTGTGCAGGACAACGGAATCGGTGTGCCCGAAGAATTTGCGGAGAAGATCTTCGTCATCTTCCAGCGTCTGCACGCCCGCGAGGAGTACTCGGGCACCGGGATCGGCCTGTCCCTGTGCAAGAAGATCGTCGAGTACCACGGTGGCGAGATCCGGCTCGACCCCGGTTCCGATACCGGCGCCCGCTTCTGTTTCACCCTCCCGGTCGCCGAGAACCCACCCATCGATGACGCGCAGCCTGTCGCTGCCACACCGACCGAAGGAACGAACCCATGAGCCCCTCAGGCCACGCCATCGACGTCCTGCTCGTCGAGGACGACCCGGGAGACATCCTGATGACCCAGGAGGCTTTCGAATTCAACAAGGTCGGCAACACGCTGCACGTCGTGCGCGACGGGGAACAGGCACTGGACTTCCTGTATCGGAGGGGCGAATACGCCGACGCCGTCCGGCCCGATCTGATCCTGCTCGATCTGAATCTGCCCAAGTACGACGGCCGGCAGGTCCTCGAGAAGATCAAGTCCGACCCGGACCTGGCGGACATCCCGGTCGTCATCCTCACCACGTCCGGTGCCGAGGAGGACATCGTGAGGAGTTACAAACTCCACGCCAATGCGTACGTCACGAAGCCGGTCGATCTGGACCAGTTCATCGCGGCGGTGCGGCAGATCGACAACTTCTTCGTCCAGGTCGTGCGCCTGCCCCGGCGCTGAGCGGTCCCGGCGATCGCTCGGGCCGTCAATCCCCGGATCGCTTCAGGGCGTCGAGGAACCTTGCCGCCCAACGATGGACGTCGTTCTCGACCACCTGCTCGTGCAGGGCGACCATCCGCTCCTTGCGCTCCGCCGGATCGGCGCCGAGCGCCTCGACGATGGTGTCCCCGACCATGTCGAGGTCGTGCGGATTGACCAGGTACGCCTGATGCAGTTCGTGTGCGGCACCGGTGAATTCGCTCAGCACGAGCGCCCCGGTGCCGTCCGCATGACATGCCGCGTATTCCTTTGCGACGAGGTTCATTCCGTCGCGCAACGGAGTGACGAGCATCAGGTCGGCGGCCACGAACAGGGCGATCAGCTCCTCGCGGTCGACGGGCTGGTAGAGATAGTGCACCGGGGGCCGGTGCAGCTGTCCGTGCTCACCGTTGATCCGCCCCACCTGCAGCTCGACCGCGTCGCGCATCAGTGCGTACTGCTCCACCTGCTCCCGGCTGGGGGTGGCGAGCTGGATCATCACCTGCTTCGCCGGATCGAGCCGACCGTCGTCGTAGAGCTCGCCGATCGCCTGCAGGCGCAGATCGATGCCCTTCGTGTAGTCCAGGCGGTCCACCCCCAGGAGAAGGTGCTCGGGGTCCCCGAGTTCCTCCCGGATCTCGGCGGCCCGGGCACGGATCTTCTCGCTGCGTGCCTGCTCCACGAGTTCCGCCGAATCGATGGAGATGGGGAATGCGCCCACCCGCACGGTCCGGTCGCCGCAGTCCACACTGCCCACACCGTCGCGGATCGGCCGGGTCTCGAGACCGAGCAGCCGGTGGGCGAGCGCCAGGAAGTTCTCCGCGCCCCCGGGCAGATGGAATCCGACCAGATCGGCGCCGAGCATTCCCTGCAGCACGCCGACACGCCACGGCAGTTGCGCGAAGAGCTCGGACGGGGGGAAGGGGATGTGCAGGAAGAAGCCGATCTCGAGATCCGGTCGCAGCTCCCGGAGCATCGCGGGCACCAGTTGAAGCTGGTAGTCGTGCACCCACACCGTGGCTCCGGGTGCGGCCGCGCGCGCCGTGGCTTCGGCGAATCGGAGGTTCACCTCCCGATAGGTGCCCCACCAGCTGCGGTCGAAGGTCGGTTTGACCACGACGTCGTGGTAGAGCGGCCACAGCGTGCTGTTCGAGAATCGGTGGTAGTAGCCCTCGACCTCGTCCTTGCTCAGATGGATCGGGTGCATCCGCAGCCCGTCGAGGACGAACGGCTCGATCTCCCCTTTCGAGGCACCGGGCCATCCCACCCAGGTCCCGTTGCGGCTCCGGAGGACCGGTTCGAGGGCCGTCACGAGGCCGCCGGGACTGCGCCGCCACACTCTCGCCCCGTCGGGCTGTTCCTCCAGGTCGACCGGAAGACGGTTGGCCACCACGACGAAGTCCGATTCGTCGCGGTGCGAGTGAGCGGTCACGACAGCCTCCGTGGGAACAGCGCATTCTTCGGTGACGTGGGTACCCTCGCCCGGCCCATCCGAACCGGGCGGTCGCCCTACTCCTCGGCCAGCCGGGACCTCATCTCCGCCAGGGTCCGGGCCAGCAACCGGGAGACGTGCACCTGGGAGACACCGATCTCCCGCGCGATCTCCGACTGGCTCTTCTCCTCGAAGAACCGCAGGATCAGGATGTGCCGCTCGCGCTCCGGGACGCGCTCGAGCAGCGGTTTCAGGAGGAGATAGCGCTCGGACTTCGCGAGCTGCTCGTCCTCCTCGCCGAGCGTGTCCGCCAGCGTCGCACCCGAACCGTCGTCGGACAGATCGAGGGGCGTGTCCAGGGAGGCGGGCTGATATGCACTGCGGGCGGCGAGCGCCTCGATGACCTCACCGGTGCCGGCACCGACCTCGGCCGCGATCTCCGCTGCCGTCGGTGACCGGCCCAGACGTTGCGAGAGGTCGTCGGTGACCTTGTTGATGGACACGGTCAGGTCCTTGAGCCGCCGCGGTACGCGCGTGGACCAGGCGTGGTCGCGGAAGTAGCGACGGATCTCGCCCATGACGGTGGGAACCGCGTACGCGGCGAAACCCCGCCCCTTCTCGGCGTCGAACCGGTCGATCGCCTGGAGCAGGCCCACATACGCGACCTGGTTCAGATCGTCGATGTCCTCACCGCGGCCGGCGAATCGCTGAGCGATGTTCTGCGCCAACGGCATCGAGGCCGTGACGATATTCTCGTGAAGGGCGGTGGCCTCGGCGGAACCGGGGGTGCATGCACGCAGGGCGACGAACAGCTCCGCGAGTTCCGCTTCGTCGATTCTTCGGTTGTTCGCCGGCCCGGCTCCGGCAGGGGGAGAATCGATGTCGGCCAGCGTCATGCCGGCATCCCGATGCTCAGCTTCACCGTCGATTCCGCGGTTTCCCCGTTCGGCGAAGGCGTTTCGCTCGCCGAGACGGTGTCCGCGAGCAGTTCCACGATCCGCCAGTCGAGGCTGTCGGGTGCCGGTCGCCAGGGTCGCACGGTCGTCGCGGTGACCTCGATGTCGAACACCTCGCGACCCCCGTGGAATCGGCAGGTGATCTCGCTCGCGGGTGCGGCCGCGTCGATGAGGAGCGTGCAGATCTGGTCGACCGCCAGCTTGAGATCGGAGACCTGGTCGAGGGTGCAGCCGCTGTGCATCGCCACCATCTCGGTGAGCATGCGGACGACGGGCAGCTGAGCGTGCAGCGCAGGCACCGACAAGGTCGTCGGAATCCCGGCGCCCCCCGGCTCCGGTTCGGGGGCGGACGGCATCGGATGAGATGCGGTCTGTGTCAAGGTTCTACCTGCTGTTCTGACTCGGGCAGGGAAGTGCGGTCCGTCCCGTAGTTCCACTGCAGATGAATTCGGGTTCCTTCGTCGCCCGTTTCGACGCGGGCGCTGTCGCTGCAGGCGTGCATCAGGCGGATGCCCCGCCCGCGACGCGTGCGGCTGGTGTCGGCCTGCGGTTTCCACGAGCCGCGATCGACGATCGAGACCGTCAGAACGCCTTCGTCGGGACGATCGACCGCACACAGATCGTAGGTGCCCGGCTCTCCCGGTGGATACGCGTGCTCGGCGACGTTGGCCAGCGCTTCGTAGGTCGCCAGCAGCATGTCGCCGGTCGTGTCCGCCGGGAGGCCGATCTCGTGGGCGAACTGCGCCAACCGGTGCCGGATCGGGGCGAGCGCGGTCAGGTCGGCGGGAAGCCCGTCGAGGCGGAGGCATCGATATTCGGCGCCGGTGTTCACCGACGCCGGTGGTGCAGCCTGTCGTCCCTGGTAGCTCATACGGTCGATAAGGCAGCTTCGAGGGTCGGGAAGATCTCCAGGGTCTCGGCCAGCCCCACCAGGACCATCGGCCGCGCGGTCGCCGGACCGTCGGCGACGATCAGGAACCGGGATCTGCCCTCGAGTTCGTCGGCGGTGCGCATGAGCACCGCGAGCCCGGCCGACGAGAGGAACTGGACATCGAGCAGGTCGGCCACCAGTGTGGATGTACCGCACAACGCGGCCAACTCGGTCAGCTTCCGTTCGAACGCCGGTGCGGTGACGACATCGATCTCGCCGGCGGCGTGCAGCACCGCGACGCCCTCGGTGAAGTCGACATCGAGCCTCAGCTGCGAGCCCGGCGTGATTTCGGGCATGTCGCCGGTCGCTACCTTTTCGGGATCCGCTACGCCCACGAGATCGCCCCTCCTGCTTGTTCCGTGCGCGCCCGCGCACCCGCTTCCGGACCGTGACCGCGGAAGTACGAGATCCCGTACAGCGCGTACATGCTCTTCACGACCGACTTACGAGCGGTCTTCCACGGCGCCTTCCCCTGCCTCGTCTGCATCGTTCGCCTCCCTTCTGTGTCACAGCAACGCCCCCTGATACCCACATTCCGGGCCACTCATTCCTCCTTTTTCGGAAATTTCCGTTTCCTCGCTCCGGTGCCCCGGCCGCACGATGGCGCTCCGGCACAAAAATCGGGTGGGCCCGGAGACACGATGTCGTCCGGGCCCACCCGTCGGAGGAGAGGCAAAACGGATGAGGTACGCATTGGCCGGCGACTGGCATCACCTCACTCTCGGTCGAGCGATGACGGCGCTCCGCTTCGGGGTGGAGGCCTTCGGCACCGTCGCCTTCGCTACGGGCCGGAGGCCTCCGCCCCTCCGGAGGGCTGCGCTGAGTGGGTGGTATCCCTCTCGGTCGTCTGCCCTGCAGGACGGGGGGATACCGCAATCCGGTTTCCCCGCCGCGATCCCGCAGTGCGGTGGACACACCCATGGATCGTTCCGGTGGTGCCGGGATCTCTCGGCCGAAGGTCTCGATCTCACCGAACAACCCGGAAAGATCCAGGTCGGGCACGAGCAACCGGTTGTCGAGCGATGACAGATCAAGAACTGCAACGGTCGTCATCGGATCTCCCGAAGCAACCGGGGGGCGATCAGGCGCTGATCGCCTGGCGCTCGGTTTCCCGCGCGATCTCGATCTTGCGGGGCTTCGCCTGCTCGGCCACCGGGATCGTCAGTCGCAGCACGCCGTCACGATATTCCGCGCGAATCCGGTCGGTGTCGAGATTCTCCCCGAGGAACAGCTGCCGGCTGAAGACACCGCGCGTGCGTTCTGCGGCGATCATGGTGCGTCCCTGATCCAGCTCGGGACGCGACGCCCGCACGGTGACCACGTTGCGTTCGACGTCGAGATCGAGGGAGTCCGCGTCGATACCCGGCAGATCGAACTCCACGAAGAATTCGTCACCTTCCCGCCAAGCATCCATCGGCATGACCGCCGGGCGCGCCGGCGTACCGAATACCTGCTGGGTCAGGCGGTCCAGCTCGCGGAAGGGATCGGTGCGCATCAACATGGTCGCCACCTCCGGTTCACTCCATTCTCAGTTGAAGGAACTCAGATAACCTATGTCATCTGACATAGATATTATGTACCACTGACGAGAGAAGAGTGCAAGGGAGGAAATCAGGTAATCTGACAGCCGATCAGAAAGGAATGTCATGGACTCGGATCGACGCGACCACCTGCCCGGTTCGTCCCAGGCGGTGTATGCAATCTCGGTCGCGGCCGAGTTGGCCGGAGTGGGAGTCCAGACCCTGCGGCTGTACGAACAGCACGGCCTGGTCACCCCGGCTCGCAGCGCCGGCGGCACCCGCCGCTACAGCGGGGACGACCTAGCCCGGCTGGAACGGATCGTCGCGCTGGTTTCCCAGGGCATCAATCTCGCCGGAATCGCGCGCATTCTCGAACTCGAGGACGCGAACACCGCGCTCACGGCAGAACGCGACCGCCTCCGAGCCCGTCACGAAGCGAACGTGAGCGGAGACGGCCGCGCGGCCGAGGCAAAACCGAAGGTCAGGGACAGGCAGGCGTGACCAGGTCGTAGATCTGCTCGGCCTGCTCGGCAGTCGGCTGCACGTCGTTGTTGGCGGCGAGCGTCATGATCTGCTGCGTGACCTGCTGTTCGTCGGCGCCGCTCGCCAGATCGTTGCACGAGGTGATCACGATGTTCTCGATGCTGGCGTCGTCCCGGTTCTCCGACAGGTCCGAGTAGCCCGTGCGGAACGCGACGACGAAGGCACTCAGTTTGGCCTGGTCGAATGCGCCCAGCTCGTCCGTGGACGTCACCGTGGTCTCGTCGGCGGTGGTCTCTTCCTCCGTGGGCGTCTGCATTTCGACGGAGTTGTCGGTGGTGACCGAAGCGGAGTCGGAGTCGTCGTCGCTGCAGGCGGCCAGGGACAGTACGGCTCCGGATGCGACCAGTGCAGCAGCGATGATCTTCTTCATGGGGCCCTCCTCGAGTCGGAATATGTGAACTCGTACCCCGCCGCCGCCCGTCTCAACCGCCCCGCATCGGCCTCGCCGGGACCGGTGGGCCTACCTGTAGTTCCACTGCATCCGGATCTGCGTTCCCTCGTCTCGACGGTCGACCCACACGGAGTCACTCAGGGCCTTCATCAGCCGGAGTCCCTGGCCGCGCCTCGTCATACTGTTGTCGCTCTCCGGTTTCCAGGACCCTCGATCGACGACGGTGACGGTAAGCGCTGCGTCCTCGTCACTGTGTTCGACGACGAGATCGAACGTGCCCGCGTCGCCGGTCGGATAGGCATGTTCGACGATGTTCGCCAGCGCCTCGTAGGTGGCCAGCAGAACATCGCCGGTGGTGTCCGGCGGCAACCCGATCCCCCGCGCGAATTCCGCGAGTCGGCGACGCACCGTCGCGAGCACGTGCGGGTCGGCGCGTTCGCCTTCGATCACCAGGTTCCGATCCGCCGTAGCCCCCACGACCCGCCTTTCGCACTCGTTCATACCGTCGTCAGTGCCGCTGCGACCGTCGGGAAGATCTCGAGGGTCTCGGCCATTCCCACGAGCGTCATCGGCCGCGCGGTGGCCGGGCCGGTGGCGGCGATCAGGAACCGGGAACGGCCCTCGAGTTCGTCGGCTGTGCGCATCAGCACCGCCAGGCCCGCGGAGGAGAGGAACCGGACGCCGAGCAGATCGACCAACAGTGCCGAGGTATCGGGCACCGAGGCCAACTCGGCGAGCTTCTGCTCGAACGCCGGCGCGGTCACTACGTCGATCTCCCCACTCACGTGCAGCACGACCACACTGTCGGTGAGCTCCACGTCGAGTCCGAGATGCGATTCGGGTGCAACATCCGGGTATTCCATTCGCTGAAGGCTACACGTGATCATCCCCGATTACCCCGCTCGCAACCATTCCACACATCGAAATTCGGCGACGGGTCCGTACCCCTGTTTTCGCACTTCAAACCTGTTTTTTTCGAGCTTGACACGCCTGCGCAGAGTGGCCTAGAAGTAATCACCTGTTCGAAAGCGAATTTCGATTTCCCCATCGAGCCGGAGGTATGGAAATGGCCGAGAACACCGGGCGCAGCAAGCGAATCGGACAGTATCGAAATCCCCGTCTGCGTCCCGTCGAAAGCGAGTGGGAATGGCAGCTGCGTGCGGCCTGCCGCGGCACGGACTCGGCAGTGTTCTTCGCGCCGACCGGCGAGTCCCGCCGTGAGCGCCGCCGCCGCGAGATCGCCGCGAAGACCGTGTGCATCAGCTGCCCGGTGCGAGTGGCCTGCCTGAATCACGCACTCGCCGTCCGGGAACCGCACGGCGTGTGGGGCGGACTGTCCGAGACGGAACGTCGGGCACTACGCCCGGCATCCGCCTGAACTCGAACGCATCGGCTTTCCCACAGGTATCGATCCGTCACGCAACGGGCATCCTCCGGTCACACAGCAGGTACGCCCCCGATGGCGCACGAGCGCCGTGCAGGAGAGGACGACTATGCACGCCGATATCGCCGGACGCCCGATCACCTCACGCGGGAACGACATCGAAACCCCGGACGGATCCCCCACCCGCCTCGCAGATCACCCCATCGGCTTCTCGGGTTCCCTCGCTCTCGCCGGCATCGGCGTGACGGGAATCCCGGCCGCCGTTCTCACCCACTCGGCACCCCTCGGCGCCCTGGTCGCGCTCGCCACCGCCGGAGGCATCCTCACCGCATCGGTGATGATCGGCGGGTGACCGCCCCCTGAATGCAACTCGAAATATATTGCCGCGCAAGGTATATCGACGCTTCTACCGGGGAATCCCCGACGCGACACCGATAACGGAAAAAGGAGACTCGACGCTATGTTGTCAATGAGCATCATCGCTTGGATCATCATCGGCGGCCTCGCCGGCTGGATCGGTTCGAAACTGATGGGTACCGACGCCCAGCAGGGCATCCTGCTCAACATCGTCGTCGGCATCATCGGCGGCCTGATCGGCGGCTGGATCTTCAGCCTCCTCGGCGCCGACGTCGAGAGCGGTGGCTGGCTGTTCAGCTTCGTCACCTGCCTGGCCGGTGCGTGCATCCTCCTGTTCCTCGTCAAGCTCGTGACCGGCCGCAGCCGGGTCTGACCGAGGGCCGGTAACTCCGGTACTCTCCGGGGTGGGCGTCGCCACGACGCCCACCCCGGCTCGTGCTCTCGAATCCTCTGGTTTCACAACCCTCTTCCGGCAGCGCGGCTAACGTCGTGATCATGCCTGCGGATGTCACCGTCCCACCGGCCGTCTCCACGCGACTGCCCGCCGCGACCGCCGGGGGGCGACTCGCTTCTGTCCCCCACGTAACCGGAACGGTCCTGGGCGTATTCGCCGTACTGGTGGCCCTGTGGTCGATCTCGCCGACCCTGCGCTACTGGATCCACGTGCCGCGCGAGTACGTCGACACCTACTACTTCGACGCACCGGACACCAGTCTCTCGTACGCGCTGGTCGTCGGTCTGCTCGCGGCGGCGCTGGCCGGACGAAAACGCATCGCCTGGTGGATCCTGACCGTCTACCTCATCGCCTTCACGATCGACAACGCCGTGGTCGCGGTGACCGAGCGCAACCCGAACGCAGTCGTCGCGCTCCTCGTGCATCTCGCCGTCGTCGCGATCCTCATCGCCGCATACCCGCAGTTCTACACGCGGGTCCGACCCGGAGCGGTGTGGAAGGCACTCGCGGTGCTCGTCGGCGGACTCGCCCTCGGGACCCTGATCGGCTGGGGCCTGGTCGAACTGTTCCCCGGCTCGCTGCCGGGCGACGAACGACTGCTGTGGGCGTTCAACCGCGTGACCGCGCTGACCATCCTCGACAACGACCAGTTCAGCGGTCGCCCAAACGGTTTCGTCAACACCCTGTTGGGCCTGCTCGGCGCGCTGGCACTGCTGGCGGCGGTCGTCGTCCTGTTCCGCTCGCAACGCGCGGAGAACGCGCTCACCGGCAGCGACGAATCCGCGATCCGTGGTCTGCTCGACCGCGACGGGGACGATTCGCTCGGCTACTTCGCGACCCGGCGGGACAAGGCCGTGGTGTTCGCCCCGAGCGGGAAGGCCGCCGTCACCTATCGCGTCGAGGTCGGGGTGTGCCTGGCCAGCGGTGACCCCATCGGCAACCCCGAGGCCTGGCCGCACGCGATCGACGAATGGCTCGCCCTGGCCCGCGGCTACGGCTGGGCGCCGGCGGTGATGGGAGCGAGTCGAGCCGGAGCGACGGCATACAACCGAGCCGGGCTGTCGGTGCTCGAACTCGGCGACGAAGCGATCCTGCACACTTCGGAATTCACGCTCTCCGGCCGGGAAATGCGGCCCGTCCGCCAGGCCGTCGGCCGCGCGCGGAAACAGGGCGTGGCGGTGCGGATCCGGCGGCACCGCGATCTGACGGCGGACGAAATGGCCGAAGTGATCCGGCTGGCGGACGAGTGGCGCGACACCGAGACCGAACGCGGCTTCTCCATGGCGCTCGGCAGGCTCGGTGACCCCCTCGACGGCAACTGCCTGCTCGTCGAGGCGCACATCCACGGCGAGACCGTCGCGCTGCTGTCGCTGGTGCCGTGGGGCACCGACGGCATCTCGCTGGACCTGATGCGGCGCAACCCCTCCGCCCCGAACGGCGTGGTGGAGCTGATGGTGTCGGAACTGGCCACGCACGGCAACGAATTCGGTGTCACCCGAATCTCGTTGAACTTCGCGGTGTTCCGGTCGGTGTTCGAGGAAGGGTCGCAGATCGGGGCGGGTCCGATCCTGCGCCTGTGGCGGTCGATCCTGCTGTTCTTCTCCCGCTGGTGGCAGCTCGAGGCCCTGTACCGCTCCAACCTGAAGTACCGTCCGCAGTGGGCGCCCCGGTACCTGTGTTTCCGTGAGAACCGGGAGCTTCCCCGCGTGGGCATCGCCTCCGCGATCGCCGAGGGTTTCCTCACCGTCCCCAGCTTCCGGCGACAGAAGGCCGCGCACCACACCGGCACCCACGACCACGCCCCGGCCGCGCTCGCCGAATCCGGGACACTGCACGACGACGGCAGCGCCCCCACCACTGCCGCCGACGTCGCTGCTCCCCCGGTTGCCGCCGCGCCCGTCGGGCCCAGGCGCCCCGAGCAGGTCCGGGTGCGCATGGCGAAACTCGCGCCGCTGGCCGACGCGGGCATCGATCCGTATCCGGTGGCCGTGCGCCCCACCCACACCGCGGTCGCCGCCCACGACGCACCCGTCGGAACGGCGGTTCACGTCGCGGGCCGGTTGCTGCGGATCCGCGACTTCGGCGGGGTGCTGTTCGCGGTGCTGCGGGACTGGTCGGGCGACGTCCAGCTCCTCGTCGAGCGGGGCGCCGTCGGCGGCCGCAGGTTCAGGTTCGACCTCGGCGACCTCGTCGAGGTCAGCGGGACGATGGGACGCAGCCGCAGCGGGGACGTCGCGCTGCTCGTCGACGACTGGCGCCTCGACGGCAAGTGCCTGCATCCGCTGCCCGACAAGTGGCGCGGGCTCGTCGACCCCGAGGCACGGGTGCGGCAGCGCTACGTCGACCTCGCGATCAATCCCGGCGCGCGGCGGCTGCTGACCGCGCGCAGTGCCGTCGTGCGGTCCCTGCGCGACCAACTCGCCGCGCGCGGCTACCTGGAGGTGGAGACCCCGATCCTGCAGTCGGTGCACGGCGGTGCCAACGCCGCGCCGTTCGTCACCCACATCAACGCCTACGACCTGGACCTGTATCTGCGGATCGCCCCGGAGCTGTATCTCAAGCGGTTGTGCGTCGCGGGCATGGAGAAGGTCTTCGAAATCGGCCGGGTGTTCCGCAACGAGGGCGCGGATTTCAAGCACAATCCCGAGTTCACGATCCTCGAGGCGTACGAGGCGCACAGCGACTACGAGCAGATGCGGGTGATGGCACGCGAGCTCGTCCAGCACGCCGCGGTCGCGGCGCACGGTCGCGAGATCCTGGTCCGGCCCGGTCCGGACGGGAAGCCGGTGGAGATCGACATCTCCGGAGAGTGGCCGGTGAAGACCTTCCACGGGGCGATCTCGGAGGCGCTCGGCGTCGAAATCGACGCGAGCACGCCGGTGGAGGAACTGCGACGGCTGTGCGACGACCGCGAGATCCCCTACAACCCGGCGTGGGACGCCGGCGCCACCGCGCAGGAGATGTACGAGCATCTCGTCGAGTCCCGCACCGAATTCCCGACCTTCTACACCGACTTCCCGACGTCGGTCTCGCCGTTGACCCGGCCGCACCCCACGAAGCCCGGAGTGGCCGCGAAATGGGATCTCGTCGCGTGGGGCATCGAACTGGGCACCGCCTACAGCGAGCTGACAGACCCGATCGATCAGCGGGCCCGGCTCACCGAGCAGTCACTGCTCGCGGCGGGTGGCGACGAGGAGGCCATGGAGCTGGACGAGGACTTCCTCCAGGCACTCGAGCACGCGATGCCCCCGACCGGCGGGCTGGGCATGGGCGTGGACCGCATCGTCATGCTCATCACCGGCGGCAGCATCCGCGAATCGCTGGCCTTCCCGCTCGCCAAACCCCGCGGACGGTGATCGTCGGTTTCACGTGAAACACCGACCTCACCGAGCGATCGCTCGGCCCTCGTGGCACTGTGGCTGTGTGCAGTTGCTTCTGATTCGCCACGCTCTTCCCGTACTCAGCCGGGTCACCGAAGGCCGCGCCGACCCGGCGCTCGCCGAAGAGGGACGGGTCCAGGCCGCCCGCCTCCCCGACGCCCTCGCGCCCTACCGCATCCGCCGGATCTTCAGCAGCCCGCAACGCCGGGCACTCGAAACCGCCGGCCCCCTCGCGGTCGAACGCGACCTCCCGGTCGAGCAGATCGTCGACCTCGCCGAGTACGACTACGACCTCGACCACTACATCCCGTTCGACGACGCCCGCGAGCTCGCACCCGCGGCCTTCGAACGGATCCGTGCGGGGCTGCTGCCCGAATTCGTCGACGAGGAAGCCTTCCGCGCCCGCGTCCTGAGCGGGGTGGACCGGATCGTCGGCGCGTGCGAACACGAGGACACGGTCGCGGTGTTCGCGCACGGGGGTGTCGTCAATGCCGTGCTCCAGGACATCCTCGGTCTTGCTCGACCGCTCGAGTTTCCCCTCGAGTACACCTCGGTGACCCGGGTCCTGGTCTCCCGCAACGGAGCCCGCCGCGCGGCGTCGATCAACGAGACCGGACACGTGCAGGATCTGCTCCGGGTGTGAGCTGCTGTGACGGACGCCACTGCGCCAGAACGGGATTCTGCGAGGTCGCCGTAAGCGAACCTATAAATCGTATGTACAACAGGCATTGTCATCCTGTATAACGAGCACCTGACATGCCGAAGGGTGCGCCCACTGCCTACCCGAGACGCATCCCCCGGGGAAGGATGACGCAATCAATGGGGCAACGAAAGAGCCGCTCCCTCAGCCTGATGAACTGGCGCTTGTCGTACAAGCTCGCCGTCGTGCTCGCGATTCCTCTCCTCGCAGCCGTCGCGCTCGGTGCGCTGCGCGTGTCGACGCAGCTCGACGAAGCACGCCGCTTCGACTCGTTGTCGGAGCAGATGGAAATCATCCCGGTGCTGTTCGACTTCTCGAACACGGTCGTCGCCCCGGCAACCGCCACCAGCCTCGGCCTGGCCATCGAGGAGGAATTCAGCCCCGAGAACGTCACGGCGGCGATCGCCAATGTCCGGAACCTCACGGTCGCAGGTAATTTCGACGCGAGTGTCACGGAGAGGCTGACCACGGTCGCCGACGACGGGCAGGCGCTCTACAACACGATCCAGGACGGCTCCATCTCGCGGGACGAGCTCAAGAAGCGCACCGTCGACTTCCTCATCAAGTGTGAAGCGACCTTCCGCATGCTGCTCGACCTCACCGAGAACACCGAGGTGCTCACCGACGGCACGAACATGCTCACCGCCTGGAACGCCCAGCGGACGATGCTCGACCAGATGACCTCGCTCGCCGTCTTCGCGACCAACCCCGACGCGGCCAAGCTCATGGCGCTCAACGCCCTGAACATCGAGGAAGGCACGCTCGGGCTGCTGCGAGGAACCTCCCTCGACACGGGTCAGGTCGACGTCATGCTCGGGAACGTCGCCCAGAAACGCTCCCTGATCACCAACTTCGTGCCCAGCATCGAGGCCGGACTCGAACTCCGCGACTCCATGCTCGCTGCGTACGCGCCGTATCAGGAAACGAACGACATGGCCATCCAGCGCATGACCGCGACACTGGACCGGCTCACCTCGGACGCACGGTCCGCCGCCATCCGCGACAGCATCATCGTTCTCGCGATCCTCGCGGTCGCGCTCGCGGTCGCGCTCCTGGTGGCACGAGCGCTGTCCGTACCGATGCGCCGCCTGCGTGACGGTGTGCTCGGCGCCGCGAACCACGAACTGCCCGCCGCGATCGCCGCGGTCAAGGACGGCGCGGACGTCACCTCTGTGGAACTCGCACCGATCGATGTGCACACCGACGAGGAGTTCGGTCAGCTCGCCCGCGCCGTGGACTCGATGAACTCCGAGGCGCTGCGGCTCGCCGGTGAGCAGGCGCATCTGCGGCAGCAGATTTCCACGATGCTCGAAACCCTTGCGAGGCGGAACAAGACGCTCGTCGAGCAACAGCTGTCGCTCATCGACTCGCTCGAGTACGAGGAGAAGGACCCGGTCCGGCTGCAGAGCCTGTTCGCGCTCGACCACCTCGCCGCGCGCATGCGACGCACCGGCGACTCGCTGCTCGTGCTCTCCGGCACCCGTCCCCGTACCCGCAGCGCCCCCGCTCCGCTCGGCGACGTTCTGCGCGGTGCGGTCTCCCAGGTCGAGAACTACCAGCGGGTGCGGATCGGCAACACCCCGCACGGGTACCTCGTCGGCAGCGCGGTCTCCGACGTCGTCCACCTGCTGGCGGAACTCGTGGACAACGCGCTGCGGGCCTCTCCGCCGAACAGCACCGTCACGTTCGAGTTCTCCGCCGCGGTCGGTGGCGGTCTGCTGCTCGAGATCGCCGACTGCGGTATCGGCGCCTCCCCGGAGATCCTCAACGAGATCAATTCGCGTCTCGCCGCCGGTGACAGCGCCGAGATCCACGCACCGCGTCAGATGGGTCTGTTCGTGGTGGGTCGCCTCGCGGCCCGCAACGGCATCAGCGTGCGTCTGCGTCCGACCTTCGATTCGGAGACGAACGCGGGCATCACCGCGTCGATCTACTTCCCCGCGTCCCTGCTCACCGACGTGCAGCAGAGCATTCCCGAACCGATGGCGGAGCGCCCGCGACGCCTGCGGTCGCCGGACGAGCCTGCACGGCACGTCGATCAGGCCACCGCGTGGGCCCAGCAGCAGGCGGCACAGCATCAGCAACCGGCCCAGCATCAGCAGCCGATGCCGCCGGGGGCGCAGTGGCCGTCGCAGCCCGGAACGCAGCAGGACCAGTTCCGGAGCGGCCCGATGGACCTCGGGGCACCACCGCGATACGACGACAACCGCTGACGTCGGCGGGTCGCACCCGCCCCGAGCGTCGGTGAACGAAAGCACCGGCAGTCCACGCGACTGCCGGTGCTTTCGTCTTCCCCGCGGTCCTGATGCCCCTGTGGTCCCAGCTTTCCGTCACGCCTGCCAAGATCCGCCGGCCACGGGAAGATGGACACATGACACCGCGTACGTCCCAGATCCGACGCTGGCGCAAAGGCGCGGCCCTGCACCTGCGCCTGCGTGATCTGACCGGGACTCTCGTCGTGGTCACGGGCGGCGGCAGCGGCATCGGCCGGGCCGCCGCGCAGGCGTTCTCGGCGGCCGGGGCGATCGTCGTCGTCGCCGACGTCGACCTCGACGCCGCGCGCGAGACCGTCGAACTCGTGAACACCCCGGACCCGCGGGCCGGGGGTGCCGCGGCGGTGTTCGGCGGCGGCGCCCACGCCTACCTAGTCGACGTGACCGACGAGGAGCAGGTCCAGGAGTTCGCCAGGAAGGTCCGTGAGCGTCACGGCGTGCCGGACATCCTCGTCAACAACGCCGGACTGGGCTTGATCGGATCGTTCGTCGACACGCCGCAGGAAGTGTTCGAGCACATCATGGACGTCAACTTCTGGGGCGTCGTCTACGGGAGTCGCGTGTTCGCGAAGCAGATGATCGAACGCGGCACCGGCGGGCACATCGTGAACGTGTCGTCCGCGGCGGCGTTCATGCCGCAGAAGCGCATCGCCGCGTATGCCACGAGCAAGGCTGCGGTGCTGATGCTCTCCGACTGTCTCCGCGCCGAACTGCTCGAATACGGCATCGGTGTGACCGCGGTGTGCCCGAGCCTGGTCTCGACGAACTTCAACCGCAGCATCGAGTTCGTCGAGCCCAATCCGGAAGTCCGGAAGGCACGGCGCTCGCGGACGTCCGCGATATACCGCAAACTCGGCGTCCCGCCCGAGCGGGTCGCGAACGCCATGGTCGCGGCGGTCCGCCACAATCAGCCGATCGTGACGGTCGCGCCGGAGGCCAAGGCCCGTAAGTGGATCAGCCGCCTCGCCCCGCGTGCGATGCGGGTCGGTTCGCGGTTCGAAATCGACTGAGGTGGTGTGCCTTTGTGGCGGTCGGAGCCGCCACAAAGGCACACGGGCGGCGGAGCCGCACTACGCCTTTTCTGCGAGCCAGTTCCGCAACCAGGTGGTCGCGGTCGTGCCGCGGCCGTCGACAACGTAGGTGCCGTAGTCCTGGTGCACCTGCGATTCGAAGAACCGGCGGATCTCGTCCTCACGCTCGTCGTTGGCCTCGGGGGTGATCTGCAACTGCAGGGTCGGGAGCCCGCCCGCGGACATGATGTCGTTGTACAGGCCCTCCGCCTGGCGCTGGTAGTCGCCGAAACGATCCGGGTTGCTGCCGGCCGCGACCGCGAGGAAACCCGCCAGGCGCGTGACGAAGTCGTCCTTCGGTGTCGAGCAGTACAGGTCGCCGACCGCGCAGATCGTCCGCACGTTCGGGGTCACGAATCCGAAGCCGCCGAGGCGGGCGCCTCCGGCACCGTTACCGGCGACCGGCGGGCCGACCAGGATGTCGGTTTCGGAACGTCGCGGATCCGAGAGCAACCCGACCGCGACGAGCCGGTGCGGCGGCACCACCCCGAGTCCCGTCCCGATCTCCGCGGCGAGATCGCCTGCGGCGTCGGCACCCTGGCTGTAGCCGACGAGAGCGAAGCGGGTGGAGGCGCACTGCGCGGCGGTCGCCGCGATCAGACCGCGCGCATTGTCGACGGCACGCTGACGGGACGCGGCGTACACGTCGCCTTCCCACGGGAACGCGGTCGCCGGATACTGCACGTAGTCGACACGCGTGCCCGGGGGCAGGCCGGTGGTGACGGCGGCGAGCATGCCGTTGCCGCGCGCCGGATCCGGAGTGCTGGACGTCTCCCACGTCCCCGGCACCGCGACGACGTTCAGCGTCGGACACCACCCCGGATCTGCTTGTGCCACAGGTCCTGTCATGACCGACGCCAGCACGGTTCCCACTGCTGCCGTCAGCATCGTCAACATTCGATTCAGCCTCAACGCGGCTCCCCCTGTCGACTCGTTCGCTGAGTTCGGGCCGATTGTCCCGACCCGACATGTCACGGCCGTGAACACGACGTGACCCGGAATGTCATTCGCGGATTACGGTTACCGGACCTCCTCCGATGTTCGTGACGAACACGTTCCCGGTTCCGTAGTCGAGGGTGTTCCCCACGACGCTGCGGTCGACGACGCGGGCCTGGGCGCCCGCCCGGTGCACGACCGTGACGGCCGGGCCGAACAGGTTCGTGACATAGACGTTGCCGGTGATCGGGTCGGTCACGACCATGCCGGGCGGCGCGGGGATCTCCGCGGGCAGCGGCCCGTCGGCGGCGTTCCAGTCCGCAACCGTCACCGAGCCGGCGCCGATGTTCGTGACGAACACGCCACCGCGCCCGGCGTCGAGAATCAGTTCCGGAATCCCTTCGGGCGCAGGTTCGTGCACCGCGGCAGGGCCCGGGGCGATCCAGCGGCGGTTCACCGTCACCGCGCCCACACCCACGTTGGTGACCGCGACGTTGCCGACACCACCGTCGACCCGCATCTCGACCGGCGCCGCGGAAACGGTGGTGCGGCCGTCGACGCGTCCCACCGGTCGCGTCACCGAGACCGTGCCGGGTCCCAGGTTCGTGATGCACGCGTTACCGGCGCCGCCGTCGAGTCCGAGGAGGCGGAAGTCCTCGAATCGGGAGATCGGTGCGACCGGGTCGCCGCCGTCCACGACCACCGGTCCGCCGAGGTTCTGCACGCAATCACCGGAGGTCGGATCGGCGGCGTCGGCCGAGGCGGGCGCACCGGTGACCACGGCCACGGCCGCCGCACCGAGCAGGGTCACCGCACCCGACAGTGACCGCTTCGTGATCCTGTGCCTCTCGGTCATGCGCTCGAGGATAACGGCCCGGTGACCGAACGGCCTGCAAAACGATCAGGGCGCGTCCCCGGGATTCCCGGGTACGCGCCCTGATCGGCGAGTTGCTACCTCAGCGCTGCGGCATCGTGCTGGTGGTGATCGGTGCGGGAAGCGCCGTTGCTCCCTCGAGGTACCGATCGACCGCCGCCGCGCAGGAGCGGCCCTCTGCGATGGCCCAGACGATCAGGGACTGACCGCGGCCCATGTCGCCGGCGACGAACACGCCGTCGACGTTGGTGGACCACTCGGTCGAGCGGGCGACGTTGCCGCGCTCGTTGAAGTCCACCCCGAGATCGGTGAGCAGGCCCGGCTTCTCCGGGCCGACGAAGCCCATCGCGAGAAGAACCAGGTCGGCCTCGAGCTCGAAATCCGTGCCTTCGACCTTCTCGAAGCGCCCGGCGACCATCTTCACCTCGTGCGCCTTGAGGGCCGTGACCTTGCCGTCGACACCGACGAATTCCTCGGTGTTGACGGAGAACACGCGCTCGCCGCCCTCCTCGTGCGCGGACGACACCCGGTACATCAGCGGGTAGGTCGGCCACGGCGTCGATTCGGCGCGCTGCTCCGGCGGACGCGGCATGATCTCGAACTGGTGCACGCTTACCGCGCCCTGGCGGTGCGAGGTGCCCAGGCAGTCGGCGCCGGTGTCGCCACCGCCGATGATGACGACCTTCTTGCCCTTCGCGTTGATGGGCGGCAGGCCGTTCGCGTCGGTGATCGCGTCGCCGAGCTGCACCCGGTTCGCCTGCGGCAGGAACTCCATCGCCTGATGGATGCCGTCGAGTTCGCGACCCGGGATCGGCAGGTCGCGGGCGACGGTGGAGCCGCCGGCGAGGACCACCGCGTCGAACTGCTCGCGCAGTTCGTCGGCGCTGATGTCCACGCCCACGTTCACGCCCGGCTTGAAGATGGTGCCCTCGGCCTCCATCTGCGCCAGACGGCGGTCGATGAAGCGCTTCTCCATCTTGAATTCCGGGATGCCGTAGCGGAGGAGGCCGCCGATGCGGTCCTCGCGCTCGAACACCGTCACGGTGTGGCCGGCGCGGGTGAGCTGCTGCGCTGCAGCCAGACCCGCGGGACCGGAACCGACGACCGCGACCTTCTTGCCGGTCAGCTTCGACGGCGGAACGGGGACGACGCGGTTGTCCTCGAACGCCTTCTCGATGAGCTCGACCTCGACCTGCTTGATGGTCACCGGGTCCTGGTTGATGCCCAGGACGCACGACGCCTCGCAGGGGGCCGGGCACAGCCGCCCGGTGAATTCCGGGAAGTTGTTGGTGGCGTGCAGACGCTCGATGCCGTCGTTCCACTTGCCCTTGTACACCAGGTCGTTCCACTCGGGAATCAGGTTCCCGAGAGGACAACCGTTGTGGCAGAAGGGAATACCGCAGTCCATGCAGCGGCTCGCCTGGACCTGGAGGGTGTCACGAGAGAAAGGCTCGTACACCTCCTTCCAGTCGAGGAGCCGCAGCGGAACCGGCCGGCGAACCGGCGTTTCACGCGAACCGTGCTTGAGGAAGCCGCTTGGATCACCCACGAGCCGCCTCCATGATCGCCTCGTCAACGTTCGCACCACGAATGGTGGCGTCCTTGATTGCCATGAGTACCTTCTTGTAATCGCGAGGCATGGCCTTCGCGAAATGGCTGACCTGCTGCGACCAGTCGGCCAGGATGCGGGCTGCGACCTCGGAGCCCGTCTCGTCACGATGCCGCTCGATGACACCCTTGAGCCAGGCGAAGTCCTCGCCCTCGAGGTCTTCGAGATCGACAAGTTCTGTATTGAGGTTGTCCTCGAAATCGCGATCGGGGTTGTACACGAACGCGACACCGCCGGACATACCCGCACCGAAGTTGCGGCCCGTCTTGCCGAGGATGACGACCTTACCGCCGGTCATGTACTCGCAGCCGTGGTCGCCGACGCCTTCGACGACGGCCGTGGCACCCGAGTTGCGGACCGCGAACCGCTCGCCCGCGATACCGCGGATGAGCACCTCGCCACCGGTGGCACCGAACAGGATGACGTTGCCGGCGACGATGTTGTCCTCGGCGACGAATCCCGGTGCGGCGGTGTGCGGCGGGCGCACGATGATGCGGCCACCCGACAGGCCCTTGCCGACGAAGTCGTTGGCATCGCCGAACAGCCGGAGCGTGATGCCCTTGGGCACGAACGCACCGAAGCTGTTACCGGCCGAACCGGTGAGGGTGATGTCGATCGTGTTGTCCGGCAGGCCCTCTCCGCCGTACACCTTGGTGACCTCGTGGCCGAGCATGGTGCCGACGGTGCGGTTGACGTTGGTCACCTGCGTCTCGATGACGACCTTCTCGCCGCTCTCCAGCGCGGGCTGCGCCTTGGCGATCAGCTCGTTGTCGAGCGCCTTGTCCAGAGCGTGGTCCTGCTCCTTGGTGCAGTGCAGGTCCTGCTCCGGGAAGATCGGCGAGGTGACCTTGGTCAGCAGCGGCGACAGGTCCAGCTTCGACGCCCGGTAGTGCTCGACGGCCTTCGTGGTGTCGAGGAACTCGACCTGGCCGATCGCCTCGTCGAGAGTGCGGAAGCCCAGCTCGGCGAGCAGCTCACGCACCTCCTCGGCGATGAAGAGCATGAAGTTCTCGACGAACTCCGGCTTGCCGGTGAATCGCTTGCGCAGCACCGGGTTCTGCGTCGCCACACCGACGGGGCAGGTGTCGAGATGGCACACGCGCATCATGATGCAGCCGGACACCACCAGCGGAGCGGTCGCGAAACCGAACTCCTCACCACCGAGCAGCGCCGCGATCATCACGTCACGGCCGGTCTTCATCTGGCCGTCGACCTGCACGACGATGCGGTCGCGCAGACCGTTGAGCATCAGCGTCTGCTGGGTCTCGGCCAGGCCGATCTCCCACGGCGCACCCGCGTGCTTGAGCGAGGTCAGCGGGGAGGCACCGGTGCCGCCGTCGTGACCGGAGATGAGCACCACGTCGGCATGCGCCTTGGAGACACCCGCGGCGACGGTGCCGACACCGAGCTCGGACACCAGCTTCACGTGGATCCGGGCCTTCGGGTTGGCGTTCTTCAGGTCGTGGATCAGCTGCGCGAGATCCTCGATCGAGTAGATGTCGTGGTGCGGCGGCGGCGAGATCAGGCCGACGCCCGGCGTCGAACCGCGCACCTCGGCGACCCACGGGTACACCTTGTGCGGCGGAAGCTGGCCGCCCTCACCGGGCTTGGCACCCTGCGCCATCTTGATCTGGATGTCGGTGCAGTTGGTCAGGTAGTGCGCGGTGACACCGAAGCGACCGGACGCGACCTGCTTGATGGCGGAGCGCCGCCAGTCGCCGTTCTCGTCCGGCGTGAAGCGCGCCGGATCCTCGCCGCCCTCACCGGAGTTGGAGCGGGCGCCGAGACGGTTCATGGCGATCGCGAGGGTCTCGTGGGCCTCGGCGGAGATGGAGCCGTAGCTCATCGCGCCGGTCGAGAACCGCTTGACGATCTCGGCGGCCGATTCGACCTCCTCGATCGGCACCGCCGGGCGCAGGCCCTTGCGGAACTCGAACAGGCCGCGCAGCGACGCCAGCTGCTTCGACTGGTCGTCGACGAGCCGGGTGTACTCCTTGAAGATCGAGTACTGGCCGGTGCGGGTGGCGTGCTGGAGCTTGAACACCGTGTCCGGGTTGAACAGGTGGTACTCGCCCTCGCGGCGCCACTGGTACTCGCCGCCGACCTCGAGCTCACGATGCGCGTGCTCGGACGGGCGATCCAGGAACGCGGCAGCATGCCGGACCGCGACGTCGTGTGCGATCTCGTCGAGGCCGACACCGCCGAGCTGCGACTGCAGGCCGGTGAAGTACTCGTCGACGAGTTCCTGGGACAGGCCGATCACCTGGAACAGCTGCGCACCGGTGTAGGACGCGAGCGTGGAGATGCCCATCTTGGACATCACCTTCAGCACACCCTTCGAGGCGGCCTTGATGTAGTTCTTGATCGCCTTCTCGAGGGTCATACCCTCGGGCAGGTCACCGTTCTGCAGCAGCTCGTCGATCGTCTCGAACGCCATGTACGGGTTGACCACGGCGGCACCGAAACCGCACAGCGCGGCGATGTGGTGCACCTCGCGGGCGTCGCCGGCCTCGACGAGCAGCCCCGCCTGGGTGCGGGTCTTCTCGCGGACGAGGTGGTGGTGCACCGCGGAGGTGAGCAGCAGCGACGGGATCGGGGCCATCGTCTCGTCGGACTCGCGGTCCGAGAGCACGATCAGGCGGGCACCGCCCGCGATCGCCTCCGACACCTGGCTGCGGATCGAGTCGAGCGCGGCCTTCAGGCCCTCGCCGCCGTCGGCGACCTTGTAGAGGCCGCGGATGATGACGCTGTTGAAGCCCGGGAACTGCCCGTCGTCGTTGACGTGGATGAGCTTCTGCAGGTCGTCATTGTCGATCACGGGTGCGGACACCAGGATCTGACGGCACGAGTCGGCGGTCGGGTTCAGCAGGTCGCCCTCGGGGCCGAGCATGCCGCCGAGGCTCGTGACGATCTCCTCGCGGATGGCGTCGAGCGGCGGGTTGGTCACCTGGGCGAACAGCTGCTGGAAGAAGTCGAACAGCATCCGCGGACGCGACGACAGCACCGCGATCGGGGTGTCGGTGCCCATCGAGCCGAGAGCTTCGCCACCGGTGGCGGCCATCGGCTTGACGAGGAGGTTGACCTCTTCGTTGGTGTAGCCGAAGACCTGCTGACGCAGCACGACACGCTCGTGCGACATGTAGGTGTACTTGCTCGGCGGCAGATCCTCGAGCCGGGCGATGCCCTGGTCGATCCACTCCTGGTAGGGGTGCTCGGACGCGAGCTCGTCCTTGATCTCGTTGTCGTCGATGATGCGACCCTGCGCGGTGTCGACGAGGAACATGCGGCCCGGCTGCATGCGCATCTTGCGCACGACCTTCTCCGGCGCGATGTCGAGCACGCCGACCTCGGAGGCCATGACGACGAGGCCGTCGTCGGTGACCCACACGCGGGACGGACGCAGGCCGTTGCGGTCGAGCACGGCGCCGACGACGGTGCCGTCGGTGAAGCACACCGACGCCGGGCCGTCCCACGGCTCCATGAGCGCCGAGTGGTACTCGTAGAACGCCTTGCGCTTCGGATCCATGCTCTCGTGGCGTTCCCACGCCTCGGGGATCATCATGAGCACGGCGTGCGGGAGGCTGCGGCCGCCGAGGTGCAGCATCTCGAGCACCTCGTCGAAACGCGCGGTGTCGGACGCGCCTTCGGTGCAGATCGGGAAGATCTTGTCGAGCTTGTCCCGGCCACCGAAGATCTCGGACTCGATGAGCGCCTCGCGGGCACGCATCCAGTTCGCGTTGCCCGTGACGGTGTTGATCTCACCGTTGTGTGCGACGCGGCGGAACGGATGCGCCAGCGGCCACGACGGGAACGTGTTGGTGGAGAAGCGCGAGTGCACCAGGCCCAGGGCCGACTCGACACGCTCGTCCTGCAGGTCGAGGTAGAAGCCCTCGAGCTGCGGGGTGGTGAGCATGCCCTTGTAGACGAACGTCGACGGCGACAGGCTCGGGAAGTACACGGTCTCGCTGCCGGGACCGTCCTCGCCGGGACCCTCGTTGCCGAGTTCGTGCTCGGTGCGCTTGCGCACGACGTAGGCGCGGCGCTCGAGCTCGAGCCCGGTGAGGGTGCGGGCGCCGGAGGCGATGAAGATCTGCCGGAACGTCGGCATGGCGGACTTGGCCATCGAGCCCAGGTCCGAGTCGTCGACGGGGACCTCGCGCCAGCCGAGGACCTCGAGGCCCTCCTCCGCGACGATCTTGTCGACGGCCGCCTGCGCGGCGTCGGCTGCAGCAGCGTCCTGGGGCAGGAACGCGATACCGGTCGCGTACGCACCGGCTTCGGGCAGCTCGAAGTCGACGACTTCACGGAAGTACCGGTCCGGGACCTGGATGAGAATGCCGGCACCGTCGCCGGTATTCGTTTCCGCACCCGCCGCGCCGCGGTGCTCCAGGTTCACGAGCGCGGTGATCGCCTTGGAGACGATGTCACGGCTCTTACGGCCGTGCATATCGACGACGAAAGCGACGCCGCAGGAGTCGTGCTCGTTCGCCGGGTGGTAGAGCCCTTGAGGCCCGGGAAGATGCTTCATACCTAGCCTTCGTTGCATGTGATAGCACCGACGACCAGCAGCGCTGATGGCCATCTACTTGCTGTGAGCAAGTACCGACACGAGGTGGATCGGCACCGATTACCGTCAGTATCCGCCCTTCCGCGACGATGCGGGTGCCTTTTTTTCGGCAGCTCGGGCCCTGGATCTTCCGGCCGGTGGGGACGTTGTGCGTCCACCGTCTCGGACAGACGATATGTCAACCATGCGGGTGTAATGCAAGGAAGGCTGCCCTACCTATCCCCTGAGCTGCGGTGATGTTTCGTTAACACGGCCGTAGCGCGGCGGTGACACGACGAAACGGAGCAGAACCGCCGCTCACAACAGCGACCCGAGTACCCGGCGGATGCCCTCGCGCGGGTCGGAGTCGTCGTCCGATGTGAGCCGATGCAGGATCACCCCGTCGAGATAGTCCATGAGCACCCGCGCGAACAGCTCGGCGTCGTCGGTCCCGACTCCCAGCGCCGTGAGCATGCCCGTTCCCCAGGCGCGCAGTTCGTCGCGCCGCAGCTGCACTGCCGTGCGCAACTCCGCGACCGAGGCCGCCTCGACGAACAGCGCGTAGCGAGCCCGGGTGCGCACCACATCGGGTCCGGTCGCGGTGAGCACGTAGCCGACCAGCAGCTCCACGAGTTCGTCGGCGGTCCGCGGCGCCGGCCCGACCAACGCGGCCACGTCGGCACGGTCGCGGTCGACGAGTCGGTCGAGCACGCCTTCGAGCAGTGCGCGCCGCGTGCGGAAGTAATTGGACGTCGAACCGGCCGGGACACCCGCGGTCGCGTCCACACCCCGGTGGGTCAGGCCGCGCATTCCTTCTCTGCCGAGCAGGTCGATCGCCGCGTCGAGGACGGTGCTGCGTTTGTCGGACACGCTGTGACATTACACCTCGGCACTACAACAGTAGTGACAGGGCACTACAGATGTAGTAGGGTCGAGCCATGACCACTCCGAGGAGCGGGAAAGCAGCGGTACTGGGCGGCGGCATCGGCGGTCTCACCGCCGCGAACACGCTCCTGCGCCACGGCTGGCACGTCGACGTGTTCGAACGCTCCGCCGCGCTACCGGAATCCGGTACCGCGCTGGGGCTGTGGCCCGAGGCCCTCGACGCCCTGGAGACCGCCGGCCTCGGCGGCGCCGCGGAGTCGCAGGGTGTGCTGCAGACATCGGGGACGTTCCGCCGGTGGGACGGACGGGTCATCGCGCGGTTCGAGGGGATCCGCCGACCCGCGGTGCTGCTCTCGCGTCCGGCCCTGCTCGGTCTCCTCGCGGGCGGCGTTCCGTCCGGAACGATCCGTTTCGGCCGGCCGGCGCCCGCACCCGGCGACCTCACCGGCTACGACGTCGTGATCGCCGCGGACGGCATCGGCAGTCCCACCCGCGACCTTCTGTTCGGGGACGCATACCGGCCCCTGTACACCGGGCTGACCGCGTGGCGCGGCTGGGTGGCCGGTACCACCGACGACACGAGCGAAAGCTGGGGGCCGGGCGCGCTCTTCGGCATCACCCCGCGCGACGGCGACCTCACCAACTGGTTCGCCGCCGTCCGCGCCCCTGCCGGATCCACCGGTGGCCTCGACGACGTGCGCGAGCGTTACCGGCACTGGCATCCCGCGGTGCGCGACGTGCTCGACCGCGTCGAGCCGGGCACGGTGCTCCATCACGACCTGTACGAGTCGCCGAGGCTGCCGTCCTACGTGCGCGGCACCGTCGCACTGATCGGCGACGCCGCACACGCCATGGCACCGAACCTGGGACGCGGCGCGTGCGAGGCGATGGTCGACGGAGCCACGCTCGCGACCCTGCTCACCCTGCATCCGGTGCCGGACGCGCTCCGCCGCTACGACCGCGAGCGCCGCCGCCGCACCCAGCGGCTGGTGACGGCCTCGCACCTCATGAGCCGGATCGGCACCGCGCACCGCGCGACCGGCATCCGCGACGCGATCCTCGCCGGTGCGGCGCGGTTCGCCTGAGGAGCCCCCGGACGACCGCCGAAAAAATCCGGCCGGCGCGCGGAACCATTCGGTTCGCCGATGCGTCCAATCCCCCCGAGTAATCCAACTGCGATGTCGGGAGGGGTCGAATGGACAGATCGAAGTCCACACCAGCGCGCCGGGGGCGGTCGCTCCGCCGGATGACGGGCTGCGCGACGCTCGCGGTGGGCGCATCCCTGATGGGGGTGTCCTGCTCGGGTGGCGAACCCGGGGACGCAGCACCGGCCGAGGCGGCCGAGCAGTATCGGCCGCCCGAGCAGATCCAGGGCGCGACCGTCGTGTGGTCGGCAGAGCCCGGCGTCTACCTGCAGGACGAATACGGCAAGCTCGTGCGCGCCGCCGAGGAAGCCAGGTTCGTCGCCCGCTACGTGGGCATCGAGAACTCCTATCCCGGATTCGCGGCAGCACTCGATCCCGCCTCCGCGGGCATGATCACACCGCTGCCGGACCGGCAGCCCGTCGGGACGCTCCGCGCGCACGTCCTGTCCATCACACCGACCGGCGCCGGTTTCGAGGCTGCCGTGTGCACGGAGCGGTCCGAGCTCGCGGAGAAGTGGCCCGACGGGCGATATCACTTCACGAAGACGCCGGAGATCGAGGCCGTCGTCCGGTTCGCGCGAACCGCGTCGCCCGCGGAAGCCATCGAACCGGCGGCGGCGGACGCGGCGGCGGATTCGAAACAGACGTCGAGCCAACGACAATGGCAGTCCCCCGCGACCGATCTGTTCACCGGATCCGGATGGACCGTCGACTTCGCCGCCGACCCGGCCGGCACCCGGGAGCGGTGCCAGGCGTGGGGTCGCAGCATCCAGACGGAGAGAACCGACACCGACACCAGCGCCACTCCCCCGCGTGTGTTGCCGGCCCTCCCCGGGTGGTGACCCGAACGAGCAGCCTCCGTGTTCCCCCGAAATCGGCCGCGCCGTGCCGGATGCGCCCGTAGCCTTCCGGCATGGCCCCGGAAACCGAGAGACACGGTGAAATCGAGGGACGCGACGGAATCGAGGGACACGGCGGCGATCTCGCCGCGGCGGTGGCCCACGCCCACGGTGTCCGGACGATGTTCACCCTGTCCGGCGCACACGTGTTCCCGCTGTACGACGCCGTCGTCAAGGGCGAGTCGCCGATGCGGCTGATCGATGTCCGGCACGAGCAGACCGCGGTGTTCGCCGCGGAGGCCACCGGGAAACTCGAACGCCACCCCGGGCTCGCGGTCCTCACCGCGGGCCCGGGAGTCACGAACGGCATCAGCGCCGTCACCCAGGCGCACTTCTCCGGATCGCCCCTGGTGGTGCTCGGCGGACGCGCACCCAACGCCCGCTGGGGAACGGGCAGCCTGCAGGAACTCGACCAGCCGCCGCTGCTGCACACCGTCACGAAGCTGTCCGAGACCGCGCGCACCGTCGACCGGATCGTCCCGACCGTGGACGCCGCATTCACCGCGGCCGGTTCGTCGCATCGCGGACCGGCGTTCGTCGATTTCCCCATGGACGAACTGTTCAGCCGCACTACGACGAAAATAGCTTCGCCCCAACATGTTCGGCTCGATCCCGACCCCGATTCGCTGGCCGAGATCGCCGTCCTGCTGGCCGCCGCGTCACGACCGCTCGTGGTGTTCGGCACCGACGTGTGGGCGGACGGAGCCGAGGCGGCCGCGCTGCGGTTCGTCGAGGAACTCCAGGTCCCCGCCATCACCAACGGCATGGGTCGCGGCACGGTCCCCGGCGGGCACCCGCTGCTGGTGACGAAGGCGCGCGGGACCGCCGTCGGCACCTGCGATCTGGCGATCGTCGTCGGAACGCCGTTGGATTTCCGGCTCGGTTACGGCCGCTTCGGGGGTCGGGACGGGGCACCCGACGCGCAGGTCGTTCACATCGCCGACAGCCCGGGGCAGGTGTCGGCGCACGCGAGCCTCGCGGGCTCGGCGTCCGGCGACCTCACCTCGTGCCTGGACGGAATCCTCGCCGCACTGCCCGCCCGGCCCCAGACCGACGACTGGGTGAACCTGCTGCGCAGCGAGGTCGACGCGGCGACGGCCCGGGATGCGGTGTTGCTCGGCGCAGATTCCGACCCGATCCACCCGGCCCGCGTCTACGGCGAGCTGCTGCCGCGACTGGCCGACGACGCGGTCGTCATCGGCGACGGCGGCGACTTCGTCTCGTTCGCAGGCAAATTCGTCGAGCCGAAGCGGCCCGGCCAGTGGCTCGATCCGGGCCCGTACGGGTGCCTCGGCGCCGGCCTGGGCGCGGCGATCGCCGCGCGCATCGCGCGCCCGTCGAGCCAGGTGGTCCTGTTGCTCGGCGACGGCGCCGCCGGCCTGTCGCTGATGGACGTCGACACACTCGTCCGGCACAAGCTGCCGGTGGTGATCGTCGTCGGCAACAACTCGGCGTGGGGGCTGGAGAAGGGACCCATGCGGTTGCTGTACGGCTACGACGTCGCCGCAGATCTGGCGCCGGAAACCCGGTACGACGAGGTGGCGACGGCACTCGGTGCGGTCGGTGAACTGGTCCGTGACCCACGGCAGATCGGGCCGGCGCTGGATCGGGGTTTCGCGGCGGACGTTCCGTATCTGATCAACGTGCTGACCGACGTCGAGGCCGCGTATCCGCGTGCGACAACGGGGATCTGACGAAAAATACCACTCAAATAACAACTGACCGCAGCGATTGATTCAGCTGCGGTCAGCGGTATCGATACGGTAACAGGTGCCCTCCCGACGACGGAACCTGATGACCCGTGAAGTGAGTCACACCTAAGTTTGTGGGCTCGGCTTCCGGGTACGGCCTACCGGATTCCCTCCCAGAGCACGCGCATGTCGGCGCCCGGATCCTCCAGCTGCCCGGACTCCGCGCCGAAACACATCACCGTGCGGGACTCGCCGTACGGACTCCAGCCGGGCCCGCCCGTGCTCACGAACGACACCCACGCCCGGTGCATGTCGTCGGCCAGCACCTGCGGCGGATGCGGTCCGGTGAGCCGCTGGGCGCCGTCGGCCGCGAGGTTGTCGAACGTGAAACCGAGCTCTAGCGCATGGGTCGCCCCCAACCGGCCCTCGAACAGGCTCGACGGCCACTCGAACCGATACACGTAGGTGGACAGGAGCTGCACCGTGCGTGCCTCCGCGACACGCAGCGCCGGGATGAGGAACATCCAGTCACCGAGGACCGCGGTCATCAACTGACCCGGCGTCGCATCCGGCCGCGACTCCCGGTAGGCGGCGAGGGCGGCCTCCACGTCGAGTCCGTACGCGCCCACCATCATCCGCAGCACGTTCTCGTCGATGCCCTGATCGACACCACCCGGCACGAGGAACAGGCTGTACTCGTCGGCGTTCGTTCCGATCAGGACATCGACGTCGGACGACGCGCCGGCCACGATCCGGTCGATCGGCCGCCCGGGCAGCACCGCCCCGTCGACACACGGTTCGAACGGCATCGAGTCGGCGGCCACCTCGCCCCACTGCTGCGGGTCGGGCTCGGCGAGGATCCGGCGGGCCAGCGCCTCCTGCGCCTCCACCAGGTCGGCGGGGTCGATGCCCGCGAAGCCGTCGTGGGTCGGTTCGACCCCCAGGTCCTCCGCGAGCGCCGCGGAGATCCGCTTGGCCGTGGCAAGGGACATCGCGGAGTGCCCCGCGCCGCTCTGCGCGATCGCGCGCCGGAACAGGCCCTCGGCATCCGGCATCGCCACCAGCGACATCACGCTCATCGCCCCCGCCGACTCGCCGGCGACGGTCACCAGGTCCGGGTTGCCACCGAAGGCGGCGATGTTCTCGCGCACCCAGCGCAGCGCCGCGACCTGATCGAGCAGACCCCGGTTCGCCGGAGCGCCCTCGAGGTACGCGAAGCCTTCGGCGCCGAGCCGGTAGTTGATCGACACGAACACCACACCGTCGCGCGCGAACGCACCGCCGTCGTAGAGCGGCACCGCGCTGCTGCCGTGGACGAATGCACCACCATGGATCCACACGAGCACCGGCAACGACATTTCGAGGTCGGGCGTCCAGATGTTGAGGGTGAGGATGTCCTCGCCCGGAATCGAGACCTCCGACAGCAGCCGGTCCAGCGGCGGACGGTAGGGCGGTTTCGGCGCGGTCGGACCGAACTCGAACGCGTCCCGCACCCCGTCCCAGGGCTGTGCGGGTGCGGGCGCCGCGAACCGCAGATCGCCGAACGGCGGGGCCGCGTAGGGGATCCCCTTGAACACGGAAATTCCGCTGCTGGTCGTCCCACGCACCCGCCCCAGCGTTGTCTCGACGATGGGCTCCATCCGTGGCTCCTCGCGACCGTTTCGGTTTGGCGACGTCATCTTTGCATCCCGACCGGCACGGGGTCGGGAAAACGTCGGGGCGACCCGAAGATTCGCTCGAGGCGCCGCAACATCAGGACCGTGACGAACGGCAGCACCACCAGACTCGCATAGATCGACAAGCCCAGCACCCCCACGAGACACAGGCGCAGCGTGCTCAGGTGGTCGAGATTCGTGAGTTCCTCGCTCGCAATGCCGGTCGCAGGCACGAACAGGAACAGCACCCCGGCCGCCGACAGCCACCGATAGCGATGCCCGGTGGCGGCCAGCAGACCGCCGGGAACCATTGCAGCCGCATAGAGCAGCACGATGAACAGCGACCCGCCCCACGAGAAGCCCGGCTCTCCCCCGACCGCAAGAGTGGCCGCACGCATCAGGATTCGTGACACGACACCGACCAGCACCCCGGCTGCCAGAGCCGACGACAATCCCACGATCAGCGCACGCACCATGCGTCCCCCCCAGACCTACGACGAGCGCTCATGCTAACCGGACACCGGAATTCGCGCGCGGCTTAGCACTTCCCGGCGACCGAAGCGTCAGGGGACCCGCTCGGGTTCCCGCGGCACGGTGAACACCCGATCGACGACGGGCCGCAACACGACGATCGCCGTCGTCACGATCAGGACCCCGAGAGCGAAGCCGGACAGCACGTCGTGCGCGTAGTGCACGCCCACCATGAGACGGGAGAAACCGAGGAGTACAGCGACGGGCGCCGCGAACCAGAAGATGCGGGGTACCGCGAGAATGCAGGCGGTCGCGAGGGACGCGGCGATCACCGAATGGTTCGACGGCCACGACCAGTCCCCGATCGCAGGGCACTCGAGGACCGTGGTCACGTTCGACGCCCGGCACGGACGGGGTTCGGTGATGACCAGTTTCACGGCCTCACTGGTCAGGTACGCGACGACCGCACCGGCTCCGCCGGCGACGAGCGTCCCGAAGGCCCGGCGATCACGCTGCCACGTCCGGACGGCCAGGACCGCGAACGTCGCGACCAGGACGAGGGGTCCCTTCTCCGCGACGACGACGGCGGCGAGCGGTGCGAGGGGTGAGGGCCCGATCGTGCCGGCGACCGCGCGATAGACGGAGTCCCTGAGCGGGACGGCGACAAGGGCGAGGAGGGCCAGGGAGACGGCCGTCGCAAGCGCAGCGGCGAGTGTCGACCGGGTGACGTGTGCAGGTCCGGGCGGTGAACCCTCCTCGAAATTCATGACACGACGCTACCGAGTCCCTGCACGGGTCGCAGAAGCCCGGCCGGTGGGTCCCGGGCCGTGCCAGGTCAGAAGCTCAGGTCGTCGCCACCCGGCCCGGGGTCGAGCGTGGGGTCGTGATCACCCGGATCGAGGCCGTCGTGGTCGAGGTCTTCGACGACGGTCCAGCCGTAGTCGCCGTGCGGACCGAGCGGGTCCGTGTCGGTGTCGTCGCCGAGCAGAATCGAGTCGGCGCCGAGGTCGTCGTCACCGATGTTGTCGATGTCGTCGTCGGGAATCAGATCGAGGCCGATTTCCGGAGTGTCCGGATCCGTGGCGATCTCGAGGATGCGATCCCACAACTCCTCCAGCAACACGGGGATCGTGTCGTTGCGATCCAGGCCGAGCATCTCCCACAACGACGGATCCTGTTTCCCGGTCATCGCTCCCCCTTTCCCGATGCCACACGAGACCCCGCGGTGCAGGGTCCGCACGGACACCCTGGTGCAGTCGTACGGATGAACGCGGTCGCATTCACGTCTCGGGTTCGATGCGCGGGACATCCGGAATGTTCCCGACCGTTGCGAACCAATCCGACCGCCAAGATCCTTGGGGTGATCTGCGTCACATTCCCGACTGCGTCGACCCGGTGCCAGCTGCGGTTTCCCCACCCGAACGCGGTCGCGGCGAAAAAGTCGGCGCTGCACCGGAACCTTCCCGCGGCTCGGCCCCTCCTATCTGCAACACCCGACGAGCGAAAGGCAGCACCGACATGGCGAACCGCGACTCCTTCTCCGACGTCATCGGCTCGAGCACCACGAGTCGCCAGGACTCGCAGTCCACGACGAGCGACCGCTCGGACTCCTCCTACGGCAACAACTCGTCCTTCGACAGCGACGCCTCCTACGGCTCGTCCTCGGCCGCTCAGGAAGGCTCGACCAGCTACGAGTCCTACGAGCGGTACGAGCGGTACGAGACCTCCGGCTCCTCCAGCTCGGACTCGTCCTACGGTTCCTCGGCGGCCTCCGGCTCGGATTCCTCCTACGGCAATCGCTCGTCCGCCTCCGATTCGTCCGACAGCGCGTCGTCGGCCTCCGCCTCGAACAGCAACGCGGTCAGCACGGGCTCCACCTCGACCGACAGCCTCGGCGCCGGCCGGCCGGTCCTGCTCGACGAGTTCACCGATCCCGACGGCGCCCTCGTCCAGGAGTACGACACCGACGGCGACGGTATCGCCGACACCGGACTCGTCGACCTCGATGCCGACGGCACCGTCGATCTGATCGGGATGGACACCGACGGCGACGGTCTCGTCGACGCCAACGCCGTCGACATCGACGGTGACGGCACCTTCGACGCAGCCGTCTTCGATTTGAACGCAGACGGTTCGGTCGACGCGACGGTGGACCTGCACACCGGTGCGGTCGACTTCGACGGTGACGGAGTCGCCGACGACTACGTCGACACCAGCGCGTTCGATTCCGGTGCGTCCTCGGGCGGGGACCACTCCGACCTGGTTTGACACCCCGACCCATCCGAACCCGAGGAGTTCCCCGTGGCCGCTTCGACCGATCCGTTCGGCGTGGACCTGTCCGCACTCGACACCGCATCCGGCACCGGAAGCTCTTCCGTCCCGCCCGATTCCGATCCGATCCCGGCAGTACCGCCGTCGGCCTCGCTGGGGTCCCTGGCCGAGGGACTGCGGACGCAACCCGGAACGGCCGCAACGGAATCCGAACCATCCGCGCCTCCGCTGGGTTCGCTGACCGACCAGCTGCGCTCGCCCGAGTCCCTCCCCGGATCCGAACCTGCTGCGCCGCAACCGAGCTCCGTTCCGGTGCCGTCCCCGGACTCGCCGAACGCGCAGGATCGGATCCACACCGGCTACGGCACGGTCGACGCACCGCGGGACGGCGAGCTGTCGTCGACCACAGTCACCCCGGACGGTGTCGTGCAGACCGCGAACGACCTGAACGGTGACGGCGTCGTGGAATCGGTCGAGGTCGAGCTCGCCGACGGAAACCGCGTGGTCTACGGGGACACCGACGGTGACGGTACGGCCGACGAGAGCTACACGTCCGCTGACGGCATCGTCGATCCGGCCTGAGCCGATCCGACCCGAGTGCAAAGGGGCACACACCATGGTGACCGGTGAGAACATCGACGATCTCATCGCGGCGGCGGATGTGGCCGCCGACGATCGGGAACGTGGCGTAGCGGTCGAGCGTCTGGCCGCGCTCGGCGTCGAACGTCTCGATGCACCACCCGGCATTGCGTTCGATCCGACGCTGCATCGCGCGGTCTCGCTCGTCCCGGCGTCCTCACCGGCCGACGAGAACACGATCGACGCGACGGTGCGACCCGGGTGGCGCCTCGGGCCGGACATCCTGCGGTTCGTCGAGGTGGCCGTGAAGGTTCCGCCGTCGCGCTGCGCGCAGCAGCGATAAGCGGCGGGCGACAACCGATCCTGCGGACGCCATCCGGCGCGCTATAGGCTCCGCACGGTTGTCGCGCCGGCAGGGCGTGGCAGATCAGAACTCCGAGAGGGAAAGCGAAAGATGAGCTGGGTCCTGGCGGTCGACTTCGGCACCTCCAACACCTCCGCCGCACACCGCATCGGCCCGGACCGGGTCGAATCCCTGCCGCTGACCCACACCAGCAACCTGATGCCCTCCTCGGTCTACCTCGACC
>Ga0180218_1000349_pt1 | contig 52007 bp, 51 predicted proteins | sample eDN3rd37CKraftBY_FD_151334 | JGI IMG/M metagenome (GOLD analysis project Ga0180218, IMG submission 151334) | Enriched backyard soil microbial communities from Emeryville, California, USA - eDNA 3rd pass 37_C Kraft BY (version 2) (version 2) | ecosystem: Environmental > Terrestrial > Soil >... | reverse complement strand
GCCGGCATGCGTTCGAACAGGTCGATGCTGACCCCGGGATCCTGCGCAGTGTCGGACTTCATGAGCGCATCGGCGGCGTAGATACCGGCGGGGCCGGCACCGACGATGGCGACGCGAAGGGGACGAGAAGCAGATCGCAAGTCGTTCATGGGAGAACTACCGTTCCATTCTTGTAGCGATAACAATCGGTGCCTTCATCCGGCCACGTCTGCGAGCGCGGAACAGGACCATCGCCACGACCATTTACTCTATTGATAAACTATAGACTAGTGGAGATGATTGGGTGTAGCCGCGCTCTTCGGCAACCCACGCCACGCCGCGGCGACCGAATTCGGCACGACGACCGCAACCATCCACAGGACTCAGTGCGCGCGGTCGACGTCTCCGGCGGATTTTCGCAGCGGAGCCACCAGTTCGACGAGCGCCCGTGCTCGCTCCGGCGTGAGGCCGGGCATTCCGTAGCAATTCGCCTCCAGAGCGGACGTAGCCTCGTCCACGACTCTGCGACCCTCCTCCGTAATCGTCACGCAGGTCGCGCGGCGATCACGAGGGTGAACACGGCGCTCCAGTAGGCCACGTGATTCCAGCCGGTCGGCTGCAATCGTCACGGTCGTTGCATGAACGAGCAAGTGCCATGCCACTCTGCTGAGAAGTCGAGTACCGGTGTCGCTCATCTGCAATGTCTTGAGCATCAGATAGTCCGTCAGGTTCAGTTCGAAGTTCTGTTTCAGCTCCCGCTCCAGCATGGACGTCATCAACTGATGAAGGCGAAGCACCGAGCTCATCGCGAGGAACGGGTAAGGGTCATCAGCGACCTGCTGCTCCCAATAGAACTTGATCCACCGCATCGGATCGAGCTTCTCTTCCTCCGTGAGCGCAGCCGCACGAGCCGTTGCGGGGAGGCGCTTGTCGGCCATGTCAGGTCTCCTTCGAGTGCACAGTCCGAAGTGGCCGTCGCAGAACTGGATACCCAATTGATCGAGCATCCGACGATCGAGACCTTCGGTGAGTATGGCGTGCGCGGCCAGCGAAAGCGGGCTCCCTACCGCACAATCGCCCGAGTCGACACTGGCCATCGTGGACGTGATCCACTACGCTTCAGAAAATACTCTACTACCATATAATTCATGCGCCGATCATTGGTGCCATGCCCGAAGCGAGGTCGAGCTGATGAACAATCCGCCCACTACAGCACGAGACATCAACCTCTTCCAGGCTCTCCGATTGAAGGGAAGAATCGAAACCGACTCTCTTCCAGCAATACTCGTAGAGGACCCGGAACTGGTCTCCCGACTCGTCACCAGTCATGTCGAGGCCGGCCGCTGCATGCACAAGGGCACCTTCCTTCGCCTGACGGCTGACGGAAAGCAGAAGCTGGCAGAACTGACCGCCGAAGAACGCGGCACCCTCGACACCGAACGCCTCGAGCTACTGTACGAAGAGTTCGACCCCTTCAATTCGGCGTTGAAGTCGCTACTCACCCGCTGGCAGATGATCGACGAGACCACGCCCAACGACCACAACGACGCAGCATACGACGCGGCGATCATCAACGAACTGGAAGAACTGCACGACGGCTTCACCGGATGGCTCTCGGCACTTACGGATGTAGTGCCGCGACTCACCCATTACCCCACACGCTTCGGTGTGGCGATGGACGAAGTGCGCCGAGGCAACTACACCTACGTTGCGCGCCCCATAATCGACAGCTACCACACGGTGTGGTTCGAACTCCACGAAGAAATGATCGGCCTTCTCGGCCGGGACCGCGCAACCGAAGCTGCTGCCGGACGCGCCGTCTGACAGAGAAATCGTGCCGGCGCGTCCGTCAAGGACGCGCCGGCACGATTCACCGGTAACCGCGACATCGCCGTTGCACGATTACGTGCCCATGCAGCCGGGCAACGGCATCTGTCCGGTTTGTCATCGGCATCAGTTCAGCATCGACGCGAGCTTGTCGTTCAGCAGCGCCGAGGCCTCGGACACGATGCGGTCGACGGCGGTTTCGCACGAAACAATGTCATGGATGAGTCCCTGGGCTTGACTCGCCCACCACATGCCGTCGTCCACCAGGCCATTCTCCAGAACCTGAACCCGGCCACGTCGGCCGGATGCAAGGTGTGCGACATCCTCGAACGTGGCACCGATCTGCTGCGAAATATGCGCGATCTCCTCCGAAATCGCATTGCGGGCGACCCTGGCAGTGTTGTGAAACTCGCGGAACACCAAGATCGTCGAGCGCTCGTCGTTCTCGACGATTTGATTCTTGACGTTGATATGCACGGGCGCCTCGTCGGTTGCGACGAATCGGGTCCCCATGTTGACGGCCGATGCTCCCAGCGCGAGTGCCGCGACCAAGCCGGCCCCGTCGGCGAATCCACCACTTGCAATGATCGGGATGGAGAGCTTGCGTGCTGCCGCCGGTATGAGCACGAGACCCGGTACGTCGTCGTCACCCGGGTGCCCGGCACATTCGAAACCGTCGATGCTGACAGCATCCACGCCGAGTTCCTGAGCCTTCACAGCGTGCCGGACGGTCACGGCTTTGTGAATCACCTTCACTCCGCCAGCTTTCAGGGCCGGTAGATGCGGCTTGGGATTGCTGCCTGCTGTCTCTACGATCTTCACGCCGCTGTCGATTATCGCGTCGCGATACTCGTCGTAGGGGACGGGATCGATCGTGGGAAGAATGGTGAGGTTGACCCCGAAAGGCTTGTCCGTCAGATCACGACATCTCCCGATCTCCTTGACCAGCGCCTCGGGAGTCGGTTGCGTCAGAGCCGACAGGAAGCCGAGAGCTCCGGCATTTGCCACAGCACCGATCAGATCAGCGGTACCTACCGCAGTCATTCCTCCGCACACGATGGGGTGCTCGATGCCGAACGTTGTAGTGAAGTCCGTGGTGAACACTCGACTCATCCTCGTTTCCGTGACCTGTCTTCGGCGACCGCAGCGCGAGTCACGCAGTCGCGGCCGTGTCGATCTTCTCCGGCTGGGCAGCTTCCTGGTGAATCACTCTGCCGGGCTCGGGAACTCCCCATTCCAGGAGCACCTCCAGAGTGTGTTCTCCGATTCGGGCGGGTGGTCTCTGCACTGCACCGGGTGTGCGGCCGAACCGAGGAGCCGGAGCAGGCTGCCGTACTCCGGCAACCTCGACGAAGGCATTCCGTTCGCGCATCTGCGGGTGCTCGGCCGCCTCCCTCAAACTCAGCACGGGAGCCACGCAGGAGTCGGTGCCCGCGAAAATGTGGTTCCACTCGTCTCTCGTACGAGCGCGGAACCTCTCGGCGATGCAGCGACGCAGCTCCTCCCAGCGATCCTGTCGTGGCCGGCGGCGGAACTCTTCGGGAAGTCCCAGCAGTTCGGCAAATTTCGCGTAGAACTTCGATTCGAGCGCACCGACGGTCATCCACTGCCCGTCGGCCGTTTCGTACACGTCGTACCACGGTCGCCCGGTGTCCAAGAGATTCACGCCGCGTTCGTCACGCCAGGTACCGGCGTGCAGCATCCCGTGCAACATGGTCGTCAGCGACAACGCACCGTCCACGACCGACGCATCGACCACTTGTCCACGACCCGAGGACCGACTCTCCCACAGAGCAGCGAGCACGCCCATGACGAGATACGTAGAGCCACCACCGAAGTCACCGAGAAGGTTGACCGGGACCGCGGGCGCCTGCCCCTCTCTGCCGAGGGCATGCAAGGCCCCGGTCAGTGCCAGGTAGTTGATGTCGTGCCCGGCCATCTGCGACCACGGCCCCGTTTGGCCCCACCCTGTCATCCGTCCGTAGATCAGGCGAGGATTTCGCTCGAGGCAGTCTTCCGGACCGATTCCCAGTCGCTCGGCCACACCGGGTCGGAAGCCTTCGAGCAGGACGTCGGCTTTGGACACCAGGTCCAAGAGCACATGCACCGCCTCCGGGTCCGAAAGATCGAGCATTACCGAGCGCCGACCGCGTCTCAGGGTGTCGGTGGCGCCCAGTCCGGAATCGGGACCGGGCCGGTCGACCCGCACGACGTCGGCGCCCATGTCCGCGAGAAGCATCGCAGCAAACGGTCCCGGACCGATCCCGCCCATCTCCAGAACCTTCAGCCCCGACAACGGGCCGGACGCCTGGCTTCGTGATGCATCGTGCATGCGCCTTCTCACTCCCGCGGAAAATCCCGCATTCGTAGTTAGTCTACTTCTAGACTATAGATCAATGAAGCTTCAGGTACCACGCGGACCACGGATCGACACCGGATTCCGTTGTGGTCAGCGCGGGAGTTGTACTGTGCCGGCGGCAAATTCGACCGCAGTAGCATTCATGTAGTCATTGCACAAGAGCTCTACAGCCAGCGAAGCGAACTCGTCTGCTCGCCCCATCCGGCGCGGAAATATCGCCGCCTCGGCCAACGCCCGCCGCAGCTCGACGGACGGCCCGTCCGGACCGTAGATCGACGTGTCGAGCCCGCCCGGGGCAATGGCATTGACTCGAATTCCGACGGACGACAGATCACGCGCCAGCGGACGCAAGATGCCCAATTGACCGGCCTTGGATGCGGCGTACGCCACCTGACCGGTCTGGCCGACAGTCGCGGCCAGTGACGACGTCAGCACGATGGCACCGCGTTGGCCCTGCTCGTCCGGCTCCGTCCGAGCCATCGCGGAAGCTGCAAGTCGAACCACGTTGAAGGTCCCGACGAGGTTGACTTCGACGATTTCCCGGAAATCGTCCAGTGAATGCGCCGAAGAATAGGCCAGGTCCGGACCGATGGTCCGGCGGGCATGACCCACTCCCGCACAGTGCACCAGCACCCGCAAGGCACCCAACTCCGCCGCGGTGTCGACGGCCGTGATCATCGTGTCGACGTCGCGCGCGTCGGCGCAGCAGAACACGGCGCCGAGGCGCTGAGCGGTCCTGTTCCCCTTCACGGCATCGCGACCGGTGATGACGACCTTGCACCCTTCGCCGAGAAGCCGGCGAGCGGTCGCTTCACCGACTCCGGAGGTGCCTCCGACGACCAACGCTGCCTGCCCTTGCAACTGCATCAGAACGCGATCTCCGGCCACCACTTCCGGAAGGGACGGATGCCTTCCGTCACCGGCGTCGGGAACTGTGCCGGACGCTTGTCGATGAACGCTCGAATCCCCTCCGCGGCATCAGGTCCGGATCCCAGTTTCCGGACCAGGTCGGATTCCACTCTGTGAGCTCCGACAGGGTGGGACTGAGTGAGTCCGTGCCACATCATATTCCGGATGGCCGCCACCGAGGTCGGCGCGCCCGCCTCGACCATCTCGGCCGCATATCTCGATGCCACGGAGACAACATCTCCAGCGGGTACGACCGCACGGACGAGACCCGCCTCGAGTGCTTCTGCAGCACCGACGAGTCGTCCGCTCGTCGTCCACTCGATCGCGCGGCTGATCCCGACAATGCGCGGCAGAAACCAGCTGGAGCAGGCTTCGGGCACAATCCCACGCCGAGAGAAGACGAACCCGAACCTGGCACCGTCGGCGACGATCCGGACGTCCATCGGCAATGTCAAGGTCACGCCGAGACCCACCGCGTCGCCGTTGATCGCGGCAACAAGGGGCCTCGTACAGGCGAACAGTCGTAACGCGAGGATCCCCCCGAAGTCCCGGCTCGGAGTATCCGACCCGGTTCCGTCGGGGCGGGCGCCGTCCCTGCGATCCCGGAACGTACCGGGCCCGCCGGACAGATCGGCTCCGGCCGAAAATGCTCGACCGGCCCCGGTGAAGACGATTGCCCGCACGGAATCGTCATCTTCGAGTCCGTCGAGCGCATCACACAGGTCGACGACGGTCCGCCGACTCAGAGTGTTGAGTTGATCCGGACGGTTGAACGTGACGAGGGCAATGCCGTCGGAGCGATCGACGACGAACGCGGTCTTGCCGTCCGCCGTGGTTGTCATTCGTCCTCCCCGAGCAGCCGACGCAGCCCGACCAGGTGGTCATCGGTCAGACCGAGGCCTTCACCCAGGTAGCGCTCGACATCACCGTAATCCTCCACCAATTGACTCATCCCGGCCTCCAGGTAGGCAGGATCAGCAATCATCGCAGGCCGGAAGAAGTCCAGTGGTCTGTCACCGAAATGCCGTCGGGCCAGAACGAGCGAGGGACCGTTACCGGCCATCAGTTCGTTCGTGAGCAGGAAATCGGCGATGATGTCGGTCTCCGAAACTCCGACCAGGCGTTGGAGCAACATCGCCAACCACCCGGTCCGATCCTTCCCCTCGGAGCAATGGAAGACATGAGCCCCGTCGCTCTGCGCCATAGCCGCGAGTGCCGTCGAGAAGCCGGCTCTCTTTCCCGGGTCGCTGACGAAGCCACGGTAATGGTCCACCATCGCCTGACGCATCTGGTCGGCGGTATCGAGGGATGCCATCACCTCCCTGCTCAGCCCGGGGACCCAAGTGTGATGCCACTTCGCTCCCGGGAGGGGAGTATCGGGAAGCCGGTCGATTTCGTCCTGTCCCCTCAGGTCGTAGATCGCGACGATCCCGAGGGTACCGAGCACGAGGAGGTCATCATCGGACACTCGGAAGGAATTGCACCGGAACACCCGTCCTTGCCTCATCGAGCCGTGTGCCGTCTTGTAACCGTGGCCGGCCACGTCCCGAAAGTTCCTCACCGACGGCAGGTTCAACTGCTCCGGCACGCCGATCGGCCCTGTTACGCCCCGCACAGGTCCTGCACTTTCTTGACGACACGATCCACCGTCGGGTGATTCGTCAGCGCCTTGGAGAACGGTACCGGCGTGAACGCAGCGCCGACCCGGCCAACCGGTGCAAGCAACTCACCGAAGAGCTCCTCGTGGATGCGTGCACTGATTTCGGCTCCAGGGCCGAGGAATTGGGTTGCTTCATGGATGACGACGCAGCGTCGTGTGCGCTCGACCGAGGCCAACACTGTATCGAAGTCCAGAGGGATCAAGGAGCGCAGATCGATCACTTCGGCCTCGATCCCGGCTCCGGTCAACTCCTGCGCCGCGTCGAGAGAGAGCCCCACACCCGTTCCGTAAGTGACGATGGTGATGTCCTCGCCGGGCCGCACTGTCGCTGCCTGACCGAGCGGCACTGTGTACGTCCCCTCGTCCACCGGCCCCTTCTGGCTGTAGAGCAAGCTGGAGTGCTGGATGAAAAGGGACGGGTCCGGGGAGGTAAGGCACGACTGCAGCAGTCCCTTGGCATCCGCGGCGTTGGACGGCATCACGACGTTGATGCCGGGGGTGTGCATGAACCACGCCTCGAGTGACTGGGCATGTTGAGCACCGAAGTGGCTGGTACCGATTGTGGTGGTCATGGTGAGGGGTGCCGGGGTCGCTCCGCCGCTCATGTAGCGGAACTTCGCGGCGTGGTTGAGCACCTGGTCGAGCGTCAATGTCACGAAGTCGAAGAACATGATCTCTGCGACCGGCCGGTACCCACCCAGCGCGAGTCCGACCGCGGCACCGGCGATCGTGCCTTCGGCGATGGGCGTGGAACGCACGCGGTTCGTGCCGAAGCGGGTCGACAATCCCTTGCTGGTCTTGAACACCCCACCGATGGGCTCTTCCACATCTTCACCGAGAACGACGATCTTGTCGTCGGCCTCCATCGCGCAGTGGAAGCCGGAATTGATCGCGGCTGCCATCGTCATCACGGTCTCAGGCATCGGTCAGGCTCCTCACGAACGAAGAGTCGGCGAACACGTCTGTGAAGAGTTCGTCCGGTTCAGGAAGGGAAGATTTCTCGGCAAAGCTGAACGCCTCGTCGACATACGCGCGAACCTCGGTCTCGATCGCCGTGATCTGTTCTTCTGTGAAGACGGAGTTGTCGAGAAGCCACTTGCGGAAGGTGGGGGCGGGATCGCGCTCCATCGCCTTCGCCAGTTCGTCCTTGGGTACGTAGCTGTAGTCCGCGGTACCGGTGTGTCCGGTGAGCCGGTAGTGCACGAACTCGAGGAACGTCGGACCCTCGTTCAGGCGCGCCCGTTCCACGGCCTCCTCGAGAGCAGCGAGGCAAGCCAGGGGATCGAAGCCGTCCACCTTGCGGGTGGCCATGCCGTACGACGCCGCTCGTTCGGCGAGTTCCGTGGAAGGTGCGTACTTGTGGATCGGTGTGTGCTCGCCCCACTGGTTGTTCTGACAGACGAAGACGAGAGGTAGTTTCCACAGAGCCGCGAAGTTCATCGACTCGTGATATGCCCCAATGGATGTGGCGCCGTCTCCGAACGTGGTTACTGTGGCAGATCCGCTGTTGTCCAACTGCGCGGCCATGGCGAGACCGACAGCGATCGGCATCCCGGACCCGACCACCCCGGTCGTGGCGGTGAATCCCACAGACTGGTCCTGCAGATGCATGGGGCCGCCCTTGCCCCGTGAGGTACCCGCTGTGCGGCCGTACAGCTCGGCCATGATCGAACGCAGGGGCACGCCCTTGGCCAAGGCGTCACCAAGATTGCGGTAGGTCGAAACCATCCGGTCGTCCGGGGTCAGAACCTCACCGAGAGCGGCACACACCGCCTCCATGCCGCGCACCGGGTAGAACGCGGCCGCGAGCCGTCCTGCCTTCGCCTCCGCACTCGACTTCTGGTCGGCCAGAGCTGTGGTCAGCATCAGGTGGTACATCCGCTTCAGTGCCTCGGGTGGGGGCACCGGCTTCTGGGTGTTCATGTCACTCCCTGTTCATTCGTCGAAGGACTCGAAGTTCAGGCGGTAGCTGGGGTCGCCGAGATCTCGACTGCCGGGGAGGTTGTACTTCGAGCGTCCGCCCTCGATCACCATTCGTGAGGGCTGGCATTGGTTCCACTCCACGGTGATTCGGCGGCGCCAGATCCGCCAGACGCCGTCGCGCCTGAGCAGTTTGTCGAGGTAGCGCCCCCCGGTGAGATATTCGTGTTCCCCTTCGAGAGTTCCGTCGGCCTCCGCCCGGTCGGCATATTCGTCTCCGAAGAACCGCGCCACCGAGTCTCTTCCGCCGGGGATCCGGTGGTAGCCGAGCAAACAGGATTCGGCGATCGCTCGGTCTCCGTCGACCTCGACCAGTTCGTTGGTCACATGGTGGATGCTGTAAGTGGTCTGCTCCGCAAGGCGCGGCACCATGAAAGCTGCGAACTCGTGCGCATTCCCGTCGAAAGATCCGTGTGCGTCCGTAGCGTCTTCGTGGTAGACGGACTCGAGCAGTTTGATATCGCAACGATCGATCGCTCGCGCATAACGGTGCAACACTTCGATGATCTGCTGGCGGTCGTATACCAATTGCAGCGTCGCGGCGGGGTCGGATGGCTGTGCGCGAGGCGCGAACAGCACGGTGTCTTCTCGAGTGGTCCGCGTGGTCATCCCCGAACCCTCCCCACGTACTCCGCGGCGGATTCGCCCGCCATCCGACCGACGCCGGCGGCGCTGGCAAGCGAGCTACCCGACCCGGAATAGGTCGGACCGACGATCCCGCCGGTGCATTCCCCGGCTGCGTAGAGGCCTTCGATCAGGCTCCCGTTCACACCGACTACGCGCGCGTGGTCGTCGATCCGCATACCGAATCCGGTGTGCGCGATCGCAGTGGGCCGTACCTCGACGGCGTAAAACGGCGCCGTCGAGATCGGGTTGAGAAAGCGGCCGGCCTTGCCGAAGTCGGTGTCCTCACCGGCTGCCACGAGATGGTTGTAGCGAGCGATGGTGCCGCAGAAGTCCTCCGCCGGGATCCCTACCGAATCCGCAAGGGCGTCCAGCGACTCGGCAATATGAATCCGTTCGTGGTCCTTGTACTGCTCGATCACGTCGGCGGTGTAGTGCTTGGGCTTGAACTTCGCGTGGTTCGGCCATACCTGCTTGTACGCATCTCCGTAACGCTCCGCGAGTTCGGCCGGGGGCCTGAGTGCCGCGTCGTCGAATACGACATACCCAACGTTGTCCCTAGCTTTGAGCAGACTGTCGAGGATGCCGTACGGGGCGGTCTCGTCGCAGAATCGACGGCCACGCTTGTCCAGGAGCACCGTCCACCCCGGCAGGAATGCCTCGTGCATGGTGTCGACACCGGGATTGAGCATGCGCAGACCCCGGTTCTCGCCGGTGAGCTGAGCTCCGACCTGGTCGGCGAACTTCAGGTGGTCGCCTCGCGCACCCTCGCTGCCGATGTAGAAGGTCTCCCCCGGTACCCAGGCGATGGGGTAGTGCTCGGCGAGGCGCTCCGGGTTGGCACCGAATCCGCCTGTCGCGACGATCACGGCGCCGGCCGTGAGGTCTTCGCTGCCCGAGCGCACTCCCGTGACGCGGCCGTCGGTGTAGACCAGCTCGTCTACGCGGTTGCCCAACGCGAACTCGACGCCCGCTTCGCGGCACTTCGATACCAGCGCGTCGACGATTGCTTGCCCGCCGCCCTCCACGCAGTGTCCACGGGGGCGCCGGTCGTCTCCGCTGAAGATCAGGCGCTCGTAGAACGGGACGCCGTTGTCCTGGAGCCAGTCGATGGTCTCGCCGCTGCGGGCGGCCCAACGCTCGACCGGTCCGGCCGAGACGTCCCAGATATTGATCGCCATGTACTCCTTGAACATGTCGTCTTCGGCGTCTTCGATACCGGCGGCCTGCTGCAGCCGGCTCCGGCTGCCCATTACAACCCCACCGCACAGGCGGGTGGAGCCGCCGAGGACACTTTCGGCCTCGACGACGAGCACGTCCTTACAACCGTTCTCGATTGCCGTGAGTGCGGATGCCAGACCTGCCAGGCCGGATCCGATGACGATGACTTCGAAATCCATGTTGCTCATCGCATTTCCTGTTCGCACAGCGCCGGCCACGGCAAGCGCAGGTGGGTTGAGTCATTGAGACAGGTGATCTCTCGGTCACCGCGACGGCTCGCCATCACCTGGGTGACACCCGTATAGGTCGGGTGGTGGAAGACCAGCTTCTTCGAGCCGAGGAAGCTACCCACGAAGGAGTTGATCACGGCGCCGTGGGTCACCACGACCACTCGTTTTCCAGGATGTTCCGCGATGATCGACTCGATCGCTTCGATGCTGTTGTGACGGATCGTCTCGGCGTCGGTGCCGTAGGCCGAGAAGTCCTCGCGCCGGAAGGCTGCCATCATGTCGTTGCCGGTCCTCATGAGGTCCTCGAGGTGGATGTATGGACGTCCATAGTCGAACTCGGCAAGGCCTGCGGCGATCCGCGGTTCGAGACCGAGGACATCTGCAATCACCGCTGCCGTCTCCGAGGCGCGGCGCTGCGGGGAGGCATACAGCGCACTCCAGGTCCCCCGCCGGAGGCGATGCGCGAGCGCCCGCGCCTGCTCACGACCGGCCGTGCTGAGTCCCGGATCTCGACGAAGTTCTTGATCTTCGGGACGATCCGGCTCCGCGTGCCGGACGAGTGCGAGTTCCACCCTGCCCTCCTCTGTTCGGGCGACTGACCACCGAGATTACTTGATTAATAGACTATTGTGAAGTAGACCTCATATTCAGGGTGTGCGAACACCGGAAGCGTTGAGCTCCAACGGTGTCCATCCCTCCTCCGGGTGGTACCGGAATCGGTTCACCGAGCCGTACGCCGGTTGGAACAACGCGACCTGGGGGGATCCGAGGAGCATCGCGAAGAAGTTGTTCACGACTCCGCCGTGAGTCACCGCCAGCACTCGCGGAACGCCGGCTTCGGTACGCATCCGCTCGACCACACCCAGGACGCGGCCCCGAAATTCCTCGAGCGTGGTACCCCAGGGCGACAGATCTCCCGCCAGGTAGGCCCCGTAGACCTCGGCGCCGTCTTCCCAGTGGAGATACCGCTCGGTATTCCGATCGAATTCCGCCAGGTCGGCGTCCACCCGCACAACCGCACCCGGAGCCACGATTTCAGCGCTCTCCCTGGCTCGGCGAAGCGGAGAGCAGTAGACCGCGTCGTATCCGTCGGCCCGGACCAGGGCTCGCGCCGCTTCCATCTGAAGTCGTCCGACCGAGCTCAGAGGGGGGTCGGCAGCCACCGTGCCGGTAGCATCCCGCACCGGCTCTCCATGGCGGACCAGAGTGAGAATCATTGCGCACCTCCAGCTCGAGACCGGGGCTTTCCACCTCCGATCCGGTTCACTTCCTCAATCAATAGTTCATTGGTAGAGTATCTTCTCGCAAGCCCTCGGCAACAGCAGACGGTGCAGACATCACCCTGAAGCACAAGCGGGAGCAGTTGTCCCATTCCCAGCCGAGTCCCGCCCTACCCGCCCCGGGCCCTACGAGTGGAGTGATCGACTATGCGCGACCTGATTACCGAGCGAACCCTTCACCCCCTGGACGAGACGCTCATGCACCAGATCCCCTGGACTTTTGCTTATGCAGGAACCTCGGATCACCGCTTCTACGACCGACACTGGCTGGCGGCCGTGGACCCCAAGGGTCAGGGCAGCTTCATCTCCGGGATCGCCTTCTACAAGAACATGGGTGTGGCCGACGGCTACTTCTGCGTGCAGGAAGGCGACCGCCAGCACAACACTCGATTCTCCCGGCCACTCGCGGACGACATGCAAAACCTCCGCATGTCGGACTTCGAAGTTCGGGTGGTCGAGCCTTTCAAGCGTCTCGAGATCTCGCTGGACGGGGAATCGACCCCGGTGTCTGCTCAGCTGTCGTTCGAGTCGAGTTTCGATCCCTATTGCGAGTCGCACTACATGGACTCCCGAGGCGGCCGAATCGGCCAAGAGATCACTCGGTACGACCAGAGCGGCTACTGGTCCGGATGGATCGACTTCGGAGCCGGTCGCCTCGAAGTATGCGATTGGTGGGGATTCCGAGATCACTCCTGGGGTGTCCGACCCGGAGTCGGCGGGTTCGACCGTTCGGTAGCCGACCCCCAGGCGAAACTGGCGGCCACACCGGCCACGCCGACTCTTGCGATGCTCCACGTCGTGATGACCTTCGAAATCGGCGACTGCTTCGTCACAGCGATGTGCCGTGAGGATGCAGCCGGCAACCCGACCTATGTCGACGGTGAGGTAATCACGAAGGACGGCCGGCACACAGGAATCCGGTCGATGGACTTCGAGGTCGAGTTCCATCCCGGCACCCGTGCACACCGAAAGGTCACCGCGCGCATCCTCGCCGAGGACGGATCCGAGTTCGATGTCGAAGCGACGCCGTTCCTCCATCCCTGGGCGTACGCAGGGACCGGTTACGACGGTGGATATCGCGACGGCCGAGGTCTCGGTGTCTGGCGCGGCACGATCGCGGAGCACGACGTCTACCAGTTGGTGCCACCGAACGGTGTATTGATGGACGGCGCGCCGACCCCCACCGGCCACCGCGAGCAATTCGCGAAGATGGTGGTGAACGGGGAAGCGATCACCGGCTACTGCCCAGTCATGACTCGGGGCGCGCTCCCGAAGTACGGGCTGGGCGAGAACGACTGATTCCGCGGACGACAGGAACACATCCGATGAAGTGCGAGAGCCGTACGACCCGGCCTTCCATATCGACTCAGATAGTTCGGCTGATCCGGCACGAGCTCATGCTGCTCGGCGACGATCGAATGCGCGTCGGGCAGCTGCTGGAGATCGCCGACCAGCTACTCGAACGCGCTGCTTTCGACGACGACCTACTGATGCTCCGTGCCACCGGTGCGGCGGGCGAGGTAGCCGCGCTGATCAGCCGAGAACTCGAGAACGCACCCGCCGACCCGCCCGGACAGCAGCCGCGAGAGGACCCGACCACCAGTTTCGAGTCGGCCCAGCCCCCCAGCATCGGCAAGAGTGACCTCTCGGCGGTGTTCAACCGCCGCTCCCCCGCCACGGGACCTCACTGCGTCGATGACGTGCAACGCCTCTCCGGCGGCTTCTCGAAAGAGACGGTGCGCGCCCGCGTGTCGGACGCAACCGGCATCAGCACGGACGTCGTCGTTCGCAAGGTCATGCCCGGGCGCCGCGCAGATGGGCTGCGTCCCGAGTACGACATCGTCTCCTTTCTGGCGGCCTCCGCGGTGCCCGTACCTCGGCCCTTGTGGTTCGACGAGAGCGCCCTCGGTGGTCCTGCCTTCGCCACGACGGCCGTGCCCGGCCGGACAATCGGTAACGTCTGGGGTTGGACCGAGCCACCCTCACTGGACGTGATTCGCGACCTGGGCCGGGCGATGGGCGTGCTGCACGCGCTCGATCCCTCTGGGCTCGGGAATGCCCCACTGCCGCCGTTGCAAAGCCACCGTGATCATCTGGCGGCGATAGACGAGCGCGCCGACGTCCTCGCGGGCCTCTGGGACGACGATGATCCGTACCGCCCGGTATTCCAACGGGTTCTGGACTGGCTGCGAGTCAATGCTCCCGCGGACTGCACCGAACAGGTGCTCGTGCACGGCGATTTCGCCCTGCACAACGTGCTGGTGGCCGACAACCGCCTGACGGGGTTGCTCGACTGGGAGCGTTCGCACCTCGGCAATCCGTCGGAGGATCTCGCCTATCTCAAACCGTCGATCGACCAGGCAGGTGCTTGGGACGATTTCGTCGAGGCGTACCGTCGCGCCGGAGGCCCACCCGTGATCGTCGGCGACTTGGCCTACTTCACCGTGTGGCAGGACCTGTGGCGGGCCGTCTCCTCCTACCGAATTCGGGCGAAGTTCCTCTCTACGCCCACGCATCTCTCCGACGCGATCTCCGGCCTTCTCATGAGTCCTCGATTCCTCACGCGGGCCGCCCACGGGATGACAACCGTTCAGAAAACGTGCGAAAACGTACCCTGAGTCGAGACCTCACGGTGTCGACGCTCGCCCGCACCGGTGGGTGCGGGTCTTCCCGTGGCACTACCCGTTGCCCGTGCGATGCGGGGTCTTACCCGGGTTTCCATCCGGCTCGTTCTCCGGCGGCCCGCCACTCGGGGAGGACGCCCGGCCAACGCCGCGAGGTTGCGCGCCGCGTTGAGGTCACGGTCGAGGCTCCGCCGCAACCATCGCAAGTGAAGATGCGTTCGGACAGGCGCAGTTTGGCTTTCACTACGCCCCCACCGAACCTTCGCCCGCGCCGGCGCGTCGGTCCTCCGGCAACTGGAACAGGTCGATATCGTAGGCACTGGTCTGAGGAGAACTCAGTCCGCACGCGACGGTCGAACAGCCCAACACTCTCCGGCGAGGCCGCCACTGCGGGTGACAACTCGCGCCTCCGCGCAGCCTGCACCGCCTGTCCGCGACAGTTCGTCTCTGACGGTGGGCCTCTTCGGCCCGAAAGAGAATCAAGAGGAAAGACTCCTCGAGACATCACTCGAACCCGAACGGACACACGCTCACACTCCGGCCTGTCGCTGTCGAGGGTGCGACCGGAGTGTGAGCGCCGAGTTGCTGTCTGCTCGGCCTCGTCTACGACGACCGAGGGGACCCCGGCTGCCCGGTTGCTTGGTCGCGTCGCTCAGAGAGAGCAGACTGCGGAGGAATGTAGTTGGGGCGGAATGGAGGACGACCGAGCACCACATCGAGGAGGAAAGCAAACACCGCGAACCCCAACGCAATTGTGGCCATCCCGAGCAACTGTGTCGGCAGCCATGGGTAGTCGCCGTTGACTGCGATCCAGGACGGTAGAGCGATGAATCCGTAAACGGCCGTGACGGACAGGGGAGTGATCACGAGCATCGAGACCGATCTCCAACCACGCAGGCGCTCGCGGTATCGGTAGGCGATCGCAGCGGCCAGGAACACTCCGACCGAATTGCACGGAATCCACCACCACGGAAGCTGCGAGATGATGATGAGTGGTTGGTTGCCGTAATAGTGGTAGACACCCATGCTCAGCAAGATCTCCTCGAAGACCACCGAACTCACCGCTGCGCCGGCCCACATCAGCCAGATTGTCTTGGTGCGTGGATTGCTCTCGAGAAGCTTGTAGATGAAGATCATGAAGGCCCCGTAGCCGAACCAGCCGGCGACGATCCACCACGGCATCTCCCGTCCGAGGATGGTATAGGCGTGGTTCGAATCGCTCCACGGGAAGTACACCGCGCCGATCACATCGAAAAAGACCTCAGGTATGCAGATCATTGCGCCACTGAGTGCAAGCATGAACGGTAATAGCGATCCAGTCCTTTTGATTTCGCGAACTCCGAGACCGACCCCGATGAGTCCGAACGCCGACATGACGGTGGTGGCGATGATGTTGTTCATCGACATGTAGGGCGTGCCGTGCGGCGGTGTGGGGATCTTGAATTCTGGATCCATGGTGAAGTCCGGGCTTCCGAGCACAGGGCCCTGCCTGAGCGCGGTGATGAGGAGTGCTGCTGCGATTGCGATGGCAATCGCTGCGGCGATGATGAACTTGGCCCTCCGTGTGATTCCCGCGTCGGAGAGCCGATCCGGATCTACCGGGACAGCGGCTTGCCGTGGGGAGCTTTCCTTCGGTGGGGTGGAAACCATGACTGTGCCTCCTGCTTATTACAGCGGATCATGGACTGTGCGTCGCGATGGAGACTGGATAGTGGAATCGGCTGCGCGCGAATCGGCGTCGTGAGTCGATCCTATGACGTGGAACACAGTCGGTCTATATCTAGAATGTCGCAAAATTGACTTCTGAGGGCCGGCGAGGAGCATGCGCAGCCGATTCGGCCGCGGTTCGGTCACTGCTCTTTCCCCGTCAAGTGCGGATACCGCCCGCGCGACTTCTCTCCGGCGCTCGATCTCATGCGACCCGACACGCACGTCGATTGTCACCCTTTCCGCCGGACAGAACTGTGATCACGCCCGGTCCAACGGTGCACGCCACATTGTCGCCGCAGAGGCGTTGCGGTGCTCGATCGTGTGCATGGGCGAGCGCCAGATGTCAGCAGACGCCGGGCCGAAGCTCCCGAATGTGGCGAATGCAGTACGTCGCAGCGGTGAGGCCTTACCTGCGGGGCCCGGTGAAGGCATCCTGTTGCCAGGCCATTTCCCGGCGAAGTTGAGCGGCGATGTGCTCGCGCCCGGCAACCCGCGTCGGGTGGTGTTCGGGTAGGGACTCGATGACCGCGACCAGCGCGTTCCGCAGCCGGCGCGCATCCTCCCGCAGCATCGTGACGTCGGGATGTACCGGTACCGGCTGTGCCGCTACGGCTTCTCCCACCTTCGTCCTGACCGACCCCGGAAGCGTCGTCGTTTCCATCCCGTTCAGGAGCGCCCGCAGCTCCGCGTTGCCGTCCAGCAGCGCGGGACCCTCGTCACGCAGGCGCGCGCGGACGTGTCGCAACATCTGAGCCGCCGTGCGGCACACGCTGGCCGCGTACTCCTCGCATCCCGGCAGGATCTCGTCCTCGATTGCGGCGATCACGGACGCCAACACAGCATCGTGGTCCGGTTCGATCATGCCAATCCTTCTTTCATCAGGTTGCCGGCGAAGTGCTTCGCCATGCGAAGCTCGCTGCGAAAAGCCACCTCGGTCGCCGTCCAGACGAATCGCAACGGCGCGCGCTCCATGGCGCGCACCGTGCAGGCAACGTGCTGGGTGTAGGTGAACTGCAGGAGTCCGTAGAACTCGCGATAATAGGCAACGCGGTCGACACCGATCTCGGTGCCGGTACGTTCGGCGTAGTAGGCCAGAGCTTCCGGCAGTCCCCAGACCCGTCGACCGTCCCGGACGATCTCGGGGATCATCTCCTGGCATTGGGCGAAGTCGTACGCCGGGTCGGCGAGTGCTGCCATCTCCCAGTCGCTCATTGCAACGATCCGGCCATTGCGCCAGACCTCCTCGCCCAGGCCGTTGGTGCCTTTGCAGAGCACCACCCGGTCGCAGGTCTGGGGTGCGCGAGCGCGCAGTGATGCCATTGCCTCAGCCAGGACCGGACTGGGCTCGACACCGTAACGGGCAATCTGGTCCGAACACTGGTCCATGAGGTTGAGAGCGCAGTGCGCGGGTGAATCCGGCACGCGCAGGATCGTGTCGAAGCCCTGGCGTAGCCAATCGACGCCGTGAACCAGTGCAAGCTTGTCGAGATGTTCTTTCGAAAGCCGGATTCGCTCGGCGTCGCCCTCGGGCGAATGGTCGTCGAGTGCGGGCAGTCGCCAGTCACCGTCGACCAACTCCCGCACGTATGCCGGCCGACCGTTGGGCATCCACTCCGGGTCGTCCTCGAACCACAGCACGCGCGCGACCGGCACCCCGGTGCCCTCGAGCCGACGGTACACACCGAACTCGTCGACAAGCGAGGACGCGATGATGCTGCCGGCTTCATGATCCCGCCGCACGGCGAACCGGCGCACCGAGCGGCCGTCCATCTCGACGTCGACGGTCCAGGTCTGTCGTGAGACTCCACGCGACATCCGGTTCACATCGCGGACTCTCACTTCGGTCGGCGTGTGTGGTTCGTCGGGCAGCAACTGCTCGATTCGCTCGCGGAACCATGCTTCCACGAACTCCGAATCTGCGAGATTGCCGGTCATCGCAGCCCCAGAGGCTGGTAGGGACCGTCGAGGAACAGCTCAGTGTGTCCCGCTCCGACCCACTGCCGCCCGTCCGGGGCTGTCGTGGTGACACGGGAGAGATATTCCTTCCCGTGCAGTCCGGCCTGGACGGTGCCGTTGTACTGCACGTGGTCCAGCGGTTGCACACCGAAGTCGAATTCGTCCCACTCGACCGTGACTCCAGGACCGTGGTAGGTCCGCATCGATCCCCCGTCCTTCCAACTGCCTCCCTGGTAACCGATCGTGGAGGTCACCCACGGTGGTCCCACGGGCTCGACTTCCTGGGTCCAGGTACCGCCCTCGCTGTCGGTCAGTGTGATGGTCGCCCCGGCGAGCAGTCTGGTGCCGGGAACGACTCGCAGCTCGTGCCGGCCGGCGACAAGGGGATAGACCTCCTTGTCCCAGCCGATGCTGAAGCGGCCTTCGAACGGTGTCCCGAACGTGTCGTTCATCGGCACCTGCCGTCCCTCGGGATCCTCGTGGATGGCGTAGAACCCCGCGAGATCGCCTGCACCGAACAGGGTCCAGAAGCGGAGGGCGCGTGGAACACCTCCAGGTTCATACGGCGGCAGCCACTTCGGGGCCGCAGCGAGCGGTGGTCGGTCGAAGTAGACACCCCACGAATGGTCGCGGCTGCCGTACCAATGGGAGGGGTCGACTTCGGTTCGCTTGCCGTCGATTTCGATCCAGCCGTCGACAGCGCCCGGCTGCGCATAGCGGGACTGGTCGGTGGTCGGCCGTCCCCGGTTGGTCGCGAGGTGATGTGCCTCGAGAAAAGCGGGTGCCAGTCCGCGCCAATTGAGCTCACAGGACAGATTCGAATCGTTCTCCGCCAGCGTGATCCGCAGGTGCCGGTAGGGTTCGACCACTTCCAGCCGGAACGGTCCGACCGTTGTCTCGCACAGCTGCCGCCAGGTCCGGCTGAATCGGACGGTACGTTGGATACCGTTGTGCATCACGCCGAGATAGCCACCGACCATGTCGGTGTTGGGGTTGATCCGGAGGCCTGAGAAGCAGAACATTCGGTCTTCGGCGCTGAACGCACCGAAGAAGTAGCCGTCGTCGAACGCGTTGTCGGTATTGTCGACCACGCTCAGCGGATACGGCGTCTGATGTACCGGGAGTTCGTCATAGGGACTCAACACTGGTGTCGTTCCTTCCGTCGCTGGGACAACGTGGCGGTGGGCGTCGCGGCATTCGACATGACGCGTCGGCGCATGGATCGCGACGGGCGCGACATCGGTCCGACGGATCGTTCGAAGCTCAGTCGGCAGAGCGCGTGCGCACAGAGCGCTGCCCGGCCCCATACCCATCATGCTCTATTGCACTACTGTTTTCTACTAGACTTAAATGATCGGGTACGTACTTCGTCCTCGCGCTTCCTTCCACGATCGCGAGCTTGCCCAGGAGGGCACGTGGCACAGTTGAAGGGCACAGGGGTCTTCACCAGCGCCCGCAAGATCGGCCGCCGGGCCGGAGAAATTGCCCGCGCGGTCGAGGAACTCGGATACGACGCCATCTGGGTTGCCGATGTCCGCGGTGACCTGACCGTCCTGGGCGACCTGGTGGGCGCCACCGAACGCATCTACGCCGGAAGTGCCGTCCTGAGTATGTGGGATCTCGCAGCGAAGGACACCGCACAGGCATGGTCGGCAGCGAACGGTCGTGGTCCCGGCCGAGTGCTGGCAGGTGTCGGGGTGAGCCATTCGGTGCTTGCCGAGCGCGCCGGGCATGTCTACGACAAGCCGTTGACCCGGCTGAAAGCCTACCTCGACGAACTCGACTCGACGGCGTTCGGCATTCCGCGTGAGCACCGGCTGATCGGTGCCAACGGCCCGAAGATGCTGCAGCTCGCCAGTCAGCGAAGCGCCGGCGCCCTGACATACCTGGTCACTCCAGAGCAGACCGTCGAGCATCGGAACATACTCGGTTCCAAGGCTTTACTGATTCCGGAGGTCAAGGTCGCGCTGGCCGCGGATCGTGCGCGCAGCCGGGTTCTCGCGCGAGGGCACCTCTCCGTCTATCTCACGTTGCCGAACTATCTCCGCAACCTCGAACGAATGGGCTTCACCGCCGACGACTTCGCCGACGGTGGCAGCGATCGCCTGGTCGACGCGTTGGTGGTCGGTCCTGATGTCGAGGATGTGGTGCGCCGAATCGCGGAGCACCGGGACGCCGGTGCCGATCATGTCTGCCTGCAAGTGCTGGGACCAGGAGACTCGGTGCCACTCGACCACTGGCGCGAGCTCGCCCCGGCGGTGTGCTCCTAGGACACTCGGACCGACACCGCTCCGCCATGTACATCGCGGACCGGTGTCAGTTCAAGTGACGGTCTGCGAAAGCCCGAATCCCCTCGACAGCCTCGCTGGATCGCGTCCATGGAGAAACGATGACGCGGTCGATACCGCTGCGTCGCCACCCCTCCACATCGACCGGACCTGGATGCGCCGCCGCCGTGGTGACGAATGGTCCAGTCCTGCCCGCCTTCCTGCGCTCCTCAGTCAACCGCGCGATCGGTACGGCAACAGTCTCCGGTGTGTGATGCATTCCGATCCAACCATCGCCCCGCCTGGCGGCACGCCGCAGGGATGCCGGAGCTTCACCGCCGATATGAACGGGCGGTCGTGGACGTTGCACCGGCTTGGGTTCCAGTGCTACACAAGGAAAGTCGAAGTGCTCGCCGCTGTAGGCGAATGTATCCTCGGTCCACAGACCATCGAGAACATCGAGAGATTCGTCGAGTCGCTTCCCGCGAGTGTGAAAGTTCAGGCCCATCGCGCTCCACTCCGCACCGGACCAGCCGGCGCCGATGCCGAGTTCCACACGGCCGTCCGACACAACGTCGAGCGTCGTGATTGCACGCGCGGCGACGAACGGGTTTCGCAATGCAAGCTGATACACGTACGTGCCGAGTCGTAACCGGGAAGTCACTGCAGCCAGCGATGCCAGGTAGACCATCACGTCGTACATCGGAGTACGTTGCCGAATGGGTAACTCGCCGTCCGGGCATTCCCCGGGATCGTAGGTGTCCGGGAGCACGAGGTGGTCGGACATCCATATCGATTCGAATCCCGCGGCCTCGGCTTCGACAGCTACATCTCGCCACAGAGCAGGGTGCACGCGAAGGAGGGAGATCCCGAACCGGACGTCTGCGTGCTCATCTCGAACCATCGATCCCCACTCTCCAAGATCCGGCTTCTGTGCACGCGGTGCACCCCGCGTGCCGCCGGAACACAGCTCGAGTCGACGTGTTCCGGCGGACGCGACCGCTACGCGCCACGTCCCCTCGCCGAGGGCCCCACTCCGAGTGCGGCAGCGAGCCTGGCTCGGTGGTCGGCAGGCGCACCGAGCATCAGGTCCAGTGCCTTGGCACGCCGGAAGTAGAGATGCGCGTCGTGCTCCCAGGTGAAGCCGATGCCTCCGAAGATGTGCAGCGACTCGTCCGTGAGCCGGGTAGCAGCGTCCCCGCACATCGCCTTCGCGGCACTCGCCGCGGTGCGGAGCGCCAGCGCGCTCTGCTCGGTCGGCATGTCGAGATAGGTGTCAGCAGCGCGCACTGCCACCTCGAGCACCGATCGGGCGAGTTCGAGGTCCATCAGCAGGTTCACCAGCGAATGTTTGATCGCTTGGAACGAACCGATGGGTCGGTCGAATTGGATCCGTTCCCGTGCCCAGTTCACTGCCTCGTCGTGGCAACGTGCAGCGACCCCTACCTGCTCGGCAGCCATGCAGGTGAGTGCGATGTCCAGGCCGGGAGCCAGGAAGTCCGCGGAAGGCGCCGGCTCGGTGAGGACGGTCACCGGTGTCCCGTCGAACGCCATTCGCGCCATGCCGCGAGTGAGATCGAGTGCGGTCATAGGTGTGCGCAGGATTCCGTCGGCATCGGTCTCGACCGAGACGAGTACGACCCCGTCCGTCGCGAGCGCCGGAGCGATAACGACCTGAGCCGCCATGCCGTCGAGGACGAAGTCGGCCCGGCCGTGGAGTACCGGCCCGTCCGGCGACTCCTGTACCCGCATCTGCGGGGTGAGATCGGGCCCGGCAGGATTCGGCCACGCCACCGTGGCCGGAGTCCCCTCGGCGAGCCTGGTTTCGAGCGCTCGGACCGTGTCGCTGTCGGGCGCGATCGCGAGGAGCGCTCCGGCCATTCCCAACGTTGCCAGCGCCGGTACCGGTGTGAGGTGCGCACCGCATTCGGTTATCACATCTGCGATCTCGGCGACACCGGCCCCAGCACCACCGAGTTCCTCGGGCACCAGCAGTCCCGCAACCCCGATTTGCTGAGTGAGCGTCTTCCACAGCGAGTCGTCGGTTCCACATCCCTGTTCCTGGGAGATGAACGGGCGCGGAGAAGCTCCCGAGACCGCCGCCCGCACCGCATCGGTGAGCAGGCGGCGATCTTCGATCGTTGCGGGAGTCATGACCGCGCGCGGAGGGCAACCGGCGAGGCGCCCTCTCGGGTCGGGAGCGCAAGGGTGGCATGACCGGGCATCACGTCGCCGCCGCGCTGGTTGCGAGCGAACGTCTTCACCTTGACCGCGTGTTCACCGGAGTCGAGGACCAGTTTCTCGACAACTTCGCCACCGAGTTCGACGACGTCGGAAAGGTAGACGAAGCCGCGGTACTGCGCGTCACAGTCGATGATCCAACCGGCATCGCCGATCCAGTGGGTGAGCAATTGCGTTTGCCAGCACTGACGCTGGAAGCCCACGTCGTACTGGAAGGCAACACCCATCGCGTTGGCAGCGGCCTGATTGTAGTGCACCGCATAGATCGGCTCGGCGGAACCGAGCACAGGATCACGGAAGGTCCAGGCCGGGTGCGCGTCGTAATCCACGAGCGAAGCGGCGTGCGCCTTGAGCCGCGGGATCGGGGTTCCTCCACCGGCGATGAAGGCCACTTCGTCGGTGAGACCGATCGGCCCCTTGGTCAGGGAGTCCAGGGCGTCACCCACCTCGACGTCCTCCCAGTAGCGCGGATTCTCGCCACGAGGCTTTTCGTCGAGAATCCGCTTCTCGACGCGCTCGATTTCCTCGGCAGTCCACGGATGCGGGAGAACCAGATCCGACTTGTTGTTCGCGCTCTTGCTACGGCCACGGGCCGTGGCGCGCTCGAAGTTCATCACCTGCCAGTGGATCTCTGCAACAACCTCACCGTCCTGGTTCGTGTAGGTGTTGAGGAAGTGGTCGGTCACGGTCTTGCCTGCGAAATTGCTCGGCTTGGGACCGGTGAAACCCTCGTACTTGCAGGTGGCAGTAATCTTGTCGCCCCAGTAGACGGGCTTGTGGAACTGCGCCTGGGTGGAGCAGTGGAACGAGCCGAGGCCGGGCCAACCGAACTGGATTCCGGAGAAGCAGCCGATCACGAACGACGGCGGAGCGACGGGTGCTCCATAGTCGGATGCTGTGCCGCGGTCGGCGTCGGTCCACAGTGTATTGATGTCGCCGATGCCACCGGCGAACTTGGTGACAGCGATCCGGGTAGCCTCCTCGTTGTTGACCGAATGGTCGATGCGAAGGTTCACACCCACCTTGGCCTGCATCGACGCGATCATTTCGTCGTCGATGACGGCCTCCGGCATCAAGGCCTCGGCGTCGCGGGTTTCCTGGGTGGTCGTCACTTCTTGCCCCCTCCCGGGTTGGCGGTCCACGTGTTGCCGCCCGTCGGAAGACCGGCCTCGGCCACGGCCTTGTCGATGCCGTCCAGCGTCCAGCGTCCCTCGGTGATCAGCTTCCACTCGGGGTCCTTCTCCCACGGCTTGACACGCTGCACACGGGAACCACCGACGAGGAAGACCTCACCGGTGAGAGTCGAGGTGGGCGAGGCGAGGTAGACCACGAACGGTGAGACGTTGGCGGGGTTCCAGCGATCGAACTCGCCTTCCTTGGCTGCCAGCGCGTCTCCGAAGGCTCCTTCGGTCAGCCGGGTGCGGGCCTGGGGCAGAATCGCATTGACGCGGACACCGTAGCGTCCGAGTTCCTTGGAGGCGACCTGTGTCAGCGAGGCGACCGCGGCCTTGGCAGCGGCATAGTTCGCCTGGCCGGGATTGCCGAAGACGCCGGATTCGCTGGAGGTGTTGACGACCGCTGCAGAGATGTCCTTGCCGGCCTTGCTCTGCTCACGCCAGTAGTTGCCTGCTGCCCTGGTCATCAGGAAGGTGCCGCGAAGGTTGACCCGGACAACGAGGTCCCAGTCCTCGGGAGAGATGTTGACCAGCACCCGGTCGCGGAGAATGCCCGCGTTGTTGACCAGCCCGTGCAGGTCACCGAACGTCTCGAGGGCCTGCGCCACGATGCGCGCCGCGCCCTCCTCGTCGGCAACGTCGTCGCCGTTCGCGACAGCGTTGCCTCCGGCGTCACGAATTTCCTGGGCGACTTCTTCGGCAGGGCCGGCTGCGGCGCCGCTGCCGTCCTGGGCGCCTCCGAGGTCGTTGACGACGACGTTCGCACCCTCCTGCGCGAAGAGGAGCGCATGCTCACGTCCGATACCGCGACCGGCGCCGGTGACGATGACGGTCTTTCCGTCCAGATGTCCCATCAGAATTCCTTGTCTCCAGTGTCTTTGGCGACCGCCGCAGGGCGGGCCATACTTTCCTTGGGCAAACCCAGCACCCGGTTGGCGATGGTGTCGCGATGAATCTCGTCGGTTCCGCCGCCGATGCGCATGCCCGGCACCCCCAGCACGAATTCGGACCAGGCGAAGGTCCGGTGATCGCCATTGTCGGCAATGAGCCGGGGGCCCAGGGCGAGGGCGACGAGGTCGCTGAGGGCGCTCAGGTTTGCGGTCAGCGCGAGCTTGCCCAGCGACATTTCCGGGCCCGGCACGCCGTTGGCCCTGAGGTTCGCGTCTGCGCGTGCTCGCATCGCCTTTGCGGCGGTGACGCCGCAGTAGACCTTGGCGAAGGCCTGGGCGACGGCATCGTCGTCGGCCCGGTCGATGTCGTGCAACCACTGGGCGAGGTCGTCCATGCGGAACACACCGCTACCTCCGCTGGAGGAGCCGCCGATGGCGCCGCGCTCATGCATGAGCATTGCCATGGCGACCTTCCAGCCACCGTCGACCTCACCGAGTCGGTCGGTGTCCGGGACACGGACGTCGACGAGGAAGACCTCGTTGAAGTCGGCGCCACCAGTCATTTGACGCAGGGGGCGGACCTCGACGCCGGGCGCGTGCATGTCCACCGCGAATACAGTCAGGTTTCGATGACGGGACCCGTTCGACGTACGGGTCAGTGCAATACCGACGTCGGAATAGTGGGCGCCGGACGTCCACACCTTCTGCCCGTTGAGGACCCATTCGTCACCGTCGCGGACGGCGCGCGTCTGTACCGCGGCGAGGTCGGATCCGGCTGCCGGCTCACTGAAGAGCTGGCAACCGATCGCGTCCGCACGGCGCAGTGCACGAAGCCAGCGCTGTTTGGTCTCCGGCGATCCGAACTGGGCGACGGTCGGCGCAACCATGCCCAGGCTCACCGAGAGCGGCGCCTTGGAAGGGATCGCAAAGCCACGCTCGAGGCCGGCGAACGCCTTTTCGTACGACACCGGATAACCGGCGCCGCCGTCCTCCACCGGCCCGCTGATCCAGCCGTAGCCGGCGTCGTACAGGGCACGCTGGTACTCCACGGCGGCCTGCACCTCGTCGGAGGAGGAACCGGAGAAGAGGGCGATTCGATCGGCCTTTTCGAGAGTCGGCTCTGCAGCACGGTCGACGTTCCGATCCGAGCGAGCGGCGACGAGTCCTTCCAGAAATTTCCTTGCCTGACCGAGGAATTCATCCCTGGTCAACTTGTGGTCGTTGGTGTCCACATCCACCTCCTCACATTAACTCTAGTGAATGAATATCTAGATCTAGAGTACTTGGCGGAGCAGTTGGCCGCCAGTACCGTCGAGAGATCCCGCCGGATCCATCGGCTACTTCCTGGATCGAGGGGTTACAGCGCCTCGAGAAGTTCTTTCCTCAACCGTGCCGCGTCACTGTCTTCGGGGTGAGCGGTCACCCAATCACCGAGCGGGTCGACAAGGGCGACAACGGATCCCGCCAGTTCTTCGAAGCACGATTGGTGAGCGGCCAGGCGATCGTGTCCGGGAAGCGCAGCAGCCACGTCGGGGATGACAGTGCTGCGCGCAGGATCGGCGACGCGCCAGGCCTGGATTTCCTCCAGCACGCCGGCCAGAGCACGGTTTCGCGAGGCCAGCGTGAAACCGAAGTCATCCCAGTCCATCTGAGCGAGAACCGCCCGTACTTCCTCGAGCCGTGAGCGAGCATGACCTGAGGTCAGCTCGGGCTCGATGGACTCCTTGAGGATGCGGCGGATTCCCGCAATGATCTCCGAGGGGAGCGGTCTCATCGTTTCGCCTCCATGCCGGTCCGGTGGCGACCCACCTGTCCCGTGTCCGCGAGTGCGTGGCGGGCCACATGGTCTGCCGGAGCTGCGGGACGATCGGTGTCACCGAGACAAAAGTTCCGAATGCCGGCGAGCGCGATGATCGCGAGCCGGAAGCTCGCCATCACCTGCCAGAAGTGCAGCCGGCCGGACTCGACCTGCCCCGTTCCCATCGCTGTGACGTAGCAGGACAGAAAGTCCTCCACCTGCCAGCGACCCGGAAGGAAATGCTCACGAGAGTAGATCGAGCACGTGTACCATCCCAGATCGTCGACCGGATCGCCGAGGTGCGCCAACTCCCAGTCCAGCAGAGTTTCGAGACGACCTTCGTGTACCAGCACGTTGGCCGGCCGGAAGTCCCCGTGAACCAGTACGAGCCGCTCCGGCGGCGGGGGGATGTGATCGCGCAGCCACCGGGCGACGAAACGGAGCGCGGGTTGAGGCTCCAACTCGACCTTGTCCAGTTCCGTCTCCCAGCGCTCGAGCTCGGCCTCGGCCGGGTTCTTGCCGGGATTCGGGAGAATCCGGTCCAGACCCAGTGTTTCGACATCGACTCGGTGAACCTGCGCGATCAACTCGGCGAGCCGACCGGCGAGCCGCAGGCGGGCATGCTCACCGAGATCGAGGGGATCGGTGTCACGCAGAACTCCTCGATGGGCGGCCCCACTGCGCCGCTCGACGATCATCGACGGGCGATCGAACACCGCGCCGTCATCGATCCAGTGCACCTTCGCTACCGGAACATCGGTCGTACCAAGTACTCTCAGCAATTCGAATTCTGCGTCCCGAGCGGTGTCCACCACCCCGGAAGCAGGTTCGCGGCGCAAGAGCAGCGGCGTCACCTGCCTGGCACCACCCCGGTCCCAGCTCAGATCGAAGGACCAATTCTCCTGTGAACTCCCACCTCCGAGCCGCAGCGGCTCGGTAACCTCGAGGTCCGCGTGGTCCGGAAGTCGTTCCGTGAGAAACCCCTGCAGGGTCGCGCGCAGCGTGCTCATGGCTGCCTCGCGGGGGGCAATGCCTCTTCGTAACGCCCATAGCCCGGCAGGACCATGTATTCGATGATTCCGTAACCGACGGCCCCGTCGTGGGTGACCTCGACGAGGTGGTCGCTGCCGGCCTTGGCGAATCGGTAGAAATTGGCGGTATCGGTGAGATCCCACTCGTCGTGCTCGGACGTCAGGTCCCCACGCCAGTGACCCTGCATCCAGCCGTTCCAGCCCTCGTAGCCGCCACCACGCAGGTGTGCTCGTCCCTTCAGTGCGCGAATACCGAGATCGATACGGTCACCGCCGTGCAACAGGAGCGAAAGCTGCCCCCCTGCCAGTGTCGGGGCTGCAGCCCCCTCGACCCATTGCAGATCGTGCTCGACGCCGACGATCGCCGGGAATTCCTTGCCGGAGCCGACGGGCGGGACGATGCCGGCACTGAGGTGCACCGGCTGTCCGGGTGCGGACTCCTGCAGATAGAGGTGGACGGCGAAGTCCGGCAGCTGCAGCGGCGCGAATGCCAGCATCCTCCATTCCGGGCGATTACCGGGCGGCTGGCCCTCGGCGCGGGGAAGCGGGCGGGTCCCCCACGAATGGTCCCGCTCGGCCCACCACCGGTCAGGATCGAGTTCTATCACCCCCTCGGGGGTGGTGAGGGTGCCGCGAGCGCGCCCGTGTTGAACGTATCGGATGGCGTCGTACGTCACCCGTGCCCGACTGACCTGGAAAAATCGGCCCTCGAGCAACGGCTCCATCGTGGCATCGAAGGTGATGTCGAAACTGATCCCTGTGTCGTTCTCGTCCAAGAGGAACCGCAACTCGCGAAGCGGCTCGACGATTACGCACGAAAGAGGTCCGACGCTCATCTCGGCGTCGGGCAGCAGTGTCCGCGACAACCGGAGGTTGCGCTGGGTACCGTTGTGCGACAGGCACACAAAGGCCTCGAAAACATCTTGATTGGGATATTTCCCCATCCCGAGGGTGAGCACGGTGTCGCCCCCCTGCGTGTCCTGGAAACTCACCCAGTAGCGCTCCCGCCACGATGGGTCGCTGGTAGCGACCATCGCGTGCGGTAGCGAGGTCTGATGGGTGAAGTACTCGTCCGCTGCGCTCAGGTGCATGATCGGCCTCCTGCCCGCGATGCGAGGAACGTCTCGCGGATCGCCTTCTTGTTCAGCTTCTCCCCCGCCAATGTCGGCAGGGGCTGGTCGTCGATTCGCCACAGTGTGGGCACCTCGAAGTAGGCCAACCTGGTACGGCAGTGCTCGGTGAGTTCCTCGGCGCCGACCGCCGCGCCGGGGCGGTGCATCACTGCCGCCACCAACTCCTCGCCGAGATCCTCGTGGGGCACTCCGAAAACCGCTGCCTCGACGATATCCGGATGATCCAACAGCGCCTTCTCGACATGTACGCAGGCGATGTTCTCCCCACCCCGGATCACAATGTCCTTGCTGCGGCCGTCGAGGAAGAGATACCCCTCCTCGTTGATGTGCCCGAGGTCGCCGGTACGCAGCCAGCCGTCCTCACTGATGGTGCCGTCGTCCAGACCGAGATAGCCGAGCATCACCGTTGGAGAACGCACCAGAATTTCACCGGACCCCTTCTCGTCGGGACCGTCGATTCGCAGTTCGACGCACGGGTACGGACGCCCGACAGTTCCGGGATACTTCTCCAGATCGGCATTGCCGGCCACGGTGACGAACCCGCCGGACTCGGTCATCCCCCACGTGTTGGCCAAGCCACGCTTCCGGAGTTGAGGAAGTTTGCGAGTCATCCGCTCGAGCAGCGTCGACGGCAACGGCGCACCGCCGAGCGGAAACGAGCGCATCGTGGACAGGTCGTAGGAATCGAAGTCGGGATGCTCGAGCACCCGTGTCGCCATCGTGGGCACACCACCCCAGTTCTGCACGCCCTCGTCTTGGATGAGGCCGAGAATTTCTCCGGCGTCGAACTTCCCACGGGTCAGCACAAGCCGGCCACCGGTGATCAGGTTCGTGAGGATGTTCGACACACCTCCGATATGGAACAGCGGCGTACACACCAAACTGACCGACTGCGGTGCGTCGTCATCGAGCAGGTGGGGCAGTCGTCGAGAGCGTGCAAGCAGGTTGTGCTGGTTGACGATGACCGAACGGTGCGAGAGCTCTACGGCTTTCGGCGCCCCCGAGCTGCCGGAGGTGAACAGAATCAATGCCGGCGCGTCGATCTCTTCCGTCGGGTATGCCTCCGGCGTGGGACCCCGTCGTTCGTACGCCGCGGCCAGGCCCGCGATGTCGACCGCCCGTCGTGCCGAGATCAGCTCGGGCATGTCACTGACCACTACCGACGGCTCGGTCAGGGACAGGGCATGGTCCAGTTCGGTATTGCTCCACCACCGGTTCGCGTAGACCGGTACGGCACCGAGCCACCAGGTAGCCCACGTCGCCAACATGAACTCCGGTGAGTTGTAGGCCAGCAGCATCACCCGATCGCCCGGACCGACGCCCTGCGCTGCAAGCAGAGCAGCCGCCTCCGGGATCGCGGCCACGAATTCGTCATGTTTGATTCGCCGGTCGCCCTGGACGACGTAGTCACGCCCTGTCCAACGACCGGTGTGATCCAGCATCGCGACAATCGAGCCGGGAGAGGTTTCGTACAGCAGGCCGCGGTGGCCGGCGTACTCCCCTTCGACAACTTCAGTGCCCCACTGCACGATATCTTCATCCAGGGTCTGGCTCAGGCGCCGGTCCATCGTCCCTCCCGCTTCTCTCGGAATGCGCTGACCGCCTCCAGGGCGTCCGCACTCCTGTTGCTCAGTGCTTCCAGGTAGAAACTCGTGTCGAGCACGGCGTCGGTCCGTGCGGCGAGCACGCGATTGAGGCTGCGTTTCGTGAGCTGCACCGCTACCGGCGGTAGTGATGCCACCCGGCGCCCCAACTCGAAGGCGAGTTCCCGTGCGGCCGCATTGTCCTCGGCCAGGTCCGACACCAGACCCAGTTCGTAGGCCTGTTGCCCCGTTACCGGCTCGCCCCACAACAGCTGCCGTTTGGCTCGGGCCAGTCCGGCACTCAGCGGCCAGGCGACGCACCCGCCGTCACCTGCCACCAGGCCCATATGGACGTGGGGATCCGACAGCACGGCGTCGGGTGTGGCTACGACGGCGTCAGCCGTGAGCACCAGGCTCGTGGCCACGCCGAAGCAACTGCCATGCAGGGCAACTACGACCGGCTTCGGGAAGTCCGTGAAGGCCCGGAAAAGCCGGCGACCGTCGTCGACCCCGCGCATCAACGTGTTGAGGTCCTCATGACCGGCCACGATCGTGTCCAGATCACCACCGGCAGAGAAGTGACGGCCCGTCGAGGTCATCACGACCGCCCGGATCTCCGTGTCACGGGCTAGATCGACCAGGATCCCGGGCAATTCGTTGATCAGATCGTCGTCGAACGCATTGAGAGTGTCGGGCCGGTTCAGCCTGAGTTCGGCGACGTGGCCCGTCCGTTCCACGAGGACGGTTCTGTAGTCGGTCATGACTCTCCCCGTGGTCACAGACGCTCGATGATCGTCGCGGTCGCCATGCCACCACCGGTGCACATTGTCACCAGGCCCGTGGTGAGATCACGCCGCTCGAGTTCGTCGAGCACCGTCTGGATCAGGATCGCTCCTGTTGCACCGATGGGGTGCCCGAGTGCAATCGCGCCGCCGTTGACGTTGACCTTGTCTTCCTCGATGCGGAGGTCACGCATGACCTTCAGGGGCACTGCGGCGAAGGCTTCGTTGATCTCCCACAAGTCGATGTCCTCGACTCTCATCCCGACCTTGGCGAGGCACATTTCCGAGGCCGGTCCGGGAGCGGTGAGCATGATCACCGGCTCGGCACCGGCCACGGCGGTGCTCACGATTCGAGCCCTCGGTCGCAGTCCGTGAGCACGGGCATAGTCGTCCGAAGCCACCAGTATCGCGGCGGCACCGTCCACGACACCCGACGAGTTTCCTGCGTGATGTACGTGCCGGATCTCGGATACCTGCGGGTACGTGGCGAGGGCCATGTCGTCGTACGACCTGCCGTCGGGATCGCGGGGCTTGGCACCCGATCGGGCGAACGAAGGTGGTAGTGCCGCCAGCGAATCCGAGGTCGTACCAGCACGGGGATGTTCGTCGACCTTCAACAGCACCTCGCCGTTGTCACCGAGAACCGGCACCACGCTGCGGTCGAACCGGCCCTCGGCGATCGCATGCGCTGCCGCTTGCTGGCTGCGTACCGCGAAGCTGTCCACCGTGTCCCGATCGAAGCCCTCGAGGGTAGCGATGAGATCTGCCGAGATACCCTGCGGAACAAGAGGATATCTCTCACGCAGTTGCGGGTTTCCGCCGTCGAGCGGTGCACCGTACGAGTGCCGCGACATCGATTCGACACCGCCTGCAACAACCACGTCCTGCCATCCGGACCGCACTCCCATGGCAGCCACGGTGACCGCCTGCTGTCCACCACCGCAGAACCGGTTGAGAGTGAGTCCGGGGACCGTGACCGGCCATCCGGCCGTAAGCACCGCCGACCGTGCGATGTCGTTGGCGTGTTCCCCGGCATGCTCCCCGTTGCCCGCGACGACATCCTCGACATCGGCAGGGTCGACACCGCTGCGCTCGGTCAGAGCATTCAAGACACCGGCGAACAGTTCCTGCGGGTGTACGCCGTGCAGTGCGCCGGACGGCTTACCTTTGCCGCGGGGCGTTCGAACACCGTCGATGATCCATGCTTCGCGCATGCGCACCTTCCCTGGTTTCAATTAGTCGAATACGCGACTGTTTATGAATCGACTTTAGCGGATGAAGCACATCTACGGCACCCCCGACCGCGGCCATGGTTCGACGAGGGCCGGCCGGACGGCGAATCAACTCGATGCAGGTACGAGTCGGCGTAGCCTTCGAGGCCCTTCAACCGGATGCTCGGTAAAGGCGATCACATCGAGGTCGAGCTCGTCGACCCGACGTACGACCGCATCCATTCCTCGCTTCGTCAGCAGCCCGACCTCGGCCCCATCGACGGGATACTCGACCGTAATCTTCATCTCCAGGCACTCCTGCCCGAAACTGCTCCCGTAGCCCCTCGGCCTCCACGTCGCGACCGGCCGAGATCCCTCACCCTGACGACCGTCGAGCATCCGATCTGCAGGTCACCGGAAAGCCGGCGGGATCGACATCGTCTCCGAGGAGGTGTACTACGCGCCAACGGATGCTAGATTTCTAGATAGTCTATTACACGACAATTAGGAGTTGGACATGTCTCTCGATCCACGAGCAGTCGGGGCATCCTCCGAGCCGAGAACGATTACCTGGACCGCACGTGACTGCATGCTTTACGCGCTCGGCGTCGGAGCCGGTACCGGCGACCTCACCTACACAACGAACAACACTGCAGGCGTGGAGCAGGCAATGCTTCCGACCATGCCGGTAACTCTCGGCGTCGACTTCAGCGTCCTCAAGAGAGCCGGCAAGATCGACTGGACGCGCCTGCTCCATGCCGAGCAGGAGATCGAACTCGTCGCCCCTCTGCCGGTGGACGGCACTGCCACAGCCACCACCCGGATAGCCGAACTGTGGGACAAGGAGAAGGCTGCCCTCGTCGTAGCCGAGACCGAGGGGGTAGGAACAGACGGCACTCCGCTGTGGCGCAGTCGCGCTTCGCTGTTCCTCAAGGGGGCGGGCGGATGGGGCGGGGATCGTGGACCCTCATCGAACACATCGACGCCGGAAGGCAACCCGGACAAGACCATCAGCTACCGCACGGCCGAGAACCAAGCCTTGATCTACCGACTCTCGGGCGATTACAACCCGCTGCATTCCGACCCTTCGTTCGCGAAGAAGGCCGGCATGGACGCACCGATTCTCCACGGTTTGTGCACATTCGGTTTCGCCGGACGAGCCGTGTTGGAGGCAGTCGGGGGCGACCCCACCCGGATCCGTTCGATCCGGGCTCGCTTCGCCTCCCCCGTGTGGCCGGGTGACGATCTGCACGTGGATCTGTGGGACGTCGATGATGCGACAGTGCACTTCCGCGTGCGAGGCCGGGACGACGAGGTTGTCCTCTCCGGTGGAGTCGCCCGATTGGGCTGACCAAATGGCCGGCTCGTGGACGCAGACGGGTCCGAGGCTGTGGCGTTGTGTACCCGGCCACGACGTCCTGCTGCATCCCGCCGGATGCAGTGACCGAAACACAGCGCAGGGAGCACATTTCGCGAGAAAGGACCGTTCATGCAGGAACTGTCGTTGCAGGACCGCATCGATCGCCTCGAGGCGATCGAGGAGATCAAGCAGATCAAGGCCCGATACTGCCGCTTCGTGGACACCAAAGACTGGGTAGGTTTCGCCGGCCTCTTCACCGAGGACCTCGTGATCGACTTCGGCGAGTCCACCTCCAGCCCTCGGTCTCGAGATGAGTTCGTCGCCGCGGCAGCACGACACTTCGAGAAGAATCTCTCGATTCACCAGGTCCACCTCGGAGAAGTAGAGATCATCGACAACACCCACGCCCGGGCAGTCTGGCCGATGTACGACTTGGTCGAGAAGACCTCCGATGACAGCGAGTACGTCTCGCACACCGGGTGGGGCCACTACACCGAGGAGTACCGCAAGGAAAACGGTCACTGGAGGTGCAGCCGTACGCAATTGACCCGGCTCAAGCGGGTGGTACTGGGCGACTGAGTCCTGCCGCACAGCAGGGCTGATCACGCACACGCTGCCACCTTCCGCGCTACGGCAAGCGACAATAAACGTCTATTGCCAAATAGTAGATCAATGGAGTTAAATGCATGAGATCTGAATCACAGCGAGGGAGAGTGCAATGGTCGATATCACGCGACGCTGGATCGTGGACACTCCGATCAGCGAGCGATGGCCGGTCTACACGCGAGCCAACGTAGGAGAGGTTTCTGCAAGCGTCACAACACCTTTGATGTGGAGCATGATCGGCGGACCGCCGGCCGAGCGTGAATGGAAGCAGGCACTGGTCGAGTTCGGCGCCTTCGACATCGACGAGTTCCGTGAGGATCTCATCGACATCCAGGGAATGGTCCACGGATACATCTACCTGAATCTGTCGAACTCCCGAACTTTCGGTGCACGGATGCCGGGCGCCAGCCCGGAGTTGATGGACCGAACCTATCTCGGGGAAATCGAAGCTCCGCCATACGTACCGCATCCTGACGATGCCAAGCCCGAGTACACCGACCGCATTCTGGCTACCGTGCAACGTGTTCTGAGCGAGACGGCTCGACCCGATATCGAGCAGCACAAGGAGCAGGCGGCCAAGCTTCGTGCAGAGCGTCCGGATCTCAGCGCCCTGTCCGACGCCGAACTCCTCGCTCGCGAGCGGCAGATCATGCGCGACCCGTACGCGCAGATCCTGCGCACCCACCTACGGATGGTGTACGAGGGCTCTGTGGTGACCGGAGCGCTCGATCAGGCCGTTGCCGGCCTCGGCGACCCGAGTCTGGCTATCAAGCTCATGGGCGGACTCGGTGACATCGCCTCCGCTGCCCCGAACGAAGCAATGTGGAAGCTCGGTCGCCTGGTCAGAGAAGACGACGAGCTCACCGCAGAATTCGAGAAGGGCATCGACGGATTGGAGGACAGACTTCGGGCCGGTTCGAGCGAGGCCGCAGCCGAGTTCGTCACCCAGTTCGACCGATTCCTCTACGAGTTCGGGTCGCGCTCGACCGAAGAATGGTCCGCGACTCCGAAGACGTGGGAAACCCATCGCCGGATTCCCCTCGGGATGATCGACCGGATGCGTTTGCAGGACGAGAGCAAGTCTCCCTCCGTCCAGGCCGACCGGTTGCGCCGGGAGCGCAAGGAGTTGACCGAGCAGATCCGCCGTCGGCTCGAAGGTGACGCGGAGGCTCTGGCTCAGCTCGAGGCGGTGCTGCGCTCCGCGGAGTTGTACTCGCGCTCGCGGGAGCAGGGCAAGACCAATACGATCCGTGTCCTCCACGAAGCACGACTGCCGATCTGGGAACTCGGGCGTCGCTACACGGACAAGGGTGTCCTCGGCCGTCCCGACGACATCTCGATGCTGCTGGAATCGGAGCTCGACAGCTTCATCGAGAATCCTCGGTCGTTCGTTCCGGTGATCGCCGAGCGGTGGGAATGGTACGACGCTCTCGACGAACTGGAGCCGCCCTTCTTCATCAACGGCGAAATTCCCCCGGTCACCACCTGGCAGAAGAAGAAGGATCCGGATCTCGAGCCGGCCGGAGCCGGAACGGTACTCCACGGCCTGGGCGCCTGTGCCGGAACGGCGACCGGCATAGCGCGCATCATCACCGATCCGGAAGATGCCCCCGATCTCGAGCCCGGCGAAATCCTTGTCGCTCCGCTCACCGATCCGGGTTGGACCCCGATCTTCACGTCCGCGGAGGCAGTGGTGGTCAATGTCGGGTCTCCGATGAGTCATGCTGCCATCGTCAGCCGCGAACTGGGCATCCCCTGCGTGTTGGGCGTGCGCGGGGCCACCAAGAAGATCAAGGACGGAGCCAAGCTCACCGTCGACGGCGCTGCCGGCACCGTTACCGTGCACTGAGTTGACAGTCGAGGGGGCTTGCACCCGGTGGGTGCAAGCCCCCTCGTCGTTCGAACCGGGTTCGTGGACACCTCGGGTGCGGTCGGCCGTCACATTCCTCGAACGAACTCAGCCGTCCATCTTCGCCAGCATCTCCGGTCGTGGAGTCTGCCACGGCATCAGCGACCGCGCTCCCAGACCACCGTCGACGGGCAGCACCGTGCCGGTGACGTACGCCGAAGCGGGTGCGGCCAAGAAGAGTGCCGCATGGGCTATGTCAGCCGGATGTCCTTCCGGGGGTGGTACCGCTCGGCGCCAGGCGTCAGGAGCGTTGTCTTCGGCCGCGTAACGCCTCCTGCTGCCGTCCCCGTGATCGACAGCAATGCTTCCGACACGAATCGCGTTGCAGCGGATTCCGAGATGGCCGTACCCGCTCGCGATCGAGCGGGTCAACGCCTCCAATCCCCCTTTGCTCGCCGAGTAGGTGTCGAATCCCGGCATCGCTTGTGCTGCAGCCAAAGACGAGATGTTGACGATCACTCCGTGCTGTTGATCCAGCATCACAGGAAGGACGTAGCGAGAGGGTAGGAAGGCACTGGTGAGGGTCCGGTCGAGCACTCTGCGCCAGTTCTCCAGTGAGATATGACCGATCGGCCCGTCGACATCACGGCTGTGCAGCAGGTCGGTTGGACCGGCGTTGTTGACGAGAACGGTCAGCGAGCCGAACTCGTCGATTACCGAGTGAACGAGTGCCCGGACGTCCTCCTCGGAGGTGACGTCTGCCCGGATGAACTGCACCGATCCGGCGATCTCGGCAGCCGCCTGCTTTCCCAGCGCCTCATTGCGTCCACAGATGACCACATCTGCACCCCGGGCTGCGTACAGTTCTGCGATCGCCCGTCCGATCCCTCGCGATCCACCGGTGATCACCGCGACTTCGCCGTCGAGTCGGAACGGATCCACGAGGTCATCCTTGCTCACTTGAAACTCCTTCTGTCCGATACCCAGTTGAGAGAGTTTGCGAGAAGCCGCCGGTAGGACGGGTTCGCAAACGCCGCGGCGCTGTCGCCGAACTGCAGATAGACGATCCGACTGCGGGGGTGATCCCTGACCCATGCGACCGTGCCGGTGCCGGTCGGATGCTGCCAGCCGTCGTTGGTGTCCCGGCGGCCGACGACCGCGTTCCATGTGGACCAGAGCGTACGGTCGGTGAGCTCGGCGTCCGTCGTCAGCAGGGGCGTGATCGCGTCGTCGTGAACTTCGTTGAGGTAGAGCTCGTCGGTGATGGTGAATCCATCCTGCAGACCGGCGAGGATGGGGTGCGCCCGTGCGACATCGGAGGCCGGTGTGACCCGTTGTTCCACCGCGTGGCGGTAACCCGAGTCGGGATTCTGCTCATCGCGGATGAACCGGAACCGTCCGCCCATGATCTCTGCGTACCGGTCCCAGGTCGGCCACGCGGCGAGCGCGTGATGCACGAACACGAAGCCGTGCCCACGCTCCACCAGCGAGGTGAAGTCTTCGCGAAAGGTTTCCGGGGGATCGAACACCCCGGGCATGGAGTGATCGGGCTTGAAGGCGAAGCCCGGCATGTCGTACATCAGGTACGCGTCCCAGCGTTCCGGCTCGACGCCGGCGAAGTGCAGTTGAGCGGCGGGTTGCTCTACCTGTGTGCATTCCAGGTTCGGCAGCGAATCGAGCATCGCGCTGAACGCATTACGGTCGTAGGCATGACCTTTGGTCACAACGAGAACCCTCGGAGCGATCTCCACGAACACCCTCCTCGATAGGCAAGCGGCAAAAATATCGTAATCTGGAACACATCGATCTGTCTTGCTATATATTGTTTAGATAACGACTAAATCCCCAATTTCGCCAGCCGTCGAGGAGCCCTCATGCCCGCCGCCCAGCTCGTGAAGCCGACCATCGATATCGGCCTCGTAACCGTCAACCAGGACGCGATGGTGAACTTCTACGGAAACGTGCTCGGATTCCCGGCGCTGCCCGACGTGCCGATGGACGGCTTTCTGGTCAAGCGTTTCCAGGTAGGCGACTGCGTACTCAAGATCGTCGAGTTCGAAAGCGAACCCGGTGGACGGGCTGTGCCCGGAGGACTCGGAGACTCCACCGGTCTGCGCTACTGGACCGTCTCGGTCAACAATCTCGATGCGCTGCTGGCGGCCGTTGAAGACTCCGGTCAGAAGGTTGTCGAGGGACCGACGGAAGTGCGTCCGGGCGTCAGGATTGCTCTCGTCGGCGACCCCGATGGCAACCTCGTCGAGTTCGTCGACCGCCCCTCCTCCTGAACGGATCGAGAATGACAAGCGTCGGATTGGTCCTGCCTCAGCTCGGACCCGTGGTCGATATGCACGTGATCAAGGATGTCGCGCAGGCAGCCGAGGACATGGGGTTCGCACACCTGTGGGTACAGGACCACTTCATGTATGCCCTGGAACAGGGAGGCGAGTACGGCGGCAGTGCTGCCGCACAACCCGAGGTCTACCAGTCCGTCTACGCACCGCTCGAAATGATGTCCGCTGTCGCGGCATGGACCGAGAGCATCGGCATCGGCAGCAGCGTCCTGGTCGCGGGCAATCACTGGCCTGTACAACTCGCCAACGAACTCGCCACCATCGATCAACTCAGCGAGGGACGGCTCACGGCGATCGGGCTCGGTGTCGGCTGGTCTCACGAGGAGCACCGTGCCGTGGGTGTCGACCCACGAACCCGAGGTCGAAGGATCGACGAGTTCGTCGAGGTACTGAAGAAATGCTGGGTCGATGACCCAGTCGAACACCACGGCGAATTCTTCGATGTGCCTCTGTCGATCGTGCGGCCCAAACCCTTCCAGAAGCCGCACCCGCGCCTGATGTCCGGCATGTGGTCCGAGAAGGGATTGCGTCGCACCGCCCTGCACTACGACCTGTGGAATCCCGGCTCGATGCCCATCACCCAGGCCGCCGATACACTCGCCGAAATGAACGCTGTGCGCCCCGCGCACCTCGAACCCCTCAACGTCATCTACCGAGCTGCACTGCAGTCCACAGCCGGAAAGCTCCTCACGGTCGAGGAAATCGCCGAACGCACTGTGGAATCGGCAAAGGAGGGCTTCGAAGCGGTCATCGTAGAGGCAAACTTCTGCTCCGACATCACGTCGCGACAGGACTGGCTGGCCAAGGTGGCCGGCCTGCAGCCTGTTCTAGAGGCCGCACGCGCAGTTGGTCGAGCGCATCCGAAACCATGCCGGTGATGGGCCTGCCTTCGACCAGGCCGGCTTTCCCACTACCGCGATCGCCGTAGCGGGAAAGCCGGTCGGCGGACGGAAGAGCTACGGTTCGACGAAGTCTCGGCGCCCTCGCACCTCGGACCCGTCCACCACACGACCGTCGACCGAACGCGCGAGTCGGGTCAGCCGTAAGCGCGCGATACGCCACCGACCGCCGACCTTGTGGTACTCCTCGGTATAGTGCCCGAAGCCCGTCAGCACGGGATATTCACTGTCCGAGCCGGGTTCGACCCTGTCGAACATAGCCCAGATCCCATGCGCCGTATCACTGCCGACGATCTCGATCTCGGGCATGTGCCCATGGTGGACACTCATCGCCTGACCGAGGTGCCGTTCGATCGAGGCGATGAACTCGTCGGCAGTCCGCGGCGAAGTAGTCGATTCCCCGATCTCGAAGACCGCATCGTCGGTGAACAACTCCCGCAACTCCGGCCACCAGTGGAGGTCGACGTATCGGAAGTAGCGTGCCTTGAGGCGCTTGATCTCCTCGATATCTTTCAGGCGCTGCAGATCTGCCGCCATCTCCGCCGAAGCGGCGTCCCTGGTAACAGTCACGACTCTGTTCCTTCCCTCCGACCGATGGATCGATCCGTGTGCATGTCGGGAGACTCTTTCGCATCCTTGGTAATTGGGCACAATATTATTGTGTACTTCAGCGGTTCTGCCCGCCGCGTGTGCCGCCGAGGACGTGTGAACGACTCGATTCCGCGAAGCCGCGCTGAACATTGCCGCGACCCGCATCCGTTGCTCACGCAACGCTTCGAGATCGGGGCAAACTGCCGCGCTGCTCGGGCGTTCCAAGTTCTTGTGTTCCCTTGTAAGACTGTCTCGCGCTTGCCAGTTGAGCGAGTTGAGGTCTTCCGGGACCGCAGGATGCGGTCCCGGAAGACCTCAACTCGCGGTGCTGGTGATCTGCACCGGGAGGCTCTTGAAACCACCGACGAAGTTGGTTCGCACCGCTTTCGGCTCGCCGACGACCTCGAGGCACTTCATGTGCGGAATCAATTCCTCGAACAGGATTCGCATTTCAAGCTTGGCAAGGTGCATTCCGACGCAGGTATGGATGCCAGATCCGAAAGCGAGATGTCGAGTGGTGCGCCTGATATCAAAGGTCTCAGGGTTCTCGAATACTTCCTCGTCGTGGTTGCCCGACGCCCACAGAACCATCACTCGGTCCCCCTTCTTCACTGGCGCCACCGAGCTCGATGTCCTCCATAGCAGTGCGCACGAAGTGCTTGGCCGGCGTTGCCCATCGGACGCTCTCCTCCACCAACCCCGGGACCAGAGTCAAGTCATTGCGGAGCTCTTCGAGCAACTTCGGGTGAAGCGCCAGTTGATGGAGGCCATGCAGAATCGAGGACGTCGTCGTGTCGTGACCGCCGGCAGCGACTGCGATATACCAGCCGTTGGCATAGCCGTCGTTGATCGGTTCGCCGTCGATCCGACTGTTCGCGATGTGCGTCGCCAAGTCGTCGGCCGGCTCGGCCCGGCGCTTCGCACTGAGTTCGCTGAAGTAAGAGTTGAACGCCATCGCTGACTCCATGAAGGCGGCCGCAGCGGTCTCTGGATCGGCATTGCCGCGCGCGTTCAGCTCCTCGTCTGATGCGCCGAAGAACTGTTGAGTCAGTTGGAGCATCATGGGCTCGTCCTTCTCGGGTACACCGAGAAGAGTCATGATCACATGAAGCGGATACCGCGAGAGCTGTTCGACGAGGTCCACCTCGCCCTCGATCATCAAAAGCTGCTCGACGGAAGCTCGAGCGTGCTCGCGGATCTTTCCTTCAAGGCGGGCGATGTGCCGAGGCGTGAACTGCGGGCCGACTACATTTCGGACTTCGGTGTGCTCCGGCGGGTCCATGTGAGTCAGGTCGTCGATAGGGCGCGCCCCACCGGTCAGCGAGTACATGAAAGCATCCGAGTCCCTGGTGTTGTAGGTGTTCTGATGCTGGGTGACCGAGAAAACATCCGTGCGCCGCTCGACGGTGACGATGTCCTGGTACTTGCTTACCAACCAGACCGGGTCGTAACCCTCGAGTCGAGCGAGGCCTACCGGCCGGTTGGCGCGAAGCCACGCGTAGGCCGGGTAAACGATCCCTTCGACGTCGAGATAGGAGTCGGGCTGGACTGCCGCGTCAGCGATCTCGTTCGGGACTAGATAGGCGCCGACGGCATCAGAGGTGATGGACATGAACGACCCTTTCCATATGTTGAAACGAGCGACCGGGCGAAGCTGACGAGCTAGAGGTCGAGCACGAGACGCCGGCCTTTGCAGCGGCTGACGCACAGCATCATCCGGTCGCCGGCCTCCTGCTCGTGAGGCATGAGGAAGTCGTCCCGATGGTCCGGCTCGCCCTCGAGAACCCGTGTCTCGCACTCCCCGCAGTAGCCCTCCCCGCACGAGTACGAAACGTCCGGAAGGACCCCCTGCACCGCTTCGAGAATCGTGGTGTCCGGACCTACGTGAACCGTTCGACCCGTACGAGCCAGAGTCAACTCGAAGGCGTCACCAATTGTGTTCAACGGCCCTGCCGCGCAGAACCGCTCGAGCCGAAAGGGGCGGTAGATGAGTATGGTGTACGTGCTCAGCGGTGACCGCGTCGATCATGCCCGTGGGGCCGCACGTGTACACCAGAGGTTCCGGGTCGGGCATTCGCCATGAGTGCCGAGAGGTCAGGCCGACCATGTTCGTCTTCCGGCCAGAGCTCGACCTGGTTTCCGTATGCGGACAGAATGTCTCGGAATGCCATGCTTTCGCGATGTCGGCCGCAGTACACCAGATGCCAATCGGCTCCCGCCCGATCCACTGCGGCGACCATCGGCAGGATTGGAGTGATGCCGATCCCGCCGGCGAGGAAGAGATATGACTCAGAAGCTTCGAGGGGGAAATTGTTGCGGGGAGGTCGGACCTTCAGCCGACAACCGGCCTGCGCAACGGCATGCAGCTCGCGTGAGCCGCCACGTCCATCGACCTCTTTCAGAACCGCGATCGTGTAGCTGTGTCGGTCAGTGGGGTTGCCACAAAGAGAGTATTGCCGCGACAGCCCGGATGGCAACTGCACGTCGATGTGAGCGCCGGGCCCCCATGCAGGGACGTCGCTACCGTCATCTGTCTCGAAGGTGATGGAAACGATCCGGTCGGCTTCAGTGTGGACCCGAGTAATCACAAGGGCCACAAGATCACTGGACGACGACTCCATGTTCTTCGCTGCCACGTAACACACCTCCGACATTACGGTCCTCCATCAAGGCAGACGATTTCGCTGCGGCTTGATGCAGGAAGGGCGAGGAGCGCTTACACCGAGATTGGACTCGATCCGAGCGAGGGCGGCCCATCCCTATGCGTGGTGGTTCGCAAACTCATCATGCCCACGTTCAGGTAGTGAACCGACGAGCCCTCGTACGCAATACTTGCACGCGGGAATGAGCTTGTCTAGCACTAATCATTTCGGAAAGCGACCATTCCGGGTGCCTTCCATGGACGAAGACGGACGTGGTGGAGCCGGCACCCAGAGCATCCAGGAACCACCCGCCCAGAGCCGGGAAGCTGAAAATCGCCACGATCGACAAACCGCAATGACAGGAAGGGTCTGCAGGAGAGAGTGTTCGAGGCCAAGGCCACCCACCGTGTGATGTCGACGGAGGTCGCGGTATGTGATGCGCACCCCGATGTCTTCGTCGACGACCGGGGTCGAGTTTTCGTGACTGCCCGAGGCGGTAGTCAAGGACGCGAGTATTACCTCCGCTGTATTCGTGCACAGAAGGTCGGCCGTGCCCTGCTGTCCCGGCGGGAGGCCAGCAGGGCAAACTCGCTACGTCCGATCCGAGCAAAGGCTGCTACGAATTGCTGCAGTCACGTCGAGAAACCGTGCCGACGTTCAGGACTCGGTAACCTTTGTGAAGGTCACCGGAATGGACGTAGGACCTCGCAACGCGAAACTGCGCAAGTACGGAATCTTCTCGCCCGCGTCTGCGAACGCGAGGTTGTCGAGTCGCTGAAGGAGTGTGGTGACGGCGATCTGCGCTTCCCGGCGGGCGAGGTTCGCACCCAGGCAGACGTGTTCGCCACGACCGAACGCAAGATGCTGGGCGCGGGATCCGTCGATCTCCAATTCATCGGGGTCGGGGAAGAAGTCCTGGTCGCGGTTGCCCGATGCGTACATCAGGAAGATCAACTCACCCTCGGCGACGGGTTGCCCTCCGACCTCGGTGTCCCTTGTGGCAAGACGGAAGATGCCCTGCGCCGGTGCCTCGAGCCGCAGCGTCTCCTCGATCAGCGCCGGGACCAGAGAGAGATCGGCCCGCACCTTCGCCATCAACTCGGGATCCTCGATCAGCCGCTTGGTTGTGCTCGCGATCAGGTTCGTCGTGGTTTCGTTGCCGGCCACGAGAAACTGGACCAACATTTGCAGAATCTCGGACTCGACCAGCGGCTGCTCGCCGTCCATCCTGGCGTTCAGAAGATCCGTGAGCAGGTCATCGGCAGGCTCTGCGCGACGCTTCGCCAACTGCTCGGTGAAATAGTCGTAGAACTCGTCGACACGGGCGAACATGTCGATGATGTCCTCACGCGGCATGTCCAACGCACCCACTCCCTTGGTGAACGCGATCGTCCACTGCTTGAAGGTGGGCATGAGCTCGTGAGGAACACCGAGGATCCGCGCGATCACAGTCATCGGCAGGGGCATCGCGAGGTCCGCGACGATATCGGCCTGTCCGGCATCGTGGAACGAGGTTATCAGCTCATCGACGATCTGCTGGAATTCCGGCTCCATAAGCTTGACCCGCCGGGGAGTGAACGCCATTGCGACGAGGCTGCGCTGTCGCTTGTGGAGAGGCGGATCGGAAAGCAGCAACACCGGAAACTTACTCAGCTCGAGTCGTCGGTGTGCCTGGCGCCGCGTCTCCGGCGGGAAGTCGAGGTCGGCTGCGACACGTTCGGCCAAGCCGGTCACCGAGCTCCGTCCGCTGGCGAGACGATTCGACCACAATTCGGCGTCACGAAGCACATTTCTGATGTCGTCGTATCTGCTCACCAGCCAGGCGTTCAGCCGATCGCTCCAGACGACCGGATGTTCGTTGCGTAGGTGTTCGTACGCCGGGAACGGACACCGCACGCTGTCGTCTTCCAGCTCGAGCAAGCGGTTGACCGGAAAGTCGGGTGTGATCGACTCTCGGGTGTGTGGACAGGTACTCATCGAGACGCTCCCTCATGTGATTTCGAACTCGGATGTGCGACTGGCGCATCGACACCGTCAGAATGTGTTGGATTCAAATCCGCTGTGCTGCTTGCAGGAAAGGTATGGTGGATTCGGTCAATCCTCCGTCGACGTAGATCACCTGACCCGTGACGTACCGTCCGTCGGATCCGACCAGGAACGGCACCACGTCGGCGATATCGTCCGGCAGCGCGCGTCGCCCCAGGGGCAACAATTCGTTGAACCGTGCCTCACGTTTGGGATCTGCACTGACGGACGCCGTGCCCTCTGTCTGCACCCCGCCCGGTCCGATGGCGTTGAATCGCACACCGGTCGAAGCCAATTCGACGGCGCACAACTTCGTCAACGAGATCAGTGCCGCTTTGGACGGCGAGTACGCCGCTGTTCCGGGCACCGGCGCCTTCGCGGCGGTCGACGCGATGTTGACCACTGCCCCGCGTGCCGCACTGAGCTGCGGGAGGAAGCACTGGATGAGGTTGAGTGGACCGAGCACGTTGACATCCATCACCGCACGAAATTGCGCGAGAGCAACTTCGGCAATGGGTGCGGGAGGGAAGATGCCGGCATTGTTGACCAGTACGTCCAGATTCGGTACAGACGCGGCGAGTTCACGCACAGCATCGGTGTCGGTGACATCCAAGGCGACCGCTCTGCCCCCGGCTTCGGCGGCTACCTTCTCGGCGGCTTCGGCGTCGAGGTCCACCACGATGGGTGCGTAACCCTCTCGTGCAAGACGCAGAACGATGGCCCGGCCGATCCCGCGTCCGGCTCCGGTGACCAGGGCGGTCGGGCGATCCGATGTCGATGTTTCGGTCACGATGTCCTCGCAGTTCCTCGGGCGTCCACACGGGCGGGGGGCGGGTCGTAAGCACAGCGGATCGCGCGCTTGTCCAGCTTGCCCACCGCGGTTCGGGGCAATTCGTCGGCGAAAAGGAATTCCTTGGGGCACTTGTACCCCGCCAAGCGTTCACGGCAGAAGGAGCGAAGTTGCTCGACCACGGGTCGTTCGCTTCCCGATGCGACCACCACGGCGACAAGTCGCTCGCCCATCTCCGGGTCAGGGACGCCGTAGCAGGCGACATCGCTCACCTGCGGATGGTCGAGCAGGGCCTGCTCCACTTCGGCCGGATAGATGTTCACACCACCGGAGACGACCATGTCGGCAGCGCGGTCGGTGATCCATACATACCCGTCCTCGTTGATGACACCGATCTCGCCCAGCGTGAAGGTCTCGTCCGTGCCGGCTCCGGAGACATAGGTGATTCCGTGCCCGCTGGTATCCCGGAACCACAGCTCGCCTTCGGTTCCGGGCGGTGCTTCGCTTCCGTCCGACAGGCGAACGAACGCTTCGAACGGCGCCACCGAGCGGCCGACCGAGCCGGGATGACGGAGCCACTCCTCGGAGCTGATCATGCAGGTGGTGCCGACTTCGCTCGCACCGTAGCTCTCCCACACCACGGGTCCCCACCACGCGATCATCGCTCGTTTGACCGATTCCGGACACTTCGCCCCGACCTGCAGCACGTATTTCAACGAGCTGTGGTCGAACCGATTTCGTACCTCCTGCGGAAGGTCGAGCAGCCGCTGGAGATGGGTCGGGACCATGATCGTGGAGCCGATTCGGTCGCGCTCTATCGCGGCGAGCACCTCGGTCGCATCGTACTTTCCGAGCACGGTGACCGGCGCACCTCCGATGAAGAGCCGGGTCGCGGCCAACGGGCCGGAGTGGTACATGGGGCCGACCACGAGGTGTCGGCCGAACGGGATCATCCGGCTGCCGCCGAGGCGGGCGACGTGCTCGGTGATGTCCTCGCCGCCCACCCAGGACGTGTAGGGCAGTTCGACACCCTTGGGCCGGCCGGTGGTGCCGGAGGTGTAGACAAGCGTTCGCCGCGGTTCGAGGTCGGTGCGCGGCTCGGCATCACCGGCTTCCGCGCACCATCTTGCCCACGATCGAACGTCGGTCGGAAGATCACCGTCGCCCCAGGCAACGATGAGGCGCACCCCCGTGCCCTCCGCGGCGCGAGCGGCGATCTCCGCGTGTTCGGCGTCGCACAGGACGACATCGACACCGGCGTCGTCGAGGATGTACCTGGTTTCGCTCGCGGTCAGGTGCGCGTTCACAGCAACTCCCGAAGCCCCGGCAAGCGTGCAGGTGACGTACGCAAGCAAAGTCTCGGCGCAGTTGGCCGCGAACACGGCAACTCGTCGCGCATCCCGCATCGGCGTGCGCGTCAGCGCGTTGACGGCCGGCCGAAGGAAATCGTCGACCTCGCTCCATGTCATGGAGCGCCGGGCATCTCGCAAGGCGATTTCGTCCGGTCGTTCCTGTGCGAAGGCTGCTGCAAATGTCACGACGGCACCTTCGTGGTCAGCTCGGTGCTCCACTCTGCCAAGGTCTTTGCTGCAGCACCCTCTTCGCTCTCTCCTGAGACCACGGGCAGAATTCCGTCGAAGATCTCACCGCTGGTGCCGTCCACCGTGACGTCCCGACCCACGAGCCCGACCAGGGTGCCTTGGCCACAACCCACGACGCAGGGCGTGCCCAACTCCCGGCTCACCACCGCGGCGTGAGACGTCGAACCGCCGATCTCTGTGATGATCGCATCGGAGACGACCATTCCGGAGACATCATCCGGGTCGGTCGTCGGACGAGCCAACACCACGGCGATGTCTTGGTCGGCGAGGCTCTCTGCCTCCTCGCAAGAGCCGACAACCCGGCCGAATGCGACTCCCGGACAGGCGGGCACTCCACTGGCAAGGACGGTTGCTTCGGCCCGGGCTGCGGAGTCGATATGGGGTCGCAGCACAGCCTCGAGCTGGGCCGGCGTGACCAAACCGACCGCTTCCTGTCGGCTGATGATGCCGTCCTGCTGGAGGCCGAGTGCGATCCTGACCGATGCCTGCGGCGAGCGTTTGGCCGCGCGGGTCTGGAGGAGCCAGAGTTTCCCGCTCTGTACCGTGAATTCGATGTCCTGCGCATCCTTGCCCAGGAGTTCCAGCGTGCGAGCCGCTTCCAGCAGCTCCGCGTGCACCTCCGGCATTCGACGGGCGAGGGAGTCGAGTGGAAGCGCGTCATGGCGTCCGGACACAACGTCCTCACCCTGGCCCCGGGGGAGCCATTCTCCATACGGGGCAGCCTCGCCGGTCATCGGATTGCGGGAGAACAGCACGCCGGTACCGGAGTCGTCGTCGAGATTGCCGAAGACCATGGCCTGCACGGTGACTGCCGTGCCTCCGTCCTCACCGATGCCGTGGTGCCGGCGATACGAGACTGCACGCGGCGAACACCAGGAGCGGAAGACCGCCGCGGCAGCCGATTTCAAGTCCTCCCAGGGCTCTCCCGTGGGTTCGGACCCTACGACCTTGGTGAACTGCTCGCGGTAACGCCGATGGGTGTCGGCCGCGAACGCTGCGTCACCGGTCCGGTTGGCGAGTTTGCCCTCGATCTCGTCGTTGATTCCGAGATTGAGGACGGTGTCCATCATGCCGGGCATGCTCAGCGCCCCGCCGGAGCGCACCGATACCAGCAGCGGCCGGGCTGTACGCCCTCCGAGGGACCGGCCCGTTTCCTTCTCGAGTCTCGTGAGGCCCTCTCGCAGCGCCGATTCTGCGGCTTCGGTGAGTTGCCCGTCATTGGCGACCACGTCGGCACAGAACTCGGTGGAGAGCACGAATGCGGGTGGCACGGGAAGGCCGAGATTGAGCATGCGGTTGATACTGCGAGCCTTACCGCCGACGAGCGTGCGGTCCAAGTCGGATTGCTCGCCCAGCCAGATCAGTGACATTCCTACGCCTCCATCACAGTGCGGCCTGCAGCCGCTTCCTCCGCCCGGTTGAGGTTCCGGGAACGGGATCGCTTCGTCGTGGGACACGAAACAGACAGCGTGGCAAGCGGTCACGGCTCCCGACGCCGCGTCGAGTCCCTCTGGCGGAGCTGTCCGGTCGGTTTCGGGATCCGTCGGCGGTCGAAGCACCACCTTCAGGGTTGCGTCCCTGCACCCGGGGCTCCACCAATTCAGTCTGATCGTAGATCATCTAGATCTAGACTAAATATAGCGAGATGCATGTCACATGTCCACCCGCACTTACGCCAATGACTACCTCGAGCTGGGGTTGCCGTCGCGCAACCGAGGCCGGCACTAAGCAGAATGCAAGATCGCTTCCAGCCGTACCCTTCGGTAGGACGCCGTAGCCGATCTAGGCATAGTCTGTCGATTGCTAGAGTGTGTGCACCCTGAAATGGAGGGGCTGCCGGCCCCAGTGATCCGAGGAGAGGCGAATGGCAGCCAAGAAAAAGACGAAGGGGCAACTCCCCGACATCACCGATCCCGTCGAATGGGCGGCTCACTACTGGGAACAGCAGGAACTGACCGGCGACCCTCGCCGCTTCCTGGCACTCACGTCATTACTCCGGTTCGAACGGATCGTGGTCGACAGGGTCGAGGCCGAGCTCAAACAGCACGGCCTCAATCTGACCGACTACCTGATGCTGATGACGCTGCTGCTGTCCGAGTCGGGTACCCGCCTCATTTCCAGCCTTGCGCGCAACCTGCTCGTGCATGCCACGACCGCGACGCTGGCCACGGACCGCCTCGAAGATCGCGGCTTGCTCTATCGCAGTCCCCACCCGACCGATCGCCGCGCTACCTGCGTCACCATCACCGACGAGGGAAGGGAGCTCGTCACTACGGCGACCGAAGCCCTCAGCGAGACCGGCTTCGGCATGCCGAGTAGTACACCGCAGATGGTGGAAGTCCTTCTCGCTGCACTCACCGCCATGCGGGATACCGTCGGCGACACCCAGACGAAGTCCCGCTGACATCGGCGTTTGCCGAGCCGAGAGATGCGCACGGGACGCATCGCTCAGGCCGGCGATCTCGACGGAGATCGAGGGAAGTGTGAGGCCTGCACACGATTGAGGTTCTGCGGCCCCTTCCCTCGATCCCGCCTCGTCAACTACGGGGGATGAGCCGGGTTTTCAATGTGACGCCGTGTTCATGACCCGATGCACGCTCCGTGGACTACAGATCCATCCACACAGGTGCGGGTCCACATCGAACCTCTCACCTTCGATCCAACGCCCCTCGTGGGTGTACACGCCGACGCTGCCGTCGCGCCGTGTGACGCGTGCTCTGCCGGCGCCGTCCGGTTCGTACAGCGCGCGGCTGTACGGATGCTGCAATCCCTGCATGATCAGTCGGCCTCCATGTATCGGTCCATCAGTTGGTGCATCCACTTCAGGTTGTCTTCTTGGTAGGCCGCGAATGTCACCGTCTGCTTCGTTGCCGTCTCCAACCCGAACTGCACCTTCTCCATGTTGAAACAGTCCTGGTCGAGGATTTTCCCGACTATTCCGAGCGCAGGCACACCACTGAACGGATCATCGAAGCCCAGCCGGACCTCCTGGGCCGGCGCCGGACGCTCGCCGACGAAGGGCGACACGTAGAAGACATCCATGATGCAGGTGCGATGATCATCTCCGTTGGGCCGGAACCGATAGCAGATCTTGTGAACTCCACCCCACGGCATGATGTTCGGAAACACGGTGTACGTGAAGTTGTCCACCAACTCGCAATCGGCCCACTCATCGATGTCGTCTCCGAGGTACGCCCGCCACTTCTCACGAGTGGTCCGGACTATGAAGGACCGTGCGCTCTCCCCTGGTTCGAGTTGCACCGGCAACGGCTCGTCGACCCTGATGTCCATCGTCGCCCGTAACATCTCCTCGGTGGTGGGATCCCACGGGAGCATCGGACCCACCACCTCCGACGGAGTGATGAAACGCGAAAAGTTCTCGTACACGTCGACCTGGCACACCCCGAATGCCGCATAGGGAACCGTCTGTGGATGCGTCGCGGCAGCGTGCCAGCATTCCATGAAGGCCTCTTGGGCTACCTTCCAATTGCAGCGAAGCTGCTTGGAGACATGCGCTTCCAGGTAGCGGTCCTCCATCCCCCACTTCGCGAAGTGCTCGGGCAGCTCCCCGAGGTATTTTTCGAGCGGCTCCGGGTCAGGATCCGGGTTGACGAATACGAAACCGCCCCAGGTATCGACGCTGACAGCGGAAAGCCCGAACTCCTCCTTGCGCACGTGCGGGAACTCCCACTCGGCAGGGATTTGCTTCAGCCGACCGTCGAGCTCCCAGGCGATTCCGTGAAAAGAACACCGGATTTCCGAACACCGCCCTGCGAAGTCTTTCAACTGCCGACCTCGGTGGGGACAAGCATTCGGATATGCCCGAATTTCGTCCGGCGCGCTCCGGATGAGGAGGTAGGAGAATCCGGCGATCTCGTACACGAAATGGTCGCCGACTTCGGGAATCTGCTCCTCACGACAAGCGAGCTGCCACACCCTCTTCCACACTTTTTCCTTCTCGCGGTCGTGCCACTCCCGTGAGATGTACCGATCGATCCCGGACTCGTCGAAGTCGAAGCGACCCCGTGATTCTTGCCGGATGTGCTTGGGCACCTCCTTGGTGTCCAGGTCCAGCACGTCCTGATACGAGATCCTGCGCCCTCCGACGTCCAGCCTCTCACCCATAGCCACCCTCCGTATTCTCCGCGAGTTCAGCTCATAGGTTACTCGCTGAATAGATAATCTACTAGTAGACTAAAGTCCTGTCCGCGATTACCTTGTATGGCGGCCTACAGACCGAGATCGGCCTCGAACGCGCCTTCCTCGAGACGGTGCTTGACCGTGGTGAGGAATCGGCCGGCGTCGGCGCCGTCGATGAGGCGGTGATCGTAGGTCATCGGCAGGTAGCACATCGACCGCACACCGATCGATTCGTTGCCCGCCTCGTCCTTGACGACGACCGGACGCTTGACGATCGCGCCGGTGCCGAGCATCGCCGCCTGCGGCGGAACCAGGATCGGGGTGTCGAACAGCGCGCCCTGGCTGCCGATGTTGGTGATCGTGAACGTGCCACCGGCCAGCTCGTCGGGCTTGAGCCCACCGTTGCGGGCACGGTCGGCGATGTCGACGATCGCCCGGGCGAGACCGCCGAGGGTCAGGTCACCGGCGTTGTGGATCACCGGGGAGAGCAGGCCCTGCTCGGTGTCCACGGCGATGCCGAGGTGCTCGGCGGCGTGGTAGGTGATCTCCTTCTTGCCCTCGTCGTAGGACGCGTTGATGTTCGGGTGCACCCGCAGCGCCTCGACCACGGCCTTCGCGAAGAACGGCAGGAAGGTGAGGTTCACGCCCTCGCGTTCGGCGAACGACTTCTTCGCCTGCGCCCG
>Ga0180218_1000344_pt1 | contig 52447 bp, 53 predicted proteins | sample eDN3rd37CKraftBY_FD_151334 | JGI IMG/M metagenome (GOLD analysis project Ga0180218, IMG submission 151334) | Enriched backyard soil microbial communities from Emeryville, California, USA - eDNA 3rd pass 37_C Kraft BY (version 2) (version 2) | ecosystem: Environmental > Terrestrial > Soil >... | reverse complement strand
GTGCAGCGCAGCGAGCGCGGCGGGGGCGCCGGGCACCGAGACCGCCAGCGGACCATCCATGGGTATCGCCGAATATCCCTGTGCCGCGTAGAACTCCGCGGTGCCACCGTCGGGCCCGTAGCCGGATCCGTTGACCGTCCACACTCGACCGTCGGGTTCGCGGACGACGGCGAAGGCGTCGCCACCGATGCCGCACTGACCGGGCAGCGTCAACCAGGTGAGCGCCGCCATGGCCAGGGTGGCGTCGATGGCGTTACCGCCGTCGGCCAGCACCCGGGCCCCGGCCAGGCTTGCGGCGGGATGGCTACTGCTGACCATGCCGCCGGTGGCCAGCGTTGCCGGACGCAGTGCGGTCATCACGCCTGCCGGCGCAGTCGTCGGGTCGGGCCTGCGGGCGCCTCGCCGGGTGCGATGCCGACGAAGATCTCGCCGTCGCGCTCCTCGCACGGGAACGTCTTGATCGGCTCGGTGGCGGGCGGGCTGATCGGCTCCCCGGTCTCGAGGTCGAAAGCGCTTCCGTGGCAGGAGCATCCGATGCCGTCGTCGCGCAGCTTGCCGGACGACAGCAGGCAGTCCAGATGCGTGCAGTAGTTGGAGGTGGCGTACGCCTTACCGTTCAGCCGCGCCACCGCGAACTCGTGCTCCCCGGCGTAGAACCGCCGCACGATCCCCTCCGGCACCTGCCCCGATCGGGCCACACGAACGAATTCCATTGTCTTTTCCTGTTTCTGGTAGGGCCGCTCAGTACGCGGGGTTGAGATAGACGGTCTTCTCGTTGAGGTAGAACTCGATCATCGACGCACCGGCCTGTTCCTTGAACGTGGCGGTGGATGACGCCTTGTAGCCGCCGAAGGGTGCGTTCATCGCCATGCCGGTGGTGGGCTGGTTGATCTTGACCAGGCCGGTCTTCGAACGGCGGGCGAACATCTGCGCGGTGGCCAGATCCCCGGTGACGATGGCTGCCGACAGCCCGAACTCGGTTGCGTTTGCCAGGTCGATCGCGTGGTCGAGTGAGCGGGCGCGCTGCACGCTCAGCAGCGGGCCGAACACCTCTTCCTCGACGATCGGCATCCCGGGCTCGGCGTCGGTGAACACCGCGGGCCGCACGAAGTAGCCGCCGGGCCGGTCCCCGACGGCGACGACGGTTCCGCCACACCGCAGGGTGGCACCGGAGTCGACGCCGCGCTGCACGTACTCGGTGAACTTGCGGAACTGTTGCTCGCTGGCCAGCGCACCCATGTCGACGTCCTGCCGGTCACCGGGGCCGACCCGCAGCGCCTCGGCGCGCGCCACGACCGCCTCGACGACGGCGTCGTGGTTGTCCGGGGTGACGATCACCCGGCTGGTGCCGGTGCAGGCCTGGCCGGACAGGCCGAAGGCGCCCTTGATGATCAGTGCGGCAGCCCGCTCGGGATCGGCGTCGGGGGCGACGACGACCGGGTTCTTGCCACCCATCTCGAGTTGCACCCGACGGTGCGGTCCGATCTGGGCGTGGATCTGCCTGCCGACCTTGGTGGACCCGGTGAAGGTGACCGCGGCGACCCGGTCGTCGGCGGCCACCGCCGCGCCGGCCTCCCCGCCGCCCTGGACCAGGGCCAGCACGTTCGGCGGCAGTCCCCCGTCGAGCAGCGCCTCGACCAGCCGCTGCCCCATCAGCGGCGTGATCTCGGACGGCTTGAACAGCACGGGGTTTCCGACCGCCAGGGCGGGCCCGAGCTTGCGCGATGGAATGTTGAGCGGGAAGTTCCACGGCGTGATGGCGCCAACCACACCGATCGGTTCGCGCAGCGTGTAGAGCAGCGTCTCCCCCGCCGCGGGCAGCGTGCTGCCGGCGCACCGGGTCGCCTCGGCCGCGTAGTAGCGCAGGTTCATCGGCGTCCGGGTCACCTCCATGGTGGCCTCGGCGGTGGTCTTGCCCTCCTCGCGGACCAGCTCGCTGATCAGCTGCGCGCTGCGCGACTCCAGAACGGCGGCAGCCTTTTCCAGGATGCCGGCCCGCTTCTCCGGTGACGTGACGGCCCACTCGGGGGCCGCTTTCTCCAGCATGTCGACGGCACTGCGCACGTCGTCGGGGCCGGAGTCCGGGAAGGTGCCGATGACGTCGTTCGGGTCGGCGGAGTTGCGACGGGTGAAGGTCCTACCGGAGGCGGCGGGCACCCACTCGCCGTTGATGAAGTTGGAACCGGTGATCATGCTCGCACCTGCGCTTCGGCGTCTTCATCGGCGTGTTCATCGGCGTCTTCGTAGACGAGGTCCCACAGGTCGGTGTCCTCGTCGCACAGCGCCCTCGGATCGACTGTGCGGCCCAGCATCTCGCGCGCCGCTGAGATGTCCTCGCCCCGTTCGACGCTGAACGCCCCGCACAGCACCGGACCCTCGAAGTAGAAGCCGGTGAAGTCCAGCGCGGCGAGATCACCGCGGATCACCGGCCTGCCGGCGGCGGTGCCGACGAACTGGGTGTTGAGGCCGTACTGGTCTGACCAGAACCAGTGCGGGTCGTCAGAGGGGGCGTCGCGGCCAAGCATCGCACTGGCCACCGCGACACCCTGGCGGCTGGCGTTGTCGAAGTGTTCGACCCGGACGTGCCTGCCGGCCCGTGCGGAGAAGCGGCGGGCGACGTCGCCCGCGGCGAACACCCCCGGCACGCTGGTCCGGCCGACGGCGTCGACGACGATGCCGTCCTCGACCGCGAGGCCGGACGCCGCGGCCACCGCGACGTTCGGGGTGATGCCGATACCGATCACGACGGCGTCTGCCTCGAAGGTGCCGCCGCCGCTCAGGTCGATCTGCACGCCGGTGTCGGTGGTGCGCACCGCGGTCACGGACACGCTCGTACGCACGTCGACGCCGTGATCCCGGTGCAGCTGGGTCATCAATGCGCCCATCTCGGGGCCCAGGACCGGAGCCAACGGCACCGCACCCGCCTCGAACACGGTCACCGAGACCCCGCAAGCCTGTGCTGTCGAGGCGATTTCGAGTCCGATGAAACCCGCGCCGATGATCGCCAGCCGACGTCCGGGCGCCAGCTGGGTGGCCAGCCTCCGGGAGTCGTCGAGGGTGCGCAGGTAGTGCACCAGCTCCGGACGCGGACCCGGCACCGGCAGGGTGCGGGGACTGCCGCCGGTGGCGAACAGCACCGCGTCGGCGCGCAGCGCCGCCTGCCCATCCAGCTCGACGGTGCGGGTCGCGGTGTCGACCCGGGTGACCGCGGCACCGGTGAGGATCTCGACGTCGTTGTCGGCTATCCAGGACTGCGGCAGGATCCACAGCCCGTCCTCGGTCTCGGTGCCGGCGAGGAACTCCTTGGACAGCGGGGGCCGCTGGTACGGCACATACGGCTCGTCGCCGACGAGCACGATCCGGCCGTCGAAACCGCGCCGGCGCAGGTTGCGGGCGGCGACGGCGGCGGTCTGGCCGGCGCCGATGGTGACGTAAGTGGGACGGGTCATGCCCGGACCTCCTGATCTGACTGGGCGCGGGTGCTGCGCGGCACCGGAAGGACGAACACGGTGCCGCTCTCCTCGTCGACCCGCACCGGGTAGGTCGGCTGGCAGCGGTCCTGGTCTGCCTCGTAGCCGGTCTCAAGGTCGAACTGCCACTGGTGTCCGGGGCAGATCACCTTGCCGTGCAGCAGGGTGCCCTTGGCCAGCGAACGGTCCTGGTGCACGCACAGGTCGGCGAACGCGTAGACCTTGCCGGCGGCGTGGAACAGTGCGATGGCGACATCGCCGACCTCCACCCGCAGCTTGCGCCGCCGGGTGAGCTCCTTGGTGGTGGCCACCGCCACCCAGTCCTGGGTCATCGGGCCCTCTTTTCTTGGGATCTCGGCGTGACCCGGCTCGTCGGGCGAACCGGATCACGCCGAAATCGGTTTAGACAGCGGCGAGTTCGGGTGCCACGTAGGTGTCGTAGAGCCCCTTGGTGTAGGCGAAGCGCATCTCGGCGCCCCACCGCACCATCTGCAGGCAGCGCTGCTGCAGCGCCGGGGTGTCGGCGTGGTCGAGCACGATCTGGTAGCCACGCTCGCCGTGCACCACGTCAGAGGTGATGTGCAGGTCGAAGAACTCGATCTCGTCCTCGGTGAACCCGTACACCTCGCGCAGCGGAACGATCTGCTTGGTGTAGATGCTCGGCACCTGAGACTCCAGGCCCACCACCAGCGCGGCGGTGGCGACCACGAAGTGCTCCCGCTGCGACACCGCGTAGCACCATGACTGCAGGCCGCGGGTGATGGCGTTCATGTTGTTCGGGTCCTCGATGCGTTCCCGGGTGGTGCCGCACGCCTCGCCGAACTTGATCAGCAGGTCGGTGTGCCGGATGTCCGCCAACTCCTCCTCGTACATGTTCTGCAGGGTGAAGTCCTTGGCGTTGGTGAACTCGTCGGGAGTGTTGGCGTAGATGTTGGCCAGGTAGTCGGCGAACGGGCCGACGTAGTGGTAGTGGTTCTCGGCCCAGCGCGCGAAGTGGTGGCGCTCGAGCTTGCCCTCGGCCCAGGCTTTGGAGAACGACGCGTTCTTGGCCTCGCGGCCCTTGATCGCGTTCTCCAGCTCGGCGCGGAATTCGTCCCGTCCCAGCAGTTCGGTCATGGTTGTCACCTTTCAGATTTGTGCTGACCAGTGGGTGGTTCCGCACCGACACGGAACTTCCCGAAACCTCACACCGAGTCGAAATCCTCAGTGTGTCAACGACGTTAGTGAGTTGCGAGTGTGCTGACCAGGTGCACAATCACCGTCTGCGGCGACGCTTTCGGGTGATCGTGCACAGTGCTCATCGCCGGGCGACCGACGAGGTCAGCGCCTCGAACTCGGCCAGGATCGCCGCACCGACGGCCTTGTCCTGTTCCCCGTTGCCGCCGCTGATCCCGACGCCGCCGACGATCTGGCCGTCGAAGACCAACGGGAATCCGCCGACGAAGATCGCGAACTTGCCGGGCAGCATGTGGCTGATGCCGAACGCCTCGTTACCGGGCAGCGCCGGGCCGTTGGGCGGTTCGTTGAACAGGTGCGTCGCCCGTTCGTGACCTGCCGCGGTGAACGCCTTCGCGATCGCGATGTCCACACCGGTCAGGCGTGCTCCCGGAAGCCGGTGCAGCGCAATGACATTGCCGCCGTCATCGCAGATGCACAGGGTCTGTTTGACACCGATCTCCTCAGCCTTGGCGCGTCCGGCGGCCAGCAGGGGCAGTGCGTCGTCGAGGGTGATCCGGTAAATCTGATGCATCGTTATGCCTTCTGCGATGAGGGATTTGAGAGTTTTCTCGACAGCGGCGGTGCGGCGATCACCTCGCCGTGTGCCGTGCTGCAGTTCTACCAATCCGGACCGCCGAACGGCAGGGACACAATGTCCTGTCATTTCCGGATCTACGGGTTAAAGTGCACATGGTGGCGGGTGTGCGCCACGGGGTACTCCTTATGCAGCGTTGCCTACCAGCGGTACAGCGGCCCAGGTGAAATGAATGCATGATCAGCCAACCGAACACGAGGACCGACTGACCGTCGCGGGACTCCTTGACGAGTCGCTGATGTCGGGCGCGCGGGTGATCAGCGGCGCCGATAAGAGCAACGTCGAACTGCACTGGGTGCTGCCGTTGGCCGAGGTGCTGTCCAGACCCGATCCGTTGCACGGCGTCGCGGTGTACACCCGCCCCGAGGCGCTGCTGGGCGCCCACAGCACACTGGCCGCGCTGACGGCCCGCGGCGCGACGACGCTGCTGGTCGACGGCACTATGCCCGCCGAGTTCACCGACGACGAACTGCCGCCGGACCTGGTGGTGATCGAAACCGGATTCCCGGTCGGCTTCGCCGCCCTGAACCGTCTGCTGGCGGAGCGCGCGCTCAGCCAGGAAGTGCACGTCATGCGCTACTCGACGCACGTCCACGCATCGCTGGCCGGGTTGTTCCACCGCGGCGCCGGGATGCAGATGCTGATCCGGGAGGTGTCCAACCTGGCCCGCAACCCGGCGCTGGCCCTGGACGCCCGCGGCAACGTCGTCGCCTACAACGGTCTGGCAGCCGGCACGGTGGCGACGCTCAACGAGGTCATCGCGCCGATCCTGGCGGAGGATCTGCCCGCCGCCAAACGCACCGCGGGCCACGACACCCGCATCGAACGCCTCGACGGTCCCGGCGGCGCGTGGACGATGATCGCCAGCGCGATCCGGTTGGGTAAGGCGTTCGAGGGCTGGGTGCTGGTGCTGGTTCCCGGCCCGGAACCCGGCTCCCACGACCTGGCCCGCCACACCGTGGTGACCGAGCAGGCCACCGCCATCATCGGCTCAGAGATGCTGCGCCAGCACAGCGTCGACGAGGCCGAGGAACGCGCCCGGGGCGACTTCGTACAGGCCCTGGTACACGGCAGCTTCTCCAGCGTCCACGACATGCGGGCCCGCGCGGAGTACCACGAGATCGAGATCGATTCCCGCTTCGGCGTTTTCGTCGCGCCCGGGGTGCAGCCCCGCGGCGTTGACAATCCGGCCGCCAGCATGGTGCGGCTGGCGCGCTACGCGGCCGGGGTGGCCCCCGATCCGCTGGTGCGCTCCTACGTGACGGTCATCGGCGACGTGCTCGTCGTCGTGCGCACGCTGCGCGGTGAGGACGACGCGGCGATGCGCACCGAGATGACCCGCTACGCCGAGGCGATGGCCGCCGAACTGGAGAAGCGCCGCAACGCCCCCGTCGCCGTCGCGTACGGCAGGCCCGCGCACGGCGCCGGCGAGGTCTCCGACAGCTACCGCGAAGCCCGCGTCGCGCTGGGCATCGCGCGCAGGCTCGGCCGTACCGGCGCGACGTCGTATCAGCAACTGCGCAGTTTCACGGTGCTGGCCGACATCACCGACACCGAACACAGCCGGGCGCTGCTGGCCGAGATCGTCGCGCCGCTGCGCTCGTCACCGGACCTGCTGGAGACCCTGGTCAGCTATTTGGAACACGGCGGCAACGTCAACGCCACCGCCCGTGCGCTCAACGTGCACCGCAACACCATGCTGGCCAAGCTTGAGAAGGTGTCGCGGGTGCTCGGCCTGGACATCCGCCAACCCGAGCATCAGTTCACCGCATGGCTGGCGATCCGCCTGGACATGCTCAGCGAGGTGCGTGCCGCCGTCGACCGGGAGACCACCTTCCGCTAGACCGGCCGCGGATCCGGGCCGACGAACGTGCACGCCAACCCGAGCACCACCACAGCGGCGGCCACCCCGAACACCAGCGTGAACGTCGACCCGGCCAGGGCGATGGCCACCCATGCGGCGCCCATCGCCGAACCGCTGAACCGGATCAGGTTGTAGAGCCCCAGACCGGTGCCCTGCGCACCGGCCGGAGAACGGGTGGCGCCGGTGGCGGCCGGGGTCTGCACCATCGCGATGCCGACTCCGGTGAGCGCCAGGATCGCCACCAGCACACCGAGCGGGGACGACGCGCCGGTGGCGATCGCCAAGCCGGCGTGCCCGCCGGCCAACAGCACCAGACCGGTGCGCAGCACGCGCCGCGGGCCGAGCCGGTCCTGGTAGCGCCCGACGAACGGCCCGAGCACCACCATGGTGGCGGGCACCACCAGCAGCACCAGGCCCGCCACCGTGGCCGACCAGTTGCCCCGGTTCAGGTACAGCGGGATCGCCAGAAGAACGGCGCCCAGGCTGAACATCATCGCGAACGCCGCTAGTGAGCTGCGGACGAACCGGGATTCCAGCACCAGGCGTACATCGACGAATGGATCGGGTACCCGCAGGCAGTGCCACACCAGCACCGCGAGGATCACCGCGGCCGCGGCCAGCGAGCCGAGCACCACGGGCAACGCACCGGCCCGCGGAATGAGGGCGACGCCGAGGATCAGCAGGCCGGAGCCCAGGGTCAGCGCCGCCGCCCCGAACACATCGAACGGCATCCGCACGCCGCGGTAGTTCGGAACGTGCAGCAGGGTGCCGATCAGTCCGGCCAGGGCGACGGGCACCAGCGGGATGAACACCCACCGCCAGCCCCACATGTCGGCGATGACGCCGCCCATGGTGGGTCCGATCGCCTGGCCGATGCCGTTCACCGACGCCCACATCCCGACCGCACGGCCACGCCGCGCTCCGGAGAACATCCAGGTGAGCAGGCCCATCACGGCGGGCCCGAACGCCGCGGCTGCGACACCGCCCGCACACCGCCACGCGATCAGCACCTCCAGCGTCGGCGCGGTCGCCGCGCCGATCGCACAGACCGCAGTGCCGACGAGTGCCGCCAGATACACCCGCCGCCTGCCGAACCGGTCACCGATCCAGCCGACGAGTGGCATCGTGGCGGTGAAGGTGAGCAGGAATCCGACGACCACGAACACGCCGCTGCTCAGTGGGGCGTCGAATTCGGCGAGCATCGCCGGCAACGGGACGTTGACAACGTTGTTGCCGACCGTGCCCACCAGGGTTCCGGCCAGCAGTGCCGCGAGTCCGAGTGGGGTGCCGTCCCGGTCGACGCCCGGTGGCGTGCGGTTTTCGGTGTCAGTCATCGGTCCGTCGTTATGTGCGTCGGTTCGGGGCACCGGCGTGCGGTGTGGACACGGCTGTGCCCGCCACAGCCACTCTCTCACTCCGCGGCCTGCTGTGGCACAGACGCCGTCGGACAATGTGCACAACCGCGCCTGCCGGCGCGGGCCACAATGACCTGCCCGCCGCCTGCCGCTGTCCCGTCGATCATCATCAAAACGCCTGGAAGACAGCGAGATTTACGTGGCCGCAACAGCTCGTCACACGATCGACAACGTCCGAGCACTATGCACATGAGCGACGTCACACCGCTGTGCCCAGTGCTCGTTGACCCTGGCCTGTTCTCGGCCGAGCATTCACGACATCAAACTGCACAGCCCGACTGCAGTTGCGACGGAAGACGTGGTTGATGGATATACATCTCAGCGCCGCCCATTGGATCTACCTGGCGGGCATCGTCGTCATTCTGGCCACCATGGCCATGCGCAAGAACATCGTGGTACCCGCGGTGACCGCGACGATGCTGACGGCGTGGGCGTTCTCGGGCAGTGTGATCACCGGCCTGTCGTCGATCTTCAACGCGAGCCTGGTCGCCGCCAAGGAGCTGTTCAACATCTTCCTGATCATCGCGCTGGTCACCGCGATGCTCGGCGCGCTGCGGGAGATGGGCGCCGACCGCCTGATGGTCACCCCGTTCCGCCGTGTCATGCGTACGGGGACAACCAGTTTCATCATCCTTGCGGTCGTCACGTATGTGATCTCGCTGTTCTTCTGGCCCACGCCGGCGGTGCCACTGGTGGGTGCCGTCCTGATCCCGGTGGCGATCCGGGCCGGCCTGTCGCCGCTTTCGGTGGGCATGGTCATCGCGATCGCCGGGCAGGGCATGGCCCTGTCCTCGGACTACATCATCAAAGTGGCGCCGGGGATTTCGGCGAAGGCGGCCGGCGTGGACGCCGACAGCGTGGCGGACAAGGCGATGGTGTTGTCGCTGATCGTCGGTCTGACCGCCCTGGGCATCACCTACGTCATGCAACGCCACACCTGGCGCAAACCCGCGCCGGAACTGCTGGAGGCCTGGGAGAACTCCACTGAGGGTGTCCCCGGCGACGGACCCGACGACGGTGGTGTGCTGGTCACCGCCCCCGCGGGGGGCTCGGGTGGCGGTACCGCGGTGCGGGCCGCGAACTCCTCGATGACCGTCGCGGGTGTCTCCACGGCGACCCTGGTGGAGGGCGAACACAACGAACAGGACGAGAGGAAGATTCTCGACAAAATCGAGACACTGCAGGGCACACCGTCCCTGGAGGGCGCCCCCGCGGAGCGGAAGTCGCTGTCCGCCAAGGTTTTCGCCGGGCTGGTACCGCTGGTCTACCTGATCTTCATCGTCTATCTGCTGCTGGGCAAGTTCACCACCCTCGTTCCTCCGCTCATGGGCGGGGACGCGGCGGCGATCGTCGGCGGCATCGCCGCGCTGATCCTGTTCGCGGCATCGGCGTGCAACTCACGACGCGACTTCCTGGAGACGTCCTCCTCGCACGTCGTCGACGGTCTGGTGTTCGCGTTCAAGGCGATGGGCATCGTGTTGCCGATCGCCGGGTTCTTCTTCATCGGTAACGGCGATTTCTCGGCCCAGATCCTCAGCCTGCCCGAGGGAGTGACCGGACCGGCGTTCCTGTTCGACCTGATCCAGTCCGCGCTGGCCAACGTCTCACCGCATCCGTTCATCGTCGCCTTCACGGTGCTTCTGGTCGGACTGGTCGCCGGCCTGGAGGGTTCGGGCTTCTCCGGTCTTCCGCTGACCGGTTCGCTGGCCGGTGCGCTCGGTCCGGCCGCGGGTATGGATCCGTCGACGCTGGCCGCGATCGGCCAGATGGGCAACATCTGGTCCGGCGGCGGCACGCTGGTGGCGTGGTCCTCGCTGGTCGCGGTCGCCGGTTTCGCCCGGGTTCCGGTGCTGACGCTGGCCCGAAAGTGCTTCCTGCCGGTCATGGCCGCGCTGATCGTCAGCACGGTGTTCGCGATCCTGGTCTTCTGACCGATGCGCACGCCCGCGACGCGCACCGCGCCGGACCTGGCGCTGACCGTCACGATCATCCTGACGTTCGTCACCGGCATCGTCGATGCTGTCGGATTCCTAGCCCTGGACCGGGTTTTCACCGGGAACATGACCGGCAACATCGTCATCCTCGGCATGGGTGTCGCAGGCGCCGACGAGCTGCCGGTGTTCGGCCCGGCGGTGGCGCTGGCCGCGTTCACCGCCGCCGCCTGGGTCGCCGGCCTGGCGCTGCGCCGGCCGCGGGCGCAGAACCCGCCGGGATGGCACCACCGGGTCACGGTGCTGCTGGGGCTCGGCGCCGCGGCGCTGGGTGTGCTGGCTCTGCTCGCCGTCGCTGTCGGTGACCACCCGCCGCCGCCCGTCGCGGCCGCCATGGCCGCAGCGACAGCGGCGACCATGGGATCTCAGGCGGTGGTCGCCCGCGCACTCGCCGTCACCGACATGACGACGGTCGTGGTGACGTCGACGCTGGCCGGGCTGGCCGGCGAGACGTGGACCCGCAAGGCGGGTTCACCGCTGCTCAACCGCCGACTCGGTGCCATCGTGGTCATCTTCGCGGGCGCGCTGACCGGCGCGCTGCTGCTGCGGGTCCACATGGCGGTGCCGTTCGCGGTGGCGGCGGCGCTCACCGCCGGCGTGACGTGGGTCGGACACCGCCGACTGCTGCCGCGGGTGCTGCAGCCGGTGGCCGCCTGAGGCCCTCCCCTACCCGACGCAGCGGAAGCCGATGTGCGTCGTCGCGCTGTCCTGGGACTGCGGCGAACGCGCGGCGGCCCGGTAGCGGTGGCAGTACTCCGGCGCGCACAGGTGCGACCCGCCCTTGAGCGCCTGGCTGATCGCGGGGTTCGGCGGACCGCTCGGCGTGCAGCACGACTTCGGCTGCTCACCGATGCGGTGATGGCCGGTGAACCGCGTGGTCGTCCACTCCCAGACGTTGCCGATCATGTCGACCAGCCCGAACCCGTTGGGCGGGAACACCCCGACCGGTGACGTGCCGACCCAGCCCAGCGCCCCGGTGTTGCGGTACGGGAAGTCGCCCTGCCAGGTGTTGGCCATCAGCCGGCCGTCGGGGGTGGGGTCATCGCCCCACGGATAGGTGGTCGTGGTGCCGGCGCGGGCGGCGTACTCCCACTCGGCCTCGGTGGGCAGCCGCCGGCCCGCCCATCGCGCGTAGGCGGCGGCGTCGGGGTAGGCCACCTGCACGACGGGGTGGTCCATCCGGTCCTCGATGCCCGAGTCCGGTCCGAACGGGTGCCGCCAGCAGGCGCCGGGCACCCAGCGCCACCACTGCCGCCAGTCCCGCAGGGCCACCGGCCCCTCGGTCGGGGTGAACACCAGCGCGCCGGGCACCAGGTCGGCGGGGTCGGCCCCGGGGTACAGCGCGGGGTCGATGGGCTGCTCGGCCACCGTCACGTACCCGGTGTCGGCGACGAACGCCGCGAACTGGGCGTTGGTGACGGGGTGCCGCTCGATCGCGAACGGCGCGACGGTCACGGTGTGGACCGGCGCCTCCTCCGGATAGAACTGCGTCGAGCCCATCCGGAACGAGCCGCCGGGCAGCTCGACGAGCTCGGTCAGCATCACCTCAGGGTATGACGACCGCGAAGTCGTCGAGCAGCGGCGAGTCGAACGGGCCGAAGTCACCCGATCCCTCGACGTGCACCGCGACCAGGTAGGTCGTGCCGCCGGACGGGATGTGGGCGATCCGGTCGCCGAATCTGACGCCCGGATCCGGTGGTTCGGCCCAGGATCCGATCAGCTTCTGCCCGCTGAACCCACACAGGTCGCCGGGCAGCACGCTGATGCTGCTGACCGACGCCTGGTCCATGGCGTGGTCGGCGTACTCGTCGAACGCCTCGGCCGGTCCGGCGGAAGTCTCGGTGATGGTGACGGTGGCCGACTCGCCGTCGGGTCCGGTCAGCCACGCCCCGACGGAGCCCTCCCCCGCCGTCGTCCCCCAGCCCTCGGGCAGCGCGACGGTGATCTTCGGGGCGCGCGGATCCTCCACCGATGCGGTGACGCCCACCGGCGGTGGGTCCGCCGGGTCGCAGGTGCCGGCGGCCGGGGCCGCGGTGGTGGGTACGACGCCGGGCACGTCGTCGTCGGGCGGCGGGGTCGACGGCTCCGGTGGTGACGCGGAGGACGACGTGGTGGTCCTAGTGGTGGTGGTGGTCGACGTCTGCGGTCCGGCGACGGGTTCACCTTCGACGGTGCTGCCGCACCCGGCCAGCAGCACCACCATCACCGCGGGTACGCCGACGCGAATCACCTGGTTCCCCTCAGTCTTTCGCGAACGCCTTGGCGAACTCGGTCTCCAGGTCAACGTACGGCTTGCCGGAGACGTCGACGTTGACCCTGGCGATCGTGCCGCCGGTGAACACGAACGGCGGCTTGTACGCGCGCGACACCGGCGAGCCGGAGTTGCGGCCGACGGCCAGCGTCGCCGACGCCAGGCCGAATGTGCCTGGGTGCGTACGCATCCCGGACAGCGTCGCGACCTGTTGGTCGTCGATGTAGAGGCCGCCGTCGCCGATGGGTGTCGGGGTGCCCTCGATGGTGCCGGTCCTGGTGAACGACGCGCCGAGCACGTGGCGTCCCACCGGCAGCGGCGCCGACAGCAGCTGCTCCTCGTCGCCGAGGAAGTTGTACACGAAGTTCAGCTGCCCGTTCTGGCAGAACAGCGTGTATCCGCCGTGGGCGCCACCGTGTTTGATGATCACGCCTTCGGCGTCGGGCCGGTCGATCGTGACGTCGGCGAGCACGGTGAACGAGCGGCCGTTGATCTCGACCGCGGCGCCCAGCCCGGCCTCGGCGGTGTTCGGGTAGTACGAGTAGGACTGCCGCTCACCGGCGACCAGCGGCCGCCACCGCGAGATCGTCTCGAGGATGTTGAGGTCGTTGAGCGGCAACCCGTTGTAGCGCTCGGCCTCGGCGAACCACAGCGCGATGAGCTCTTCGAGCTTGTCCGGGTTCTCGGCCGCCAGGTCGTGGCACTGGCTGCGGTCGGACTCGATGTGGAACAGTTCCCACCGGTCCCTGTCGAAGTGCGACCAGCCCGACGGCGACGCGGCGTGCACGGCGTCGGCGAACCAGCCGTCGTGCCAGATCCCTCGGGTGCCCAGCATCGTGTAGAACTGCGTCTTCTTGCCGGTGTCGGCCGACGGATCCGCCAGCGCCGCTTTGAAACTCACCCCGTCGAGCGGTTTCTGCGGCACACCGCGGACGGTCTCCGGCGGGGTGATGCCCAGCAGGTCGTACACCGTCGGGGTGACGTCGCAGACGTTGATGTACTGGTCGCGGATCTCACCGTGGGCCGCGATACCGGCGGGCCAGCTGATGATCGCCGGGTCGGCGATCCCGCCCTCGTGTGAGGCGTAGCGCTTGTAGAGCTTGTACGGCGTGTTGAACGCCATCGCCCAGCCGATCGGATAGTGGTTGTAGGTCTCCGGCCCGCCGAGCTTGTCGATGCGTTTGAGGCTCTCCTCGGTGGTGTCGATGTAGCCGTTGAAGAACTTCACCTCGTTGACCGACCCGTTCGGGCCGCCCTCGCCGCTGGCCCCGTTGTCGGAGATGACCACGATGATCGTGTTGTCGAGCTGGCCGGTCTCCTCGAGGAAGTCGATGATGCGGCCGAGTTGGGCGTCGGTGTAGGACAGGAAGCCGGCGAACACCTCGGCCATCCGGGCGAACAGCCGCTTCTCCTCGTCGCTCAGCGAATCCCACGGCCGCACCGTGTCCTGCGCGGGCCACGGTTCGCCGTTGGGGCCCTTGACGTCCTGGTACGGGTTCAGCGGGGAGAGCTCGGTGTCGGGCGGGATGATGCCGAGTTTCTTCTGGTTCTCGAACACGATCTCGCGGTAGCGCTCGTAGCCCATGTCGAACTTGCCGGCGTACCGGTCCGCCCACTCCTTGAACACGTGGTGCGGCGCGTGCCCGGCGCCCGGGCAGACGTAGGAGAACCACGGTTTGTCGGGTGCGATGGTCTTGGCGTCGCGGATGAACTCGATGGTCTTGTCCGCGAGGTCTTTTGACAGGTGGTAGCCGTCCTCGGGGGTGGCCGGTGGCGGCACCGGGTGGTTGTCGTAGACCAGGTCGGGATACCACTGGTCGGTCTCGCCGCCGAGGAAGCCGTAGAACCGTTCGAAGCCGCGGCCCAGCGGCCAGTGCCGTTTGGTGGCGGCGAGGTTGGACTCCTCGATCGGGGTCAGGTGCCATTTGCCGACGGCGTAGGTGTTGTAGCCGTGCTCGGCGAGCACCTCCGACAGCAGCGCGGTCTCGAACGGGATGCGGCCGTTCATACCCGGGAAGCCGTCGGTGAACTCCTCTATGGTGGCCATCCCGACGGTGGTGGGGTTGCGGCCGGTCAGCAGCGACGCCCGCGTCGGCGAGCACAGTGCGGTGGTGTGGAACTGGCTGAGCCGCACACCGTGCTCGGCTATGCGACGCATCGTGGGCATCTCGACCAGACCGCCGAAGCAGTCCCAGGTGGCGATGCCGATGTCGTCCCACACGATGTAGAGCACGTTGGGCGCGCCCTCCGGCGCGGTGGGCGGGGCGTACGGCCCCCAGTCCGGCTCCGAATCGCGGATGTCCAGCTCGATCCTGCCGTTGAATTCGGTCGCCATCCGCACCCTCGTTCCGCCGTGCACCGGTGTTCGCCCCGCAAATCTACACGCGGGGCACCTCGGAGACCGTGGGAATTGACGTCGCCGCAACGGCCGGCCGCCGGTGCAGCCACCACCCGACGGCGGCCAGCGGCAGCACCCAGCCCAGCCAGCCGGCCACCCCGGCGGTGAACCAGAGATAGCGCTCGTCGTCGCCGCCAAAGACGCTGGTCCGCAACGGGTCACAGATGAGGAACAGCACCGGCGCCCACAGCCTGTTGGTGATCACCGACAACGCCAGCGTGACGCTGAGCAGCATGCGCCTGCGGTGGGTGGCGTAGCTCCCGGCGCGGGCCGCGAGGTAGCCGCCGACGGTGAACCCCAGCCACAGCACCCCGAGCACGGTGTTGCTGACCGCCAGCAACGGCCCGAACGGGGTCAGGGCGCCGATCACCGCCGCGAACAGCGCGGACGGCACGGTCGCCACGACGTAGAGGCGTCCGACGAGCCGGTGCCGCGCGGGGTGCCGCAGGCGCGGCCGGGGCCAGACCTGCGCGACGCCGGCGACGAGCGCGACGGTGCCGAGCGCCACGTGGCCGAGCAGCAGCGGGTGGTGCAGGCCGAAGGTGGCGGGCACCCGGGTGTCGCCGACAAGATACGGCGGCAGCGAGTACACGAGGAATGCCAGCACGACGATCGGCAGACCGAACCGGTATGCGTATGTCATACGCATAAAGCGTACGTCATACGCACATGGTTGAACAGTCCGTTAGGCTCGGCACCGATGACCGAGCCCCTGCCCCGCGCGCTGGAGATCCTCTGGCGCCGGCCGTCGGCCCGCCGCCGCGGCGCCGGGCTGACCCGTGAGCGCATCGTGGCCGCGGCCGTCGAGCTGGCCGACACCGACGGGCTGGCCGCGCTGTCGATGGCGCGGCTGGCCGAGCGCCTCGGCTGCGGCACGATGTCGCTGTACCGACACGTCGCCAACAAGGACGAACTGGTGACGTTCATGGTCGCCGCCGCCGCGGGTGAGCCTCCGCCGGTGGATACCACGGATTGGGCTGGCAGCCTGCGTCATTGGGCGTCCGCGTTGTGGCAGGTCTACCACCGGCATCCATGGATCCTGCAGACCGCCGCGGCCGGCCCGCCCGCGGATCCGGGACAGCTGGCGTGGCTGGACGCCGCCCTGACCGCGCTGCGCGACACCCCGCTGACCGAGCGGGACAAGCTCGCGGCGGTGACGGCGCTGCTGCACCTGGTGCGCGGCGCGGCCGCCCTGCACCTCGAGGCGGGCCGGCTGGACTGGCCGGAGTATCCGGCGCTGCTGCGGCGCCTCCTGGACCGGGATCGCTTCCCGGCGCTGGCCGCCGCGCTGGACGCCGGCGCGTTCGACCCCGTCGGCACCGATCCGCTGACCGACCTGCACGACGCCGTCGGCCACCTGCTCGACGGCATCGCCGCCAAGATCTAACCGGCCGGCGTCGGTTCGTTGACCCGGTAGAGCCGCCAGTCCGGCTGGCTGTCCCCGTCGTTGGGGATCTCCATCTCCAGCGTCGCGATCTCGGCGCCGTTGTCGTAGAGCGTCGGGTAGCGCACGTTGAGCGCATCGGAGATGCCGCGGCCGGTCGGCGGCACCGCGAGCAGATACTTGACGCCTTCGCCGACCGGGTCGTTGAGCTTCTGGGTGAAGTCCGGATCCGAGGGCACCACAAAGGTTTTCGGCTTCGTCGAGGCGGCCACCACGCCGAACCCGTAGACGGTGTCGGTGATCACCGAGCTCTCCGGCAGGTCGAGCTCCTCGAGGTAGCGCGCGATCCTGCGCTCGGTGGAGAACGTCGCGGCCACCCGGCGTTCCAGGGCGGCGCGGTCGGAGGGGTCGTCGGGGTCGGGGTGCAGCACCTGCGCCAACGCGTACTCCTGCGGCGCGTAGTCGAGCTGGGTCATCCCCCACGCGGTGGACGGCACGGTCACCGCGAACACCAGCGCCACCGGCAGATAGGCGGGCCAGCCCCGGCGTTTCGGCGGCTGTGCCGGCGGGGTGGGCGCGTACCGGCCGGGCCGCTTGGCGGGCGCGTACTCCCCCTCGGGTACCGCCAGCATCGCCAGGCACGCCGCGAACGGGATCGCCGCGATGTAGAACCGCAGGAACGGAAACGTCGACCCGGTCGCGTAGCTGAGCGTCTGGAAGGCCAGCACCCCGCCGAACAGCGCGACCGGGATGATCAGCACCGTCCAGAAGGGCCCGCGGAATCGCGCCACCCCGGCCCACGCCAGCAGCGGGATCAGCGTCGGCGCCATCAGCGTCACGCACGTCGCCGCGAACGCCACCCCCGAGGTGAAGTCGGCTGTCGGCGCGCCGGACTGCTTCAAAATCGCCGAGTTGCCGTACTGGGAGGTGAACTGCGCGAACGGTTCTCCGGTGATCATCCAGCTGGCGATCGCCCAGCCGACGAACGACGCACACCCGGGTGCGCTGACCAGGATCAGGTCCAGCAGCGCGCGGCGGAACCGCGGGGCGGGCCGGGCCCGCAGGTAGGTCGTGGTGAAGACGATGACGCCCGCGGCGGCGATACAGGCCGCGGCGTCATACCGGGTCAGATACGACATCGCCATCGCCACACCGCCGGCGGCGATCAGGTGGTGTACGTCGTCGTTGACCATCCACATCATCAGCCGGCGCACCGCCCAGGTGATGAAGAACAAAAACGGCGCCTCGCTCATCCCGTTGGAGCCGTAGAAGACGATCATCGGGTTCAGGGCAAACAGCGCGGTGATCGCGAGGAGGTAGCCGCGGGGCAGGCCGCGGTCGGTGCCCATGTTCATCACCTGCAGCGCGCAGCCGGCCATGAACAGGGCGGACACGATCGAGCCGGCGAAGGCGCGTTCGGTCAGCACCGGCCACAGCGGGCTGAGCAGCACCGCGGGTATCTGCAGCAACGCCGTCAGCGGGGTGAAGATGAAGCCGATCGCGGCCAGGTGCGGGTCGCGGCTGAACAGCACGGCCTGCGCCGCCGACACCCGCGACAGCGCGTCGCCGAGGATGAAGCCGCGGTCGACCTGCAACCAGTAGCCGACCCAGGCCGTACAGCGAGATGTCGGGGTCGTTGCCCAGTGCTGGCAAACTCAGCACCGAGGTCTCGGGAGCCTCGTCCGGCTCGTCGGGTTGCGCGGAGGCAGGCGTGAAGGTTGTTGCGGCGAGCAGTATTCCAATACAGGTGGCTCCGGCCGCCAAGGCCGATCTACGCGCGCGCCACAACTCCTCCATACCCCCGAGGTTAATCGTTCATATTTTGAAACAGGCTAAAAGTGACGGACACGACAATTACTGCGACGCACGATGCAAAAACGCCCCCGCACCGGTGTGCGGGGGCGTTGTGCGGCGCTTCTTACTTGGCCTTCTCGAGGATCTCCACGAGACGCCAGCGCTTGGTGGCCGACAGCGGCCGGGTCTCCATCAGCGAGACGCGGTCGCCGACGCCGGCGATGTCGTTCTCGTCGTGGGCCTTGACCTTCTTGGTCGTCCGGATGATCTTGCCGTACAGCGGATGCATCTTGCGGTCCTCGAGCTCGACCACGATCGTCTTCTGCATCTTGTCGCTGACCACGTAACCGATCGCGGTCTTGCGGCGGCCGCGCGGCTTCTCCTTACGCGGGGTGTGCTTGGGCCCCTTGCCCGTTGCGGTGTCTGCCATTACGAATCCTCACCAACGGGTCCGGAGGCCAGACCCAGCTCTCGTTCACGCAGGATGGTGTACACCCGCGCGATTTCCTGACGCACCGTCCGCAGACGGCGGTTGTTGGACAGCTGCCCGGTGGCCATCTGGAAGCGCAGGTTGAACAGCTCTTCCTTCGACTCGCGCAGCTTGTCCTTCAGTTCTTCGTCGGTCAGCTCGCGCAGTTCGCCCGGTGTCACTCCGACTGCCATCAGAAGTGCTCCTCTCGGGTAACGATGCGTGCCTTGATCGGCAGCTTGTGGATCGCGCGGGTCAATGCGGCCCGGGCGATCTCCTCATTGGGGTAGCTCAGCTCGAACAACACACGGCCAGGCTTGACGTTGGCGACCCACCACTCCGGCGAGCCCTTACCCGAACCCATACGGGTCTCGGCGGGCTTCTTGGTCAGCGGACGGTCCGGGAAGATGTTGATCCACACCTTGCCGCCACGCTTGATGTGCCGGTTGATCGCGATACGCGCGGACTCGATCTGGCGGTTGGTGATGTAGGCGTGCTCCAGAGCCTGGATGCCGTAGTCACCGAACGCGACCGAGGTGCCGCCGCTGGCGATACCACGCTGCTTGGGGTGGTGCTGCTTGCGGTGTTTGACCTTGCGGGGAATCAGCATGATTCAGCTCTCCGTGTTCTCCGTGGCAGCGGCCTGTGCGGCAGCGGCCTCGGTGGCGCCGGTCGCTTCGGCGGCGGCAGGCGCATCTTCGGTACCGGTGGCGGCGCGACCCGCCTCGGTGCTCGTGGCGGTGGTGCCCGACGACCCGCTACGACGCGGCCGGCTGCCCGACCGCTCGCGGCGCGGACGATCCGCGGCGGGTGCGGCGGCGGCCAGTTCGCGCTTGCCACCGACGATGTCGCCCTTGTAGATCCACACCTTCACGCCGATCCGGCCGAAGGTGGTCTTGGCCTCGTAGAGGCCGTAGTCGATGTCGGCGCGCAGCGTGTGCAGCGGCACCCGGCCCTCGCGGTAGAACTCCGAGCGGCTCATCTCGGCGCCGCCGAGGCGGCCCGAGCACTGCACGCGGATGCCCTTGACGTTGGGCTGGCGCATCGCCGACTGGATCGCCTTGCGCATCGCGCGGCGGAACGCCACACGGTTGCTCAGCTGCTCGGCGACACCCTGGGCGACCAGCTGAGCGGAGCTCTCGGGGTTCTTCACCTCGAGGATGTTCAGCTGGACCTGCTTGCCGGTGAGCTTCTCCAGGTCGGCGCGGATGCGGTCGGCCTCGGTGCCGCGGCGGCCGATCACGATGCCCGGCCGGGCGGTGTGGATGTCCACCCGAACCCGGTCACGGGTGCGCTCGATCTCCACGTCGGCGATACCGGCGCGCTCGAGTCCGGTGGCCAGCAGCCGACGGATCGCCACGTCTTCCTTGACGTAGTCCTTGTACTGCTTGTCGGCGTACCACCGGGACTTCCAGTCGGTGGTGATACCGAGCCGGAAGCCGTGGGGATTGATTTTCTGGCCCACTACTCCGAGCCCTCCTTCGCCTCTTCAGAAGCCTTCGTGGAAGCAGCCGCCTTGGTGTCGGCCTTCTTCGCGGACGCGGCCTTGCTGGCCTGGGCGCGCCGCGTGCGGGCGCTCGTACCGGCCTTGCCACCGTCCTTGGGCGGACGGCTCTCGACGATCACGGTGATGTGGCTGGTGCGCTTGCGGATTCGGAACGCACGCCCCTGGGCGCGCGGCCGGATGCGCTTGGCGGTCGGGCCCTCGTCGGCGTAGATGGTGCCGACGACCAGCGTCGCCGGATCCAGACCCGCGTTGTTCTGCGCGTTGGCCGCGGCGCTGGCGATCACCTTGGCGACCGGCTCGCTGGCGGCCTGCGGCGCCCACCGCAGGATGTCCAGTGCCTCGGCCACCGGCTTACCACGCACCAGGTCGATGACCCGGCGCGCCTTGGTCGCCGACACGCGCACGAAGCGCGCCTTGGCGACAGCAGACGGATATTCAGTCGTAATACTCACCGGCGCTTAGCCTTCCGGTCGTCCTTGATATGACCCTTGAAAGTGCGGGTCGGCGCGAACTCGCCGAGCTTGTGCCCGACCATCGCCTCGGTGACGAACACCGGGACGTGCTTGCGGCCGTCGTGAACCGCAAAGGTGTGCCCGATGAAGTCGGGGATGATGGTGGACCGACGCGACCAGGTCTTGATGACCTGCTTGGTGCCCTTCTCGTTCTGGGCGTCGACCTTCTTGAGCAGATGGTCGTCGACGAACGGACCCTTCTTAAGGCTGCGTGGCATCGTTGCTTCCTTTCCGGCCTAGCGCTTCTTGCCGGTGCGCCGGCGGCGGACGATGAGCTTGTTGCTCGCTTTGTTCGGCTTACGAGTGCGGCCCTCGGGCTTACCCCAGGGGCTCACCGGGTGGCGGCCACCGGAGGTCTTACCCTCACCACCGCCGTGCGGGTGGTCGACCGGGTTCATCACGACACCACGGACGGTGGGGCGCTTGCCCTTCCACCGCATACGGCCGGCCTTACCCCAGTTGATGTTGGCCTGCTCGGCGTTGCCGACCTCGCCGACGGTGGCGCGGCAGCGCACGTCGACGCGGCGGATCTCACCGGAGGGCATACGCAGCGAGGCGTAGGTGCCCTCCTTGCCCAGCAGCTGGATGCTCGCACCCGCGGAGCGCGCGAGCTTGGCGCCGCCGCCCGGACGCAGCTCCACCGCGTGGATCAGCGTGCCGGCCGGGATGTTGCGCAGCGGCAGGTTGTTACCCGGCTTGATGTCGGCGTTGGCGCCGGACTCCACGATGTCGCCCTGCTTGAGACCCTGCGGCGCGATGATGTAGCGCTTCTCGCCGTCCAGGTAGTGCAGCAGCGCGATGTTCGCGGTGCGGTTCGGGTCGTACTCGATGTGCGCGACCTTGGCGTTGACGCCGTCCTTGTCGTGGCGACGGAAGTCGATGATCCGGTAAGCGCGCTTGTGGCCACCACCCTTGTGACGGGTGGTGATGCGGCCGTGGGCATTTCGCCCACCCTTGCCGTGCAGCGGGCGAACCAGCGACTTCTCCGGATGATCGCGGGTGATCTCAGCGAAATCGGAGACGCTGGCACCGCGACGACCCGGGGTCGTCGGCTTGTACTTGCGAATAGCCATGATTCTCTAAGTTCCCTCTGCCGGCTTAGGCCGGCGCTCCGAACAGGTCGATGGGCTTGCTGCCTTCGGCCAGCGTGACAATCGCGCGCTTGGTGCTCTTGCGCTTACCGAAGCCGGTCCGGGTGCGCTTGCGCTTGCCCTGCCGGTTGGCGGTGTTCACCGAATCGACCTTGACGCCGAAGATCTTCTCGATGGCGATCTTGATCTGCGTCTTGTTCGAGTCCGGGTGAACGATGAACGTGTACTGGTTCTCCTCGATCAGTCCGTAGGACTTCTCCGAGATGACCGGAGCCAAAATGATGTCGCGGGGGTCAGTCACGGTTGCCATCAGGCCGAAACCTCCTCGGCGGTCTGGGTGTTGGCCTCGATGTAGCTGTTGAGGGCCTCCACGCTGAACACCACGTCGTCGGCCTTGAGGACGTCGTAGGTGTTGAGCTGGTCCGGGGCGATCACGTGCACACCGGGCAGGTTGCGCACGCTCTTGGCACCGGTCTCGTCGGCGCGGCCGATGACGACCAGCACCTTGGGCCGGTCGGTCAGCGTCGACAGGAACGCCTTGGCGCTCTTGGTCGACGGGGTCTGACCCTCGACCAGCTCGGTGACCGCGTGGATGCGGCCGTTGCGCGCCCGGTCCGACAGCGCCCCGCGCAGCGCGGCGCGGATCATCTTCTTGGGGGTGCGCTCGCTGTAGTCGCGCGGCTTCGGGCCGTGCACGGTGCCACCGCCGGTGAACTGCGGCGCCCGGGTCGAACCCTGGCGGGCCCGGCCGGTGCCCTTCTGCCGGTACGGCTTCTTGCCGCCGCCGGAGACCTCACCGCGGGTCTTGGTCGAATGCGTGCCCTGACGCGCGGCGGCCAGCTGAGCCGTCACCACCTGATGCATCAGCGCGATGTTCGCCTCGACGTCGAACAGCTCGGCGGGCAGCTCGACGGAGCCGTCCTTCTTACCCGCCGGGGTGTGGACATCAATCTTCAGAGCCATTACTTCTCGCCTCGCTTAACTGCGGTGCGGACCATCACCAGACCGCCGTTGCGGCCAGGGATCGCGCCCTTGATCAACAGCACGCCGTTCTCGGCATCGACCTTGTGCACCTTCAGGTTCTGCGTGGTCACCCGGTCGTTGCCCATGCGGCCCGACATGCGGGTGCCCTTGAACACGCGACCCGGGGTGGCGCAGCCGCCGATCGAACCCGGGCGGCGGTGCACGGCCTGCGCGCCGTGGCTGGCGCCCTGGCCACGGAAGCCGTGGCGCTTCATGGTGCCCGCGTAGCCCTTGCCCTTGCTGGTGCCGGTCACGTCGACGTAGCTGCCGTCGGTGAAGATGTCGGCGGTCAGCTCCTGGCCGACCTCGTACTCGGCGGCGGCGGCCTCATCGTCGAGCCGCAGCTCGGCGAGGTGGCGGCGGGGGTTGACACCCGCGGCGGCGTACTGGCCGGCGAGCGGCTTCTTCACCTTGCGCGGGTTGATCTCGCCGTACGCCAACTGCACTGCGCTGTAGCCGTCACGCTCAGGCGTGCGGATCCGCGTAACCACGTTGGGCCCGGCCTTGACGACCGTCACCGGCACGACTCGGTTGTTCTCGTCGAACACCTGCGTCATGCCCAGCTTGGTGCCCAGAATGCCTTTTCTAGCCATCTGCTCTGGAATCTCCTACCGGATGCCCTATTGGATATTGACGTCGACGCTGGCCGGCAGATCGATGCGCATGAGGGCGTCAACGGTCTTCGGCGTCGGGTCGAGGATGTCGATCAACCGCTTGTGGGTGCGCATCTCGAAGTGCTCCCGCGAGTCCTTGTACTTATGCGGGGACCGGATGACGCAGTACACGTTCTTCTCGGTCGGCAGCGGCACAGGGCCGACCACACTCGCGCCGGTTCTGGTGACCGTCTCCACGATCTTGCGCGCCGAGGCGTCGATGGCCTCGTGGTCGTAGGCCTTGAGCCTGATGCGGATCTTCTGTCCCGCCACGCTTCCCTACCTCACTCATACGGGGCCCGTTCGGGCCGCTCTCACCGGCGCAGTCGCAACTGCATGCCGCCGCTGTTTTTCTGTCTGTGGTCCACCGGCACCCGCGGTCGGGCGTGTCGCCCTTATACGCGCTCGTTCGCGGCGAGAATTCGTCACGATCGAGGTTGGCACCGGATGCGCCCGGGTGGGCGCCGGTTCGGATGCCCCGGCCGCGCGGTGCGATCCCGCACCTGCCCGGCTCAAGGCAACCCGAACAGTATGCCCTAGAAAACGGCGTGCTCCAAATCCCTGGCGCCGTCTCGAGCCACGGAAACCCGCCGCCCCGGGCATCAGCGCCGTCGGGCGACTCTACCGGCCGTTACGGTGCCCCGTCGCGACCGCGCCGACCTGCGGTTCCGCGATTTCTACGCAGGGGCTGTGATCCAGCCCGAATCACGACCCTCATGCAGAACTCGCGGACTTTCCGGCTTCTGCGCGAGTGCCGGATCAGCGCGCCAGGCCGGCCCAGAACGCGCACCGGTGCTTGTCGGCGAAGTCGGTGACGAGGCGGTTGCCCGCCGGGTCGAGCCACAGCCACTCGCCGCGCTCCCCCAGCTGCGGCCAGCCCTCGCCGGGATCGCCGCTGTCGGCGAACCGCGCCCAGTAGTCGGACATCAGCGCCGCCAGCCGCCGCTGGGCCGGCTGCGGCGGCGGCGCCCCGCCGACGTCGAACAGGTAGCGCAACTCCAGCGAGTGCGCGGCGCCGACGGGAAACGGTGCCCGCAGCAGCGGTTCCGGGGCGGGGGCGGCCCGGTCGCCGAACTCCGAGGCGTACACCGGCCTGCCCGCCGTGACGTACGCCTCGGCGATGCGGTCGGCCACGCACGCGAAGTCGCTGTCGGTCAGCGCCGCCGAGTAAGCCCGCGCGACGCTGCCGCCGTAGTCCTGCGGCCGGTACCGCTCGGCGACAGCGGGCGCGTGCGGGCCGTACGCCTCGGCGAGCAGGTCGGGGTAGCTGGCGTCGTCGAGCGAGTTGCCGCGCAGGAACTGCAGCGCGGCGAACAGGTTGAACTCGTCGGCGGTGGTGTTGACCATCACCGGTACGTCGGCGCCGCGGCCCGCGACGATCGCGGTGACCGGGTTCTCCGGCAGCGTGGGGGTGCCGGTCACCGGCCCGCTGAGCCGCTCGGTGCCGAACCGCGCGTACAGCAGCGGCGTCTCGAACGCCGCGGCGGGCAGCGCGCGCAGGCAGTCGACGACGAGGTGGGCGTCGCGGCACTCGGTGGCGCCGACGTATTCGGTGCTGGCCCGCTGCGCGGCGGGCAGGTCGTACTGGTCGGCGCAGAGCCCGCTCTGGATGATCGCCCGCGCGAACAGACCGGCCGATCCGGGGGCGACGAGGTGGTCGCACACCGACATGCCGCCCGCGGACTCCCCCGCGATGGTGACCCGGTCCGGGTCGCCGCCGAACGCGGCGATGTTGTCGCGCACCCAGCGCAGTGCGGCCTGCTGGTCGGCCAGCCCGTAGTTGCCGGCGTCGGGTCCGAGCGCGGGGTGGGCCAGGAACCCGAGCGCGCCGAGCCGGTAGTTGATGGTGACGACGACGATGCCGCGGTTGGCCAGGCCGCGGGCGCCGTAGATGTCGCCGCTGCCGTTGAGGAAGCTGCCGCCGTGGATCCAGACCAGCACCGGCCGCGGCTCGTCCGACGGCGGCGGGGTCCACACGTTCAGCGTCAGGCAGTCCTCGCTGGTCGGCCTGGGGTCGGGGTCGATGCTGGTGTCCTGGATGCAGCGCGGTCCGGGTTCGGTGGCGTCGCGCAGCCCCTCCCAGGGTTCGACGGGTGCCGGCGGCTGCCACCGCAGCCGGCCGACGGGCGGTGCCGCATAAGGGATTCCGGCGAAGTAGCGGTGGTCGATGGCGGTGCTGCCGCGCACCGATCCGGCCTGGGTGTGCACGACGGCCGGGTCGGCGGGCACGTCGATGGTGTCGCGGTGGGCGGCGGTCTGCCCGCGGGCGCATCCGGACAGCACCAGCGTGGCCGCCGCGAGCACCGCGACCGCCCGTCGCACCCGTCGACTCAGCACGTCGCGAGCCTACTGACGGTTGTGCGCCGGACCACTTGCGCGATGCCTTACGATTGCGTCAAAGCGCGACTTGACACCTGTCAAGTAGCACCGAGCCCGAGCGAGGTACCCATGTCTGCACCGATCATCGACGACGCTGCCAAAGTGCTGGCCGACCCGAAGGCCTACGCCGACGAACCGCGTCTGCACGCGGCGCTCAGCCACCTGCGAAAGAACGCACCGGTGTCCTACGTCGACATCGAGGAGTGCTATCCGTTCTGGGCGATCACCAAGCACGCCGACATCATGGACATCGAGCGGGACAACGAGCTGTGGATCAACGCCCCGCGGCCGATGCTGCTGACCAAGGACAAGGACGACCTGGCCAAGGCCAACCTGGCCGCCGGCGGCGGGCTGCGCACCCTGATCCACATGGACGACCCGCTGCACCGCGACATCCGCAAGATCGGCGCCGACTGGTTCCGGCCGAAGGCGATGCGCGCGCTGCAGGAGCGGGTCCGCGAGCTGGCCAAGCGCTACGTCGACCGGATGGCCGAGCTGGGCAACGAGTGCGACTTCGCCCAGGAGGTCGCGGTCAACTACCCGCTGTACGTGATCCTGTCGTTGCTCGGCCTGCCCGAGTCGGACTTCCCCCGGATGCTCAAGCTCACCCAGGAGCTGTTCGGCAACGAGGACGAGGAGTTCTCCCGCGGGCAGTCCGCCGAGGAGCTCAACGCGGTCATCCTGGACTTCTTCAACTACTTCACCCAGCTGACCGCCGAGCGGCGTAAGAACCCGACCGAGGACCTCGCCTCGGCGATCGCCAACGCCAAGCTCAACGGCGAGTACCTCAACGACGTGGACTGCCTGTCCTACTACGTCATCGTCGCCAGCGCGGGCCACGACACCACCAGCGCGGCGATCGCCGGCGGCATGCTGGCCCTGGTCGAGCACCAGGATCAGCTGGCCAAGCTGCAGGCGAACCCGAAGCTGATGGGGCTGGCGACCGAGGAGATCATCCGCTGGGTCACCCCGGTGAAGGAGTTCATGCGCACCGCCACCGCCGACACCGAGGTGCGCGGCGTACCGATCAAGGCGGGCGAGTCGGTGCTGCTGTCCTACGTGTCGGCCAACCGCGACGAGGACGTGTTCACCGACCCATTCAAGTTCGACATCGCGCGTGACCCGAACAAGCATCTGTCGTTCGGCTACGGCGTGCACTTCTGCCTGGGCGCCGCGCTGGCCCGCATGGAGATCAACACCTTCTTCGCCGAGCTGCTGCCGCGGCTGAAGTCGGTGGAGCTGGCCGGCGACCCCAAGTTCATCGCGTCGACGTTCGTCGGCGGGCTCAAGCACGTCCCGATCCGCTACGAGATTGTCTGACCCGGCGATCGTCTGATGTGACTCAGGGCATCCTCACGGCGGAACGTGGCGGCGGTCACATAGACTGTCTTTGACACTTGTCAAGAACCGCCGTGAGGAGCCTTATGAGCACGCCGACGCTGAGCCAGGAAACGCAGGAAGCCGCCCGGGTCTTCGCCGACCCGACGGCTTACGCCGACGACGCCCGGCTGCAGAAGGCACTCGCGCATCTGCGCGCCCACAACCCGGTCCCCTACGTCGATTTCGCGCCGTACCGGCCGTTCTACGCGATCACCAAGCACGCCGACGTGATGGAGATCGAGCGCGCCAACGACCTGTGGCTGTCGGCGCCGCGCCCGCTGCTGGCCACCGCGGAGGCCGACGACATCGGCAGGCAGCAGAAGGAGGCCGGCATCGGCCTGAACACGCTGATCCACATGGACGACCCGCACCACCGGGACGTCCGCAAGATCGGCGCGGACTGGTTCCGCCCCAAGGCCATGCGCGATCTGAAGGTCCGCGTCGACGAGCTGGCCAAACGCTACGTCGACCGGATGGTCGAGATCGGCCCCGAGTGCGACTTCGTCACCGACATCGCCGTGAACTTCCCGCTGTACGTGATCCTGTCGCTGCTCGGCCTGCCCGAGGAGGACTTCGGCCGGATGCACATGCTGACCCAGGAGATGTTCGGCGGCGACGACGAGGAGTACAAGCGCGGCACCACGGTCGAGGAGCAGCTGGAGGTGCTCACCGACTTCTTCAACTACTTCGCGGCGCTGACGGCCTCGCGGCGGGAGAACCCCACCGACGACCTGGCCTCGGCCATCGCCAACGGCCGCATCAACGGCGAGCTCATGTCCGACATGGACACGCTGTCCTACTACGTCATCGTCGCCTCCGCCGGCCATGACACCACCAAGGACGCGATCTCCGGCGGTCTGCTCGCGCTGATCGAGAACCCCGACCAGCTGGAGCGACTGAAGGCCAACCCGGACATGATGGGCACCGCGGTCGAGGAGATGATCCGTTGGGCCACACCGGTCAAGGAGTTCATGCGCACCGCCGCCCGCGACACCGAAGTGCGCGGCGTGCCGATCAGGAAGGGTGAGTCGGTTTACCTGTCCTACGTCTCGGCCAACCGCGACGAGGAGATCTTCGAGGACCCGTTCAAGTTCGACATCGGCCGTGATCCCAACCGGCACCTGTCATTCGGCTACGGTGTGCACTTCTGCCTGGGCGCGGCGCTGGCCCGGATGGAGATGAACAGCCTGTTCTCCGAACTGATCCCGCGGCTGGACTCGATCGAGCTGGCCGGTGAGCCGGAGCTGGCGGCGACGGTGTTCGTCGGCGGGCTCAAGCACCTGCCGATTCGCTACTCGGTGCGGTGATCCCGCCCTTCCTGCGGGCGTGCGTGGCGAGGAAGCCGTCGACGGCGGCCTCCGCGCACGCGCGGTAGTCGAAGTCGGCGACGGTGGACAGCTTGCCCAGGATGAGCGGGCCGATCAGCAGCGCGATCGTCTGGATGCGGTCCACCTCGTCGAGTTCCTCGGCGGCCTGCGGGCTGTCCAGGATCGCGTCGAACGGCGCGGAGTACAGCTGCACGATACGTGCCCGCAGCGTGTTGAACTCTTCCGAATCGCCTTGCCGCGCATCGGGATAGGACCCGACATCCGGACCTGACGCCATCCAGGTCATCGCGGTCAGCACGGTGGAGGCCTCGGCGATGGTCTCCGCCCAGCCGTGGACGACGGCGACCAGCCGGTCCCGCAGGCTGCCCTCGGCGGGCGGCATCGGCGCGGGGCTGAGCAGGCTGGTGAACGCGGCGGCCATCAGATCGTTGGCGCTGGAGAAGTGCCGGTACAGGGTGGCCCGCGCGACGTTGGCGGTGCGGGTGACGGCGTCGACGGTGACCGCGTTGGGTCCGCCGGTGCGCAACAGGCTGGCCGCGGCGTCGAGCAGGCGTGCCCGGGAGCGCGCGGGCCGGGGATCGGTGCTCGCCCCGCTCATCCCCACCTCCTGATCCTTAGCGTAGCAAAACAAGACTATCGGTCTTGCAACAAGACTGTTAGTCTCAAAACTCCCGATCGCCGAAGGAGCCGCCGGACCTATGGCCCACCGACTCGACCGGTCCGCTAAGGATATCGGCGCCCGCGCCGAGAGATTCGCGCGTTTCTGGCTGCTCACCGTCGCCTCGCTCGGCGTGCTGCTGGTGATCGCGTCGATGGTCGGGCTCAACGCGGCGATGCCCGACCTGGCGCTGGCGACCGGGGCCAGCCAGACCGACCTGACGTGGATCGTCGACGGCTACACCCTGGTGCTGGCCTGTCTGCTGTTACCCGCCGGCGCCCTGGGTGACCGCTACGGCCGCCGCGGCGCCATGCTGTTCGGGCTCGCGCTGTTCGCGGTGGCCTCGGCGGCGCCGCTGATCTTCGACGCCCCGCTGCACATCATCATGGCGCGCCTGGTCGCCGGGGCGGGTGCGGCGTTCGTGATGCCGGCGACGCTGTCGCTGCTGACCGCGTCGTTCCCCAAGGAGGAGCGCAACAAGGCCGTCGGGATCTGGGCCGGTACCGCGAGCGCGGCGGCCATCGTCGGCTTCCTCGGCACCGGACTGCTGCTGGAGTTCTACTCCTGGCAGTCGATCTTCTGGGCGTTCACCGCAGCAGCCATCGCTCTTCTGTTGTGCACGTTGACGATTCCCACCTCCCGCGACGAGTCGAACACGCCGCTGGACTGGCTTGGCGCGGTGACCATCGGCGCCGCGGTGGCGCTGTTCGTCTACGGCATGATCGAGGCGCCCAGATACGGGTGGAGCCACCCGGCGGTGTGGGGTTGTCTGGCGGCGGGCGTGGTGCTTGCCGGGGTCTTCGCCGTGGTGGAGCTGCGGCACGACGCGCCGATGCTCGACGTGCGCCTGTTCGCCCGACCGGATTTCGGCACCGGCGCCCTCGGGATCACCTGCCTGTTCTTCTCGAACTTCGGTTTCTTCTTCGTCGAGATGCAGTACCTGCAGTTGGTGATGGGCTACAGCGCGCTGCAGACCGCGTTCGCGCTGGCGCCGCTGGCGGTGCCGATCATCATCCTGGGCGCGACCATGCACCTCTACCTGCCGAGGGTCGGGCTGCGCACCACGGTGGCCAGCGGTCTGGCGTTCCAGGCCGGCGGGCTGTTCCTGCTCAGCCGCATCGACGAGGGCGCGCAGTACACCGACCTCGTCACCCCGCTGCTGGTGATGGCCATCGGCATCGGTCTGTGCGTCGCGCCGAGCACGTCGGCCATCACGAACGCGGTGCCGCTCGAGAAGCAGGGCGTGGCCTCGGCGGTCAACGACACCTCACGCGAGGTCGGCGCGGCCATCGGCATCGCGGTCGCAGGCAGTGTGCTTGCCGCACAGTACAGTTCGGCACTGGCCCCGGCGCTGGCCGCGTTCCCGGAGCAGGTCCGCGACGCGGCGGCGGACTCGCTGGCGGCGGCCATGGAGATCGCACAGCAGCTCGGACCGGCGGGCGCCGGACTGGTCGAGGCCGCCACGGCGGCGTTCATCGACGCGATGGGGCTGTCGCTGGTGGTGCTGGCCACCGCGCTGGCGGTGGTCGCGGCGATCGTCGCGGTGTGGGCGCCGGGACGCGACGGTGAGCAGTTCGGTTTCCTGGCCCGCCGCGCGGAGTCGCCGGATGAGCCCTCAGACGATGAACTCGGCGACGCGGTGGCCGATCATGCAGATGGTGGCGTGCGGGCCGCGGCTGGTGATCGCGGGCAGGACTGACCCGTCGGCCACCCACAGCCGGTCGATCCCCCGCACCCGGCACCGCGGATCCAGCACCGCGTCCGGATCGTCGTCGGCGCCCATCGGCGCGGTGCGCGACAGATGCTGCGACGTCGACCACGACACCGGGCCCAGTTCGGTTGTGCCGCCGACCATCTCGCGGACCAACTCGACGCCCTCGCTGAGCAGGTCGACGTCGGCGGGTTCGGTGTCGTAGCGGTGCTCGATGTGCGGCAGCCGGTCGGGGTCGGCGGAGACGACGGTGACCCGGCCGCGTGAACGCGGCCGCATCAGCGTCACCCCGATGTGCGGATGATCCCCGGGATCGTTGCGCCGCCCGGTCACCATCGCGCCGAAACCGGCGGTGTAGGAACGGATCTCCACACCATCGTCGGTGGTGAGCACCGCCTCCAGCGGGGGCACCCCGTGCGTCTCGGCCCAGTGCACCGGCACCACCCACTCCGGGTGGTCGGCGAACGCGGCCCCGACGGGCAGGTCGGCCACCACCGGGATCCCGGCCGCCCGCAGCACCCCGGACGGCCCGACGCCGGAGAGCATCAGCAGATGCGCCGATCCGACCGCCCCGGCGCACAGCACGACCCGGTCGGCGTCCAGATCGGTGCGCCCCGCGGGCCCGGTGCACGTCAGGCCCACGGCGCGCCCGTCGCGGATCCGGACCGCCACCACCCGGGTGTCGGGCAGCAGCGTCAGGTTCGGCCGCTCCAGCGCGGGCGCCAAGACCGCGCCGCCGGGCCCGACGCGGGTGCCCCGGTGGATGTTCAGCGGCACCGGCCCCACCCCGGCGCCCACCGGCGCCTCCGGTGTCGAGCCGTTGAGGTCGGCGATCCACGGGTGCCCGGCCCGGGTGGCGGCCGCGACGAACAGCGCTGTGCAGCCGTCGAATTCGCGTACCCGCTGGACGGTGATCGGACCGTCGGTGCCGTGCACGTCGGTGCGGAAGTCCAGGTCGGTCTCCAGCGACTTGAAATGTGGCAGCACATCGGCCCAGCTCCAGCCGGGCAGGTTCCAGGCCGCGAAGTCCGAGGGCAGGCCGCGGCAGAAGTAGCCGCCGTTGACGGCGCCGGAGCCGCCCACCACGGCACCGCGCATGATCTGTCCGTGCCGCTCGGGGTGGACGGTCAGGGTGGTCGGATAGCGCCGCACCACCGAACTGGCCGGCCCGATCGGCAGCCGCAGCCCGTCGCTGATCTGGGTCTGCACGCGTGGGTCCGTCGGTGCCGGACCCGACTCCACGAGCGTGACCTGGCACGACGGGTCAGCGGAGAGTCGTTCGGCGAGAACGGAACCGGCGCTGCCGGCACCGACGATCAGGACGTCAGACACGCGGGTGGCGCCGCCTCACTTCCGGATCTGCGGTTTGAGCGCGCCGAGGTGGCGTTCGCGGACCACCCCGGTCCACAGGCCCGCGCCGTAGGCGATGTCGTCGAGCCGCTTGAGCACGATGTAGGTGAGCAGCCCGACGCGTCTGGTGTCGTCACCGACGTTGCCGTTGCGGGTCAGCCAGTCCACCACACCGTCGGCCACCGCGGCGATCAGCACCACGTGCCGGCACCGCCGCGACAGCGTCGCCGCCAGCAGCGCCAGCGGCCAGTAGTGCCGGCAGATCGCCGAGGCCAGCTGCATGGCGGCCGACCACAGCCCGTGCGCGGTGACCACGGCGACGTCCTTGGGTTCGGTCTCCACGCTCGACAGCGACCTGGCGATGCGCCGCCCGGTGACCGCCGCGACGACGACCGAGGCCAGGTAGCCGATCGGTGAGCCCATCGCCAGCAGGATCCACGCCAGCAGTGTCCAGCCGGAGATCACCAGCGGTGCGGTCTTGCCGGGGTGCCGGGTCGCCAGCGGCGCCGCCGCGCTGCCGTAGAAGGCCCTGCGCGAGAACCACTCTCGCAGCCGGGTGCGATGATCGTGGGCGACCAGCGCGATCGGTTCATAGCGCAGCCGGGCGCCGGATTCGATCAGCCGCCAGCACAGGTCGACGTCCTCGCCGGAGTGCATCGACTCGTCGAAACCGCCGATCTCCTTGAGCGCCGAGCGGCGGCAGATGATCGCCGCGCTGGGGACGTAGGACACCGCGCCGTAGGGCACCACCGGGGCCTCGCGCAGCCCCAGGTCCAGCGAGGACCGCACCGCCTCGTAGCGGGCCACCACCCCGTCGGGTTCCTTGAGGCTGACGATGCGCGGGGCGACCAGCGCCACCGCCGGATCGCAGAAGTGGCCGAGCAGCGCCTCCAGCCAGCCCCGCCGCGGGACCACGTCGCTGTCGAGGAACGCGACGAAGTCGGTGTTGCAGGCGGCCATGCCGGTGTTGCGGGCGGCCGCCGGGCCCCGGCTGACGTCGTGGCGCAGCACCTGCACGTCGCTGTGCAGGTCGGCGAAGTCGGCGGCGGTCAGCGGGATCGCCGAGCCGTCGTCGACCACGATGACCCGCAGGCCGCGCACCGCGCCGAGCAGTCGGCGGACGCCGGAGGCGTTGTCGCGCACCGGAATAACGACGGTGACGTCACGGTGCGACGGTCCGCTGGCTGGCCGCGGGTGGGCGACCGTGGCGTCCAGCAGGGTGCGGGCCAGCTGGGCGCTGCGCGCGTCGCGCACCTCGAGGCGGCCGCCGGACAGCATCGACTGGGCGGCGGGCGCCAGCCGCAGCAGCCGCGTCGGCGATCCGCCCAGCAGCGCGGAGCCCTCCCCCAGCACCTTGACCCGGCGGTCGACCTGGACGGCGAAACCGTCGGGCAGTCGTGGTCCGGTCATGTCAGCATCCCGTTGCGGTCGGGTGCCCACCGTTCGATCCCCCGCAAACACCCCTCGACCATATCGGCGAAGATCCGGGCGCCGTCGGCCGCGGTCGCGGTGGTGGGGTCCCCGAGCACCCCGACCTCGCTGACCGCGGCGACACCGCCGCGGCGCAGTTCGGGCATCAGCTCACGCAGCGGCGCGCTGTTGCCGGGCACCCACTCGCCGGTACGCACGTCCTGCGGCGAAATATGGAGCAATACAGACGTTTCGGTATGGCCCGCGTGAGCGTCGGCGCCCGGCACCGAGCACGAGCACCAGCCGGCGTCGCGGCCCTCGTACCGAAGCAAAGCCGTGGCAGCGGCCAGTGCCTCCACGTTGCCGCCGTGGCCGTTGACGAAGACCAGCCGCGATGCCCACCGCGAGGCCGAGCGGCCGAACTCCACCAGCAACAACTCCAGCGCCGCGGTGCCCACCGAGACCGTGCCGTCGAACGACTCGTGTTCACCGCTGGCGCCGTACCCGATGGCCGGCGCGACCCGCCAGACCGGCTCCGACGGCCCGCTCAGCCGGTCGGCCAGCGCCCTGGCCACCGCGGTGGCGATGCGGGTGTCGGTGTCCAGCGGCAGGTGCGGTCCGTGCTGTTCAGTGGAGCCGACGGGGACCAGCAGCGCTGACGAGGTACCCCACAGCTGCTTCGATGTCGCGTTGGCGAGCTCGATCACAGAGGGCACCCGCCGATGGTAAGCCGAATTCACCTGGTGTGCGCCAATTGTTCGCGCATGCGCAACGAATGATTCACCAGATTCGTCGTCTCCGTCAGCGGCCGAGTCCCGTCCGCCACCTCTGCCACGTCCGTACCAGCAGGGTCAGTCGCCGGCAGTGTCAGTTCGAGGACACTCCGAGCGCGCGGACGAAGCCCGGCGGCACCAAGACGTCGTCGGGTCCGAGCTCGTGCACCGAGCCCTTGCCCAGACCCATCAATGCAGAATCGATGCCGCCGCGCAACACGTCGAGCACATTCTCAACCCCGGCCTGACCGTTGGCCGCCAGACCCCACAGGTAGGCCCGGCCGATCATGACCGCGCGGGCGCCGAGAGCGACCGCCTTGACGACGTCGCTGCCGCGGCGGATGCCGCCGTCCAGCAACACCTCGACCTGGTCGCCGACGGCCTCGGCGATCGCGGGCAGCGCCCGGATCGACGCCGGTGTGCCGTCCAGGTTGTTACCACCGTGGTTGGACACCGAGATCGCCGAAACACCCGCGTCCACAGCACGTTTGGCGTCGTCGACGCGCATCACGCCCTTGAGCATGAACGGGCCGCCCCAGAGTTCGCGCAGCCAGGCGATGTCGTCCCAGCTCGGCGGCGGGGTGCCCATCCACTCGCCGTAGGCGTGGAAGAACGGCGGGCCTGCCTCGCCGCGGCCGGCCTGGTTCGGCACACGCAGGTTCGGCGGCCGGAAGGTCTTGCCCCACTGCCACATCCACCGCGGCTTGGTCAGCCCGGTGGGCAGCATCTTGACGATGGTCTTGAGGTCCATCTGCTCGGGGATCTTGGGACTGCCCCAGTCGCGACCGTGCGAGAAGCTCCAGTCGGTGGTCACGATCAGACCGACGGCGCCGGCCTGGCGGGCCCGCTCCACGCGGGCGGCGATGTCGTCGCGGCTGCCCAGCCAGTACAGCTGGAAGAACAGCTTCGGGTTGGCCGCGATGACATCCTCGATCGGCTTGCTGGCGAACGACGACAGGCCCATCGCGGTGCCGCGGGCGGCCGCGGCGCGGGCGACGGCGACCTCGCCGTCGGGGTGCACCGCCTGCACGCCGGTCGGCGAGATCAGCACGGGCATCGAAATGTCCTGGCCCATCACGGTGGTCGCCAGATCCCGCTTCTCGGTGGCGCCGATGACGTGCGGGGCGAAGCCGAGCTCGGCGAACGCCTCCACGTTGTCGTGGACGGTCACACCCTTCTCGCTGGCCGCGAGCAGCGCGGAGTACACCGGCTTGGGCAGCCGCTTCTTCGCGCGCTCCTGCGCGATCGCGACGGTTTCGAACCAGGTATCGGCCATGTTGAGTTACACCGGACTTTCGTTGCACAGACGCTTGGGCGGGGTGGTGAGCAGCTTGAGCATCACCGGGCCCGAGCGCGAGTGGTCGACGCTGGGCTTGGGTTTGACCCGTTCGCGGGCCAGCGCGGGAGCGCCGTAGCCCTCCACGCATTCGGGGTCCGGGCCGTCCATCGGCAGCCCGGTGAAGAACTTCGCGGCCATGCAGCCGCCGCGGCAGCTGTCGTAGTGGCCGCAGGAGGCGCAGGCGCCCGCCGACTGCGGTTCGCGCAGTTCCCGGAACAGCTGCGAGTTCTGCCAGACGTTCTGGAATCCGCCGTCGGACAGGATGTTTCCGGCGAGGAACTTCTCGTGGATCGCGAACGGGCAGGCGTAGACGTCGCCGACCGGGTCGATCAGGCACACCACCCGGCCCGCGCCGCAGAGGTTCAGGCCGGCCAGCGCACCGGGCTCGCCGAGGCCGGACAGGTGGAAGAACGAGTCGCCGGTGAGCACCCGCTCACCCTTGGCGACCAGCCAGTTGTACAGCCGCACCTGCTGTTCGGCGGTGGGGTGCAGCTCGTCCCACACGTCGGCGCCGCGACCGGACGGGCGCAGCCGGGTGATCCGCAGCGTGGCGCCGTATTTGTCTGCCAGCGCGACGAATTCATCGAGCTGGTCGACGTTGTGGCGGGTCACCACCACCGAGATCTTGGCGTCCTTGAAGCCGGCGTCGGCCAGGTTCTGCAGCGCCTGGGTCGCCATCGCGAACGAACCGGCGCCGCGCACCGCGTCGTTGACCTCCGCGGTGGCACCGTCGAGCGAGATCTGCACGTCGACGTAGTCGCTGGCGGCCAGCCGCTGGGCGACCTCGCGGGTGATGCGCACCCCGTTGGTGGAGAACTTCACCCCGACGTGGTGGGCGGTGGCGTAGTCGACGAGCTCCCAGAAGTCCGAACGCACGGTCGGCTCACCGCCGCCGATGTTGACGTAGAACACCTGCATGCGCTCGAGCTCGTCGATGATGTCCTTGCACTGCTGAGTGGTCAGCTCGCGCGGGTCGCGCTTACCCGACGACGACAGGCAGTGCACGCACGCCAGGTTGCAGGCGTAGGTGAGCTCCCAGGTCAGGCAGATCGGCGCGTCGAGACCGTGCTCGAACTGCTCGATCAGCCGCGGCACGCGGACGGGTTCGGTTGACGTCGGTTCAAGAGTGGAAGTCACTGCGGCACCAGCATTTTCGATTGGGCAAGCACACCGAGTGCATGCAGGTACGGACCCTGCTGCGCGTCGTCGACTCCGGCGGCGCGGCAGGCGGATCGGGCGTCGGGATGGTCGCCGAGCGAGTTGACGACGTCGACGATCGTGCGGTTCTTCAGGAACGACAGCTTGCGCGTGCCGAAGTGGTACAGCAGCGCGCCGAACGGCTCGGGCCGTACGGCCACCTGGTGGTGCAGCCGCCAGCCACGCTCCGGGTCGAAGGCCACGCCGTCAGCCGGCGCGGCCTCCGAACCCGTCGACGTCGAGGTCACGGTCAGTAGACCCCGCACATCCCGTCGATCGACACCTCTTCGACGAGGGTCTCGGTGACCAGTTCCTCGTTGTTGACCTGCTGATTCGAATCCATCGAACTCCGCCTTTCCGTTCGCCGGTTCTCGACAACTGTGATCGAGGTCGCCATAATATGGCATCGAGTGCCTAAATGGGAAGAGGAGGCCCCGACGGACGAACACCGGGTGGGCCGACGCCGCTCGACGACGTGGGACCACATCAGCAACGTGGCGATCGACCTGTTCGCCACCCGCGGGTTCGACCAGGTCAGCGTCGACGACGTCGCGGAGGCCGCCGGCATCTCGCGGCGCACCCTGTTTCGGTACTTCCCGTCCAAAAACGCCTTGCCCTGGGGCGATTTCGACTCCCACCTGGCGCACCTGCGCGACCTGCTTGCCGACTTCGAGCCCGGGGTGCCGATCCGCGAGGCGCTGCGCGCCGCGCTGCTGGTGTTCAACGCCTTCGACGAGGCCGAGACCGCGCGGCACCGTAAGCGCATGCGGGTGATCCTCGGGACGGAGGCGCTGCAGGCCTACTCGATGACGATGTACGCCGGCTGGCGCGGCGTCGTCGCCGACTTCGTCGCCAAGCGGCTGGGCGCCTCCCCCACCGACCTGGTGCCGCAGACGGTGGCATGGACGATGCTGGGCGTCGCGCTGTCGGCCTACGAGTACTGGCTGGGCGACGAGTCCGTCTCGCTGGCCGACGCACTCGGCGCGTCGTTCGACACCGTCGCCGATGGTCTTCGAAACCTGGATGGGCGGGCCGCGCCGGGCTAGGTTTGGAGCCGCGACGGCGGAAGGGACCTTCGATGCGCGAGAACAAGACCGGTCACGCCCTGCTGTTTGACGCCCTGGAGACCAAGGGCACGGCGTTCAGCAGAGCCGAACGTCGCGAATTGGGTTTACTCGGTTTACTTCCCACCGCCGAGAAGACGATCGAGCAGCAGACCGAGCACTCGTGGCTGGAGTTCAGCCGCCGGCAGGACCCGATCGACAAGCACATCTATCTGCGCAACCTGCAGGACCGCAACGAGACACTGTTCTACCGGTTGCTGCGCGACCACATCGCCGACACCATGCCGATCGTCTACACCCCGACCGTCGGCGAGGCCTGTCAGCGGTTCAGCGAGATCTACCGGCGCCCGCGCGGGCTGTTCGTGTCGTATCCCGACCGGGACTGCCTGCGCGAGGTGCTGCGCAACCGGCCGCAGCGCGAGGTCGACGTCATCGTGGTGACCGACGGGCAGCGCATCCTCGGCCTCGGCGATCAGGGCATCGGCGGGATGGGCATCCCGATCGGCAAGCTGTCGCTGTACACGCTGATCGGCGGGATCGACCCGGCACGCACCCTGCCGGTGGTGCTCGACGTCGGCACCGACAACGCCGGCCTGCTCGAGGATCCGCAGTATCTCGGCTGGCGGCACCGCCGCATCGGCGAGGAGGAGTACTACGCGTTCATCGATGAGTTCGTCTCGGTCGTCCAGCAGGAACTGCCGAATGTGCTGTTGCAGTGGGAGGATTTCGCGACCGCGCACGCGCTGCCGATCCTCGAGCGCTACCGCGACCGGCTGCTGACGTTCAACGACGACATCCAGGGCACCGCCGCGGTCGCCCTGGGCGCGCTGCACGGCGCGGCCCGGGTATCCGGTAGGCCGCTGTCCGAGCAGCAGGTGGTGATGCTGGGCGCCGGGTCGGCGGGCATCGGGGTGCTGGACATGGTGCACCGGCAGATGGTCACCGAGGGGCTGACTCCCGAGCAGGCGGCCGACCGGATCTGGGTCGTCGACATCGACGGCCTGCTCACCGACGACCGCACCGACCTGTCCCCCAGCCAGCGCCGGTTCGCCCAACCGGCGGCCAAGGTGGCCGGCTGGGGCCTGTCCGAGCCCGCGACGCTGGCCGACGTGGTGCACCATGTCGAGGTCGGCGTCCTGATCGGACTGTCCACCGCCGCAGGGGCTTTCACCGAGTCGATCGTGCGTGAGATGGCGGCGAAGGTGCAGCGGCCGATCATCTTCCCGCTGTCGAATCCGACCAGCCGCGCCGAGGCGCACCCAGCCGAGCTCGACGAGTGGACCGACGGCCGCGCGCTGATCGCGACCGGTTCACCGTTCGCCCCGCTGATGCGCGACGGGGTGCCCCGGCCGGTCGCGCAGTGCAACAACGTCTACATCTTCCCGGCGATCGGGTTGGCGGTGACCGCCGCGCAGGCCACCCGGGTGACCGACGAGATGATGCGCGCCGCGGCCGCCGCGCTCGGCGACGCCTCCCCCGCGCTCACCGATCCGAACGCCCCGCTGCTGCCCTCCTGGGCCGAGCTGCCCACCGTCGCGGTGCGCATCGCGCACACGGTGGCGGAGCAGGCGGTGGCCGACGGTGTCGCACCACAGCGCACGCCCGGGGAGTTGCGCCAGCGCATCGACGAGGTCCGCTGGGTCCCCGAGTACCGGGCTTAACCCCCGCAACCCCCGGTTTAAAAAAAGTTCGGCGAGACCCGTCGGAGTTCGGTGTCGGGCCGCGACGATAAGGGTGTGAGCGCCGAACCGAACGGCCCGGACGCTCCGCGGCAGCTACTGGCGCTGTACGACGAAGCACTACCACGCGTGTACGGCTACTTCGTCCGGCGCTGTGGCGACCGCGGAACCGCCGAAGACCTGACGTCGGAAACCTTTCTGGCGGCGATGGATGCCGCCAGAAAGCCCGCTCCACCGCCGATCACGGTGCCGTGGCTGATCGGGGTGGCCCGGCACAAGCTGGCCGACCACTACCGCCGCCGCCACGACCGGTTCAGCGTCCCCGTCGACGAGGTGCCCGAACCCGAGGCCCGCGACGGCTGGGACGCCGAGCTGGACCGCATCGTCGCCGAGAGCGTGCTGGCCAAGCTGTCCGACCAGCACCGCGCGGTGCTGATCCTGCGCTACCTGGACGACTGTTCGGTGCCTGAGTGCGCCGAGCTGCTCGGCCGCACCGTGCACGCCACCGAGGCGCTTCTGGTGCGGGCGCGTCGCGCGTTTCGCGCCAGTTATCCGGAGGGAGGGAAGTCATGAGCGACCCGCTGGATGTGCTTCGCGGTGACGACCTTCCCGTCCACCCGGACCCGGCGTTCGCCGCGCGGCTGCGGGCCCGCCTGGAGTCGGCGCTGAACCTGCCCACCGGAACCGAAGGAGTCACCATGAGCGGCACCGCTGCTGTGCTCGACGAACTGACCTCAGACCAGGCCCCGCCGCGACCGGCCGCGGTGCCGTACCTGACCGTCCCCGACGCGCGCGCCGCCATCGCCTGGTACGGCGACGTGTTCGAGGCGACGGTCGTCGGCGCGCCGGTCGAGATGGACGACGGCCGCATCGGCCACGCCGAGCTGCTCATCGCTGGCGGGGTGCTCTACCTGGCCGACGAGTATCCCGAGATCGGCTTGAAAGCCCCGTCGCCACAGGGTGTTTCGGTGAGCCTGCAGCTGTCGGTCGACGACACCGACGCCACGCTGGAGCGGGCGCGCCGCCACGGCGCACAGGTGCAGCGCGAACCGTACGAGAACTACGGCGCCCGCAACGCCGCGATCATCGACCCGTTCGGGCACCGCTGGATGCTGCACGGCCCGGTGACCGGCACGGCGGTGCCGATCCAGCACGGCGACACCGGGTTCGTGTCGGTGTGGGTGCCCGACGCCGACCGGGCCGCCGCGTTCTACGGCCACGTGCTGGGCTGGACCTACGACCCGGCGACCCGCCGGGTGACCAGCACCGACATGCCGATCGGCATCGTCTCCTCCGACAGTCGCCAGGGCATGCTGTGCTGCTACGCGGTCACCGATCTCGACGCGGCGCGGCAGTCGATCCTCGACGGCGGCGGCCGTGTCGGCGATCGCCGCGAGGAGGACTTCGGCGCCGTGCTCGACGCCACCGACCCGTCCGGGCTGGCGTTCGCGGTGTTCCAGCCGAACCCGGGCACCCCCCGGCCCGCACTCAACGGCACTGGGCCGGGCGAGCTTTCGTACATCACGCAGTTCGTCCCGGACTCGGCGACGTTCCGGGCGTTCTACAGCCGGGTGCTGTTCTGGACGTTCGAGCCGGGCCGCATCGACGACGGCTGGGGCGTGCGCGAGACCCGGCCGATGACGGGTATCGCCGGCGGCAACACTGAGGCGGCGGTGGTGCCGATGTGGACGGTCGAGGATGTCGACGCCGCCGTCGAGCGGGTGCGCGAGGCCGGCGGCACCGTCCTCGAGGAGCCGTCGAACCAGCCCTACGGCCGCTCAGCGATGTGCGCCGACGACCAGGGCGTGCGCTTCTACCTCCTAGCGATTTCGGTGTAGTTAGTCGCGCTGGGCGCCACCAACTACACCCAAACCGCCCCAAAGTCAGCCGAGGACGTCGGTGATGGGTGCGCCCGCGGCGATCTTGGCGCGCGCCTTCATCACCTTGCCCGGCATCCCGCCGCCGACCACGGCGGCGAGTACGCCGTCGCGCTCGTAGTACGCCAGGAACTTGCGGCCGTCGTCCTCGACGATGTGCACGGTGTCGCCGGGCTCCGGCTCGCCGAGGGCCTGGATCTTCACGTCGTACTGGTCGCTCCAGAAGTACGGCACCGACACCACCGCGGGCGGCTCCTCGCCGAGCAGCGCGGGCACCAGCACCCGGGCCTGGTCGGCGACGTTGCTCCAATGCTCAACGCGCACTTGGTGGCCCAGCGTGTGACGCCAGGAGGCGACGTCGCCGATGGCCCACACGTGCGGCGCGCTGGTCCGGCCGTGCTCGTCGCAGACGACGCCGTTGTCCAGCTTGATCCCGCTGCCCTCCAGCCAGCCGGTGGCCGGGTTGGACCCGATGCCGACGATGACGAGGTCGGCGTCAATCTCCGAGCCGTCGCTGAGCACGACCTTCTCCACCCGGTCGGTGCCGCGCACCTCGGCCACCCCGACGCCGCAGCGCACGTCGACGCCCTCGGCGCGGTGCAGCCGGGTGACCAGCTCGCCGATCTGCTCGCCGAGCACCGACGCCAGCGGCGTGGGCTGCGGCTCGACCAGCACCGCCTCGACACCGAGCTTGCGCAGGCTGGCGGCCACCTCGCAGCCGATGAACCCGGCGCCGACGACGACGGCGCGCTTGGCCGAGGCGGCCTCCTTACGCAGCGCGACGGCCTCGTCGTAGTTGCGCAGCACGTGGATGCCGGCCAGATCCGGGAACGACGGAATGCGCTTGGGCACCAGGCCGGTCGCGATGATCAGCTCGTCGTACCCGACGGTGCTGCCGTCCTGCAGCGTGACCATCTGCGCGGCGGTGTCGACGGCGGTCGCGCCGTTGCCCAGCCGCAGGGTGATGTCGTTCTCCTGGTAGAACTCCGCGGGCTTGAGGGTGATGTCGTCGTGGTCGGCGTGCAGCACCTCTTTGGACAGCGGCGGCCGGTCGTAGGGCAGGTGGTCCTCGTCGCTGATGATGGTCACCGGGCCGGTGTACTCGGACCGGCGCAGCTGCTCAGCGGTCCGGGCAGCCGCGAGGCCGCCGCCGACGATAACGATGCCGCGGGTAGTACTCATGGCAGTTTCTTACACGATGCCCCCGCGGATTTGTCCGCCACCCCGGGCACAGGCTCTCAGCCCTGGGCGTCCCAGCCGCGGTTGCGGTCGATGATCTTGGTCAGCACGACGATGCTCTCGCTGCGTTCGACGTCGGCGGCGGCGCGGATGCGTTCCAGGGCCTCCTCCAGGTGGCGCATGTCGCGCGCGACGACGTGCAGCATCGCGTCGGCGGTGCCGGTGACGGTCGCCGCGCTGATCACCTCGGGGATGTCGATCCAGGCCTGCCGCAACCGTTCCGGGGCGATCGTGCCGTGCCGGAACACCTGCACGTAAGCCTCGGTGGTCCAGCCCAGCGCACTGCGGTCGATGACGGTAGTGAACCCGCGGATCACCCCGCGCTCGAGCATCCGGTCGACGCGGCGTTTGGCCGCGGGCGCCGACAGGTTGACCCGTTCGCCGATCTCGGCGTAGGTGGCGCGGGCGTCGTCGGCCAGCACCGCGAGGATCCTCTCGTCGGTCTCATCCAGACGGTCCACCGCTCCTCCGCGCAATAAATCGACCCTCATTTGAGCCAAGCACAATATTTATAAGCACTATACGCAATGAACGACGATTGATTGCAAAATTGGCAGGTCATACCGTGGATTCATGACCGTCGTCGTACCCCGTCCCGAGGAAGCCCCTGATCAGACTCCCGCACGGCGGGCGCAGACGCGCCGGTACGCGATGACCCCGGCGGTGCACTTCGCCGTCGAGTACGCGATCAACCCCTGGATGGACACCGCCACGCCGGTCGACACCGAGCGGGCCATGCGGCAGTGGGAGACGCTGCGGCAGACCTATCTCGATCTCGGCCACCGCGTCGACCTCGTCGACCCGGTCGCCGGCCTGCCCGACATGGTGTACGCCGCCAACGGCGGCCTGATCGTCGGCGACACCGCCGTCGTCGCCCGCTTCGCCTACCCGCAGCGCGCCGCGGAGGCGGACGCCTACGCCGACTGGATGCGCCGCCACGGCTTCCGGCCGGTGCGGACCCGCCACGTCAACGAGGGTCAGGGCGACCTGCTCGTCGTCGGCCCGCGCATCCTGGCGGGCTACGGGTTCCGCACCGACCGCCGCGCCCACGACGAGATCGCCCGGCTCACCGGCAGGCCGGTGGTCAGCCTCGAGCTCGTCGACCCGCGCTTCTACCACCTCGACACCGCGCTGGCGGTGCTCGACGACTCCACGATCGCCTACTACCCGCCGGCGTTCACCGACGCCGCCCGTGCCAGGGTGACCGAACTGTTCCCGACCGCCATCGAGGTGTCCAGCGCCGACGCCTACGTGCTCGGGCTGAACGCCGTCTCCGACGGATACCACGTCGTGCTGCCCAGCGCCGCAACCGGTTTCGCCGATCAGCTGCGCGACGCGGGCTTCGCGCCCGTCCCCGTCGACCTGTCCGAGCTGCTCAAGGGCGGCGGTTCCATCAAGTGCTGCACGCTGGAGGTGTACCGATGACCACCCTCGAGACCGGCCTGTCCGAAGCGACCCGCGCCGCGATCGCCCTCGACGAGCGCTACGCCGCGCACAACTACTCCCCGCTGCCGGTGGTCGCCGCCGAGGCGGAGGGCGCCTGGATTACCGACGTCGACGGCCGCCGCTACCTCGACTGCCTGGCGGCCTATTCCGCGGTCAACTTCGGGCACCGCAACCCGGAGATCATCGCGGCCGCGCACGCGCAGCTGGACCGGGTGACGCTGGTCAGCCGCGCCTTTCACTCCGACCGGCTGGGCCCGTTCTGCGCGGCGCTGGCGCAACTGTGCGGCAAGGACATGGTGCTGCCGATGAACAGCGGCGCCGAGGCCGTCGAGAGCGGGTTGAAGGTGGCCCGCAAGTGGGGCACCGACGTCAAGGGTGTGCCGCCGGGTCAGGCCAACATCGTGGTGGCGCACAACAACTTCCACGGCCGCACCACCACGATCATCAGCTTCTCCGACGACGAGACCGCGCGCCGCGGATTCGGCCCGTACACACCGGGTTTCCGCTCGGCCCCGTTCGGTGACGCCGACGCGTTCGCCGCCGCGATCGACGACAACACCGTGGCGGTGCTGGTCGAGCCGATCCAGGGCGAGGCCGGCATCATCGTGCCGCCCGACGACTTCCTGCCCCGGCTGCGGGCGCTGTGCACCGAGCGCAACGTGCTGCTGATCGCCGACGAGATCCAGTCCGGGCTGGCCCGCACCGGGCGCACGTTCGCCTGCGACCACTGGGGTGTCGTCCCGGACATGTACCTGCTCGGCAAGGCGCTCGGCGGCGGGGTGGTCCCGCTGTCGGCGGTGGTCGCCGACCGCGACATCCTCGGCGTGCTGCATCCCGGCGAGCACGGGTCGACGTTCGGCGGCAACCCGCTGGCCGCGGCGATCGGCACCACCGTCGTCGGCATGCTGGCGCGCGGCGAGTTCCAGCGCCGCTCAGCCGAACTCGGTGAGCACCTGCACCGCCGGCTGCGCGAACTGATCGGCCACGGGGTGGTCGCGGTCCGCGGCAGGGGCCTGTGGGCGGGTGTCGATCTGGATCCGAAGCTCGGATCCGGAAAGCAGATGTGCTTGCGCTTGGCGCGTCGGGGTGTTCTCGTTAAGGACACGCACGGATCGACCCTGCGCTTCGCCCCGCCCCTGGTGATCACCGACGAGGAGATCGACTGGGTCGTCGACCGGTTCGGCGAGGAGATCCGCGCGACGGCCTGACCGCAGGAGGAGGCGCGATGAGCACGCCCACCGTGTCCCTGACCGAACAGCTGCTGCGCAGGCGCCCGGTGACCGGAGCGCCGGTCGCCCACGGCGCCTCCGACCACCTCAAACGCTCGATCGGCCCATTCCAGCTGACGATGTTCGGCGTCGGCGCCACGGTCGGCACCGGCATCTTCATCGTGCTGCAGGAGGCCGTGCCGAAGGCCGGGCCCGCGGTGCTGATCTCGTTTTTGCTGGCCGGTGTCGCCGCCGGCCTGTCGGCGCTGTGCTACGCCGAAATGGCGTCGGCGGTACCGGTTTCGGGGTCCACCTACTCGTACGCCTACACCACGATGGGCGAGATCGTGGCGATGGGTGTAGCGGCGTGCCTGCTGCTGGAGTACGGGGTGTCGACGTCGGCGACGTCGATCGGGTGGAGCGGATACCTCAACGAACTGTTCGACAACGTCTTCGGGTTCCGGATCCCGCACACGCTGACCGCCGCCCCGTTCGGGGAGGATCCGGGTCTGGTCAACCTGCCCGCGGTGATCCTCATCGTGATGTGCGCGCTGCTGCTGATCCGCGGCGCCAGCGAGTCGGCGGCGGTCAACGCCGTCATGGTGCTGATCAAGCTCGGGGTGCTGGGCCTGTTCGTGGCGGTCGCGTTCACCGCGTTCACCACCGACCACTTCGCGGGGTTCTGGGACAAGGGCTTCAGCGGGATCACCGCGGCGGCGGCCACCATCTTCTTCACGTTCATCGGCCTGGACGCGGTGTCCACCGCCGGCGACGAGGTGAAGAACCCGCAGAAGACCATGCCGATCGCGATCATCGGCGCGCTGGTCGTGGTGACCAGCGTGTACCTGCTGGTGGCGTTCGCCGGGTTGGGCACCCAGAGCGCCGACGAGTTCGGGTCGCCCGAGCAGTCCGAGGCCGGGCTGTCGGTGATCCTGCGCAACGTCCTGCACGGGCAGACCTGGGCCAGCAACATTCTCGCGCTGGGCGCGGTGATCTCGATCTTCTCGGTGACGCTGGTGGTGATGTACGGCCAGACCCGCATCCTGTTCGCGATGGGCCGCGACGGCCTGCTGCCCGCCCGGTTCGCCCGGGTCAACACCCGCACCATGACACCGGTGTCCAACACCGTCATCGTCGGCACCGTGACCGGTCTGCTCGCGGGATTCGTTCCGCTGGACTACCTGTGGGACCTGGTGTCGATCGGCACGCTGATCGCGTTCATCGTGGTGTCGGTCGGCGTGATCATCCTGCGGGTGCGCCAGCCCGACCTGCCGCGCGGGTTCCGGGTGCCCGGCTACCCGGTGACCCCGGTGCTGTCGGTGGCCGCCTGTCTGTACGTGCTGTCCGGGCTGCCGACGGTCACCTGGCTGTGGTTCGGCCTGTGGGTGGGCGCGGTGCTGCTGTTCTACCTGTTGTGGGGCCGACGGCACAGCGCGCTCAACGGGAGCGCGAAATGACGGTCGCCGTCGGCTTTCTCGCCGGTAAGGGTGATCACTCCGAGCTGTATCTGGCGGTGGAGGCGGCTCGGACGCTGAACACGTCGCTGACGGTGGTGAGTGTGGTGCCGCGGCCGTGGCTGACCCCGTCGAAGGCGCGCATCGACGCTGAGTACGCCGCCTACGCCGAACAGTTGGCCGCCGAATCGGCCAGGGCCGCACGAGAATGCATCGCGGAGCTGGCCGACGGTATCCATGTCGGGTTTCACAAGGTGGCGCACCGGTCCGTGTCGGGCGGGCTGATCGAGGCGGCGACCGAACTCGACGCCGACGTGCTGGTACTGGGTTCGGCGGCGGACGGGCCGCTGGGCCGGGTGATGGTGGGGTCGACGGCGGACCGGCTGCTGCACTCGTCGCCGGTGCCGGTGGCGATCGCGCCGCAGGGTTACCGCGGCTCCAACGGGGCGGGGCTGTCGCGGATCACGTGTGCCTATCCGGCCACCGCCGAGACGGTGTCGGTGGTGCGGCGCGTGTCGGAACTGGCTGCGCGGCTGGGCGTTCCAATGCGGGTGCTGACGTTCGCGGTGCGCGGCCGCACGATGTATCCGCCGGAAGTGGGTCTGCGCGCCGAGGACTCGATCCTGGAGGCGTGGACCGAGCAGGCGCGGGAGGCGTTGGACCGGTTGCGCGCCGACGGTGTCGTCGGCCCCGACGTCGAGCTGGAGGTCGTGGCGGGCGACGGCTGGGCGGGCGCGCTGGCCAACGCGCACTGGCGCGACGGCGAGCTGCTGGCGCTGGGGACGACGCCGACGGGTGCGGTCGCGCGGGTGTTCCTCGGCTCGCGGGGCACGAAGATCGTGCGCTACAGCCCGGTGCCGGTGCTGGTGCTGCCGGGCTAGTAATGCCCGACCCGCGGGCGGGTCAATATTTCGCGACCCGCGGGCGGGTCAGTACTTGAGCGAGCCGCGGTCGATGGCGATCTGGCTGCCCGAGATGGTGCGCGACCCGTCGCCGGCCAGCCAGGCGACCACGTCGGAGACCTCCTCGACGGTCATGAAGTCCTGCAGGCCCTTGCTGCCGTCGGCGTTGACCGGGTGGTACGGCATCGGCGAGAAGCCGTGAATGAAGCTGGGGTGCTTGGTGAACAGCTCGATCATCGCGTCCTTCTCGATCATCGGGGTGTCGATCGAGTAGGGGTGGATCGAGTTGACCCGGATGCCGTACTCGCCGGCCTCGATGGCCAGCGCGTTGGTCAGCGCGGTGACGCCGTGCTTGGACGCCGCGTAGTGCGCGTTGCCGGGTGTGGCCTTCAGGCCCGCCGACGAGCTGACCAGGATGACCGACCCGCCGTTACCGGCCTCGATCATGGCGGGCAGCACAGCGCGCACGGTGCGCCAGGTGCCGTTGAGGTTGACGTCGATGACGGTGTCCCACTGCTCCTCGGACATCTCCCAGATGCGGCCCCAGCTCAGCACGCCGGCGTTGGCGACCAGGATGTCGAGACGCCCGAACTGCTCGATGGTGTCGGCCACCACCTTCTGCAGAGCGGGCAGGTCACGGACGTCGACCTCGCGGGCCAGCACCTTGCGACCCGTCGCCTCCACCGCGCGCACCGTCTCGGCCAGGTCGTCGGAGGTGGCCAGCGGATAGGTGATGGTCTCGGAGATCGGTTTGCAGACGTCGATCGCGACGATGTCGGCGCCCTCCTCGGCCAACCGGATCGCGTGCGACCGGCCTTGTCCGCGAGCCGCTCCGGTGATGAACGCCACGCGGCCTTCCAGGGGTTTCGTCGCCGCCACCGCTGCTCCTTTCGGGGTCTGCTCCCGTCAGGCTAACAGCAGAACTGGAACACGTTCTAGAGTCGTCTCACCGACCAGGAATGCCGTTGCGGCCGGTTACGGGTCACGGATGATCGGGCAGGTCATGCAGTGCCCGCCGCCGCGGCCGCGGCCGAGTTCGGCGCCGACGATGGTGATCACCTCGATGCCGGCGCGGCGCAGCAGCGTGTTGGTGTGGGTGTTGCGGTCGTAGGCGAACACCACGCCGGGTTCGACGGCGACCAGGTTGTTGCCGCTGTCCCACTGCTGACGCTCGGAGTCGTAGGCGGTGCCGCCGGTCTCGACCACCCGCAACTCCCCCACCCCGAGCGCGGCGGCGACGACCTCGACGAACGGCTTGCCCGCCTCGACCACCTCCACCCCGGGGGCGCTGTCGCTGGGGTACAGCTGGAACGTCTGCATGGCGTCGACGATCTCGGGGTAGATCGTGACCACGTCGCGGTCGGCGAACGTGAAGACGGTGTCCAAGTGCATGGCCGCGCGCAGTTTCGGCATGCCGGCGACGATCACCTGGGTGGCCGCACCTTCGGCGAACAGGTTGGCCGCCACCTGGGTGACGGCCTGGCGTGAGGTGCGTTCGCTCATCCCGATGATGACGACGCCCTGGCCGGGCACCAGCACGTCGCCGCCTTCGAAAGTGGCCATCCCCCAGGACTGTTCGGGATCTCCCCACCACACCCGGGAGCCGACGAAGTCGGGGTGGAACTCGTAGATCGCCTTCATCAGCAACGTCTCGTCGTGACGGGCGGGCCAGAACAGCGGGTTGAGCGTCAGCCCGCCGTAGATCCAGCAGGTGGTGTCGCGGGTGTAGAGGGTGTTGGGCAGCGGTGGCATCAGATACTCGGTGACGCCGCTGTTCTCGCGAGCCAGCGCGCGGTAACCGGCGCCGAGGTCGGCGGGCAGGTCGCGGATCGACATGCCGCCGATGAGCAGTTCGGCCAGCCGCGCCGGAGGCAGCTCGTCGAGGTAGGCGCGGGTGTCGTCGACGAGCCCGAGTCCCACCTCGTTGGGCACGATCTTGCGGTCCAGCAGCCACCCCTTGGCCGCCGGGTCGACGACGGTCTCGGCGAGCAGGTCGTGCAGCCGGGGCGTAGAGGATGCAGGACAGCAGCAGCTTGTCGAGGCTGACCTTCTGCTCGGCGCTGTCGGTGCGCGGCTCGGTGGCGGTCATGTTGGTTCCGTCCGCTCAGACGAGGTCGGGGCGTCAGGCAGCCACGGAGCGCGGGCCCCGCGATCCCGCAGTGGACCCGACATCACCGCGCGTCCGATCCGACGCCAGACGGCACGTACCGGACGTTAGCAGGCGGGGATCCCGGTTATCGGGGAATGTCAGAGGTCGTCGATGATCTTCTGCCGCTTGGCGTTGTACTCCACATCGGAGATCGCGCCGGAGGCGCGCAGCGTCTCGAGTTCCTGCAGCCGCTGGGCGGTCGACATCTGCGGCGCCACCACGGGAGGTGCGCTCACCGGCGGGGCCGCCCCGGCGGGCGCTTGCGGTTGGACGACGGCACGTCGCACCACCTCTTGAACCTGCTGACGCGCAGCGGGATTCGCACGCAGATCGACCATGTTGTCGAGGCTGATGTTGTGCGCCTTGAGGATCTGCAGGATCTCCATCAGCGCCTCGGTCTGACCGGTCAGGTCGTAGGTGCGGTTGTCCTCGGCGATCGTGAAGGTCGCAGGCAGCATGCCGCTGATCAGGCCGCTTCTGTCCCAGTCGATCTGGTAGTCGTTGGTGACGGGGTCGACGAGCGCGACGAGCTTACGGCTGGTGATCACCGGCAGCCGGTCCATCGACGCGATCACCCGGTCCTGGCTGGCGAACGGGGCGATGCCCGGACCGGTGATCTGCAGGTCGAGTTTGACCAGCGGGCGTTCGTTGATGCGGGTGTTGGTCTCGTGGATGCCGACCACCCGCGCCAGCGCCAGCACACCGGTCTGCTCGAGATGGGCGAGTTTGGCGGCCTTCTGCGTGCCGAGGGCGGTGATGCCCAGCGCGATCAGCACGTCCAGCGCGGTGATGCCCAGCCCGAGCCAGAACATCCAGCCCATCAGCGGATCGGCGCCGGACGCGAAGTAGATGATCAGGAAGATCGGCCCGACGATGCCGCACAGCAGGACGAAGGCCTGCACCTTCAGGTAACGCCAGAATGTGGACACGCCCCCGCTCCCGTCCTCGACAGTCTCGCGTCAGAGTAACGCCAAACCGCCGAGGTTTCGCCGCAGGTTACGGAGTCGGGGTGGAGGCGCTGAGCGGAACGACGGGCTGCGAGTCGACGGTCTCGGCCGCGGTCTGCGGGGCGGGGCCGAGCAGGAAGTACAGCGGCGCGGTCCACGGCAGGCCCGGCACCCGGGCGTAGCTGGTGTGCACGGCGACGCGGCGGGCGTAGGCGACCGGCGAGTCGTCGGCGTCCTCGTCGTAGTCGCAGACGGCGTCGCCGAGGTCGCAGACGCTGATGGTGCGGGCGCCGATCGTCGGCGACAGCGGGCCGGGCGCGTGCGCCAGGATCGGCCAGTCCTGCGCGACGCCCTTGCCGCGGTCGGGGATGCCGGCGGCGGTGCCGAGGTTGAGGGTGGGATCGGTGGGCAGGCGGTCGCCGTCGGCGACGAGCAGCACCGCCGCGAGGTTGGGACTGGTCTCCAGGGCGGCGAGGTTGCGGTGCACCACCATGGCGCCCTGCGAGTAGCCGGCCAGCACGACCTTGCTGGCCGGGCAGCGGGCCACGAACGACTGGTACTGCTGGGCCAGCGCGGCGGTGCCGGTGTCGACGCTGCCCATGAAGCCGAGCCACTCGCCGATGCCGCCGTCCTCGCCGGGCACCTCGACCGCGGGGTACTCGACGGCCTCGGCGGTCATGGTGCGGCCGTCCTGGGCGACCTCGGCGGACAGCTCCTGCAGGGACTGGTGCACGACCCGGCCCATGCCCTTGTACTGGGCGATCTCGGCGGGGGTGCGCTCACCGGAGCCGGCAGCGCCGATCCAGTGCACGTCGGGGCACGTCGGCTGTGCGGACGCCAACCCGACGGACATCGCGAAGGCGGCACCCGCGACAGCGACGGCACTGGCGAACGACGTGAGACGACCGAGCATGAACCCCTACCTCTTCCTGACCCGACCAGGGCATTCGGGAAGTACATCGTCGCGCGTGCGACGGGCGTTACATCGGCCGCCGCACCCGGAACCGTCCGCGACTTCTACACCAGGGTCGTTATCCGGCCCGATTCACGACCCAGGCGTAGAACTCGGCGACATGAACGCCCCCCGAAATGCGAAAGCGGCGCCCACCCGAAGGTGAGCGCCGCTTCGCAGCGATAAACCTAGATCACTCGAATGATCGCCGTAGGCGGAGCCTACTTAATGATCTTGGTAACCCGGCCGGCGCCGACGGTACGGCCGCCCTCGCGGATCGCGAAGCGCAGGCCCTCGTCCATGGCGACGGGCTGGATCAGCTTGACGGAGATGTCGGTGTTGTCACCGGGCATCACCATCTCGGTGCCCT